>JACCDJ011583248.1_pt1 | contig 21279 bp, 22 predicted proteins | sample 7444481 | NCBI WGS metagenome assembly JACCDJ01 (sample SAMN15323435, study PRJNA562643) | freshwater metagenome | isolation source: river surface water | place: USA:Blue River Watershed | collected 2017-08-15 | reverse complement strand
GTCGTTATTTAATGTCTTTGACCAATTGATTTTTTACAAAGGATTCGACGGGCATGGCAATTAAGCCATACCTCATCGAGGTAATTGGCATTGACTTTGGCACGCTGTTGAGTTCTCAAGGTACGGGTGCGCACCGATTCTTGGCCTTACGACCATTAGCAGGGCACGACGTATTTCCACCCCTTTTGAGGGCAGAAGGAGAAACCTAGGCCGAGATCGCATTTAGGTCAAATCGCTGCGCTCTAATCGAAGTTAGAGGGCGCGAAAACCCTTATAAATCAAGGTTTTTGGCTTCAGGGAAGTTCTTGCTCGGCTACTCGGCCTGGTGTTGAAGTCCGATTTCGTAGCGAGGTCCTAAGGGTAGCCCCTCACAACAGGGGTGGCAAATTAGGACAAAACCCCTATTTCTTAGGCCTTTTCCGCCCTGCTAACCAACCTCAACAGCTGCTAAATCTCGTTTTCCTTTACGGAGAACTAAGAAGCGTCCGTGCAATAAATCTTTCGAATCCGGCGCGAAGTCTTCGCCAGAAATCTTCGTGTTATTTAAATATGCCCCGCCCTCTTTAACAATTCTGCGGGCTGCTGATTTTGATTCAACTAAACCAGTTGCAACGATCAGATCAACCCAGGTTGGAATTGTTGTCCCTTTAGCGACTGTTGTTTTCGGAAGTTCACTAAGCGCGCCGGCAAGGGTAGTGAGATCGAGATCTTTCAATTCACCTTGGCCAAAGAGCGCCTTTGCCGCGGCTTCGACATTTTTAGTCTCACTCTCACCATGAATCAAGGTTGTGATCTCTCGCGCTAGAGCCCTATGCGCTTCACGCGCTCCTGGATTTGTACGGAGAGACTCAAAGAGCGCATCAAGTTCTTCGTGACTTTTGAAAGAGAAGCTTCGCAGTAATTGTTCGACATCTCGATCATCTGAGTTCAGAAAGAATTGGAAGAAGGCATAAGGAGACGTCATCTTTGGATCTAGCCAGACCGCTCCACTTGCCGTTTTACCAAATTTAGTTCCATCAGCTTTAGTCATTAAAGGAATTGTTAAGGCATGCGCACCCTTGCCCTCTACTCTTCTAATGAGATCTACCCCGGCGACGATGTTTCCCCATTGATCACTGCCGCCAACTTGGAGCGCACACTCATTTCGGCGGAACAATTCAAGAAAGTCGAAAGCTTGTAGGACTTGATAGGAAAATTCCGTATAAGAAATGCCCCCTGCTTCAAGTCGCGCTGATACTGATTCTTTAGCGAGCATTTGATTTACCGAGAAATGCTTACCAATATCGCGCAGGAATGAAATCGCAGATACGGGCGCAGTCCAATCGAGATTATTGGCCATAACCGCAGCGTTTTTACCCTTGAAATCGAGGAATCCCTCTAGCTGTTTCCTTATCCGCTCAACCCAATCGGCGACCACTTCAACCTCATTTAAAGTTCGCTCGCTATTTCGCCCACTTGGATCTCCGACAAGTCCGGTTGCTCCACCAACTAATGCAATCGGTTTATGGCCAGCTAACTGGAAACGCCTTAAGACAGTTAGGACAGCAAGATTGCCAAGGTGAAGACTTGGTGCGGTTGGATCAAAACCTATATATAGCGAGCGACTACCCGAGTTAAGAAACTTCTCTAACTCTCCTCGATCAGTTGTTTGAGCAAGCGACTTTCGCCAGTGGAGGTCGGCTAATAGAGCACTAGTCATTGGGACATCATGCCTGAAAAGCGCTTTGACTCGTTGGATATCCATTTCGCATCGCGCTTAAGTGAATCCCCTAGTGCGCGAATCTGGCGGGCCACCGACTTTGGCGCAGTTCCATTGACGCTATCTCGCGATGCTATTGCGCCCTTAACGTCAAGAAATTTTCTTACGCCTTCATCGAGCTGCTCATGCGCGCTCTTTAACTGTGTTGCGCTTAGCTCATGTAGCTGCACTCCTGATTTTTCTGCAAGTCTGACACATTTTCCTGCCGCTTCATGGGCCTTCGAAAATGGAATTCCCTTTTTAACTAAATAATCTGCAATTTCGGTAGCAAGAGAGAATCCTTCTGGCGCGCTCTTTGCCATTCTCTTTCTATCAAAGTTAGTCGAGGCGACCATTCCAGTTAAGGCTGGTAAGAGAGTAAGCAGATTCTCGATGGAATTGAAGACAACTTCTTTATCTTCTTGAAGATCGCGGTTGTAGGCGAACGGCATCGCTTTCATCGTGGTGAGTAACGATGTCAGATTTCCGATGAGCGGTCCGGATTTGCCTCGTGCCAACTCTGCAACATCTGGATTCTTCTTCTGGGGCATGATTGATGAGCCCGTCGCATATGCATCATCCAGCTTCGCCCAGCCAAACTCGCTGGTGCACCAGATAGTCCATTCCTCACCTATTCGAGAAAGATGAACACCGATGAGAGCCAATACAAAAAGCGCTTCGACGGCAAAATCGCGATCCGAGACAGCATCAATGCTGTTTCGTACCACTCCATCAAATCCAAGATCTCTTGCAGTCCGCTCTGGAGATATCGGAAGTGAACTTCCTGCGAGCGCCCCAGCTCCCAGCGGTGAGAGGTTTGAGCGCTCGTACCAATCTTTTATGCGACCGAGATCTCGCTCTAATGCGCAGGAATGTTTTGCTAACTCGTGTCCGAATGAGACCGGTTGGGCATGTTGAAGGTGAGTAAAACCTGGCGCTACTGCATCAACATATTCACTCGACTTTGCCAATATTGCTTTACTCAACTTCGTTACCTGAAGCGCAATTTCAAGCATATGGTCAAGTAGGTAAAGTCTGAAATCTGTTGCAACTTGGTCATTACGCGACCTACCGGCGCGAATACTTCCGCCTAACTCTCCCAGTTTCTCAATAAGTCCGCGCTCCAATGCGGAGTGAACATCCTCATCGCTGGCGTTCGGTTTGAACACACCACTCTTCACTTCTTTTAAGAGTTCCTTAAGTGCTCTATCCAATTTCGCAGCAGTCTTAGCATCAATCAAACTCCCAGACTTGAGTACTCTTACATGCGCAATCGAACTTACAAGGTCATATGGTGCAAGGCGCCAATCAAATTGGACGCTACGAGAAAGTGCAAAGACAGAGTCATCGGTCTTTGATTCAAACCTTCCGCCCCAGAGCGCCATCAATGTGCCACCTTTCGCTTCCTTGATTCTGACTTGGTAAGAAATTCGCGCAATTCTCGCTCCAAAGATCTTCCCCCTGTTGGATTTTTCGAGACCACTAGCACCGTGTCATCTCCCGCAATTGTCCCGATGATATTTGGAACTTCGCCGCTTCCCGAAGCTCGATCTAAGGTGCTAGCTAATAGCTGCGCGCCACCGGCGGGGGTCTTAACTACAACAAGATTTCCGCTGGCTACCATGCTGAGTACTAATTCATCAGAAGCTTTCGAAAATCGAGAACGATTTTCGTTGGTTTCCATCAAGAACTGGTAACGCAATTCGCCATTAGCATCGCGCCCCCGTACTGCTCCGACTTCTTCAAGATCGCGGCTTGCTGTGGCCTGGGTTACCTCAATCCCTTCATCGCTAAGTAGTTCGACGAGATCATGTTGCGAATGAACCAAACCTTGATTTACATATGAAATTACCAAGGCTCGGCGCGCATTTGTAGATAGCACTGACTTCTTAGCCATCGTAAACCTCATCACAGGCGTCGGCAAAGGCGCCAGCAAATCTGATGATCTCTTTTTCTGTGATTATGTATGCAGGAGCAATTCGAATCACATCTTCATTTGCAGCGTTTACTAAAAAGCCGCGCCTAGCTAGCTCAGAGGCGATAATTTTGGCTTTTCCCTCTTTGACTTTTATCCCGATCAATAGGCCGCGACCACGGACCTCCGAAACTCCATTTATTGGCGAGACGAGATTTCTCAAGAGGGCTCCTTTACTTGCATTTAAGGCAAGGTAACCCTTGGATTTAATTTCATCAATCACCACATTTGAAGCTGCAGCAGCAATGGGATTACCGCCAAAAGTTGTGCCATGCATACCGGCCTGGAAGAGAGTTGCCGATTTTCCAAGTGCAATCATCGCACCGAGTGGAAGTCCGCCACCTAGGCCTTTTGCAATTGTAATTACATCTGGAGTAATACCTTCATGCTCAAAACCAAACCATGTCCCAGTTCTTCCCATTCCAGTCTGCACGCAATCAAAGACAAGTAATGCACCGTTCTTATCGCAGATTTCGCGCGCTGCTTTGAGATATCCAGATGGAGGCACGACCACTCCGGCTTCACCCATTATCGGCTCAATAATTACCATCGCAGTTCTGCGGTTCACTCTTCGCTTTAACGCGCTCACATCACCGTAAGGAACGTGGCTAATTCTCTTAATTAGAGGTTTAAAAGGATCGCGCTTTCCGGGTTGTCCGGTCAGTGAAAGGGCTCCCATAGTTCGACCATGAAATGCGCCCAACGTTGCAACGACTCTCGAGCGGCCAGTTAAGCGCGAGAGTTTTAGCGCCGCCTCATTTGCCTCCGCTCCAGAGTTGCAGAAAAAAACCCGCGCACTTGGATCCCCAGTAATTTCAATTAAGCGCTCGGCAAGAGCAAGTCCGTGCTCATGGCTATAAAAATTAGAGACGTGGCTCAATTCCTTTGCCTGTTTAGCTATTGCGGCGCTCACTTTTGGATGGCCATGACCAAGCAGGTTGGTAGCAATACCGCCCAATAAATCTAGATACTTCTTGCCATCGCTATCAACTACCTCTATGCCCTTGCCTTTAACTAGGGAGATTGCTGGTGTTCCATAGTTAGCCTGCATAGCGCTCTCCCAACGCTTGCTCTCTACCGCATTCGAGCGTTTCACTTTCTTACCCATGTTCCTCCCTTTCCTGATAAAGCGCTATGAAAGGCATCGAGGGATTTGCCATCAATTACTCGAGCCGACTTTGCCCCAGAGTTGATCGCATTAATTGCGGCGGCAACTTTAGGCACCATTCCATCGGAGAATTGCAGTTGGGCTAGCTCCGATATTGAAATTTCTTCGATTAGAGAATCCTTATCTGGCCAATTCCGATAAATACCCGGAACATCAGTCATAAACAACATCTCATCGGCGCCCAAGGCTCCTGCAATTGCGCCGGCGGCAAGATCTGCATTTACATTTAGTGCTCTTCCGGCAGAGTCATTTGCAACCGGTGCAACTACGGGGATGAATCCCCCAATAAGCAAGTGAGTGAGAATCTCTGGATTAACGCGCGCAACTTCTCCAACTAGGCCAAGTTCGCCACCATTCTTAAGCTTCACTTCAAGGAGTTTTGAATCACTGCCAGTTATTCCTACTGCGGGCAACCCCACAGCGATCAGAGATCGAACTACCGAGCGTAAGACCGTTCCCGTTAATACTGATTCAACAACTTTCATTACTTCTGGGGAGGTAACTCGAAACCCCCCTTTGAATTCACTGGCAATGCCCTCGACTTCTAATTGGGCATCAATCTGGGGTCCCCCACCATGAACTATGACAAACTTCTGACCGCTCTTAAATAGTTGGGCAATCTCACTCATCCATACCGGATCACTGCCCATCGCATGGCCACCGAATTTAATAACAATCATGTCGAGTAGGCCGAATTCTCATGGACGTATTCAGCCGATAGATCGTTGGTGAGTATTGTCGCGCTGGCACTTCCCACGTGTAGGTCGATCTCAATCTCTATCTTTTCGCCCTTCAAATTCACATTCTCTCGCCCAGCGGCTGGCGCGCTCTCTTTGCAGACAAGTACGCCATTTAACTTCACATCAATATTAAGAGGATCAATCACAGCTTTAGTTGTACCTAAAGCGGCGAGGATTCTTCCCCAATTTGGATCCTCCCCATGAAGGGCGCATTTGAGAAGGTTGTTTCTTGCACAGGCGCGACCAATCTCAACCGCATCCCGCTCACTCTTTGCATTCTTCGTTGTTATCGAAATTATCTTTGTATGTCCCTCGGCATCCGCAATCAGCTGATAAGCAAGGCTGGTACAAACATTTGTTAACGTGGCTCGCAATTCTTCTTCACTAGGTACAACTCCGGATGCTCCTGAGGCCATGAATAAAACAGTGTCGTTGGTAGAAGTGCATCCATCGGAGTCAATTCGATTAAAAGTTAACTCACATACTTCTTCGAAAATACTTTCGGCTTTTCGGGGATCGACTTTGGCATCAGTTAAAACCACAGACAACATGGTGGCTAGGGCCGGCGCTAACATCCCGGCGCCTTTAGCGATTCCGCTCACTTCAAATCCTTCGCCCTTCGCACTTGCCAATTTAGGGATTGAGTCGGTGGTCATGATTGCTTCTGCGGCTTCTTTGATTGTTCCATTGCCAAGATTCTTCACAGCTAGTTCAACTCCACCAAGCAACTTCTCCATCGCAAGTCGCTCTCCTATAAGCCCCGTGGAACAGACCACCACATCGCCTGCAGAGTCATGAAGTAAATCGGCAACTTTTTCTGCGCTGGCATGTGTATCGGCAAACCCTCCCGGGCCAGTGCAAGCATTGGCGCCGCCACTATTAAGAAGCACCGCTTTAACTTGATTGTCTTTTACAACTTGACGCGACCAGATAACAGGGGCTGCCACTATCTGATTTGTGGTGAAAACAGCCGAGCCAAAGAGTTGTGGACCGTCATTTACTATTAAAGCGAGATCTTTCGTACCGCTCTTCTTCAATCCAGCAATTACACCAGCGGCTCGAAAGCCCTTTGGTAATGAGATATCGCCATTCATTGCCCTACCCCCATCGAGGAGAGCCCCGCCCCTTCATCTATCCCAGAGATTAGATTCGCATTTTGTAGCGCTTGTCCAGCAGCTCCCTTACCCAAGTTATCTATTGCTACCGAGACCACTAACCGCGAGGTATGAACATCTACGGCAATCTGCATTTGAACTCCATTTGAGCCAATCAGAGATGAAGTCTCCGGCAACCGTCCAACCGGTAGCAAACTGACAAATTTCTCCTTGCCATATGCGCCCTCGTAGATCTTTCGTAACTCTTCTTCTGTTGCACTTGTTCGAGCAGTTACCGTTGCAAGAATTCCCCGGGGCATTGGGGCGAGAATTGGAGTGAATGAAATCTTCACTTCACTTCCCGAAATAGCGCTAAGACTCTCTTCGATTTCAGGGGTATGTTGATGAATTCCCCCAAATTTGTAAGAAGTAAGTGAATTCATGATTTCACTTGCGCTTAAATTAACCTTATTCGTGCGACCTGCACCAGTTGTGCCACTAGCTGCAACTACGACGATGTCATTAGCCTCAATCAAGGCGCCTTTAATCGCAGGTGCGAGAGCTAGTGCAATTGAGGTTGCGTAACAACCGGGATTTGCGATCTTTGTGGAATTCCTTATCTTCTCTCTTTGGCCCGGTAATTCAGGTAACCCGTAGATCCAAGTTCCAGCATGCTCCCCGCCATAATATTTCAACCAACTTTGAGCGCTCGTTAACCTGAAATCTGCTCCAAGATCAACTACTTTCACGTTCTCGCTTATCCCCTTAGCCAAGTTCGCCGATTCTCCGTGAGGTAAGGCGAGGAAGACCAGGTCACACTTATTTACCTCGTCAACATTGGTGCTCGCAAAGGAATTGCCCGAATAGTTTGTTAAATGGGAATGAATTGCGGTTATCGATTCGCCAGCATTTGAACCTGCTGCGATGTACGTAACTTTGAAAACCGGATGCCCAGCTAGGAGCCGCAGTAACTCGCCCCCGGCATAACCGCTCGCCCCTACGACGCCAACCTTCATGGGGCGAGGATACCTATTTATGCATATTTATGCAAACTTATGCATATTTATGCTTTAACTACGGATCTGGGCCCCGCACTCTTTCGTGGCTCGTTCCCCGGCTCGCGCGCGCAACGTTGAAACTTCTTCTGCGGTGAGAGTCCTATCAGGAGCGCGGAAGGTGAGAGTGAATGCAAGAGAAACTTTCTCCTCCCCCTCTTTTGCAAAGCGATCAAAGAGTGCAACGCTCTCGAGTAGCTCTCCCCCTCCGGCCTTAAGTGCCGCTGCGACTTGGGCCGCCGAGACACTTTGCGGAACGAACATGGAGATGTCCTGGATCGCGGCCGGCATCGGAATGACAGGAAGCGCCGCAATTGGTTTTCGTATCGGAATAGCATCCAGAACTATGGCAAAAAATACGGTTCGCTCGGGTAAACCAAGGGCAGCCGAAATTCGTGGATGTATCTCTCCGGCATGGGCAATGGGCTTTCCATCAACTTGAAATTCCGCGCATCTGCCCGGATGCCAAGGCGCAAGTTCGACTGAGGAGATATTGAATCCAGAAGTAATTTCGGTCAGCAACTCCGTTGTAACTGCTACTGCATCTTGCCAATCGGCGCTGCGCCCCTTACCCCACCATCCGGAGAGTTCGGCCTCACCAGCAATTACGCCTCCGATATGAAGAGACTGGAACGGGACGCTTGCATAAAGACTCTTAATCTCATTAGCGGTGGGTCGCTTCAAAGTATTTATTTTCCTGGGATTTTCGAGTTTTCGGATATCTCGAAATATCAGACCGCTTTCAAAGAGCGCTACGGACTTGGCGCCTCGTGCAAAGTTGCGCGCTGCACTTTCAAGTAGCCCGGGAGAGAGATGAGTTCGAAGTAAAGGGCTCTGATCCGAGATTGGGTTTGCTATCTTGAAAGTTTTTGCCCTATCTCCGGTAAAGCCAAATAACTCCATCTGGGATTGATTCACAAATGGATAGTTATGAACTTCAGTAAAGCCCTTAAAAGCTAGGGCGAGTGAGAGCGCGCGGCGACGTTGTTGTAGAGCGGTTAATCCAGTCTTTCCAGATTTTGGAATCTTGCTTGAGGGCAGACGCGATGGAATTCGCTCGTAGCCAAAGTAACGAGCAACTTCTTCGGCATAGTCTGAGAGATGATGAAGGTCGCGTCGCCAAGAGGGCGATGTAATTCTCCATTTCTTACCGTTCTTACTAATTTTGCAGCCAACCGCGGTCAATGCCTTCGTAATCTCAGCCGGCGAATAAGTTGCGCCAAGAAGTGCCGAAATTCCCTCTGGTGAAATGGTGCTGGTGTCCGGTTTAGGTAGAACTCCCTTACTTGAAGTTCCGTGATATTTGGCTCCACCGAACTCCATCAGAAGTAGCGCGGCGCGGGCCGAAGCAAGTTCAGCCAGTGTCGGATCAACCCCTCGCTCAAATCTTCGCGATGCCTCCGATGAAAGGATGTGGCGACGAGAATTTTGAGCTATCGCAATTGGGTTGAAGTGAGCAGCCTCAAGGGTAATTCTTGAAGTAGAAGTTGTAACTTCGCTATCTAATCCCCCCATGGTTCCGGCGAGAGCCAAGGGTTTATTCACATCGGCAATAAGAAGATCTTGCGGATCTAACTTACGAGATTGATTATCTAATGTCTTGATTGATTTGTATTTGCCAGCACGTTGAACCAATAACTTCCCTTCGATCTTCTCGCTATCGAAGGCGTGTAGCGGTTGGCCCAACTCAAGCATTACATAGTTAGTAATATCGACAGCTAGCGAGATTGGACGCATTCCAGCTTGGGAAAGACGACGAGTCATCCAACTGGGAGTTGCTGCACTTGGGTCAAGCCCGCTTAAGGAGCGCAAATAAATGAGGCTAGCGCCACTCTTATCCTTTATCTCAACTTGAGTAACTTTCCCACTTTTCTTGACTTTCGCTAACTTGGCTAAAAGCCCTTTGCGATCAACATCTTTGAAAGTCAACCCAAGAGCCATCGCTAATTCACGAGCAGCGCCTCGAACCGACATCGCGTAACCACGATCTGGATTGACTGCAATATCGATAATGGGATCATCGGCTCCCAGAGCAACAAGGGCATCGCTACCATTTTTAAATTTTCCACTAAGGACAATGATGCCGGCGTGATCTTCTCCTAAGGCGAGTTCGCGCGCAGAGCAAATCATTCCGTTACTCAATCTGCCATAGGTCTCTCGCGCTGAAATCACAAACTCACCGGGTAGGACAGCTCCAGGGAGCGCCACAACCACCTGATCGCCAACTTTGAAATTTGTAGCCCCACAAATGACATAGCGAGTTTCCTTCTCGCCGAGATCCAGCCCGACATAGCGAATTGGTTTTCGCAGGCCCGTCAACTCTTCGATACTCACAACAGTTCCAACCTTGATCGGACCTTTAATCTTCTCTGCGGGGTTGATCACCTCTTCGACTTCAAATCCCACTCTTACAAATGCCGCGACGGCGCTCTCGACCTTAAATCCCTTTGGAAAAGTTATGAACTCGGCGAGCCAGGAAAGTGGAAGTTTCATCGGCTACCGGTTCCGAACTGACGAGAGAAACGAATATCTCCCTCGACGATGTCATGCATGTCGGTTATTCCATTGCGCACCATAAGGGTCCGCTCAAGTCCCATGCCAAAGGCAAAACCAGTGTAAATAGTTGAATCTATTCCACAAGCTTGCAGGACTTTGGGATTTACCATTCCACAACCGCCCCACTCAACCCAGCGACCGTTGTAAAAGAAATCTACCTCTGCACTCGGCTCAGTAAATGGAAAAAATGATGGGCGAATTCTTGTCGTTACATCTGGGCCAAAGATTCGTGCTGCGAATAAATCTAGCGTGCCCTTCAAGTCCGCCATCGTTATTCCCTTATCAACTACAAGTCCTTCGACCTGATTGAAGACAGGGGTATGGGTTGCATCCAGCTCATCTGAACGATAAGTGCGCCCCGGACAAATCACGTAGATGGGAGGATCGTTTTCGAGCATAGTTCGGACCTGCACCGGGGATGTGTGAGTTCTCAAAACTAGACCAGCGTCAATTGGTTCGATAAAAAAAGTATCCTGCATAGATCTAGCTGGGTGATCTTCAGGAATATTCAGCGCATCGAAATTTAGCCAACTTGATTCAAGTTCTGGACCCTCGGCGACTTGATAACCAAGACCCACGAATAAATCTTCAATTTCATGGCGAAGTGAGGTAAGAGGATGTAACGCACCTTGGTGATTTCTATTTACCGGAAGGGTTACATCAACGCGCTCCTCATTGAGAGCCTTGGTATCTCTTGCAAGGATTAGTTCACGCTCGCGATCATCAAAAGCTTGATTTATATTGGCTCGCGCCGTTCCAATTAATTTTCCGGTAGCTGCGCGCTCTTCCATTGCAACTTGTCCGAGTCCCTGATTTGCTTTAGCGATCGGTGAGCGGTCCCCAACATGAGCAATCTTTACCTCTTTAAGTTGATCAAGGTCTTTTGCTCCTGCAATTGCGGTAATTGCGGCTTGCTTTATCGCCTCAATTTCGGCTGGCTCGATACTGATAGGGGCTGACGACACCTTGGAATTCTACTAATTGGAAAGGTGAAAGAGCGGTCATTTATCAGTGTTTGATACCGCATACATAACAACTGAGGCCGCGGTAGCCAAGTTCAAGCTCTCTGCTTTACCTGTCATCGGTATAGAAACTGTTTTTGCATTCAATTCTCGTTCCACCTCGGAGGGCAATCCGCGAGCTTCATTACCAAAGACCCAAATGGAAGCTTTTCTAGCAGCAGAAGTGGCCGCATCCTTAAGCTGAATTTCTCCGTCAGACTTGGTAGCAAATATTGCTATTCCTCTCTCGTCTGCCCAACTTTGCAACTCAGTTGTAGAAACTTCGTCAATCACTTCTATCTGAAATATCGAGCCTGCCGTAGATCGAATAACCTTTGGGCTGTAAACATCCACTGAGTTATCAGAGAAGATGACGGCATCAAAGCCGAAGGCATCTGCAGCCCGGATTACGGTTCCGGCGTTTCCTGGATCTTGAATTTGCCAGAAGTAAGCAAAGCGACCGGAGCTTAATTTGGCGATATCTGCCAAGCTGCGCTCTTCCAATTTTGCGATTGCAAGTATTCCTTGAGGAGTAACCGTGTCAGTCATAGCTTTCATGACAGGTTCGGAAACTTCAATGAGATTTGAATGGGAAAATGAGCCAAGCCGCTCCAAATTTCCTTGCGTGTAATAGATGCATTCAACATTTACCTTCTTGGAGTTTAGGGCAGCAGTGACATTTGTCGGTCCTTCGACTACAAATTGGCCGCGCTCGCGCCGCTCCTTCACTCCCCTAGAACCTAAAAGAGCCTTCACCGCCTCGACGTGAGGCGAATGAAGGCTCGTAATCATTAGCTTCTTAGGAGACTTTTACATGCTTCTTGGCTACCTCAACTAGCGCAGCGAAAGCCTTTGGATCATTTGTTGCAAGATCAGAAAGAACGCGACGGTCAACTTCAATACCCGCAGCCTTCAAGCCTTGGATTAATCGGTTGTAAGTCATGCCATTCTGGCGCGCCGCAGCGTTGATACGGGTAATCCAGAGTTGGCGAAAATCGCCCTTCTTATCTTTACGATCATTAAAAGCGTAAATCATCGAGTGAGTTACTTGCTCTTTAGCCTTTGTGAAGAGCCTGGAACGCTGACCGCGATATCCGCTGGCGCGCTCCAAAACTGTGCGACGCTTCTTAGCCGCGTGAACTCCGCGTTTTACTCTAGCCATTTCACACCCCTTACTTCATACCAAGCAGGCGCTTGGCAGAAAAAGTATTTCGGTCATTTGCAGTTGCATCCTTAGAGAGACGACGAGTCAATCTCGATGACTTGCGCTCGAGCAGATGGCGCTTTCCAGCGCGCTCGTGCATAACCTTTCCGGAACCGGTGACGCGGAAGGTCTTCTTCGCACCACTATGAGTCTTCATCTTTGGCATATGTTGCTCCTTTACTTCTGCTCGCTCTTAACCGCCGCTGCACGACGTTTTGCCTCGGCTACTGCTTCGCTCTTTTTCTTTAGCGGGCCAAGCACCATGGTCATGCTTCTGCCTTCGCGTTTCGGAGCGAATTCAACAAATCCAGTTCCTGCAACATCTTCTGCAAGGCGTTGCAACAAACGGAATCCGATTTCTGGACGAGTTTGTTCTCGCCCCTTGAATTGAACAGTCACCTTCACCTTGTCACCACCGAGAAGAAACTTCTCGATGTGATTCTTCTTCGTCTCGTAATCGTGGTTCTCGATCTTTAGACCCAACCTAATTTCCTTGACCACAATATGGGTCTGGTTTTGGCGAGCCTCCCTAGCTTTCTGGGCGATCTCATATTTGTACTTTCCAAAGTCCATGATTTTGCAGACTGGAGGTTGAGCATCTGGAGCGATCTCTACGAGATCGTAACCAGCTTCCTCAGCCAGACGCAGTGCGATATCGATCGCAACAACTCCGACTTGCTCGCCACCAGCGCCAATCAAACGAACTTCAGGTACCCGAATACGATCGTTGATTCTTGGTTCTGTGGTGCTGATAACTCTTCCTTTCAAGTTTGAAGATTGAAGTGGAAGACGCCGCTAGGAGACGGGAGATGAACCCCGTTGACCTTGACCAGCTCACCTTGGTGAGTCAGGTGGGAGCGGCTAGCTCCACTTCATCTTGATTCTCTTTAATTACTCAGCCTAACGGCCAAATAACTACGCGTAGATTACCCCGCATTTGCGGGCAGGCCAAATCAAGCGCTTAAACCAAGGTGCGTCAGGCTCAAATCGCATCTAGCGTTAGCACATGAAACGCAGAGATGAAGAAGTTCATAACATCACGGAAGCTCAATCTGCGCTCTCTGCCGATATCCCCGCTCGTCAGCGAAAGTATTTCTATTCAATGATGATTCGAACCCTCTGCTTTCTCCTTGCCGTATTTACACCAAGCCCGTATCGCTGGTTCTTCCTCGTCGGTGCCGTAACCCTTCCTTACATTTCCGTGATTGTTGCAAATGCTGGTCGTGAGACGATAAGAGGAGAAGCGAAATTGCTTCGTTCTCGAATTCGTGAGATTGGTAGATGAAACGGATAGTTGGTGCAACTCTTCTAGCTCTTTTCCTGGTTGCGCTATGTCTTCAAGGTGCGCGCTGGCAATATGACCGCCACGAAGTAAGGCATGCTAAGAACGAATTGATTCGAGCAAATGTTCAAAAGCCATCCATAACTGAACCTGAGCTTTCCACTCCTATACAAATCGCCTGGCGCACCATTGAACTTACCGGTCAATTCGACCCAAGCAACGAAATCTTGGTGCGAAATCGTTACCACGATGGTCAATATGGTTTTGGAGTAGTAACTCTCTTCACAAGCAGTAGTGGAAAGAGATATTGGGTAGATCGAGGCTGGGTTAAAGCTGGGGCTGACGCCCAAACTCCACCTGATGTGAAAGTAGTCGATAGCGCTGAAGTAACAATTACAGCGCGAGTGCGCGTTGAAGATATTGAATCGCAAATCTCTGGAACAGTTTTTGCTCTGCCTGGAAATGATGGCACAACCAAATTAACAAAGTGGGATAACGAGAGCTCATTGGTGACCGAGCCAATTTATTTCGACTTGATTTCTGCCAGTCGCGCCTCCCTTAATCCGGATGTGCCGACCCGAATTCCCGAGTTAAGCGATGGCCCCCATCTTGCTTACACAGTGCAGTGGGTCCTATTTGCGTTGATGGTGATTTTTGCCCTCTATCTAGTAATTCGCGAGGAGCGAAAACTTCACGCCGAGAATGCCTGACGCTGGTAAAGATCGGCGTATAGACCATTAAGTGCGATTAACTCATCATGCTTTCCTCGCTCTTTAATTAGGCCAGATTCAAGAACCAATATCTGATCCGCTTTCCTCACCGTGGAAAGTCGGTGCGCAATCACAATACTGGTACGTCCTTCAAGTGCCCTAGCTAGCGCCTCTTGCACAAGCGCTTCATTCTCTGAATCAAGATGAGCGGTAGCCTCATCGAGAATTACTATTCGAGGGGCTTTCAACAATAACCGCGCGATTGCCAACCTTTGTTTCTCGCCTCCGGATAATCGATGGCCACGCTCACCAACCACCGTATCGAATCCATTTGGAAGCGATGCAATCAAATCCCAAATTTGCGCCGACTTACAGGCTTGCTCCATCTCCTCGTGGGTGGCATCACGTTTTGCATAGCGGAGATTTTCGGCGATGGAATCGTGAAACATGTGAGCATCTTGGGTTACTACTCCAATGGCATCGCGCAATGTGGCCAGCTTCAACTCTCTAAGGTCCTTGCCGTTTATTTTTATAGAACCAGAAGTTACGTCGTAAAGACGCGGAATAAGCGAGCTGATGGTGGTCTTGCCTGCGCCCGAGGGGCCGACCAGTGCCGTCAACGTTCCTGCTGGTGAATTAAAAGAAATACCAGCCAATATCTCACCGCTCTCAATCATCTCTGGTTTAGCGGCAGATTCCAAAGAGGCAAGAGAAATTTCATCGGCTCGCGGATAGGAGAATCGAACGGAATCAAATTCAAGACTTAGCGGCCCATCGGCGACATCAATCGCATCTGCACGGTCGCGCACCATAGGAGTTAGGTCTAGAACTTCAAAGACCCTTTCAAAGGAGACGAGCGCTGTCATTACATCAACGCGAACATTAGAAAGAGCGGTCAATGGTCCATATAGGCGTACCAATAAAGTAGTTATCGCTAGCAGTGTTCCCAGCGTTATCTCCTTATTGATGGCGTAATGGCCGCCAACGCCATAAGCAAAAGCCGTTGCAATCGCAGCAATTGAAGTAAGAGCTATGAAGAAAAGGCGTTGCAACAGAGCGATTGAGACTCCGATATTTGCAACTTTCCGGGCTCGGGATGAGAAGTAATCACGCTCGCGATTTTGGTCACCATAAAGGGAGACAAGTAGAGCTCCGGATACATTAAAGCGCTCCGTCATTGTGGCTGACATTTCTGCATTTAAGTTGAAGGATTCGCGAGTCAACCCTTGTAGTTTCCGTCCCACCCACTTAGTCGGAAAGAGAAAGAGGGGCAGAAGCGAAAGCGCCAAGAGTGTGATCTGCCAGGAAAGTGTTAGGAGCGCACCTACAACGAGAATTAAAGTCAAAACATTACTGACTAGTCCTGCCAACGTTGTAGTGAAAGCTTGTTGAGCACCGATTACATCCGAATTGATTCTCGAGATGAGCGCTCCGGTTTGGGTACGAGTGAAGAATGCGATGGATTGCCGTTGAACATGGCTAAAGACTTGAGTGCGCAGGTCAAAGATTAAGTTCTCACCTATTCGAGCCGAGAACCATCTGCCGATCATGCTAAAGATTGCATCGAGAATCGCTATCAAGCCGACCAAAAGTGCGAGCCGAGTAACCAACCCGGGATTTCCTGGTATTACGCCATCATCAATTAAACGCTTTAGTAGAAGTGGCGATGTAATTACTAGGACCGCATCAATGACAACAGTGATGAGAAAAAATATTAAGGCGCTCTTGTATGCAACCGCGTAAGAGGCAATTCGCTTAACCGTCCCAGCTTTTAACTTCTGGTCTTTTACAGAGGAATCTGCGGTTAGCGAGCGGAATGACATCCACATCGCATGTTGGGACATGGCTAAACCGTGAAACCGATAGCTCTTAGTTGCTCTCTGCCATCATCTGTTATTTTGTTGGGTCCCCATGGCGGCATCCATACCCAATTAATTCGAACATCCTTCACTAGATCTTGTAGTACTGAGCGAGTTTGATCTTCAATAACATCTTGGAGGGGGCAGGCTGCGGAGGTAAGAGTCATATCTAGTACTGCAACATTTCCCTCATCAACAGTGACATCGTAAATGAGACCGAGATCCACAACATTGATGCCGAGTTCTGGGTCAATCACATCCTTCATCGCTTCAGTAATATCGGCGACGGCCGCTATTTCGCTCATTTACCCAGCCCTTCCGCTAGTTTGCTTTGGTGATGGATTGTTGTAGCGCATCTTTAAATGCCATCCAGCCAAGTAGTGCGCATTTTACCCGAGCGGGGAACTTAGAAACTCCCGCAAAGGCAACTCCATCCTGGAGATGTTCCTCATTGCCCAGGTCGCTTCCCTTGCTCTGTAGCATCCGCTGAAATTCCTCGACCAATGAGAGCGCCTCTTCTGCGCTCTTTCCCTTCAATAACTCTGACATCACAGAGTGACTAGCTTGTGAGATGGAGCAGCCAACCGCATCCCAAGTTATGTTTTCCACTCGCTCGCCCTTGAAATGCAAATTCAAAGTGACTTCATCACCGCAACTTGTATTTACGTGATGGACTTGGATAGTCGGATTTGATGCAAGAGACTTATTTTGTGGCCGCTTGTAATGATCGAGAATCACTTCTTGATAAAGCGAATCTAGTTCCATCTATCGCTCCATGAAATATTTTCGAGCACGATCTACTCCTTCTACCAGGGCAACCACATCGGATTGATCGTTGTATAAATAGAATGAAGCGCGAGTTGTTGCCACGACTTTAAAGCGGCGCATTAACGGCCAAGCGCAGTGATGTCCTGTCCGTACCGCAATTCCATATTGATCCAAAGCTTGGCCAAGATCATGCGGATGCACACCCTCGACTGTAAATGAGATAACAGCGCCGCGATTTTTCACATCAGTCGGCCCAACTATTGAAAGCCCCTTGATGCTTCTTAAACCGTCAAGTGCTTGCTTTGTGAGCGCGACTTCATGTTCATGGATCGCAGTTAGGGAAACTTTATCCAAATAATCTAATGCTGCACCTAGGCCAACGGCTTGCGCCATGTTAGGTACACCCGCTTCGAATCTCTTTGGTGCAGGTAAATATGTTGCGCTCTGCATCGTTACGTTTTCAATCATCGAGCCACCGGTTAGGAAAGGTGGCATCTCATCTAAAAGTTCAGACCTGCCCCAGAGAACTCCAACTCCGGTAGGGCCCACAGCTTTATGTCCAGAAAATGTTAGGAAGTCACAACCCAATTCTTGTACATCTACTTTTAGGTGGGGTACCGATTGGCAGGCGTCAATTAGGAAGAGAGCTCCAACCGCCTTTATTTGGGCGCGTAACTTAACCAAGTCGCCATTGAAATCATTAATGGTTCCAAGGACATTTGATTGGTGAGTAAGGGCAACCATCTTTGTTTTCTCGTTAATTAATGAATTGAGATTGGAAAGGTCAAGGCGACCATCACCTGTTACCCCAAACCAGCTCAGTTCCGCCCCAGTTCTAGCTGCTAATTCCTGCCACGGAATTAGATTTGCGTGATGCTCCATCTCCGAAACAACAATTCGATCGCCCGCCTTTAAATGAAACTTAGAACCAGGTTTTGCGTTACCAATCGAGTAAGCAACCAAGTTGATGCTCTCAGTCGCGGACTTAGTGAAGATGATTTCATTTTCACTCTTTGCATTTAGGAAGGTGGCTACTTTTGCGCGCGCCCCCTCAAACAATTCAGTCGCTTCTTCGGCAAGCTGGTGGGCGCCCCGATGCGCGGCGGCATTATGTTTTGTGTAAAAATCTCGTTCGGCATCAAGAACTGAGAGTGGTTTTTGAGAAGTAGCGGCACTATCAAGGTAAATCAATTTATTTTCACCGCGTACTAATCGGTGAAATATCGGAAATTCCGATTTGATTTGATCTACATTAAGCGCGCTCTTCATTATGCCTTTACGTATTGCGCGTAGCCCTTCTCTTCCAAGCGCTCAGCAAGTTCAGGCCCGCCTTCTTCGACAATCTTTCCACCCGCAAAAACATGGACGAAGTCGGGTTTGATGTAGCGAAGGATTCGGGTGTAGTGAGTAATTAGCATGATCCCTAGGTTCTGCTCCGCCTTCACACGGTTAACGCCTTCGGAGACAATACGTAGCGCATCGACGTCTAGACCAGAATCTGTCTCATCAAGAATCGCAATTTTTGGTTTCAAAAGCTCCATCTGCAAGATTTCATGGCGCTTCTTCTCTCCGCCAGAGAAGCCTTCATTAACGCTGCGCTCCGAGAAGGCGGGATCCATTGCAAGCTTGTTCATAGCTTCTTTTACCTCACCAACCCAGGTGCGCACTTTTGGCGCCTCGCCACGAAGAGCGGTGGCGGCAGTGCGTAGGAAGTTCGCCACCGATACGCCAGGAACCTCTACCGGGTATTGCATCGCAAGGAAGAGTCCAGCTTTGGCACGTTCATCAACGCTCATCTCAAGAACATCTACGCCATCAAGAGTTACCGAGCCGGATGTAATTGTGTATTTCGGATGTCCCGCAATGGAGTATGCGAGCGTGGATTTACCGGAGCCATTTGGTCCCATAATTGCATGAACTTCACCAGAGTTAATTGTTAAATCGACGCCGCGCAATATTTCGGTAGTCCCAGAATCGGTCTCTACACCAACATGTAGATTCTTAATAACTAGCTTCGACATTTTCGCTCCTACCGTCCGCGCTCTTCTATCGTGACGGTATCTCCATCACGCTTTACTTCATAAGTCTCAAGTGATTCCGTGGCTGGAGGCGTCATTGCCTCACCAGTTCGAAGATTGAATTCTGCGCCGTGTAACCAACATTCAATCTTTTCACCATTTACTTCACCTTCCGAGAGAGAGGCCTCGGCATGCGAACAGATATCGGCGACTGCAAATACCTCTTGATCAACTCGGACCACACAAACCTCTTTATTGCCTAGAGTGACTTTCATCGGTTTTCCGGGATTTAGCTCAGAGAATTTAATTGATGCTGACATCACTCACCAACTTTCGAGAGTTGGTTATCGATGCGGGTCATGAGACGCTCTTCTACACTCTCAATTCCGATCTTGCTCACAATTTCACCGAAAAACCCGCGGATTACAAGTCTCCTTGCATCAGAGATCGGAATACCGCGAGACATCAAGTAAAAGAGTTGTTCGTCATCGAAACGTCCGGTGGTGCTGGCGTGGCCGGCCCCCACTATTTGACCGGTTTCAATCTCCAAATTTGGAACTGAATCAGCCCGTGCGCCATCGGTCAAGAGCAGATTCTTATTTAACTCGTAAGTATCAGTTCCTTCCGCATTTCCTCGGATGAAAACATCGCCAATCCAAACTGTGCGAGCTTCGGCGCCTGCAAGAATTCCCTTATAGGTAACGCGAGATTTTCCATTAGGAATTCCGTGCTCGACATGAACACGATGTTCAAGATGTTGGCCATCGGTTGCAAAGTACAGACCAAGTAACTCAGCGCTACCGCCTTGATCAGAATATTCAACCGTCGGAAGCAAGCGGACTAGTGAACCGCCAACAGTGATGGTGATGGAGTTAAATGTCGCATCTCTTCCCACAATTGCATGATGGCGACCAAGATGAATCGAGTTTTCGCTCCACTCTTGTAGTGAGATGAAAGTTAGATTCGCTCCAGCATCGAGACGAATTTCGATCTCTTCGCCCAGCGTTGCCAGTCCTACATTCTCAACTACCACGGTGGCTTTGCTGTGAGCGCCCGCCGTTATTACAGTCCGCGAAAATTCCTTCTCAGCTCCCGCCGAGCGCTTTAAGAAGATTGGATCAGTAACCACCGCTTCTTTATCTATTGCTAAGTGAGTTACCTTTGCAACGCCGGAACGGATTCGCTGAATTACAGCGTCATCTGTCGCAGACTTCGGAGGAAGATCGCTAGCCTCGCAAGTCTCAACTTTGAAGCCAGTTCGCGCCGAACCAACTAGCGAAATTGAGATCCGATCAGCAACCAAGGTGGCTGGATCATGCAATCCCGCGATCCGTTTCAAGGGAGTGAAGCGCCAAGCTTCTTCCCTACCTGTGGGCGTCAGATAATTTGTTGGAAGTGCGCTCATCATCCGACCGCGCCCTCCATCTGAAGTTCAATCAAACGGTTAAGTTCAATCGCATATTCCATTGGTAATTCGCGGGCGATTGGCTCAATAAATCCGCGAACAATCATCGCCATCGCTTCATCCTCCGAGAGCCCTCGAGACATGAGGTAGAAGAGTTGGTCATCACTTACTTTGGATACCGTCGCTTCATGACCCATCGAGACATCATCTTCACGGACATCCACATATGGATATGTGTCCGACCGTGAGATTGTGTCGACAAGAAGAGCATCGCACTTAACTGTGCTCTTTGAGTGGTGAGCACCTTCTTGGATTTGTACGAGTCCTCGATAAGAGGTTCTACCGCCACCGCGGGCAACAGACTTTGAGACGATAGTTGAGGAAGTAAAGGGTGCGGCATGGACCATCTTTGCGCCGGCATCTTGATGTTGACCTTCTCCTGCGAAAGCGATTGAGAGCGTCTCGCCTTTCGCATGCGGCCCCATCATAAAAACTGCCGGATACTTCATGGTTACTTTAGATCCGATATTTCCATCAATCCATTCCATCGTTGCGCCTTCAGCACATGTGGCGCGCTTTGTAACTAGGTTGTAGACGTTGTTGCTCCAGTTTTGAATTGTGGTGTAGCGAACGCGGGCATTCTTCTTCACGATGATCTCCACGACAGCTGAGTGAAGTGAATCCGAGGAGTAGATAGGCGCTGTAC
>JACCDJ010549546.1_pt1 | contig 21292 bp, 19 predicted proteins | sample 7444481 | NCBI WGS metagenome assembly JACCDJ01 (sample SAMN15323435, study PRJNA562643) | freshwater metagenome | isolation source: river surface water | place: USA:Blue River Watershed | collected 2017-08-15 | reverse complement strand
ATCGATTCGTTCGCCGGCCACGCCTTCTGGGACGATTAGCGTGCGATGTTCTCTACTCATTATTTCCTGACTTAGTTTCGCTTGATTTATCTGTGGGAGGAACATTCTTGAAAGTAAGCAAGATAGCGATGCCGGCCGCGATAAAAATCGCAGAATCAGCAACGTTAAAAATTGGCCAATTGGGGATTTGAATCCAATCAATCACATGGCCATATAGAAAACCCGGCGAGCGGAAGAGTCGATCTGAGAGATTGCCAAGCACTCCCCCAAGGACCAAACCCGCCACATATGCCCACCAAGGCGATGTGATTCGAACGGCATATCGCGCAATAAAGATTGCAACCGCAATAGAGATAGTTGTGAAAACGATAGTGAAGCTCGTTGCCATACTAAATGCAGCGCCAGGATTGCGAAAGAGAGTAAGTTGCAGGAACGAGCCGATGAGTTGACGAGGTGCTGCAGTGAGATTTTCTACAACCCAGTTCTTGGTGAAGAAATCAAGCGCCCAAATTGCTAAGGCAAGTGAAAAGAGGCGCTGAACTAAAGAAGTCCGGCGCACTTTAGCGCCGCTCTTCCTTCTGCTTGCAAATCATGCAGAGAGTCGCACGTGGGAATACCTGAAGACGAGCTTTTCCGATTGGTGATCCACAAACTTCGCAATTTCCGTATGTCTTATTATCAATCCGGCTGAGTGCGCGTTCGGTCTGGAGCACCATATCGCGCGCATTAATCACAAGAGACATCTCGTGTTCGCGCTCAAAAGTTTTTGTTCCTGAATCTGCTTGATCATCTCCCGCGCCGTCTCCAGCATCTGCAATGAGTTCATCCATCTCTGCTTCAACTGATGCAAGTTCTGCTTGGAGGCGCAGGAGATCTTTGGAAAGTTCGGCGCGTATTGCCTTCAATTCTGAGGCGCTCCATGCTGCTTCACCAGCATCGGCTGTAACAGGTGTTGGTGCAGCCTTCAGAGGCTTCAGTGGAGCAACTTTCTTTCCACTCTTTACCGGGCGAGGTGGAGGCGGCATCACTAATCGACGTTCTTCCACAACAGCAACTGCTTGAGGCGCTACTACAGTGGCAACTGAAACTGTTTGAGATTTTTCATCGACGGTAAGAGTTGTCTTGCCGACCTTGGAAGGAAATGGGCGGCTTGGCGCCTTCTTTACTTCGGTAACTTTCTTTGCAACAGCCTTCTTAACTGGAGCAGCCTTCTTCGCAACAGTTTTCTTTGCTGGAGCGGCTTTCTTAGCGACAGCCTTCTTAGCGGGAGCAGCCTTCTTAGCGGGAGCAGCCTTCTTAGCGGGAGCAGCCTTCTTAGCTACAGCTTTCTTTGCAGGAGCGGCTTTCTTTGCAGCAACTTTCTTCGCCGGAGCTGCCTTCTTTGCAGCAGGCTTCACCTTCTTGAGGAGCTTTTGGGCAATATTCTTTGCTGGCACGCCGCGCACCCTATTCCCTTTACCCGCCCGCTGCCAACTGCGCCACGCGTGGGGAATCGCGGTTCGGTGGCGATGGTTTAGACTTCGGGCACAGGATTGACGCGAAAGTGGCGATGAAGAGGCGATCACCTCGGAGCCGGCTGGAAGATACTCCCGTTTGCGCGGGAGGGTAGAACCGCAGCGCGTAAAGAGTGAAAGTGGCAGTGCTCAAGCAGCGCTGCAAGGCGGGTGGTACCGCGAGCCTCGTGCTCGTCCCTCCATAGAGCGAGACTTACCAAGAAGTCGAGCATGGAGTGGGAGATAGAGATGACCGATTCACCGAAGTTCAATGCAATCGCACCGCAGATAGATCTGCCTGCGATGGAGCACTCCATTCTTGATTTCTGGAAGCGCGAAAATATTTTTGAGAAGAGCTTAACGGCTCGCGCAGAGGGTGAACCTTGGACTTTCTACGAGGGACCTCCTACCGCAAACGGCATGCCTGGAACGCACCATATTGAAGCTCGTGTATTTAAAGATGTCTTTCCTCGCTATCAAACCATGAAGGGCAAGTACGTTTCACGTAAAGCAGGCTGGGATTGTCACGGACTCCCCGTTGAAATTGCCGTAGAGAAAGAACTTGGATTCTCTGGCAAGGGCGATATCGAGAAGTTTGGAATCCCAGAATTTAACGACAAGTGCAAGAGCTCCGTTACTCGTCACGTAGATGCCTTTACCAAGATGACAGAGCGAATGGGCTTCTGGGTTGATTTTGATCAGGCCTATTGGACCATGGCGCCAGAATATGTTGAGAGCGTCTGGTGGTCGCTCTCTGAAATTTGGAAGAAAGGATTGCTCGTTCAAGATCATCGAGTTGCTCCTTACTGTCCTCGATGCGGCACTGGACTCTCTGATCACGAACTCGCTCAAGGGTATGAAACCGTTGTCGATCCTTCGGTTTATGTCCGCTTCCCCATTACCAGTGGTGAACTTGCTCAATTAAACGCCTCACTCTTGGTGTGGACAACGACACCATGGACTTTGGTATCGAATACTGCCGTTGCTGCGCACCCTGACGTGGATTACGTAGCAGTGCGCACCACTGTTGATGAAAACTCAGAGGTATTGGTTGTGGCAGAGCCACTTCTCTCAGCAGTCGCAGGTGAGCACGAAATTCTCAAGCGATTTAAGGGCAAGGATTTAGAGCGCGTTACATATAAGCGCCCATTTGATTTCATTGAGATCCCTGATTCGCATTTTGTGGTTCTCGCAACTTATGTAACAACCGAAGACGGTTCCGGTTTAGTTCATCAAGCTCCAGCTTTTGGCGCAGATGACTTACAGGTATGCCGTTCTTATGGATTGCCAGTCGTTAATCCTGTTGCAGCCGATGGCCACTTCCTCAGCGATGTGCCAGTCGTTGGTGGACTCTTCTTTAAAGATGCCGATAAGCCGCTCGTGAAGGAGCTCAAGGCCAATGGTGCCCTCTACAAGAATCAGCCATATGAACACTCGTATCCACATTGCTGGCGTTGTCATACTGCTTTGATTTATTACGCGCAACCATCGTGGTACATCCGTACAACTTCAATTAAGGATGCGCTACTTCGCGAAAATGAAAAGACCAATTGGTTCCCAGAAACAATTAAGACCGGTCGATATGGTGATTGGCTTACCAACAATATCGATTGGGCGCTCTCTCGTAACCGTTATTGGGGTACACCGCTGCCGATTTGGCGATGCGAGAATAAACATGAAATCTGCATCTCTTCTCTTAAAGAACTTGGCGCACTTGCCGGTAAGGAGCTCTCAAACCTAGATCCACACCGCCCATTTGTTGATGACATCACCTTCGAATGCGCCGAGTGCGAACTGACGATGGTCCGTGTTCCTGAAGTAATCGACTGTTGGTACGACTCTGGATCGATGCCATTTGCTCAATGGGGCTATCCACATAAAGAGGGATCGGTAGAGAAGTTCAAAGCCGCCTATCCAGCTGACTTTATCTGCGAAGCGATCGATCAGACTCGAGGTTGGTTCTACACCTTGATGACAATTGGAACTCTAGTCTTTGATCAATCCTCATACGAGAACGTTCTCTGTCTCGGCCACATCTTGGATAAAGATGGACGAAAGATGAGTAAGCACCTTGGAAATGTTCTTGAGCCAATGGCTCTGATGGATCAGCATGGTGCTGATGCTGTCCGTTGGTACATGCTAGCGGCCGGTTCACCTTGGGCTTCGCGTCGAGTGGGCCATGAGGCAATTTCGGATGTCATCCGTAAGACCCTCCTTACATACTGGAACACGATCTCGTTCCACGCCCTCTACGCCAAGGCATCTAATTTCACTTTGGAGCAGAGCCCTGCGATAGCAGATCGTTCCACAATGGATAAGTGGATTTTGAGTGAACTGAACTCCGTCATCAACGAGGTCGATAAGGCGTACAGCGAATTTGATTCACAGAGCGCAGGAAAAGTTCTAGCAAAATTTATCGATGATTTATCCAACTGGTACGTCCGTCGATCCCGTCGCCGCTTCTGGGATGGCGATGTAGCAGCACTTGCAACGTTGCATGAGTGCCTGGAATCGCTTACCCAACTGCTCGCTCCGATGGTTCCTTTTATTGCTGAACAGACTTGGCAAGAACTCATTCGCGTTGCAAATCCAAGCGCTCCTGTATCTGTACATCTCACCGATTTTCCGGTTGCAGATGCTGCACTCATTAATCCAGAGTTAAATAAGCAAGTAGCAATGACTCGACGCGTCGTAGAACTTGGCCGATCTGCACGAGCAGAATCTGGGGTAAAAATCCGTCAGCCATTACAGCGGGCACTCATCTCTGCCAATGGATGGTCTTCCCTTCCCCATGAAATGAAGGAACAAATTTCTGATGAGCTCAATGTGATCGACTTGGCCGATATTGCAGATGCAGATGGAGATTTGGTCGATGTATCGATTAAGGCGAACTTCAAATCGCTTGGCGCGAAATATGGAAAGTCGGTACAAGATGTCGCCAAACTCATTGCAGCGGCAGATGCAGTCTCACTAGTACGAACATTGCGTACGCAGCCTGCTACCTCTCTTGGTACCTACGAAATTTCGATCGATGACCTTGTCGTAACCGAAGTTCCAAAGAGTGGATGGATGGTTGCTAGCCATGACGGCGAGAGCGTTGCTCTCGACTTAGAGTTAACAGCTGAGCTCATCGCTGCAGGCTCGATTCGTGAGGTAATCCGAGCGATACAGGAACGTCGCAAGAGCGATGGATTTGATATTTCGGATCGCATCATTGTGAAGTGGAATGCCAATCTTGATGATGTATCGACGATTGAAACCGGGGTTGAGCACATTTCGGAAGAAGTTCTCGCTACGTCAATGGTGCGAGATGAAAATCTTATTCCTGGTGAATTCGAACTCGGTTTAGTCTTTGAGCTAAGTAAGGCTTAAAGAACTGCGACGACTATTGATTGCAGGAGATTAACTGCAATCAATAGAACGATAAACGAGAGATCGAGTGCAACTCCACCGATACGAAGTGGTGGAACAAAGCGACGAACGAAACGCATCGGTGGTTCGGTCACAGTAAAGATGACTTCAAAAATCGCGAGCAAGAAAGTATTTGGTCGCCAGGAACGCGCGAACATCCGAATGTAATCGATGATAATGCGCAGAAAGAGCGCAATCTTAAAGAATGAAAGTAGTTGAAGAATGACGTTCTGCAGAAACATCAGTGGTATCAGCTCTGGTTATAGAAGGTTGCTTGAGCCGCAGTGCGATCTTCATTGCTCACATTGACATTGGCCGGTGAGAGAAGAAATACCTTGAGGCTGATGCGTTCGATACGACCGTGAAGGCCGAATACAAGACCTGATGCGAAATCAACGAGGCGCTTACGCTCAGACTCTTCCATGTCATCAAGGTTGATGATGACAGGATTGCCTTCACGATAATACTCACCGACCTTACGTGCCTCTGAATATGAACGTGGCTGGAGTGTGACGATGTTGTAAGAAGAGCCCTCTTCAACAAATGGCGCCTCAACAACTTCGTGGTGTGTGCGAACAACAGTTACGCCTGTTGGCTCTGGGCGGCGTGGAGTGATTGCTCGTGGCTCTGATTTCTTAACTGGAGTAGCAGGGGTCTCTAACTCATCCTCTGTATCGACCAGACCGAGGAAACCCATCATCTTATTGAGTGCTGACATAGGCTCAAGGTTACTAGTGGTATTGCCTTGGACCGAGGATTTTGCTCCCCACTCGGATGTGTGTCGCACCATGATCGAGGGCAATTAGATAATCACCAGACATCCCTGCCGAAAGTGCAGGTGCCGTTGGAAAATCGGCGACGAAACGGCGATGAATCTGTGAAATTTCTTCGAAAGCAAGGGCCGGTACTGATGTGACTGGTGGGACGCACATGATTCCCTGAAGGCGGATACCCGGGAGAGTGTTGAGTTGATGCGCTAATTCGTGGAGCTCTCGTTCTTGCACTCCTCCACGTTCTGGATCACCATCGAGAGAAAGTTGGAGAAAAACCTCTATCTCACTCGAACTTTCCGAGAGAGTTCGAGCAATTTTCTCAGCGTGGCCGAGATTATCGAGTGAGTGAATACACCGAGCCCACGAGAGAATCTCACGAATCTTCTTACTCTGAATTTCTCCTTGGTAATGCCAATGAGCCGCGATGGCGGCGCACTTCTCAGCTCCTTCCGAGCTTCGATTCTCTCCGAAATGATTGACACCTAAACCTTTAAGGATTTCAACGTCGCTCACCGGATATGTCTTGGTGACGACAATCAAAGTTGGCGCATACGGCGCAACCTCATCCTGAACTGCATGTAAGTTCTGAGCAAGTTCCTCTGCTCTCAAGTTCATAGTGAGATTACTCCCACCTGTCGACCAGTAACTCCATCGCGACGATATGAGAAGTAATCCAAATCCTCCACAGTGCACTCTTCGCTTCTTTCAACACTGACACCAACGCCGGTTAATGCTGCCGATAGAGCGCGCGGAAGATCGAGTGAAAGTGTGTTCTTTACCGTTCGCGATGCAGCGAGGGGATGAAGATGAATGACTTCGTTAAAAACTTCTTCTGAGACTTCATAGCAAGTGCCACATATTGATGGCCCAAGTATTGCGGAGATATCGGTCGCCCCCATCTCGCGCATCAATTCAACTGTCTTAATCGCAACATCATTGATAAGTCCTTTGCGACCAACATGGACTGCAGCCACAGATTCTCGAGAATGCAGAAGGAGTGGAATGCAATCCGCCGTCATTACTGCAAGAGATATTCCTGGTATTCCCGTGATCAGCGCGTCAGCGGTAGGAACTTCATCCGTAACTTCCTCAATCAAGGCGATTCGATTGCCATGCACTTGGTTCATGAATTGAGTCAATCCAACGGAATCTTCAAGAATCTTTCGATTACTGGCAACATCCTCTGGAGAATCACCAACATGATTTCCGAGGTTGAAAGATGCAAACGCACCGTGGCTGACGCCTCCGGTGCGTTTGGTAAAGCTGTAATTCATGCCAGCTCCGTCATTACTTACAAATTACTTCATAAAGTCTGGCACATCGATTTCATCCTCAGAGACGAGCTCTTCAAATGTAATGCGCTTTCGTGGCGCGGATGAATCAAGATCAAGGGCAACTGAGAGTGGATCGTTAGCTGGAATTGGATCGGCCTGACCGGAGAGGGTTGCCGCATTAATTGATGGCATCTCCACCTTCTTTGGCTCTCCCCCAGCAAATCCAGCGGCAATCACAGTGATGCGTACTTCATCGCCGAGAGCATCATCAATTGTTGTTCCGAAGATAATGCGTGCATCTGGATGAGCTGCGCCTTGAACGAGCTCGCATGCCTCATTGATTTCAAAGAGGCCGAGATCCGAACCGCCCGCAACTGAGAGGAGAACTCCCATAGCACCATCGATAGATGCTTCAAGTAGCGGGCTGGAAATTGCGAGTTCTGCTGCTCGTGCTGCACGGTTCTCGCCACGAGCGGAACCGATTCCCATCAAAGCAGAACCTGCATCCGTCATGACCGTCTTAACATCAGCAAAGTCGAGATTGATAAGACCTGGCTGAGTAATAATTTCGGTAATTCCCTGAACACCCGAGAGTAGAACTTGATCTGCACTCTTAAATGCATCCATCGCGGTGATATTGCGATCTGAGATAGCAAGGAGGCGATCGTTTGGTATGACAATAAGTGTGTCAACATGTTCGCGAAGTGCTGCGATTCCTTCTTCGGCTTGACGCATACGAATCTTGCCTTCGAAGGAGAATGGACGGGTAACAACGCCAATTGTGAGTGCGCCGAGGTCACGTGCAATCTTTGCCACGATTGGTGCGCCACCTGTTCCAGTGCCACCACCTTCTCCTGCAGTCACGAAGACCATATCTGCACCGCGCAAGATTTCTTCAATCTCTTCAGTGTGATCAATCGCAGCTTGGCGACCCTTCTCTGGTGCAGCACCCGCACCGAGGCCCTTTGTTGATGCGCGACCAATATCGAGTTTTACATCTGCATCGCTCATTAAGAGATGTTGTGCATCTGTATTGATTGCAATGAACTCAACTCCTTTGAGTCCAACTTCAATCATTCGATTGATTGCATTAACTCCGCCACCGCCGATACCGACGACCTTGATTACGGCGAGATAATTCTGTGGTGCAGCCACCTGGAGCCTCCTTAAGAACTGTAAACCCTCTCTTGAGAGTTACATTTCTAATCACTTTGATGGAGGCAAGGTATGTCTTTGCTGGACGCGAATCAAAAACCAACACGAAGAAATACCTCTACCTTTGATAGAGAGTTTTTCTACTTCACAATTGGCGCATGTGGAGCAGATAAATCCATTCGACGGATTAATTTATTTTCTGGAAGTGCCAGAAGCGCGCGATATACGCTGACTTTAAGCTCTATTTTTTCTACTGAACCCCAATTGATTTTAATGTTTCTGCCAACCTCTTGATGCCATGAATTGATGGATGAGTTACTGGTGGCGCTCATCGAGATGAGCGACTTTCTCAAATCCGAGGGGAGCTTAGAGAAGAGTGAGATTGCTGCCAAACCAAGGTCCGGAGTAGCAGCGCTCACTGTTGGAAGATCCTTCACCTTCTCTCCTGGGAAATCAAAGAGTCTTCCGGATGAATCAATTGCTTTGCCTTTATAGATTCCCACCGGGACGCGAGCAGATATGGCGATAGCCACCTCACCCTTTATCCAATTGCGGGAAACGGAAATGCTCTTCACCCATGACGTTTCGCCTAAGAGTTTTTCGATAGAGCGAGGTTCGATACGCGCTAATTTATCTCCAACTTCAACGGCAGAGCGCTCAATAATGCTCTTTGAACTCACTCCTGCTGGAACACCTGAAGTGGTAATTGTCTTTACCGTAAAGACCGGAGACCAAGCGAAGAGATATGCCAACGCAATGAAGATGGCAGCAAGTGCTGCAAGTATTCGAAGGCGAAGTGGCACTGCCTTAATCACCCAATCTCTTTGCGAGACCTTCAGCAATGATTGGAGCCAGCGAGTTAACATCTCCTGCACCGAGAGTCAGGATGACATCGCCAGGCTTGGCCATTGCGATGACTCGATCGGCTGCTTCGACAAAGTTGGGGATGAAGTGTCCATTTTTCATCTTTTCGGCAATCAGCTCTGAACTCACACCTGGAATCGGTTTTTCACTCGCGGCGTAGATTTCCAACAAAGTAACGTCATCCGCCTTGTCGAGTGAGAGCGCGAATTGATCCATAAAGGCTTGGGTACGCGAGTAACGATGTGGCTGAAATACGACGATCACTCTTCCGGTATCTGCATATCGGCGCGCAGCTTCCAGGGTTACATTTATTTCAGTCGGATGGTGGCCATAATCATCGATAATCCGTACACCATGAACGCTCGCCTTTAATTCAAAGCGTCTACCTGCTCCTTGGAAAGAGTGGAGACCGCTCAGAAGCGCAGCAGGGTTGAGGTCGAATGAGAGCCCTAGCGCGAGTGTGCCGGCAGCGTTGAGGAGATTATGGTGGCCAGGAACCTGTAGTTCGATATATCCAACTACTGAACCTTTCCACACAGCCCGTCCACGAGATCCTTGTGGCGTTAAAGAGATTTGGTCGAGTTTCAAATCTGAACCCTCGCTGGTGCCATATGAAAATTTCTGACAATGTTTTACTGATTGACCTAGTGAGCGCGATCCAGAATCATCATTGCAATATATCAACGTTCCATCTGACGGAATAGTGAGAGCAAATTCGGCGAAGACTTTCACTACATCTTCTGGTGTAGAGAAAAAATCAACATGATCATGTTCAACATTTGTAACGATGGCAGCACGGGGATGGTATGCGATAAATGAACCATCGGATTCATCAGCCTCTGCGATAAAAAAAGAACCTGATCCGCGATGTGCATTAGAACCGGATGCAGTGAGAGTACCTCCGATTGCGAAGGAGGGATCTGTGCCGCATGCCTGGAATGCAACGGTTGCCATCGACGATGTCGTGGTTTTTCCATGAGTGCCGGCAATTGCAATATTTGTTAATCCGTACATGAGCAGCGATAACGCCTTGGCGCGAGTCATAATTGGAATTGAACGTTCGAGTGCGCGCACGAGTTCGGGGTTGGTGGCACTGATTGCGGTGGAATAAACCACAACATCGGCGCCGTCAATGTTGTCAGCTGCATGATTTCGAAAGACTCTTGCGCCGAGAGCTTCAAGTGCGAGCAATACGGAAGAATCCTTCGCATCGGATCCAGAGACGGTAATTCCATCAGCTAGCGCAATTCGAGCCAAGCCGCTCATGCCAGATCCACCGATTCCAATAAAGTGAACCTTCTTGCCGAGCAGAGACTCCCCCATAAAGGCAGTACTTGTTGGGATTGTCATTTACTTCTTCGCTGCTCTCTCCATAATTGCGAGAATCTTATCTACCGCATCGACTCTGGATGCATCACCGCTCTCGGATTGGGCTGCACTTCTTTCAAGTAGGCGCGGCAAGTTACTTTTGAGCCATTGAGTTGAGAAGTTGCGTTGCGAAAGGAGTTCGGCTCTTCCTTGGGAGATGAGCTCCTGCGCATTGATGGCCTGCTCTCCATTTCCGATGGGAAGTGGGATAAAGAGTGAGAATCGAGAGAGCGCCATTGCCTCAGCGCAGGTGACCGCTCCGCTTCGAGAAATCAAGAGATCGGCGGCAAGGTACATATCAGCCATTTCATCGATGTAGTGAAGCTGTCTATACCTCTCACTTGGCTCGGCCACTGGGTTGTTCTTTCCAACACCGTGTATGACTGCACAGCCAAGATCTGAAAAAACCGATTGCGATTTCTCGATAACTTCGTTGATTGCCTGCGATCCCTGCGAACCGCCAAAAATAAAAATTAACTTCTGTGAAGTATCAATGTCGTATTTCTGGGCAACTGCGCGCTTAGCATCGGATCTGGATTTGCCCCAGTCTCCTCGCGCCTGGGTCAACGCAGCTCGCACATCTGCACGAAGCGGCAAGCCCGTCAACTCGGCATGCGAGAGGGCGCCTTTTGCAACTGGGTAACTAATCGCGCGATAGGAGGTCAGCCACGCGCCCACACGATTAGCCCACCCAGGGCGGGCATTTTGTTCATGAATGACAAAAGGAGTGCGCGTTATTACCGCAGCACAGTACATAGGAGCAGAGACGTATCCCCCGAATCCAATTGCGCAATCAATATCTTTGAGGATGTGGCGGGACTTGATAATTGCTGCAAAGAGTTGGAAAGGGACCTTGAGGAGTGAGGGTGAAATTTTTCTGGCAATACTCACCTTGGGAATATGAACGAGAGTAAATCCAGCGGCAGGAACCAGAGAATTCTCAAGCCCCGAATCTGTACCGATGAATATGATTTCATCTGCGGGGTGGCGCTCTTTCCAGCCGCGCGCAACAGCGAGTGCCGGTTCGATATGACCCGCAGTACCGCCGCCGGCAAGGAGAATCTTCATAAAGAACTCCTCCTTACTTGCGGGCGAAACGACGCACTAATTCTCTCGAGACATCCTTATCTCGAAGCGCTACCCCTGCCACGAAGCCTAAAGCGCAGATGGTGGTTAAGAGGGCAGATCCGCCATAAGACACCAATGGAAGTGTGACGCCCACGACTGGAAGGACGCTAATTGCGGTGCCGATGTTGAGGATAGATTGGATTCCAATCCAAATCGCTACTCCTGCACATACGTAACGAGAAAAGGGATCCTTCGCGCGAAGTGCGATTCTGAAAATCGAGTAAACCAATGTGCCGAGCAGGACGAGTACTCCGACTGTTCCAAGAAGGCCAAGCTCTTCGCCAATGACGGAATAGATGAAGTCCGTATGTGCCTCAGCAAGATTCCCCCACTTCTGCCGGCTTCCACCGAGACCAACTCCGAAGACGCCGCCACTTGCTAGGCCAAGCAAACTATGGGCTGGTTGCCATCCGAAATTCTTATATTCCTCTGGCGCAAATGGATTTAAGAAGACTAGAAAACGTGCACGTCGGTAATCACTTGTGACAATTCCAGCCGCGAGAGCGAGGAAACCTGCCGCAGTGACCCATCCCATTTTGCGAATTTCGACGCCACTAACAAAGAAGATTCCTGCAGCGATAGCAGCAATCACGGAAGATGTGCCGAGATCACCACCACGCATTACGGCAAGAATGACCAGAAAGAATCCAGGGCCAATGAGAGCAATCACATTGAAGTTGAATTTCTTCGCACTCTCTTTGCGAGCAAGTAGGTAAGCCGCCCAGAGAATCAGGAGAAATTTCGTAAATTCACCCGGTTGGATGTCGATTACTTTGAGATCAATCCAATTTCGGTTTCCATTGACCTCTTTACCAACTCCCGGAATCATTACGATTCCGAGCAATATCAGTGAGAAAATTAAGCCAAAGCGAGCAAGAAGCTGCCATTGTGCGAGTGGCATTCGCGCCAACACCACAGCAAAGGGAAGGCCTACTGCGAGAAAGACAAACTGACGAAGAGCGACTGCAAATGCGTAGCCCTTAGTATCGATCGCATGAATAGAAGATGCAGAGAAAACCATAATTAAACCAAGTACCACCAGCACTGAAGTACTAATCATCATCATGTAAAAATGATTAATCGGCTCATTAAGAAAACGATTTCTCTGGGCAGTCTTATTTGTCATTCTTCACAACATCCTTTACAGATTGAGCAAAACGATCTCCACGGTCTGCGTACGAAATAAATTGATCCATCGATGCACAGGCTGGTGCGAGCAAGACCACATCTCCTGCTTCGGCAATCTCCGCCGCTTTGGCGACAACGAGATTCATAAAGTCATTGTTTGCTTCGCCACGTTGGTATGAAACTGGTGGATCAACCAAGAAAACCGGCAGGTCTGGCGCATATTTCAATAGTGCAGCTCTAATTAAGTCGCGATCTTCACCGATAAGGATTGCACTCTTAAGGCGGGACCATGTGCGCTCAATAAGGGGTTCCATGGCTGCCCCTTTAGCCAAACCGCCAGCAATCCACACAACTGAAAAGTGGGACAAGATCGATGCTGCAGCAGCATGTGGATTAGTTGCTTTCGAATCATCAACCCACTTAATGTCATTAATAACCGCAACTTCTTCAATACGGTGACGACCAGGCTTGAAGCTCTTAAGAGCTTCTCGGATTGCCTCTCTAGGAATACCAACCGTGGATGCTAAACCGGCGGCTGCGAGAGAGTTGGAAATGTGATGAGGAACCGTAGGGATTACCTCAGAGAGTTCAGCAAATAAGCCTGCCTCCTGCGGGTCGGGAACAAAGGCTCGATCTACTAAGAGCTCCTCCACGATACCGATTTCGCCTGGTGCTGGGGTATCAAGTGAGTAGAAAATCTTTCGTCCGAGCCAATGTGAGGTACGTCCTACAACTTCTCCATCGTCACCATTGAGAATTGCCGTTGTGGATTTATCCAGAATTGAGATTTTTGCTTGAGCATATGCATCAAAGGTTCCGTGCCAGTCAACATGATCATCTGCGATATTAAGTATGGCTGAGGATATGAATTGGGCATCCTGTAGCCAGTGAAGCTGGAAAGAAGATAGTTCAAGAATTAAATAATCTAATTGTTCACCGTTCGTCACTGTTTCGATAACCGTTGTGCCAACATTTCCGCAAGCTTTCGCGCTTATTCCGGCAGTGGCGAAAATGTGAGCGACCATCTCAACTGTTGTCGTCTTGCCATTGGTGCCTGTGAGCGCAAGCCACTTCTGTTTAGGAAACTTCTCTATCTTGATATGCCATGCGAAATCAATCTCATTTAGAATCTCTTTCCCTGTGCTTCGAGCGAGCTGCACTAACGGATTGCTCTCTTTCCAACCGGGTGAGACTAAAAGCGCATCAAAGTCGTTCTCTTGAAAAGCGTCAGGCTTCTTTACTTCAATGCCGCTTACCTCTATGCCTCTATCGTCAGCAAAAACAACCTCTGCGCCACGTTCAATGAGTGCACGAGCAACCGCTTGGCCAGTAACGCCAGCGCCAGCAACGACTATTCGCTTCTCAGCGAGATTTTGGTAAGGGCTATTGGGTGACATGTTTCGAGCTTCGGGACTAGCTCGCTACCCATTCGGTATAGAAGAGACCAAGACCCATTGCGACACAAAGACCGGCAATGATCCAGAAACGTAGAACAACAGTGACCTGACCCCACCCCAAGAGTTCAAAGTGATGATGTAACGGTGCCATCTTAAAGAGACGCTTGCCGCCAGTTAGTTTAAAGTAAATAACTTGGAGTGCGACGGAGAGAGTAATAATGACGAAGAGGCCTCCGAGTGGAATCAGTAAGAGCTGGATACGAAGCGATGCCGCAATTCCAGCAAGTGCCGCGCCAAGCGCTAACGACCCGGTATCTCCCATAAAAATCTTCGCTGGTGATGCGTTCCACCAGAGGAAGCCAGTGCAAGAGCCTGCAAAAGCCGCCGAGAGAACTGCTAAATCCAATGGGTCTCTAACTTGATAGCAATTTGCGCCCGCGGTTTCTAGTGCGCAGCTTTGACCAAACTCCCAAACTCCGATCAAAACAAATGCAATAAATGTCATTACCGCAGCGCCTGTCGCTAATCCATCGAGGCCATCTGCAAGATTGACGCCATTGCTGGTCGCGGTGACCATGAATGCAATCCAGATGACAACTGCAACTGTTCCGAGAGTTATAGATGTATCTCTAACTGTTGAAAGTTGAAGGCTAATGGGGGTAAAGCCATCTTTATCCGCAAATTGAAGACCAAGATAACCGAAGATCGATGCCGCAACTACTTGACCTAAAATTTTCTGCTTCCCACTTATTCCGCCAGAGTTCTGACGTGAAATCTTGACGTAGTCATCGATAAAACCAACGAGACCAATGGCGAGTACTAATCCGATTACCAGGAGAGCAGAGGTGCTCATCGCATTTCCTGAAATTAAATGAGCAATCACATATGCAGCAATGACAGAGAAGATGATGATAATTCCACCCATGGTTGGGGTGCCGCGCTTAGTGTGGTGTGTAGACGGTCCATCGTCGCGAATGAACTGTCCGTAACCTTTACGCACTAATCCTTTAATGAGTACTGGAGTGCCAAAGAGCGAGAAGAAAAGTGCAAGTCCACCAGCTATCAAGATCTCTTTCATCTACTTGCCACCTTCTTCTTTCAGCTGTGCATCCCAATACTTTTCTATCTCCACTGCAATCTCTTCCAACTTTTCAGATCTCGAGCCTTTGCAGAGAATGACATCCCCTCGATTGAAATGGGAGAAGAGCGCTTGCGCTTCTTCTCTAGAACTGCAGAGATGCACAGCAGTCTCTGACCCAGCCGAGACTCCCGCGGCGTATTCGGGAGCATTGACCGCGACCAAATGATCGATGCGTAAATCTGAACAAAGGGTGCCAATCTCTTGATGTGAGGCGGTGGTGGACTCGCCGAGTTCGCGCATAATTCCTAAAAATGCCCATGACTCTCCCCCGCGTTCCTGCGAGAGGTGGGCCAAAGTTGCTAACGCTGCTGCCATCGAATCAGGGCTCGCGTTATAGGCGTCGTTAATCAAAGTAAGGTCATCGAGCTCAATGACCTGCATACGCATAGCGGCATGCATCTCTGCAGTAGACAAGGCTGTTGCTATCTGATCAGTTTTTAAACCTAAAACGTGAGCAACTGTCGCTGCCGCAAGAGCATTGGGAATCTGGTGAAGCCCGTATTGTCGTAGTGCAACTGTGCTACGACCCTCTGGGGTAACTAGATCGAAGTGGGCACGTCCTTCACGAAGTTCGATGTCTGATGCTCGCACAGTCGAACTACTATCTTCACCGAATGTGAATACAACTCCCTGGTGCAAAGTCGACATCGCTTTCGTAAATGGATCGTATTGGCCAAGGATGGCAATTGAATCCTGGGCAAGTGAAGAAATCATCTCTGATTTTGCGAGAGCAATTTTCTCTAGTGAGCCAAATTCACCGATATGGGCAGCAGCAACTCGCAGCACAACACCGATATTTGGTTGAGCAATTCTTGATAATGCAGCGATATCTCCCACGTGTCGGGCACCCATTTCGACGATGCAATACTGCGTTGTCTGATCACATCGAAGAATCGTAAGTGGCACGCCTAGTTCATTATTGTTATTGCCTTTGGTAGCTATGGTCTTCCCATGTGCTGTCAGAATCTCAAAAAGTAAATCTTTTGTCGTTGTCTTTCCCTGCGAACCGGTAATGCCAACAACGTGAAGTGCTGATAACTTCTCACGCACATAGGTGGCCAAGAGTGATAGCGCCGTCGTTACATCATCTACCACGATGCAACGTTGCGCAGTTTGCTGAGATGTAATAGCGAGAACTGTGCCATGATTGAAAGCATCTGCGATGAAGTCGTGGCCATCTACTCGCTCACCTTTGAGTGCGACGAAAATGGATCCTTCGATACATTCTTGTGACGAGAGAAATGCCGGTGCGGATACTTCGCAATCGCTACCGTGCAGCTCTCCATTTATTATGCGAGCAATCTCAGAGCTCTTCAGTGGAATCATCTTTTTGCCTCTATCGCCTGAGCCAGGTGCACACGGTCGTCAAATTCCGTTACGACTCCGGCAATCTCCTGACCGATTTCATGCCCCTTGCCAAGAATGAGAACAGTATCGCCACTCATCGCTTCCGCGACAGCAGCAGCAATTGCCGAGGCACGATCTTCAATGATGCGCGAAGGGTCTGCAATTGCGAGTCCCTGGGTCATCTCTTGGAGGATACTTCTTGGATCCTCACTTCGTGGGTTATCGCTTGTAAAAATTGCGACATCAGAACCTGCTAAAAGTGCCGCTCCCATCAATGGGCGCTTCGTGACGTCGCGATCGCCGCCACATCCCAGAACAGCAATCACTCTCCCGGAGGTGAATTCGCGAACAGCAGCGAGCACGTTGCTCACCGCATCAGGAGAGTGTGCGTAATCAACAAGTGCGGTGAATGGTTGACCTAGCGACACTGGCTCAAGCCTTCCAGCTGCACCTAGGAGTGATGGAGTAATCGAAGCAATTTCAAGTGGGTCGATTCCACATTCGTAGGCAATAGCGATGGCAAGCAAGAGATTATCGAGGTTATAGCCCCCATGAAGCGAGGTCTTAGATTCAATTAAGACACCATCGCGACCACGAATCGTGAATTCGCTCCCAGTCGTAATGTTGTTAATGTGAGTGAAATGCCAGGTTGCTTTCGTATTGTGATGCGATACCGACATCACTGGAATTGGCGACTCGTTAAAGAGTCGCAATCCGTACTCATTATCTACATTCACAAAACCGAGATCGCCATATTCGTGGGTAAAGAGCTTTGATTTTGCCTTGAAATAACTCTCCATGTCACCATGAAAGTCCAAGTGATCTTGGGTCAAATTAGTAAATCCTACGATTGCAAAATGAGAGCCAATCATTCGCTTCAGCGTGAGAGAGTGGCTCGAAACTTCCATCACAAGGTGGCGCATGTGTCGCTCACGCATCGTTGCGGCAAGGGCTTGCAACTCCGGAGCTTCCGGGGTGGTTCGACTACTTTTCAGTGACTCTGCGCCGATGCGGGTTTCAACAGTTCCAATCAATCCGCTTTCTCGTCCGACCAGCGAAAAGATTTGATGCAACAGAGTAGTAACCGTTGTCTTGCCATTGGTACCGGTAATTCCGATACTCGTCATATCTCGAATTGGATCGCGGTAGAAAGAGGAGGCAAGAACCGCACCTGCTTCGCGCACATCACTCACTATTAATGTCGGTAACTCCGTTGAATATTGAGCTCCCGCTTCGTCAGTCAATACTGCAACTGCGCCGCTGGCTTGAGCGCTTTTTATGAACTCAGCGCCGTGGTGTTTCGCTCCAGGAAATGCGAGAAAGATGTCCCCTGGAAGTACATCTGAATCTTTATGTGTAACTCCAGTAAATCGTATTTCTTTGAAATTCTTCTTCTCTGCTCTCAGTAAATTCAAAGCGCCCGAGAGCGAGTATTCAATGGAGTTATATGGGCGAACCATTAATTTCTCGCACTCGCTTGTGTTGCTGTGTATGTCTTCAGCTGTGCTTGTGTTAGTGCAACTGGAAGCACTTTGGTCCCAGTTGGCGCAACATTTTCAGATTGAAGTACAAATGTCATTACCTTTTTGAAAACGGGACCGCAGAGCGCTCCCCCATAGTAACCATTGCGTGGCCGTTGTAAAGTCACGTTGATGACATAACGTGGATTATCCGCTGGCGCGAAACCAATAAACGACGCTGTATATCCACTGTACTTTCCGGTTACAGGATCAACACGTTGTGCTGTACCCGTCTTTCCTGCCACTCGATAACCTGGAATAGCTGCACTTGGTGCAGTTCCGTTACCAGAAACAACGCTCTCCATCATGACTCGCAACTTAGCCGCTGTCTCTTCACTGACCACACGAACTGATTCGCGGTTTCCAGCAGGTGTGAAATGTCCGGAAGAATCACTTGTTCCAGCAATCACAGTTGGTGAAACTCGAACGCCGCCATTTGCAATTGTGGCGAAGACGCTCGTCGCCTGCATCGCAGTTACTGAATATCCTTGACCGAATGCCACGGTAGGAGCGGTTGTACCTGACCATTTGCTCACAGGATGGAGGATTCCTGCAGATTCGCCAGGAAGTCCTGAACCAGTCTTTGAGCCAATTCCAAATTTGGTGAGGTAATTGTGGAGACGTTCGCTTCCGATTGTCTCCGCAACAATGATTGAGCCTGTATTTGAGGAAGTCGCCAAAATTCCTGTAGTTGTGAGTTTTTGAATTGGATGCTTCTCGTGATCACGGAAAGTTTTTCCAGCACGTTGCAGACCATAAGGAACTGCGAATACAGTTGTTGGAGAGACGGTTTTCTCTTCTAGCGCTGCCGCCATGGTAATGATTTTTCCAGTTGATCCTGGTTCGTAGACATCTTGAACTGAAGGATTACGCATGAGCTCAAGCGGAACATTCTTTGTGTTATTCGGATCAAATGTAGGCGCAGTCGCGTGAGCAATAATCGCTCCAGTCTTAGGGTCCATCACAATCACAGTTCCATTAAGGGCGCCAGTACTCTTGACTGCATCGGAGATTGCTTTAGCAGCAATCCACTGCACATCACGATCGATGGTCAGTCGCACTGAAGTTCCCGATTTCGGAGCAACGATCTCGCTCTGAGACCCTGGAATTTCAGCTCCATTGGCTCTCGCATATGAATATTTTCCAGGGGTACCGGCGATGATCGAATTCATCTTTGACTCAAGTCCTGTAGCCCCAACACCATCTGCGCGAACGAAGCCGATGAGTGATGAGATCAATCTTCCGGATGGATACTCTCGAATATATGAACGTTCTGGGAAGAACCCAATGATTCGCTCCCCAAGATCTTTCCGGTCAAGTGAAGCGTTATAGCTCTCCATCGCAGATGTGAGCTTCTCCCATAATGCTGGACGGCCATTTTTCAGAACCATCGAGTACTTGCGAGTGCCAGTGATGCTCGCTTGGACTTCTTCTACGGAGAGTCCAAGAATTGGAGCGACAAATGCTGCTGTCTTCGCTGGGTTATTAATCTGAGTCTGATCCACCACAATACTGATGGCTGAAACGCTTCGAGCGAATGCAACACCGTTGACATCCGTGATATCTCCGCGAGGAGCCTGAATCGTGCGGGTCGTCTCCATCTCATCGAGAGCGCGACTCTTGTAGTTGCCAGCTTCGATAATCTGGACGCGAACAAGCTGAAGTGAGAAGAGTGAGAGAACTACTATGAATGCAAAAGCTAAAATTTTGATTCTTGAATGTGAAAGATTGAGATTACCCACGAGTCACCGCTTCCGTCTGTCCGAGATTGAGAAAGATTGGAGTCTCTGATGGCTTCATTCCGAGAGCAGTAGCGGCTTTTGCCAAGGATTCAGGAGATGAGTAAGAATCAATCTTGCGCGTCACCGCATCACGCTGATCCGCAACCATTTTCGCCTCAATCTTCAGATTGGAAAGCGTGAAGGCATCTTGAGCGAGAAGTGTGTTGATTCCAAGGAGCGCTAAGAATCCAAGGAAGCCAACGGTCGTCACAAAAGTCGCAAAGTACTTTCGGCTTGCGTTCTGTGCTACGGATACTTGCGGAAAAGTTGCCTGGATGACCTTTGCTGTGCGTTCTACAACCTGGCGCTTGATGCCAGATGTAACGGTGTCAGATACATATTTACGAGCGGTTGCTGTCGCCATTATGCGGCCACCCTCTCGATTGCACGTAGTCGAACTGACGCAGCGCGTGAATTTTCGGCAACTTCAGCTTCAGTGGGCTTCTCGCTAGAGTTGAATACCAATTTGAACTTTGCTGCATATTCAGGAAGTTCAACTGGAAGCGCACGTGGACTCTTTGATGTTGAAGCTTCCGCAAAATATTCTTTGATGATGCGATCTTCCAAAGATTGAAAAGACATGACGACCACTCGGCCACCGGTAACAATGCGGTCGAGTGCCTGCGGGATTGCTCTCTCGATTGCGCCGAGTTCATCGTTGACTGCAATTCGAAGCGCTTGAAAGGTGCGCTTTGATGGATTGCCACCAGTGCGACGAGTTGCCGCCGGAATGCTCTCTTTTACCAGAGCTGCAAGTTCTGTTGTTGAGTTGAGAGGCGCAATAGCGCGAGCTTTTACGATATTTTCAACGATTCGAGTGGCGAACTTCTCTTCACCGTAGACGCGCAAGATGCGTACGAGTTCTCCTGGTTGGTATGTGTTTACGATCTCTGCCGCAGTAATGCCCCGGCTCTGATCCATGCGCATATCTAGTGGTGCTTCATGAGAATAAGAGAATCCACGATTACCCTCATCTAATTGCATCGAGGAGACACCGAGATCAAAAAGTACACCATTTACTTGCGAGAAACCGAAGCTTTCAATGACTTCTGTAAATTGATCAAATATTGCATGTGAAGATTTAAAGCGTTCACCAAATGGAGCAAGGCGTGTCCGTGCCTTGGTAAGTGCGGCTTGATCTCTATCAATGCCGATAACAGTGAGATTTGAAAATCTCTCGAGCAAAGCTTCCGAATGGCCACCTAGACCAAGCGTTCCATCAACAACCACTGGATTCTCATGCGCCAAAATTGAAGGTGAGAGTAGATCGACACAGCGGTCGCGCATCACTGATATGTGTTGCATCATCTCCCCCAATTCAATTTCGTGTCTTTCTTTACTCTCTTTGATTTCTTACTCATATAAGAAACTGCTTTTCCCACTCATCTCTGGTCACCGCCGGCCGACGGATTGTGAATTCGAAAGCGACGTCGGGGAAGAGACGCCGCTGTCGGCCCTAGCTAATAAAGGAGCTGGAGGTCGGCGGTGGCCACAAATGAGTGAGGCCTATGT
>JACCDJ010315037.1_pt1 | contig 21297 bp, 19 predicted proteins | sample 7444481 | NCBI WGS metagenome assembly JACCDJ01 (sample SAMN15323435, study PRJNA562643) | freshwater metagenome | isolation source: river surface water | place: USA:Blue River Watershed | collected 2017-08-15 | reverse complement strand
TGGATTCGTTAAAGTACACCGTCGTGGACGTGCGCTTCAACCGCAGCAGCACGGCGAGGTGGTCGGAACCTGCCATGCGCGGCGTAAGTGTAGTGGATGTTTTGCCACGAATTCATGTGGGGTGGTCGGTCGGGCTGCGAATGGTGACGGCACGGACCTGGAACTCTGGTGTTTGGGCTGCCGGTGCCGTGGCCCCTCGGATCACGCCGGTGGCGGGCTGGAATTTTCCCGGCCCTCGCCACCGGATCCACGCAGAAGTTGACTTGTTGGGCCGGGCCGCCGAGGCAACCTATTCGCTGCATCCCTACGCGCAATCCCGGTCGTGGCTAAAAATTGACGCCTCCCAACGCTGGACCATGCCCTGGGAAGGCAGGGTGGTGGATCATGTCCGTAGGGTGGAATTGGATGCCTCGCCGGCGAAGCAGCTGAAGCTTCGCGCCGTGGCAAGTACACCGGATCCCGTATTGCGTGCAGCGACTTGGGAAGATGCGAATGCGCAGTGGGGTCTTCGTTCCGGTTGGCTCATGGCCGGCGCCGACTGGAATTCCGTCGTCCGGATGTCCGGAAAGTGGTCGCTAAACCTGCGGGCTCAGGGCCGTTGGGCATCGTCGAGCGAGCTCGGCCTGGCGCCCGGGAATGCGGCGGCCACACTGGTCTATGCTTCGCCGGTGGCGGGCTTGTTTCCGGGAATGCGCGTGCAGTTGGAGTTAAGTGGCCAGGGCTGGACGGGCGGTTGGCAGCGTCCGGTTTGGGTTGCGGAAAAAGGCATGTTCGGAATCTCGGACGAAGCAGACCCGATGCCGGCAGGGGGATTGCTGCATGCGGCTGCGATGGTATACCTGGGCGAGGCCCAGCTGGGCATAGTAGCACAAAATGCCAATCAGGGCTGGATTCCCAACACGGTGTTTATGGCGCAGCACTACCCCGTTCCGCCCGCAAGCCTTCGTTGGTTTCTGCGCTGGAGGATGTTTGAATAGGAGCGAAAGTCCTCAGAACGGCGGGTAGTCGTCGTTTTCGTTTGGTTCGACCCGGTTCATTTTGGACTCAAACACGTTGTCGCTGGAATCCGTGGTGACGGAACCGCGGGCACTGTAGCCCGTATCGAGGTCCGAAAAACGAGCCATGGCGCCCTCAAACTTTAGGCGCACGTTTTCAAGCGAGCCGTTGCGGTGCTTGGCAATAATGAGTTCAGCTTGGCCGTCGGCGGGCGTCTGGTCGTCGTCCCACTCGTGAATGCCGTAGTATTCCGGGCGGTAAATAAACGAAACGATGTCGGCATCTTGCTCAATAGCCCCCGATTCGCGAAGATCCGAGAGAAGTGGGCGCTTGGAGCCGCCGCGCGTTTCTACGGCCCGCGAAAGCTGCGACAACGCGATCACGGGAATGTCCAGCTCCTTGGCAATGGACTTAAGGGCCCGCGAAATCGACGAAATTTCCTGTTCGCGGTTGCCTCCGGCCTTGCTGTTGCCTGCGGTCATAAGCTGCAGGTAGTCAATCACAATAACGCCAATTTGATGCTGCGAGGCGAGGCGTCGGCACTTGGCGCGGAGGTCGAAAATGCTCAGTCCGGGCGTGTCATCAATATAAATGGGAGCTTCCTGTAAGCCCTTGACCTTGGACGTGAGTTGGGCCCATTCGGTGGGGTCTAGGTTTCCACGGCGCAGTTTTTCTGCACCAATTCCCGTTTCGGACGAAATCATCCGCGTGATGAGCTGAACCGAAGACATCTCCAAGCTGAATACGGCTACGGGAACCTTATGACCAATGGCCATATTTCGGGCCATGCTGAGCACGAAGGCGGGTTTACCCATGCCCGGGCGGGCTGCCAAAATAATCAGGTCGGACCGCTGCCATCCCGAGGTTACGCGGTCAACTTCGCGGAATCCGCTCGGAACGCCCGATAGGCCCTCGCGCTGCGAAATGGCGGAAATCCGATCAAGTGCTTGCTTGACCAAATTGAGCGACGACTCGTAGTTGCGTTTGAGGTTTCCTTGGGAAACGCTGAACAGGGATTGCTCGGCGCTATCCAGCAGGTCGAGTACGTCGCTGGTTTCGTCGTAGGCCTTCTCGATGAGTTCGTTGGAAATTCGAATGAGTTCCCGTTGAATGTGTTTTTGAACGACGATGCGCGCGTGGTACTCAATGTGCGCTGACGAAGAAACCCGCGTGCTCAGGTTGATGAGCTTGGCTTCGCCTCCTACGCGCTCCAGGTTGCCGTTTTTGCGAAGCAGCTGGGCAACGGTTAAGATGTCAACGGGCTGCGAGTCGGCAAAAAGGTCCTTAACCGCCGTAAAAATGGCTTGGTGCGATTCCGTGTAAAACGTTTCGGGGGTCAGGATATCAATGACCTTTGACAGGGCATTTCGGTCAATCAGCAGCGAACCCAAAACTGCTTCCTCCAACTCAATGGCCTGGGGCGGGATCTTTCCGGCCGCGGACGGCAGCGCCACACTTCCCGCCGTGGGGCGGCGGGCTGCAGTTCGGGGTAGCGGTTGATTGGCTTCCATTAATCCCTTACGCGTTTTCGTACACGCCCATGTTGCTGAACTTTTCCATGCGAAGCGCAACGCGCTCCGCGGGATCGAGCTTTTGCAGATCGCGGTAGTGCTTAAGGATCTCGTTCTTGAGCGTCGCAAACATGGCTTCGGGATCGCGGTGAACACCGCCCAAAGGTTCGGGGACGATGCCGTCAATGAGGCCATTGGCCAACATGTCCGTGGCGGTGAGCTTTAAGGCTTCGGCAGCCGTTGTCTTGTAGTCCCAGCTGCGCCAAAGGATGGACGAACAGGATTCGGGACTGATTACGGAGTACCACGTGTTTTCCAGCATCAGAACGCGGTCGCCCACCCCAATACCAAGGGCGCCGCCCGAAGCGCCTTCGCCGATGATCACACAGATCACGGGGACTTTGAGCCGGGTCATTTCCATGATGTTGCGGGCGATGGCTTCTCCTTGGCCGCGCTCTTCGGCTTCGAGTCCGGGGAAGGCCCCTGGGGTATCAATGAGCGTTACAATGGGGCGGCCAAACTTCTCGGCCTGCTTGAACAGGCGAAGCGCCTTGCGGTAGCCGTCGGGATTCGCCATGCCGAAATTTCGCAGTTGGCGCATCTTGGTATTAATGCCCTTTTGCTGGCCTACAAACATGAACGACTCGCCGTCAATCCATCCCCAACCGCCGACCATGGCCTTGTCGTCTTTGACGTAGCGGTCGCCGTGGAGTTCGCTGAATTGCCCGTTGGTCATGGCGTTGATGTAGGCCAAGGTGTAGGGGCGATTTGGGTGCCGGCTGAGCTGCACGCGCTGCCATGCCGTTAGGTTCTGCGCAAGCTCGTGAAACGTCGCATCCCGTTTTTCGATCAGGGAATCGATGGATTGCTCCATGGACACGCCCGTCTCCTGCTCAAGGGCGGTGGCTTTGGCAATTTGCTCGTCCAATTCGCGGATCGGGGCTTCGAAATCTAGGTATTCCATACGGATCATCTCAAGGGTTCAAACCTACGACTTTTTGCCGCCACCGCCGGCTTATGTGGATAACTTCGCGCGCCGCCGCCGCTGCATCCAGGCGTTGGCCAGCAGCATCAACAGCACCACGGCAAACCCCACATAGAATAGGGCAGGCATGGCTTCGTCGGCGCCAAAAACCAGCAGCGCCAGCAGGATTCCGTAAATGGGTTCCATGGAAATGGTCAATACCACGGTAAACGGACTTAGGTAGCGCATGATGCGAACGGATTGCACAAAGGCGAAGGAGGTGCAGAAGCTCGCCAGCAGGGCGAGGTAGGCCCAATCATTGGGGTTTGGCGCGGCGACGCTGTCCGCCAAGGTGCCGGTTGCCGCGAGGTAGATGGTCAGCCCCACAAACCCCGAAAGCAACTCCCAAAAGGAGATGGATGCAGCCTCCATTTCGCGCACAATTCGCCCATTGAGCACCGAAAAGAGCGCCGAAAGGGCGGAGCTCAGCAGGCCAACGGCGATGGCCAAGCCCTGGCCGTCAACGGACCCAACCACCATAAGGAGTCCGACGACCACGCCAAAGCTCACCCCTACCTCGCTCCACGCGAGCCTGCGCCGAAAGAAAAGGGGCTCCAAAAAGGCCGTAAACAAGGGTCCCGTTGAAAGGCAGGCCAGGGTGAGGGAAATGTTGGAGAGCTTGATGGCCGCATAAAACGTGACCCAATGGACCATGAGAACCAGGCCGTTCAGGGCAAGGGTCCGACCGAGTTTAATCGACTTAATGTGCTGAATTCGAGCGCCTAAAAACCTTTGGTAGGCCCAAAGAAAAACAACCGCCAACAGGATGCGGTGCCAGACCAAGTCCAAGGCATTTACCGAAATAAGGCGTCCCAACACCCCCGTAAAGCCCCAAATGAGTACAATAAAGTGCATCCAGGCATGGTGAACGGCGATGGGGTCGTGATCGTTGGGGCGAATCAGGGACATGCGGCAAAACTAGGTGGAGTTGCCCTACTTCGGGGCCCGCGCGTAGAGGTAGGCCGTCAGTCCGCCAAAAATGAGGTTGGGCAACCAAATGGCTAGGAATGGGGGTACGTTGAGCGCCATCATGCTGATGCTTCCGAGCTGCATGAAGAAGATGTACACGACCACAAAAAGAAGGCCCAGGGCAATGGGGGCGCCCAAACCGCCGCGTCGCTTGGCCGACGAAAGCGAAAAGCCCATGATCACCAAAATGAACATGGAAAAGGGATAGGCCGTTCGGCGGTACCATTCCGCCTCGTGCCACACGACGGCTTCGGAGCCGCTCAGGCGTTCCTGGGCCAGAAAGGACCGCAGCTGCGGCGAAGTCATCGTTTCGGTTCGGCGTTGATCGGGGTTGAGCAGCGCCGGCTTGAACGCAAAATTGGAATCAAGGGTTCGTCCCTGGGACACGCTGCTGATTCCGTTGGGTTTGACGGCGCGGCGGTTCCAGTTGTCGAGCTTCCAGGTTTGGGCAATGCTGTCGAAGCGCAGGTAGTCACCGCGCAGCTTGCTGACCAATCGACTTCCGTCAAACACTTCGTAGCTAAAGTGGTATCCGGCCTGGCGTTCTGGACTCCAGGTTTCGAGGTAGATGTAGTGGCCGGGGAGAATTTGGCGGTGGATGTTGATTGGGCGTTTGGGCGCGACGTCCTGCACGTAGCGGTCCTCAAATTCCAGGCGCGCAATGGTGCTGTGCGGAACCACGAAGTGGGCAAGGAGCATCATCACGGTAAAGACGACGCCGGCGCTAGCCACCGCGGGAAGCATGAGCCGACGAAAAGGCATTCCCCCCGCGAGCACGGCCATGAGTTCCGAACGGTTGGCCATACGGGCCGTAGTAAAAACCGTAGAAAGGAAGAAGATGAGCGCACTGAACGTGGATCCGTAGTACAGCATGAAGTGGGGGTAGTAATGCTGCAGCGCGAAACCCACCGAAATGCCCTGGTTCAGGAAGTTATCAATCTTCTGGGAGATGTCGAAAACCACGGCAATGGCCATAATGAGCGACATAAACAGCGCGAAGGTCCCCAAGAATTGGCCGAGCAGGTAGCGGTCAATTCGCAGCAGGCGGAGTCGTGAATTCATGATCGTTCGAATGGCCATCCTTAGCAGCGCTGGGAGAGCTTGGGGACTAGGGCGTCCTTCCATGCGCGGAAGCTGCCGTCGGCGATGCGCCTGCGGGCTTCCTCAACCAACGCCAGGTAGAACCGCAAATTGTGCTGCGAGGCAATTTGACGCCCCAAGGCTTCATCGGCCTTGAGCAAGTGGTAGACGTAGGCCTTCGTGTAGCGCTGGTCTACTGCGGAGTCGCCTTCGGGGTCCAGCGGGCTGAAGTCCCGAGCCCATTTGGCATTGCGCAGGTTTACGGTGCCCTGGCGCGTGAAAATTTGGCCGTTTCGGCCGTTGCGCGTCGGCATGACGCAGTCAAACAGGTCCACCCCGAGCGCGATGGATTCCAGGATGTTGGCCGGCGTGCCCACCCCCATGAGGTAGCGGGGGCGGTCTTCGGGCAGAATGCCGCAGACTTCGGCGGTCATCGCATACATTTCGTCGTGGGGTTCCCCCACACTGAGTCCGCCAATGGCGTTGCCCCACGCGCCTTTGGACGCGACAAATTCGGCAGACTCTTTTCGCAGGTCCGAAAACGTGGACCCCTGAACAATGGGAAAAAGCGCTTGGGCGTATCCGTATTTGGGCTCGGTCTCGTTCCAGCGAATCAGGCATCGGTCCAGCCAGCGGTGCGTGCGCTCCATGGCTTCGCGGGCGTATTTTTTTTCGATGGGGTAGGCCGTGCACTCGTCAAACGCCATAACGATGTCCGCGCCGATGCTGCGCTGTACGTCCATGACGGACTCGGGCGAAAAAAGGTGGGTGCTGCCGTCGATGTGGGACTGGAACTTCACGCCTTCTTCGCGGATTTTTCGCCGGTCTTCGAGGCTGTAAACCTGAAAACCGCCGCTGTCGGTAAGCATGGGTCCGGTCCAGGTGGTGAACGCGTGGAGGCCGCCGGCTTGTTCCAGAATTTCGGTACCGGGGCGCAGGTAGAGGTGGTAGGTGTTGCCCAAGACGATGTGGGCCCGAACGTCCTGCTGGAGTAGGTCCGGCCCAACGGCTTTGACCGTTCCTTGGGTGCCAACCGGCATGAATATAGGGGTCGGAACGGCGCCGTGGTCCGTGTGCAGCAGGCCGGTCCGTGCGGCAGAATGGGGGTCTTTGGCTTGGATTTGGAATTGCACGAGGCAAAGGTACGTCGTGGGTTCTTGGACTACTTTTGCGCTCAATATGAATGCGTGGATCGAACAGGTAGTTCCCTGGCTGACAAGCCCCGTGGCTTCGGCCCTGCTGGTGGGCTCAGCCCTCGTTTCGCTAACGACTTTGGGCCTCGTGGCCTTCGCTTCGCGCGGAATTTGGTCGCTAAAACCCCGCGTGGAAGGCGCTCCCGTGAAGGCCATGCGCGATTTGGCCCTGTTGGTTGTCGGCCGCAACGCCGCCGGACGCTTTGAGGAATGGATTGAGGCTTTTGCGGCCAGCGGACTAACGCAGGTTGTAGAGTTGGTTGTGATCGATAACCAGAGTGAAGACGATACGGCACACCGAATTGAGCAGCTTCGCCTCAAGTACCAGTGGCTTGTGGTCGTTACCGTGCCCCACAGCGACCGCTTTTGGCGCACCCGCAAGCTGGCCATGACCTTGGGTATTAAGGCGACGAAGCGCACCAACGCCGTATGGGCCGATGCGGCCACGATCCCGCCCGCGGACCTTACCGCGTGGTTGGGTGCGCTGGTGGCCCCGTTGGAGGACCGCGGCGTAGCCGGTGTTTGGGGTCCGGTCCGGGTGCAGGATGATCGGGCATCTACCCGAATTCCGATGCATGCGGGCCAGCTTTGGGCCTGGATGCGGCAGCATTTTGGTGGGCTTCCCACTTCGCTGATTCCCGTGAATCTGGCGTTCCGGACCACTGATTTTATGGAGCTCAAGGGGTTTCAAGACAGCATGCACGTCGACGGCGGCGAGGGGGAACTCCTGCTGGGCGTTCTCCAGCAAAAAGGTCGGGTGGTTTTGGTCGAGCAGGCTGTGGTTGGGCGTCGGGGCGGAATCGAACGCGACCCAAAGCTGCGCGAAGTGCGTCCTTCGGGCGAGCAGACGGCCCTTATTCTCGGATTTCTTGGCCTGTTTCTTAGCGATCTTGCCGGACTCGTGGCAGCGCTTGGGCTGGGCGGACACCTTTGGTTGGTTCAGGCGGAGGGGCTTAATCCACTGCGCGATTTTTACCGCGATCAGGCATTTTTTGCGGCGGGCAGTTGGCTGCTGCTTCACGGGGTAGTTGGGAGCTTGCTGGTGGTTCATTGCGCGCGCTTTGGTCGCTGGACCGATGCCCTTCGCATGCCGTTTTGGTTGCGGTGGGACGCGATTCGACGCCGAATTCCGCAACGCGACCCCATGGCCAAACCCTTCTGGAAGGGCTAATGGAATTTGGGCTTTTTCCCTTTCTCAGCGAGGATGCGCGCCGGAAGCTCGAGGCCCTGCCCGAACTCTACCGTACGTGGAACGCCCAGATCAACGTCGTTTCGCGCAAGGACCTCGACAACCTGTGGGAGCGGCATGTGGCCCATTCCCTCGTGCTGGGCCACGTGCTGCCCCTGAAACCGGGACTACGCGTCGCCGACATCGGGACGGGGGGCGGCTTTCCCGGTATTCCCCTGGCCATCGCTTTCCCCGACGTGGAGTGGGTTTTAGTCGACTCCATTGCCAAGAAAATCAAGGTGGTTCAGGCCGTGTCCGAGGCGCTGGGATTGACCAACGTGCGCCCGGTTTGGGGCCGAATGGAAACCGTCAAAGGACCGTTTGACCTCGCCGTAACGCGGGCGGTGGCGCCTTCGGCCGACCTAAAGCGCTGGATGAAGGGCCACTGGTCGTCGAAGCCGAACACGGCACTCTATGCCCTGAAGGGCGGAGACCTCAGCGAGGAACTGCGCGGAATCCGCCACAAAATCCACCCGCTTCCGCAATGGCTGCCGGGGGAGTTCTACGAGACCAAAGTGATCGTGGAGCTGCCGGCCTAAGCCATTGACCAGTAATATTTTACCCCAAGAAGGGGTAGCGGTAGTCCGTGGGCGGAACCAGCGTTTCCTTAATGGTGCGGGGCGAAACCCAGCGCAGCAGGTTCAATACGGAGCCGGCCTTGTCGTTGGTGCCCGATCCGCGCGCGCCGCCAAAGGGCTGCTGGCCAACCACGGCGCCCGTAGGCTTGTCGTTCACGTAGAAATTCCCTGCGGCAAAGGCCAGGCGGCGCGTGGCTTCGTCGACCGCGTAGCGGTCGCGGGAGAACACGGCCCCGGTCAGGGCGTACTCGGACGTGCGGTTGACCAGGTCCAGCGTATCGCTCCACGCCGCGTCTTCGTACACGAAAATCGTCAGGAACGGCCCGAAGATCTCTTCGCACATCGTGCGGAAGTGGGGGTTGGTCGTCACGACCACGGTCGGTTCGACGAAGTACCCCTTGGACTTGTCGCATCCGCCGCCAACTACGAGTTCGGCGTCGGTACGGCCTTTGACGTACTCGATGTACGAGGCAATTTTGTCAAACGAGCGTTCGTCAATTACGGCGGTGACGAAGTTGGATGGGTCGCCGGGACTGCCCATTTTAAAGCTGTTGACGTCGGCCACAAGGCGCTCCCGGACGGCCGGCCAAAGGCTTGCCGGTAGGTAGGCGCGCGACGCGGCAGAGCACTTTTGACCTTGGAACTCAAAGGCACCGCGCGACAGCGAGGTAGCCACCTCGGCGGCGTCTGCGGAAGGGTGGGCGAGCACAAAGTCCTTTCCGCCCGTCTCTCCGACGATGCGCGGGTAGGCTTTGTAGCGGTCAATATTCGAACCGATTTCCTTCCAAAGGTGCTTGAACACGCCCGTTGAACCCGTGAAGTGCAGGCCGGCGAAGTCGGGGTGTTGGAACACGACGTCGCCCACGGACGGACCGTCGGCGTAAATTAGGTTGATGACGCCGGCGGGCAGACCCGCCTTGCGAAAGATTTCCATGATTACCCAGGCTGAATAAATCTGGGTATCGGCCGGCTTCCAAACCGCCACGTTGCCCATAAGCGCGGGCGCGGCGGGTAAGTTGCCGGCAATGGCCGTAAAGTTGAAGGGGGTAACGGCCAAGATAAATCCTTCGAGGGCGCGGTACTCCATGCGGTTCCAAACGCCGGGCGAACTCTCGGGTTGCTGGGCGTAAATCTCGGTCATGAACTGCACGTTGAAGCGCAGAAAGTCCGCGAACTCACAGGCAGCATCAATTTCGGCCTGGTGCACGGTCTTGGACTGTGCCAGCATGGTTGCGGCATTGATTTTGGCCCGGTAGGGTCCGCTCACCAGGTCGGCGGCACGCAGAAATATGCCGGCGCGCTCGAACCAGGGCATCGACGACCACGTGGCGTGGGCGGCCAAGGCGGCATTCACGGCCTGCTCCACGTGCGCGCGGCTTCCCCAGTGGTACTGACCAATGACCCGCTGGTGGTCGTGGGGCGGGCGGCAATCGCGAAGCTCCCCGGTGCGCACTTCCACTCCGCCAATGAACATGGGAATGTCTACCTTCTCGCCAAGCATTTGTTCGTAGGTAGTCAAAAGTCGCGTACGCTCTGGAGTCCCGGGGGCGTAGCTGTAAACGGGTTCGTTAACGGCCTTGGGAACAGAAAAAAGGGCGTTGGGCATAATTCAAGGGTTTGGCGCGGCCGCTTGGTCGCAAATTCTACATCAAAGGTCGGAACTGTGGGTCGGTTCGCGAAGGAATTCCAAAATTTCTCCGGTACGCGTCAGGCGAAGGGCGTGAAGTCCGCCACCTCGCCAGCAACCGGTATCCAGTCCCCAGGCGTTGGCTGAGGGGTAAAACCGGGGAATGCCTGCTTCCTGGATTACGTGCCCAAAAAGCTGAAGTTTGCCCACGTTTTTGAGGGCCGACCGGTTGTGAAGCACCGAACGCAGGTTGCCCGCTACAAAGGGGTCGCGGGCGTGAAGGGCCACTCCAGCGTGGGTTACGAGCACGTACTTGTTTTCCCACTTGAGCGGCAGACGGCGCATCCAGTCGATGGTTTTCTTGAGCGGAATTCCGCGCTTAAGCAGGTCTTTTTTAAACCTCTCGTAGAAACCCAGCTTCTGGGTTGGGTCGTCGTAGGCGTCCACCAGCATTTGTTCGTGGTTGCCGCGCACCACAAAAACGCTGTACGGGTACTCGGTCTGCAGTTCGCGAACGTATTCTACGACCCGCGCGGACTTGGGTCCCTTGTTGACGAGGTCCCCAACAAAGATGAGAAACTCGTCGTGCGGATTCCATTGGCTGCGAATCAACGTCTTCAGGGTCTTGGAACACCCGTGCACGTCGGCAACAACCAAAAGGTTCACGGCAAAAAATCTACGAATTCAGCATCACCGGCATGACCAGCATCAGCAGGTCTTCGCCGTCTTCGCCCGGGCGGTCGGGGAAGAGCAGTCCCGCGCGGTTTGGCGCCGAGAACTCCCATACCACGGAAGGGCTGTCTACGTTGCCGAGCATTTCCACGATGAAGCGGCTGTTGAACCCAATTTCAAGGTCGCTTCCTTCGTAGCTGCAGGCCAAACGCTCGTGAGCTTTATTGGCAAAATCGGGATCCTCAGCGCTGATAAACAACTCGTTACCCGCCATTTTTAAGCGAATTTGGTGGGTGGTTTTGTTGGCAAAAAGGCTAACGCGCTTCACGCTCCCGGTGAAGGAACCGCGGTCAACCGTCATGCGGTTCGGGTTGTTTTTCGGAATGACGCCCTCGAAGTTGGGGTACTTTCCGTCGATCAAACGGCAAACCAAGGTTACGCCGTCGTAGGTAAACTGCGCATTTTGCTCCGTGTAGCGGATCTCAACCAGGTCGTCGTTGCCGCCGAGGGTCGCCTTCAGCAGGTTCAGCGGCTTTTTGGGCATGATGAACTCGGCGGTCTGGGGAGCTGCGAAATCCGTGCGGCGGTAGCGCACGAGTTTGTGGGCATCGGTCGCCACAAACGTCAGGCTTTCGGGCGTCAACTGAAAAAATACGCCGCTCATTACGGGGCGCAGGTCGTCGTTGCCGGCCGCAAAAAGCGTTTTGCCGATGGCGGTACCGAGCACGTGGGCCGGCAATTCTACCGTCACCGTAGCGTCCACCTCGGGCGCTTTGGGGTATTCGGCGGCGTCGACATACGAAATAGCGTACTTGCCGTAGTCGCTGCTTACCTCGAGGCTGTGGGCGCTTGGGTTGAACGTGAAGGTCAGCGGCTGCTCGGGGAAGCTCTTGACCGTGTCGAGCAGCATGCGCGCGGGAATCGCCGCGGTGGCGTGGTGTTCCGAGGCCACGTCGAGGGTCGTCGTCATCGTCGTCTCCAGGTCCGACGCGGTGAGGATTAGTTTATTGGGCTCCAAAACAACCAAGAAATGGTCGAGGATGGGCAAGGTATGGTTGGACTGGATTACGCCCGAAACGGTCTGTAGAGCGCGGAGCAATTGCCCGCTGGATACGATGAACTTCATGCTGCAAAGTAATTACCTCGAAGCACGCAACGCTCGAGAACTTTTCAACAGGTGTTGAAGACCGAATCGTTGAACCAGAACCATGCGTCCGTCGTCCAAAAACGCATAAAAGCGGTTGGGGTCGAACTCCATAGGCTGTCCCGAGTCGTCCATCGCTTCGGGGTCGGGCGGAACGTGGTACAGGTCCATGCTGTTCCGGCTTCCGTCGGTGCGGCGAACCTCAATCCGAATGCGCGGAACCAAGGCCTTAAGGCTGTCCTGCTTGCTGTAGGCTGCGTCGCTTGGGATGATGACCCCCTCGTACTGGCTTGATGCCACGGCCTTGAGGAGGGCCTGCACGGCCATGCCGTCGGCCGCCGACCTGGTACCTCCGGCTTCGAGGGTCCAAGCTCCGCCGTCTTCACTCAGGTTGAAGCCGGCCTTGGCCGAATCCGCATACGTCAGGCGTACCGAGGAAACGGGTTCCGCACTGGACCAGATTACGCGGTGGCGCCACAGGTCTTCGCGCAGGAAAAAGCGGCTGCTCAAAAAGCCATTAAACCCGGGAATGTGCACCGCAACCGGGCGGCCAAAACCGTCCCGAAGAAAGTAGGTTCCCAGCATGTCGGGTGTTTCGGTGCCCACCGTGAACGACTTGAGGCTTTTGTCGCCCGCGAAGACATCGACGTGGGTTCCGTAGGTTGACATGGCCGACAGGATGTTGGCGGTTGCCGCGTCGGGCGCAAATCCGCGAAGCCGAATTCGGTACAGCGTTTCAAGCAAAACCTCGACGGCGTCGGGGCGCGCCGGATGGGCCCCGTTGATCAGCCATACCCCCGCTTGGCGCGTGAGCACCGCCGTATCCGGGCTTCGGTTCCACAAAACGATGCGGTCGATGGAGGCGGTATCGGCGACCGCAAAGTCGTAGGCTTCGGGACTTAAATCGTCGTGGCTCTGGGTCTCTCGGAGGATTAAATAGACCACGAGTGCGGCGACGGAAAGACCGATAACGACGGACCAGCGAACGGTCCAAGGGGATTTAGCAATCATAACTCAGAATGGGGTCGGCCGAAACGGCGTTGGCGCAGCCGGCGGTACAGGGCGTGGAGGAGCAAAACAAGTCCCACGGGCGCCACCGTGTTGAGGGTTTGAAAAAACATGGCTCGGGCATCAACCTTGGGGCGATCGAGCAGGCGCAAGCTCACGTCGCGGCCGCGAACCGAGATGAGTCCACTGCCCTCGAGCAGGTAATCCATGGCGTTGAGCAGAAAGTCTGAATTGCCGAACTGCTGCCCCGTGTACTGGTCGTAGCCCAGCGGGAGCGGGGCGCCGCGCGGAATGTCGCTGCGCACGATGTTGCGCTGGTTTTTGCCCAGGTCGCCGTCGCCCACAACCAAGAGCTTGGCGTCTTTGGCGCTTGCGGGCGGCGCGGGCAACTCGGTTTTGGGAACCATTCGGTTGGCGTAGTAGGACGGAAGCTCGCCCTCAAGGAGCACGGCGGTGGCCAAGGGACCTTCGGTGTACAGGCTGCGCACCGGTTCGTTGTAGAGTTCCGCGAGGCTCACTTGGGTGGGCGCGGGGCGGCGGCGCGCGTAGGGCGAGGTCTGAAGCAGCACGGTCTTGGTTACGCCGGGAACGCGGATGGTGTCCAGGGTGGTTCCAAATTCGTAGCGCACGGCATTGAGGTTTTTCACGATCGGGTGCTCGGATTGCGGAAGCATCAGCGGGAAGTAGACCCAAGGCCGAACCGACCGCTGGTCGTTGACGCCGGCGCACACCAGGTCGGTAGCGAGGGACGTGTTGACTCGGGCTCCGTAGGTGAAGAGCAGGCCGTCTAGTCCAATAAAGTCCAGCTGGGGGTAGGCCAGGAACTCGGAGGCGTAGCTCAGCGAATCCATTTCGGCATGCACGGCCTCAACCATCCAAATGGCGCGGCCGTTGTTCATCAGGTACTGGTCCAAAAGCCAGCGATCGAGTTCGGCAAAGGACTCCCTCGGCTTGGCCATGATGATGCCGTCAAAGCTGTTTAGGCGGCGTACCTGCATGGTGAGCGAGGGCTCCCCGGTGGTGCTGTCGATGGGGAATTCGCGCAAATTGAAGCGGAATACGTCGTAGCTCTTGCGCAGGCTGAGTTCCAGGGCCGCGGTTTGAACGGCGGCCAGTTCGCCGTGTCCTTCAATCAAGGCAACCCGCTTGCGCTCCGTCTGAAGGAGTCCGCGCAGCGCCGCCGCCAAGGCGTACTCCAAATTCTGAATGCTGGCATTGATTTGGGCATCGGGAGCTTGGGCAAACTGCTCGAGCAAGAGCGATACCGGCCACTGGCGTTCGTTGTAGCTAACCACCGCGCCGGGGAATACCTGCTGGGTTTTCACCCCGTCGGCTTCTTGAATTTCTAGCTGAATGGCGCCCAACCCGAGGTTTTGCAGCTGGGTGTAGGTGTCGCGGCGCACCTGCGGATCGGGGTTTTCGGACGGATTAATCAGCTCGTAGCGGATGTTGCGGTTTCGGGCGCGGAATTCGTCGAGCAGGCGCAGGGTTTCGGACTGAAGGCGCTGGAATCCCGAGGGGAAGTCTCCTTCCAGGTAGATGGTGACGAGCATGGGCTCCTCAACCTGGTCAATGAGGGCTTCGGTCGCATCGCTCAAGCTAAAGCGCTGGTCGGCCGTGAGGTCCAGGCGCAAAAACACGGGCCGAAAGGTGGAAAGCGCAACCAGCACTACGGCGGCGATAACCGGTGCCAGGGTTCGGAGGTCGCGCTTGGGTTCCAGCAGCACCCGAGCTCCGGCCAAGAAGGCCAACGTGAGTCCGCCAAAGTAGAGCACGTCGTTGGCATCGATCACCCCGCGGCTCATCGAGGTGTAGTGCTCGCTGATGCCCCACTGAAGCAAGTAAAGTCCGCGGTTGGCAATGCTCGGCAGGTCCACAAAGGCATCAAAACCGGCGTAGAGGGCGAGGCTGCCCGCCGCACCGCCTACGAAGGCTACGATGGAGTTGTCGGTACTCGCGCTGAACAGCAGCGAAATCGCCAGGTAGGATCCGCCCAAGATGAACAGGCCGAGGTAGGATCCCGCAGTGCTCCCGAGGTCGAGGTTGCCGACGGGGTTTCCGAGCACGTAAAGCGAAGCGGCGTACAGCAAAGTCGGCAGCAGGGCCAAGCCCAAGAGGGCCATTCCGGCCAACCACTTCCCGACGACGATGTTCCAGGTGGTCAGGGGTTTGGCGCGCAGCCAGTCCAGCGTTCCAGCCCGGCGCTCTTCGGCCAGCATGCGCATGGCCAGGGCCGGAACGAGGAACAAAAACACCCAGGGCGACAGCATGAACAGGCCGTCGAGTTGGGCGTATCCGCTGTCGAGCAGATGAAAACTTCCGGGCATTAACCAGAGAAACACGGCGTTCAGGCCGAGGTAAACGCTTAAAACGAGTACGCCCGTGGAGGACTGAAAAAAGGAGGCGAATTCGCGGCGGGCTAGGCTGAGCATGGGGGTTCCGTAAGGGGGTCGCAGGACCAGGCGCGCGCGGGAGCGTCGAACCAGGCCTTTAGCGTGGGCCAAATTTCGGCAAAAGTCGCGGACCGGCGGTAGTCTTCGAGAAACTCTTCAGCGACCCACTCGCTGTAGGTGAAGTAGCTGCCGTCCCGGGCGCGGAGCCATGTCGCACTCCGGCAACCGGGCTGCTTGGCGACGACCGTGATTTTTTGGGCGACATAGGCTTCAAATTCCGCACGGTGGGCCGGAGCAATGCTCAAGTGAACGATGCGAACGAGGGGCGCGGTTGGGGTCACGAGATGCGCAGTTCTAGGGCGTCTCCGGGACGCACGCCCAGCAGGCGTGAGGCGCGGTTGGCGCTGTCTCCGCCGCCGTCGTGGATGCCGATTTCAAGGTAGTCAAATCGGTTGGTCCGAAAGTACAGGTCGCCCGGGGTGAGGCCGGTGGCGCTCCACCACTTGCGGACTTTTTGTCCGCGAACGCTGGACTCAATCGGTCGGCCTTGGGCCCATCGCTGCAGCCAGGCCTGGTCGGCATCGGTGACCAATTGGCCGTACTGATCGACGAACTGTACGTGAACCAGGGCCGACTGCTCGCTGCGGACTTCGGGCTTCATCACCGCGAGCTGCTGCCAGTCGCTGCGGGTCGGGCCCAGCAGGCTGAGGCTGCCCCCGTCGAGCAGGTGCGCGGCGGCCGCGGCCAGCAGGGACTCGGCCGTGCTGCAGTCGAGGCGGTTTTTAAGGTCCAGTTGAATGCGTTGGCTCGGCTGAAGGTCGGGGCGGAGCATGGCCAGCAGCCCGTTGTCGAGTCCGAGAAAAAAGTGGCCGTCTAGGGCACAGGCAATCAGCGGCGTTTCGGGCCAATAAATGCTGTCGACCAGCACGAGGTGAATGCTTCCCTCGGGAAAGTCGCGGTACGCTCCGCGCACAATGTAGGCGGCCTCGTTGAGGTTGCGCGACTGCACGCTGTGGGTCACGTCGACGACCGGCGCCACGGTCCCGGTCCGCAGCATTTCGGCATAAACCCGTCCGCGCAGACCCGCGGAATCGGGGTCGCGCCATCCGTAGTCGGTGGTGAGGGTGATGACGGCCACAGGTGTACCTTTGAAGCTGTAAAAGTAATGGAGCGCATCGTCCACCTCGAAGACGTCGACCCCCGAGTTGTATACGGGGAGCATAATTCCCTGATGCGCCAGCTGGAAGGCTATTTTCCTAAGCTTCGCATGGTCGCCCGCGGCGAGGTGATCAAGTTCACCGGATCCCCCGAGGACATTGCCCTTTTTGAAGAGAAGCTGGACCTCGTGCTGCGGCACATTCGAAAGTTCAATGTGCTGACTTCACAGCAGTTGGAGCGCATCGTGCTCGACGACAGCCCGTCCATTCTGAAGTCGCTTAGCGAGGGCGACGAGGTGATCGTGCACGGGGTCAACGGCCACGTGATTAAGGCCCGGACGGCCAACCAGCAGCGCATGGTTACGGCGGTCGGAACCAACGACTTGACCTTTGCCATGGGCCCCGCGGGGACCGGCAAGACCTACACGGCGGTCGCACTAGCCGTTCGTGCGCTCAAAAACAAAGAGGTACGCCGGTTGGTGCTGACGCGTCCGGCGGTGGAAGCGGGCGAATCCCTCGGATTTTTGCCGGGCGACATGAAGGAGAAGCTCGATCCCTACATGCAGCCGCTGTACGACGCCCTGCGCGACATGATTCCGGCCGAGCGCTTGGTGCAGTACCTGGAAAACGGCACGATCGAGATTGCGCCTTTGGCGTTCATGCGCGGACGCACGCTGGACCGCGCCTTCGTCATTCTGGACGAAGCCCAGAATACCACGGTGTCGCAGATGAAAATGTTCCTCACGCGCATGGGTCCGTCGTCGAAGTTCATCGTCACGGGCGACCCGTCGCAGACCGACCTGCCCCCGCGCACCGCGTCGGGCTTGCCCCACGCCCTGCGCCTTTTGGCGGGAATGACGGGCATCGGCCGCATTGAACTCGACGGCCGCGACGTGGTGCGGCATCCGCTGGTGCGCAAGATCATCGCAGCCTACGACGCCGAAGGCCAAAAAATGATGGCCGCACGATCGGAATCCGAGGCGCCCAAAGCCAAGTCTAAACCGCAAAATCCCGAATCCTAAGCCATGCCCCTTACCCACGCTGAATTTCATTTTACGGACCAAGAGTCTGTGTACCACGGCAAAGTCCGCGACGTGTACCGCCTTCGCGGCGGCCGAATGGTGATGGTGGCTTCGGACCGGATTTCGGCGTTTGACGTGGTGCTTCCGAAGGGAATTCCCTACAAGGGCCAAGTTTTGAACCAAATGGCGGCCCATTTTCTCGAAGCCACCTCGGACCTGGTTCCCAACTGGCGTACCGCGAGCCCCGACCCCGTGGTCAGTGTGGGCTACGCGGCGGAGCCCTTCAAGGTGGAAATGGTCATCCGGGGCTACCTGAGCGGTCACGCGTGGCGCACCTACGCCGCTGGCGGTCGCAGCCTGTGCGGCGTGGCCTTGCCCGAAGGCCTTCGCGAGTCCGATGCCCTGCCCGAACCGATTATTACTCCGACAACCAAGGAGGCCATCGGTACCCACGACGAAGACATCAGCCGCGAGGAGATTTTGGCGCGGGGGGTTGTGAGCCCCGAGCACTACGCCCAGTTGGAAGCCTACACTCGGGCCCTTTTTGCCCGCGGCCAAGAAATGGCCCGGTCGCGCGGACTCATTTTGGTGGACACTAAGTACGAGTTTGGGTTGCTGGCCGACGGCCGCGTGGTGCTGATTGACGAAATCCACACGCCGGATTCGTCGCGCTACTTTATGGCCGATGGCTACGAAGCGCGCCAGGCCGCGGGCGAGCCCCAAGTTCAGTTGTCCAAGGAATTTGTGCGTCAGTTTCTCATTGCCAACGGATTTCAGGGCAAAGAAGGCCAGTCGATTCCCGAGCTAACCGACGCCTGGGCCGAAGAAGTTTCCCAACGCTACATCCATTTATACGAGCTGGTTACGGGGAAAACCTTTGAGCCGGCACCGCACGGAGACGCTGCGGCGCGCATCCAGGCCAACGTGGAACGCTTTTTGGCGGCTAATCCTGCATGAAGCGAATCCTCATTGCGGCGGTCCTAAGCTTGGGGGCCTGGCAGGCGTCGGGTCAACTGTCGCGGGGCCTTACCGCAGGCTACCACCTTGCCGACGTGCGGGTGGCGTTCAATCCCTTGATTGACCCAACGTTCACCCCGGTGGCCACCGGCCGAGCGGGTTATCACGTGGGCGGCTTTTACCGTGCCTCGGCGGGCTTGCTGTACGTACAGCCGCAGCTTTGGCTTACGGGTCTTAACCAGGAATTCATCATTGAAGACGGAAGCTTCACGCCCGAAGTTCTGGATTGGTCGCTTCTTCGATTGGATGTTCCCGTCGAAGTCGGCGTCAAACTTGGGCCGGTTTTTGGCTTTGTCGCGCCGGTTTATTCGATGGCTTTGGCCGAGACCGGCGGACTCAACCTGACCAACCCCGGTCGGGGAAGTTGGGGCGGCCAAGTCGGGGTTGGGCTCAAGCTGGGCGGACTCCAGGTAAGCGCCCGCTACGAAGGTTCCCTTTCCGCATTTGGGCAGACCCTAAGCCTCGGAGGAATCGACTTCGAAACAGACAACCGCATCAACCAGTTTATTGCTTCGGCGGCCCTTAAGCTCTAGGCCTGCCCTCAATCCATAAAAAAAGCCGACCCCAAGAAGGGTCGGCTTTTTTTGTTTTTTGGGAGCCTTACTTCCCGCCACCTGCGGCGGAAGCAGCCGGCTTGGCGCAGCAAGAGCCACCCGCAGGAGCCGAGGCACAGCCTTGGGTCTTGGCCGCGGGAGCACAGGATGCGGCATTTTTACCGTCCTTCTTTTTCTTCTTAGACGTTTCCGCCGCCGCGGGGGCGTTATTGGATTCGGTGTTGGCGTAGGCGTTGCCGGCCAAACCCAGCGTGAAGAGGGCGGCAAATGCGAGGGCAGTGATCTTTTTCATGGATTGGTTCCGTTAATGTTCCCCTAAAGTAGGAAAAATTCCGGGTCGCACGGCCTGCAGTCGGCCCGTGTGGACGTATTCGGCCAGCAGGCTCCGCAAGTAGGGCTGCTGGCTCACCGGCGTCAAGCGATTTTTGAGTGTGGGTACGTCGTGAACCTCCTGCTCCAAGCGCACCCGGGCGTATCCAAGGAAGCGGCCGTCTTCCACCACAAAGGCGGTTTTTTCTCCGGGTTCGCGCCCGCGGTCCAAGTACACGACCGTTCCGCGTGGCCACAAAAACGCCTCCAGGGCAGCCACGGCCTCCTCCAGGGTCTTGGGAAGGGTGTCGGAACGGGTTTGTTCGGCTTCCACCTGAGGAACCAAGCGCGGAAGCAGCACGTCCTCAAGGGCCCACTGGCGTTCTTCGGCCATTCCACCCAGCAGGGCGACCCCGTCCGCGAGGGACTGAACCTGCAGCACCGGCGGATCCCGTCGAATCGCCCGAACGTCCCAGAGGACGCCGTCGTCCGTTTCGATCGGAAAAAGACCAAAGCGCAGCGCGTACTTGTCCTTGGCCTGATTGTACGGGGGCTTCAACTTTTTCAGTTCAATATGCTCCAAAATATCGGCCAGCAATAGGCTCCCGGTTTCTTCCACGCGAAGGCTCGAAACTTCCGCCTGCAGGGCAAGGGCTTTTTCGCTGGTCGTGAGAAAGTGCCGGTCAATGCGCACCCGAAGTTGGTCGGATTTGCCGACGTACAGCACCCGGCCGTCGTCGTTGAAGAGGTAGTAAATGCCCACGGTTTTGACGTACCGAGCAATTTGGTCGCTGAACTTGTGGCGTCCGGTGGCCGCGGGCTGCTTGAGGTACACGCCCTCGATGTACTTCTCGCGGTCCTTGTCCAGCAAAATCTGCAAAAGCTGAACCGTGGCGCGGGCGTCGCCGTCGGCCCGGTGCTTTCGGGTGTGCGAAATATTCAATTCTGCGCACAACGTGCTGAGCCCGTAGGCGGGCATCCCCGGAAGGAAGCGTTCCGCCAGGGGAATGGTGTCCAAAACCACGCGCTGGTAGTCGAAGCCCAATCGGGCAAACTCTTCGCGCAGAATTCGGTAGTCAAAGGGCGCATTGTGCGCCACGAAAACGGCTCCTTCGGTCATTTGAACGATGCGCTTCGCCACCTCGTGAAATTGGGGGGCGGTGCGCACATCGTGTTCGCGAATGCCGGTTAGTTTTTGAACGAAAGGCGGAATGGGCACGTCGGGCTTGACCAGCGTAATAAACTGGTCCACGATTCGGCGGCCGTCGAACATGAAGATGGCGACCTCAATGATGCGCTCGGTTCCGGGCTTTCCGCCGGTGGCTTCGAGGTCAATTACTGCGTACATAACCAGTTACGGGTTGCTCGTTACTTGCTGCTTCGGGCGCCGAACAGCAGGGAGCCCACCCGAATGTGGTTGGCGCCTTCGGCCAGCGCGAGCTCGTAATCGCCGCTCATGCCCATGCTGAGCACGCGCACTTGATTGACGCCGAGTTGTTCCTGGGCGGCCCGAAACAGCGTGGCGAGCTGGGCAAATTCCGCGCGGATTTGGGTCCGGTTTTCGGTCAAGCTGGCCATGCCCATGAGGCCGACTACGCGAAGGTTGGGGTAGGCGCTCAGCACATTTTGTGCGCACAGTCCCAGGACCTCTTGGGGGCTGAATCCGGCCTTGGTTTCTTCCTGCGCAATGTGAACCTGCAGCAGGATGTTGATAACCCGACCGGCCCGAAGGGCTTCCTTTTGCAGCACGGTGAGCACGTCCAGCCGGTCCACGCTGTGCACCAGGTGCACAAAGGGCGCAAATTCGCGGATTTT
>JACCDJ011298682.1_pt1 | contig 21300 bp, 18 predicted proteins | sample 7444481 | NCBI WGS metagenome assembly JACCDJ01 (sample SAMN15323435, study PRJNA562643) | freshwater metagenome | isolation source: river surface water | place: USA:Blue River Watershed | collected 2017-08-15 | reverse complement strand
TCTTTTAAGTCGATTACCAATTTATCTAAGTCAACTGAAGTTTGCTGTAGGTTTTTATAAAGTGTCTCGTCATTAACCAGCAATCCAAGTGAACCTTGACCATTTTTAATTTTCGCAACAACAACATTCAAATCTGTAATAGTAGCGTTGGTATTCTCAATTGTTTGCTTCAAATCAGATTTAGCAATATCATCTGTTATCTTATCGATATTGGAAATGGCATGCGTAATTTCATCATTATTCTTTTTAAGATTATCAGAAATACTTGCAACGTTCTTCAAAATCTGACTTAAGCGTTCAGATTCACTACCGACCAATTTATTTACCTTTTCAGAGGTTTCTTTGAAATTACGAATGGTTATTTCTAGATCAGTAACAGAGGCAATTAAGTTATTACGACCACCTTTATTAAACCATGTATGTAATTCTGTCAGTAAAGAATCCATTCCATTGATCACATGTTCAGCTTTACGCTTAACGGGATCAATTTGACGAGAGAAGTCTTCCATAAGTGAAATTTCACTTAAACCAACCAATGTATCTCCAGCAGTCAAATAAGTTTTTTCTTGAGAATATTCTACACGAATAATTTTTGTGCCTAATAAATCTGAGCTAGCAATTTTAAAAATAGAGTTCTTCGGAATAAGTACATCACGACGAAAAGATAGGGTTGCCAGTATAGAATGATTGGCATCATTAAGCAAGGTTAAGGATTCAACTTTGCCAATATTTAAGCCGTTAATTAGAACTGGATTGGCAACTTTTAGTCCATCAATTTTATCAAATCGAACATATACTAAATCAGTACGTTGAAAGATATTCGATCCTTTCAAAAAGTTGTATCCAAACAGAAGTAGTATGAATGATAACGCGGCGAATAAACCTACTTTAAATTCCTTAGAAAGCACGTGTAAAAATTTGAGTGTAAAGTTACATAAGCAAGGCGAAACTTGCGTAAAATTAAGGTAAAGAACTTTATAATGGATTTGTATTGCTAAATGCTATATTATCCTATAATTTATATTATGTTAAGTAACAAATAGAATAATACACGGCCTCGTATTGTTGTTCCTCCATTAAACTAATGTAACGTATTTAAGGCCTACCGGAATCTCCTCATCTAACCAATTTTTAATTTGTGCAAAATGATTTTCATTCTGAACGAAGTCTGCCCTACTTGTATCTATGATTAAAATTCGCTGATCTTTCTTCTGACGAAAATATTGAAAATATTGCTGTTGAATATCCTCCAAATATGTGTCCGCAATTTGCTGCTCGTACGAACGTCCACGCAGCTTAATATTTTTCTGTAACCGAGCTATATCAGAATGCAGATAAACGATTACTTCTGGCGCCGGTAAGGATTTATAAATAATGTCAAATATGCGCATGTATAAATTGTATTCATCAGCACTTAAATTGACTTTCGAAAACAATGTTGATTTTACAAACAAATAATCCGTGATAACACCGTTATAAAAAAAATCAGTTTGTGTGGTCATCTCACTGAGCTGCTTGAAACGCTCCGCAACGAAAAATAATTCAAACGGAAATGCATACTTTTCAGGCTGCTCATAAAAGTTGGCAATGAATGGATTATCTGCGAATTGTTCAAGTACAAGTTTAGCTCCATATTCTGCAGCTAATAACTTTGCTAGCGACGTTTTTCCCGCTCCAATATTTCCTTCTATGGATATGTATTTATAACGCACAAATAATAGGGTAGTCTATAAATCAAAAATTTCAACCGCTAAAGTGTCAGGGCATTCACTGCACAATTCAACAATAGTTTTACCCATTTTTGGATGTACCCACTGCTCCCCTACCTCTTTTAATGGCTGTAATGTAAAGTTACGCAAATGTAAATAAGGATGCGGAACTTGTAAACGACTTTCACTAATAATTCTATTCCCATGAAATAAAATATCGATATCGATTAATCGTTCTCCCCATTTTTCATTTCTAATCCGTCCCAATTCCGCTTCGATACTTAAAATTCGGTCTAATGCTTTTAAGGTATACCCCGAATAATTTATTACCACGACTTGATTTAAGAAGGCATTTTGATCCGTTTTACCCCAAGCAGAAGTTTGATAAATTTTCGAAGAGATCTCAATTGAACCTAAAAATTCTTCCAACTTAGACTTAGCAATGGTAAGATTAGAAATCCTGTCACCCAAGTTGGTTCCCAACAATAAAACTAAAGAGGATTCTTTCAAAATTGAGATTCTATGCGTTTTGCATTACAGCGATAGATGCTTGATGCACCAAATATAAAACAGCCATACGTACGGCCACGCCATTTTCTACCTGATCCAAGATAATTGAATTTTTTCCATCGGCAACCTCTGAACTAATTTCAACTCCGCGATTTATTGGACCTGGATGCATGATTACAATGTCTTTTCCTATTTCGTTCAACAATTCTTGATTGATTCCGTAGTAAAGCGAATATTCTCTAAGAGAGGGAAAATATTGAATATCCTGACGTTCTAATTGAATTCTTAAAACATTCGCCACATCACACCATTGCAAGGCTTTTTTGATGTCATATTCAACTTCAACTCCCAAGCTCTCAATATTTTGAGGCATTAAAGTAGGAGGGCCACACAATTTAACTTTTGCACCCAATTTTTGCAAACAATAGATATTACTTAAGGCGACACGCGAGTGAAGAATATCACCTACAATCAAAATTTTCTTACCCTCCAACTCTCCTACTTTCTCACGAATAGAATAGGCATCTAGTAAAGCTTGGGTCGGATGTTCATGCGTGCCATCTCCCGCATTAATTATACTAGCATTTATGTGTTTCTGAAGAAACATTGCTGCCCCTGGACTAGGATGTCGCATAACAACCATATCCACTTTCATGGCCAAAATATTATTGACCGTATCAATTAATGTTTCCCCTTTACTTACAGAGGAAGAGGAAGAGGTGAAATTTAAAACGTCAGCGTTTAATCTTTTTTCAGCTAATTCGAATGAGATTCTTGTTCTAGTTGAATTTTCAAAAAACAAATTCACAATGGTTACATCACGCATGGATGGGACCTTTTTAATAGGACGATTAATGACTTCTTTAAAATGATCGGCTTGGGTAAAAATTAGTTCGATATCAGCTTTTGTAAGCTGCTTTATTCCTAATAAATGTTTAGTCGACAACATATTAAACGTCTTTAATTCAATTATAACTTTAAATATTGTCGTAAATAATTTTACTTATTCAACGGCAATAACAGCATCAACACCATCCTTTTCTTTCCATTTCACTTTTACTTTCTGTTGATTGAAAGTATCTACTGCTTGACCTACATAATCGGCATGAATAGGTAAATCTCTAGAAAACTTTCTATCGATTAATACCATTAATTCAACTTTTGCAGGACGCCCAAAAGCTAATAAAGCATCTAGCGCAGCGCGAATCGTTCTACCGGTATATAATACATCATCAATCAGAATCACCTTTTTATCAGCGATTGGAAATTGCATTTCTGTAGTGTATGATTTGATAGTCGCGTCTTGACGAACGTCATCGCGATAAAAGGAAATATCTAATTTTCCGAGGGCTGGTTTACAGGCGGGATTCTCTTCTTGCAATAATTGCAAAATTCTATTCGCCATCCACACTCCTCTAGGCTGAATTCCAACTAATACTAATTGACTGAAATCGCGATGTTGCTCAACAATTTGTTGGGCTAGTCGCTTTAAGGTTAGAGCTAACCTTTTTTCATCCAAAATCAACTTTTCAACCATTGCTGCAAAAATAGATAATAAAGTCCGAAGTACAAAAAAATCTAAAAAGACTCATTTTAAAGTATTTTACTCAAAAAACGAAGGTATAATTCAAAATTAAAGGGTATTATTCTGTCATTGAGTCAAAATTTTAGCCTAATTATTTAAAAAATGACCTAAATTTTATTTGTGATTCTAAAAAATCACTTAATTTTGCAACAAATAACACAAATTATGTCTTCATTACGTTTTAATGCGATCAAATCAATCAATCAGGTTGCTCCAGTAGTTCCTGATTTAGGCTCACGCGTTTCAGCTTACTACGCGGAGAATGTATTCACCGAAGAAATGATGCGTCAGTATTTATCTGGCGACACCTTTAAAGCGGTTAAAAATTCGATTACTAATGGAACTAAATTAGATCGTAAAATTGCGGATGAAGTTGCAAATGCGATGAAAGCATGGGCTATTTCTAAAGGTGTTTCGCACTATACGCATTGGTTTCAACCTTTGACAGGTGCTACGGCAGAAAAACATGATGCTTTCTTCAAACCTATTGCTACAGGTAAAGGTGTAGAAGCATTCGATGGAGATGCTTTAATTCAACAAGAGCCAGATGCGAGTTCTTTCCCAAATGGTGGTATTCGTTCAACTTTCGAAGCTCGTGGTTATACTGCATGGGATCCTACCTCTCCTGCCTTCATTATGGAAGTGAATAATGTGAAGACGCTTTGCGTTCCAACCATTTTCGTTGCTTACAGTGGTGAAGCATTAGATTATAAAGCGCCATTATTAAAATCATTACATTTTCTAGAAACAGCAGCATTGCCTGTTATCAATTATTTTGATAAGAGCGCAACACGTGTGTTCGCAACCTTAGGATGGGAACAAGAATACTTTGTAATTGATGAAGACATGTATCATGCACGTCCGGATATTATGCTTACCGGCCGTACTTTGTTTGGTCACTCCCCTGCTAAAGGACAACAATTAGAAGATCACTATTTTGGCGCAATACCTGAACGCGTATTGAGCTATATGGCTGACTTCGAAAAAGAATGTTTCAGAGTTGGTATTCCATTAAAGACTCGTCACAACGAAGTTGCTCCTGGTCAATTTGAAGCAGCTCCTGTTTTTGAAGAAGTAAATATTGCGGTTGATCACAATCAATTATTGATGGATGTTATGGAGCGTGTAGCTCGTAAACACCGTTTAAAAGTATTATTCCATGAAAAGCCATTTGCAGGTGTAAATGGTAGTGGTAAGCACAATAACTGGTCTTTAGGTACTGATACAGGATCCAACTTATTAAGCCCGGGTAAAACCCCTAAAACCAATTTACAATTCTTAACCTTCTTTGTAAATACGATCAAAGCTGTACATGATAATGCCGATTTATTGCGTGCATCCATTGCTTCAGCGAACAATGATCATCGTTTAGGTGCAAATGAAGCTCCTCCGGCAATCATTTCTGTTTTTGCAGGCACTTACTTAAGTGAGGTTTTGCGTGAAATCGAAGCACGTGTAGATGAGAACAAAAAGGTCGCAGATAGTGATAAGGTTATGTTGAAAATGGATATCCATAACAAGATTCCAGATTTATTGATGGATAATACCGATCGTAACCGTACTTCCCCATTTGCATTTACTGGTAACAAATTCGAATTCCGTGCGGTAGGTTCTTCTGCTAACTGCGCGAATGCTATGACTGTGTTGAACACCATCGTTGCACAACAATTGGTAGAATTCCACAAGGATGTTGAGGCTATTGCTGAAAAAGGAGAACGTAAAGACGGTGCTATTTTAACCGTATTACGTCGTTACATTGCTGCTTCTAAAAATATATTATTTGAAGGAGATAACTATTCTGAAGAATGGGCTAAAGAAGCTGAAAAGCGTGGTTTGAAAAATATCAAAACTACTCCTAAAGCTTTGGATGCTTACGTTTCTGAAAAATCAGAGAAGTTGTTTGTAGAGAACGGAATCTTCAGCAAAATTGAATTACATGCTCGTCATGAAATCATGTTAGAAGATTATGTAAAGAAAGTACAAATCGAAGCGCGTGTGATTGAAGATATCGCTTTGAATCAAATTCTTCCTGCAGCAATTGCTTATCAATCTAATTTGATTAATAACGTAGTTGGTTTGAATTCAATTGGAATGGAAAATCATAGCGGCGCACAAAGAGAGTTAATTCAAACTTTGTCTGAGCGTATGGCTAAGATCAAAACCAATTGCGAAGAAATGAATGAAGCGCGTAAGAAAGCAAATAAATTGGATGATATGCACAAGAAAGCAATTATGTATTGTGATACTATTAAGCCATATTTCGACGTAATTCGTTACGAGGTAGATAAGTTAGAAGCAATCGTTGACGATAGCTTATGGCCACTACCTAAGTATCGTGAGATGTTATTTGTACGCTAAACAATTCGTATGGAACAAATAAAAAAGCCTCAACAATTGTTGAGGCTTTTTTATTTGTATAAGTATTTAATCTTTTTGAAAAAACTCTCAGTAGCTCCTACGGGAATCGAACCTGTATCTGAGGAACCGGAATCCTCCATTTTATCCATTAAACTAAGGAGCCATTTATTACATCAAGAAAAGATCCCGAATGTAATGTGGCATCAATCCTATCGTAAATAGAATAAGGAGGCCAATGATAAATAGGAACACATAAGAAGGGTTCAAGACAATATGAGCACCCTCTCCTTCTTCCATATACATAGCCTTAATCACTTTGAAGTAGTAGTACAAACTAACTACGCTCATCAATACAGCCACTACTGATAATACGATATGTCCGCTTTCAAGTAAGCCAGCAATCATAAAATACTTACCCATGAAACCAGCGGTAGCTGGAATACCTGCCATAGAGCACATAGCTATCGTTAAGAAAGCACTTAAGTATGGATTACGTTTTGCAAGTCCTTTGAATGATTCTAATTCATCACTTCCGGTTGCATCCTTTACTAAGAATAAGGCAGCAAAAGCCATGATATTCGCAATTACATAACCAGTCAAATAAAGAGACATGTTTGATTGCGCAATGTGTGTACCATTCTCATTGACTAAATTGGTTTGCAATAAAACCATCATCAAAAATCCTGCATTAGCAATACCTGAATAAGCAAGAATTCGTTTCAAACTAGTCTGACGTGTTGCCGTTAAATTAGGGATTACCAAAGTCAATCCCACTATTACTAAAACAGTGGTATTCCAAACAGTAGAATTGAAATTAAATGCTGTATAGAATAAACGATAAAATGCTCCAAAGGCAGCAGTTTTAACAACTGTACTCATGAAAGCAGTACTGATTGTTGGAGCTCCTTGGTAAACATCTGGTGCCCAAAAATGGAAAGGTGCAGCAGAAACTTTAAAGGCGAAAGCAACCATCAATAATAAAATACCAACCAAATAAAGTGCCGGAGGATGAATATTGTATTGAATCGTATAAGCTGCGATATGTTCTAAATCGAAACTACCAGACATTCCGTACACTAAAGTAATCCCCATTAATAAAATACCAGAAGCAAATGAACCCATTAAAAAATACTTTAACGAAGCTTCGTTAGATAATAAGTTCTTTTTATTAAAACCAGCAAGAATATAAGAAGCAATAGATAGTATCTCTACGCCAATGAACAACATCAATAAGTTTTTGAAACTCACCATGATTATTCCTCCGATAAGAGCGAAAATCATTAATGCATAATATTCTCCGAGGTGGTTCATATCCATAATCGACTTATGATCCGTTACCAAGAATATTAAAATCAAGGTAGCAATCATTATCGCTGTTAAAACAATAGCACCTCTATCGAAGGTAAGCATATTGAATATTGGAGTGGCAGTTAGCGAATTCTCCCAATTCAATAAAGTGATCGACCATCCGGCCAACAAACCTACTAAACCAATAGTAAGCAACCATTCCTTCATTTTAGGAAGAAGCCCCATAAACATTAAGAGAATACCAAAAACAGAAAGTACCATTAATGGATTGTCGGTAAATTGCGACCAAAGATTATTTGAGATAGGCATTGCTTCGTGCATACGATTCGAAAAAGAAATTAAAATAAGAATTGATTCACCCAATTAGGAAAGATCCCACCAATAATTACAAATAGCATTAAAGGAATAATAATCCAATTTTCTTTAATGGTTAAATCACCATTAAAAACATTTCCATTATTGGTTCCAAGCATCGACTTTTGATAAAGTCTTAGCATGTAAACGGCTCCAAGAATAATTGAAATAGCAACTACTCCACCGATCCAATAGTTGTAATGGAAAACTGCATTCAATAATAAAAATTCACCAATAAAGCCAGACGTCAATGGTAAAGCAATTGATCCAAGTAACATTACCATAAATGCGATTGGCAAAAAGCGTTTTCCTTCTGCAAATCCACCCATTTTATTTAGATCTAAAGTTTCACTACCCTTCTCAATCCATTCAGCAATCATCAATAATCCCGCTACGATAATACCATGGCTAAACAACTGGAAAACGATTCCTTTAAGTGTTTGAATACCAAATTGATCTTTGAATAAAGGATTATTTAAATCCCCAGTGTTTAAATCCAAGCTAGCAATTGCAGCCAAAATCAATGATAAGTGAGAAATAGAAGAAAATGCTAAAACGTATTTGAAGTTATCTTGCTTTATTGCAATAAAGGCAGTGTATAAAACGCTGAATACTGCGAGTACAATGATATAAGGTTCTAACATTGTCCAACCTAAAGTAAGGAACTGAACGTTGAAACGTAAAATCCCATAAGCCCCCATTTTCGCCATAATCGCTGACATGATAATGGTAATGGAGGTAGGAGCTGTTGCATAGGTTTTTGCCTGCCATGTATGGAAAGGGAAAACAGGCATCTTAATAAAGAACGCTATCAAAAACAAGACAGAAATCCAAACTTGCTGACTACTTGACAACAAATGAGCCGCTTGGTAAATATTATTAAAATCAGTTGGGTGAGAAGCGCCTGCATTAACTATGAGGTAGATAATACCCACCAACATTAACAAGCTTCCAAACATAGTGTAGGCAAAAAACTTGAATGATACCGCAGCTTTGTCCTCTCCGTTACCCCAGATACCAACCAATAAGTAAGCAGGCACCAAACCTAATTCAAAGAAAATATAAAACAGAATCACGTCTTGCGCCATGAAAACACCATTCAATCCTGCTTGCATCAACAACATCAAGCCAAAGAAAAAATGAGCATTTCGAATAGTATTACATTTTTGGAATAATACTATCAACGGAAAAATAAGATTAGTTAATAATACTAAGGCTAAGCCCAAATCTCCCAAAGAAAGCAAGGTAAAATAGCCGTTGTTCTTTTCTTTCACCCAGGAAAAATCAAGTAGATTTTGTGTGTGGTGAATATGAAAATACTCCCCAGTACAAATCAAGCCTAACGAGAGAATTGAAGAAATAAGAGCGATCGTTTTACCCCACTTTTCCTTTACAAAAAAGGACGTTATTCCGAAGAATAAAGGGATTATAACTAGTAATAAAGAAATCATATCTCGTACAAAAAATTATAATTTAAAAAGAAGATTATAAGCCAACATCACAACAATAGCAATGCTCATCATCAAGAAGTAGAAGCCTGTTTGACCATTTTGAATATAGCGTAAGGTTGTTCCACTCCAAGTCACGAACTTACCAGTAATAAACACCATGCCATCGACGATTTTATTGTCTACAATTTTACTAAGTAATACAGAGATATGCTCAATAGGCTTTACTACCAAGAAATTGTAGATTTCATCCACATAATACTTGTTCTCCAAAACGCCTGCAAAACCAGAATATTTCTCACTTACTGATTCTTTCTTGCCAAACAAATTAGAGGTCCAAACAAACATTGCAATTAAAACTACAATCGTACCTCCGAACAAAGCCCATTCAAAACTTTCATGACCTTCCGTTCCATGTTCAGCAACCAAGTTTTTAACTACCGGACTTAAATATTCATTCAAGTAAGGATGACCATGAAATAATTCAGGTAACTGAATAAATCCACCTACAATACTTAATACAGCAAGCACCATTAATGGTAGTGTCATATTAATAGGTGATTCATGCATATGATCTTGTTGCTCCTTCGTTCCACGGAAGTTGCCAAAGAATGTCAAGTACCAAAGACGTAACATATAGAAGATAGTCAAGCCCGCACCGATCGCAGCGAGATAGAAGTACATTGGACTAAAAGCATAGGTTGCATTTAAAATTTCATCCTTTGAAACAAATCCTGATGTAAACGGAATACCTATAATGGCGAAAACACCTATAGTGAATGTCCAGAAAGTTATAGGAATTTGCTTACGAAGTCCGCCCATTTTGGCAATATTCTGTTCACCACTCATAGCATGAATTACTGAACCAGCACCTAAGAACAATAAAGCTTTAAAAAAGGCATGTGTCATTAAATGGAACATTCCTGAAGTAAAAGCACCTACCCCTAAGCCAAGGAACATAAAACCTAACTGACTCACCGTAGAGTAAGCTAATACTTTCTTAATATCATTTTGGAACAATGCGATAGTACCAGCAAACAATGCAGTAGCCAAACCAATCGTTGCAATAAAGTGCATCGTGAATGGAGACATTACAAATAATGCATTACTACGTACAATCATATAAATACCAGCAGTAACCATGGTAGCTGCGTGAATCAACGCAGAAACAGGTGTTGGACCCGCCATTGCATCTGGCAACCAAGTATATAAAGGTAACTGAGCTGATTTACCCATTGCACCTACAAATAATAGCAGGGTAATTGCAGTAGCCATACCTGAACTAATGTGCAATTGACCTTCCTTCAAAACTGAATAATCTAATGAACCGAAGTTTTGCAAGAATAAGAACATTCCCATCAAAAAGCCTAGGTCACCAATACGGTTCATCACAAAGGCTTTTTTAGCTGCATTCGCATATTCTCCATTTGTAAACCAGAAACCAATTAGTAAATAAGAACAAAGACCTACCCCTTCCCATCCGAAGAACATTAAGGTATAAGAGCTTCCTGCTACCAATAACAACATGGAGAAAATGAACAAATTCAAATAGGCAAAGAATTTGGCCATTCCTTTATCATGATGCATATACCCAGCAGAGTATAAATGGATTAAGAATCCAATCCCTGTAATGATGCTCATCATCATTAAGGATAAATGGTCAATTAAAAAGGCTGCATCTAAATTAAATGCTTCCAAACTAAGTATGTTAAAGAACTGAATTCGAGAGCCTGTTTCAGGTACCGTTTTGTAAAGTAACATGGTACAGAAAAAGGAAACTAGAATTGCTGTAATACCAATAATGGCAGAAAGATTTTTTGACAATTTATGTCCATAAAGGCCATTTATCAAAAATCCTACAACTGGAGCTAATATTAAAAGGGCTAAAATCGTGTTCATAATTGCTTTCTTTAATTACCATTTCAATTTATTCGCGTCTCCGATATCGATACTACGCGTGTTACGGTAAAGCATAACTATAATGGCCAAGCCAACTGCTACTTCGGCAGCGGCAACGGTCATGATAAAAAATACAAATATCTGTCCTGCAGCATCCCCCATTCTTGAGCTAAAAGCAACCAATAACAGGTTTACAGAATTGAGCATTAACTCAATACTCATGAAAAGAACAATAGCATTCCGACGTATAAGAACGCCCAACACACCAATACAGAATAATGTAAGGGCCAAATAGATATAGTGATCGATAAAAACTTCCTTAAGCATAATTATTCATTTATTGGATTAACTTTCTTGTCTTTTCTGCCTAAAACAACGGCTCCCATGAGAGAAATTAGAATCAGAATAGAAATTACTTCAAAAGGGAAAACGTATTCACTGAACAATACCTTACCAAGATTTTGAATCATCCCTTGTTGGTTAGGATTCGGAAACATCAAAGGAGCAGGACCTAAATCCGTTTTCTTTAACGCCAGTACGAAAACTAACAATAAAGAGCCTCCACCAATGGTAGCGATAAATTTGATAAGATTTGATTTCACTGGCTCATTCTCACTGCTTAAGTTCAAAAGCATGATGGTGAACAAGAATAAAACCATGATTGCACCTGCATAAACTATCAACTGAACAACAGCCAAAAATTGTGCATTTAACAAAACATAGTTACCCGCAATAGCAAACATGGTAAGAACCAAGTACAAGCAAGAGTGAATCGGATTTTTAGAAAAAACGACTAAAAGCGCGAAGAAAATGGCAATAAATGCCAAGAAGAAAAAAGCGTAAGTTGCTAACATGTCCTAAAATTATTGCTTAGGTTGAAGTAAACGATCCTTACCATAAATAAAATCATGGCGTTCAAAACTTGCAGGAGCGGGAGTAGTTTCTAAGTAAATTGCCTGTTTAGGGCAAGCTTCCTCACAAAAGCCGCAGAAAATGCAACGCAACATATTGATTTCATACGTTGCTGCATATTTTTCTTCGCGGTATAAATTTTCTTCTCCTTTCACGCGTTCAGCGGCAACCATAGAAATCGCTTCAGCTGGACAACTAACGGCACAAAGGCCACAAGCAGTACAGCGTTCAGCACCATTTTCATCACGTTTCAATTCGTGCAAACCACGAAAAACAGGACTAAATGGACGCTCAACCTCAGGGTATGAGTACGTTGTTTTCTTTTTAAAAAGGTGTTTGAGGGTAATCAACATCCCGCCAAAAATTGCTGGGAGATATAGACGCTCAACCCACGTCATTTCACGTTGCGAAAGTACCTTTTTTCGATTCGAAAGATTGTACATAATAATCACTTTAGGGTAGTTCGCAAATATAATTTATTCTGCGGTCTTTTTTTAAGAATTAAATGAATTTTTAAGCCCTTGTTCAAAAGAGCAAATCATTTGATTTTTAAGGCCTCCACAAATAAAAAATGCCGATTGCTCGGCATTTTCACAAAAATTAGACTAAGGATTACTTACGCTCCCCCAAAATTGGTCTAAGGCGTTGTTTGCTTTTGTTAAAAATCATGGCCCCTTTATCTATTCCCTTACGCAATTTAGCTTGCTCTTCTTCTGGCAATGTTAAAATATTGGTGCATTCTTCTGAACAACAACCATTATATTTTTTAGCACAATCGTCACATTGAATGAATAACAAATGGCAAGCGGTATTCTTGCAATTGGTATGCGTGTCTGCAGGCTTTCCACATTGGTGACAATTGGCAATAATATCCTCCGTAATCCTTTCACCAAGGCGCTCGTCGAACACAAAATTCTTACCTATAAATTGATTCTCTAATCCTTGTTTTCTCGCCTGATTGGCATATTCAATAATCCCACCTTCGACATGATACACATCTTTGAATCCTTGATGTAACATGTATGCAGTAGCCTTTTCACAACGAATACCTCCTGTACAATACATTATAATCGGAGCATCCTTTTTATCCTTCAACATATCCGCTGCCATTGGCAATTGCTCCCTAAAAGTATCACTTGGCACTTCTATGGCATTTTTAAAATGACCAACCTCGTATTCATAGTGATTACGCATATCCACAATAATCACATCTTCCCTTTTTGCCAATTCATTATACTCTGCCACTTTTAGGTATCGTCCCTTATTTTCCATACTAAAGGTAGGATCCTCAATACCGTCAGCAACAATTTTTGAACGCACTTTTACTTTAAGCACGAAGAACGATTTACCATCATCGTCAACAGCGATATTTAAACGTAAATTCTCTAATCCTTTTACCGAATCGAGATACGTTTTTAATGCTTCTAGATTTGAACTTGGAACCGAAATCTGTGCATTGATACCTTCGTTAGCTACGTAGATTCGACCAAAAACGTTAAGCGCATTCAATCCTAAATAAAATTGATTGCGAAAAACTTCCGGATCAGAAATTGGAAAATAACGGTAAAAAGAAATGGTAGTGCGAGGTTCTGTTTCCTCCATTAAGCGTTGTTTCAGCACTTCAGCAGAAACGCGATTGTGTAAAGATTTCATGGCCAATTACAAGTTAGCTTTCCACAAAGATAAGCAAACAATTCCGCCTTGCGTTATGATATTCGTCAGTGGCTTTAGAATTAATCAGCGCCGTTTTTTATCTTAGCTTCATGATTCGTTGTAAAGCACCTTTAAGAATTGGTTTAGCAGGCGGTGGAACTGATGTCAGCCCGTATGCAGATGAGTATGGTGGAGCGATATTGAACGCTACCATCAATCTATATGCTTATGCTACCATAGAACCACTCAGTACCGGAGAAGTTATATTCGAAAGTATCGATCGAAAAGAGAAAGTAAGCTATGGCTCTGCAAAAGAAATAGCTATTGACGGACATTTAGACCTCCTAAAGGGCGTTTTTCAGTTCATTCAAAGTAATCATGACACTCCCCTTTCTTGCCACTTAACAACCTTTGTGGATGCTCCAGCTGGTAGTGGATTGGGAACTAGTTCGACTTTGGTAGTGGCTATTCTAGGCGCTTTCAAAGAATGGCTCAACTTACCTTGGGGTGAATATGATATCGCTAAAATTGCCTTTGATATTGAACGTAAACAATTGCAAATGGCTGGTGGACGCCAAGATCAATATGCTGCAACTTTTGGTGGTTTTAATTTCATGGAATTCTATGCTGAAGAAAAGGTAATTGTAAACCCGCTTCGTATCAAGGCTAGTATCATCGATGAATTACAAAACAACTTAGTCCTTTACTATACTGGTACCTCTCGCCTATCGGCAGCAATTATTGAGGCGCAACAACAAAACGTCGTTGCTAAATCAGTGAGCTCAATTGATGCGATGCACAATTTGAAAGCACAGGCCATCCGAATGAAAGAAGCCTTATTACAAGGAAGCTTGAAAGAAATCGGAGAAATTCTCGATTATGGCTGGCAAAACAAAAAACAAATGGCAGCATCCATCACAAATCCACTCATAGATGAAATTTATGAAGCAGCTTTAAAAGCCGGAGCGAATGGCGGAAAAATAAGTGGAGCTGGTGGGGGCGGATTTATGATATTCTATTGCCCTAATAATTCCAGATATAAGGTCATTGAAGCTTTAAAAGAATTTGGTGGCGACATCCGACGCTATGAATTTACCGAAGCTGGCGTAAGAAGCTGGACAAGCAAATAAAATAAAAAAGCCTTTCGAATGAAAGGCTTTTTTTATGTTGAGAAGGAAACAATTATCCTTTTCTTCTTTCGAATTCTTGCATTGCTTCCACCAAAGCCTTTACGCTATCGATACTCAACGCATTATATAAAGAAGCACGGAAACCACCCACAGAACGGTGTCCTGCGATACCGATCATATTCAACTCTTTTGCATATTTCTTAAACTCTTCTTCTAATTCAGGATTATTCATTACGAAATTAACGTTCATCCAACTACGGTCTTCAACAGCAGTGGTTCCTTTGAACATTGAATTTCTATCAATCTCATTGTAAAGCATCGTTGCTTTTTCAAGATTTGTCTTTTCAATATTTTCTAATCCTGTTTTCTTAATCCAACGCAAAGTCAACATAGCTACATAAATTGAAAATACCGGAGGCGTATTAAACATAGAACCATCTTTAATATGCGTACGATAATCTATCATTGTTGGGATAGTACGATTTACTTTACCCAACATACTTTCCTTGATCATAACAATCGTAGAACCTGCAGGACCAACATTCTTTTGTGCACCTGCATAAATCATATCAAACTGACTGAAGTCACGACGACGACTTAAGAAATCACTACTCATATCAGCTACCATCGGAATGGAAGCGGAAGGAATATCCTGGTATTGTGTACCGTAAATAGTATTATTAGTGGTAAGATGGAAATAGGCAGCATCCTTAGGGACCTCATATCCTTTAGGAATAAAAGAATAATTAGAATCCTTGCTACTTGCAATTACATTTACATTACCGAATAATTTTGCTTCTTTGATAGCCTTGTTAGCCCAAGTTCCTGTATCTGAATAAACGGCTGTACCATCTTGAGGAAGACAGTTATAAGGCAACATCATAAATTGTGTACTTGCTCCTCCTTGTAAAAACAACACTTTATATTCATCACTCAAACCGCAAAGCTCCTTAATCAAAGCACTTGCCTCATCCATTACCGCGATAAAATCTTTACTACGGTGGCTGATTTCCAAAATCCCCATTCCGCTATTATTGAAATCTAAAACGGCTTTTGCAGCTTCTTGAACGGCCTCTTGAGGAAGGATTGCCGGACCTGCGTTAAAATTATGCACTTTCATGAGATTCAAAAATTTAATAAACAAAGTTACAATTTACATTCAGTTTACAAAAGCTTAAATCCTTTGTTCTCCACGTGCCTATTCAATTTGTATATATTCTTGTCCATTGTTCAATAATATTTATGCAGGGTTTTCTAACTTTGAACAATGAAAAAGATTCTCCCTTCAGTTTTGCTATTACTGATCTGCGTGGTAAGTTTAGTGAGTCACTCAGCCTTCATCACTGCTTTGCCTGATCAAAAGTCATCCGACTCTTTACAGTTTTATGAAGAAAAGCATCTTAGCAACGTTAAGCAATTAACGTTCGGAGGAGACAATGCAGAAGCCTATTTCAGCTTCAACAACCAAATGCTTACCCTACAGATTACCAATCCCAAAGCAGGCTTAGACTGCGATAAGATTTTTTGGATGAATTTAAAGGATGGGCAATTGCATTCGTTAAGTAGCGGAAAAGGCAGAACCACTTGTTCTTTCTTTATGCCTGGCGACACGACCATAATCTATGCAAGTACACACGATAAAATGGATACTTGTCCACCTGTTCCGGATCGTCAAAAAATTAAAAAATATGTGTGGCCGCTCTATCCTTCCTACGATATCTTTACTGCAGACTTGAAAGGAAATGTTCGCCAAAGACTTACCAATACACCTGGTTACGATGCCGAAGCTACTTTATCACCTGATGGCAAAACAATCATTTTCACCTCTACTCGAAATGGTGATATTGATTTATATACCATGGATATTGATGGCAAGAACCTAAAGCAAATAACGAATACATTGGGCTATGATGGTGGGGCAAATTTTTCTCCGGATGGTAAAATGATTGTATGGAGAGCCTCTCGACCGAAAACAGAAGCAGAAATAAAAGAATACAAAGACTTGCTTGCGGCAGATATGGTCGCACCAACACAAATGGAAGTTTATATTGCTAACGCAGACGGCACAAATGTTCGTCAGGTAACAAATTTAGGCCAAGCAAATTGGGCACCAGCATTCCACCCTTCTGGCAAAAAAATTATTTTCTCTTCTAATCATCAAAGTCCTCGTGGATTCCCTTTCAATCTATATTTAATCAATTTAGACGGGACTGGGTTAGAAAAAATTTCACATGATGGTGGCTTCGATGCGTTCCCAATGTTTTCGCCGGATGGAAAGAAAATCGTATTTTGCTCCAATCGTCACAATGGTGGCGGTCGAGACACTAATGTTTTTATAGCTGATTGGAAAGAATAAAATTATGAATAGAAATATAACGAACAGTATACGTTTCATTTTAGATGAATGTATCCCTCCAGTAATTCGAGATGCGAGATGGTTTATGTACCCTTTCTTTTACATTTGGTATAAAGGAAAGAAAGTAAAATTGTACATGGATTTTAAATCCAAAGTATATACGATGACGGAGGCTGAATACGAACAAGCCTATCGTGAATTAGATTGTTTGGCGACAGATCGTCCAACAGACATGAATCAACAAAGTATTGATTTAATGATTAGCAAGTTGCCTACTGAAAACGGCCTTAGCCTATTAGACGTAGGTTGTGGACGAGGACATTGGTTAGCAGAGGTAAAGAAACACCGTCCGAATTTAAATTTAATGGGCTGTGATGTACATGACGGAATCAATGTAGCAAACGTAGATTATACGCGTGGAAATATTGAAAAACTTCCATTTGCTGATAAGTCTTTCGACTACGTTACTTGTCATCATACTATTGAACATCTTAAAAATGTTCCTTTGGCGGTTTCAGAGCTTAAGCGCGTAGCTAAAAAAGGACTTTTCATTGTTACTCCTTGTCAGAAGTATTACTACTATACTTTGGATATGCATATCAACTTCTACCCGATTAAGGAATATTTGCAAGAAGCTATTCAAATGCCGCATTATTCATGTAAAAATGTTTGGGGAGACTGGGTTTATTTGGGGTATTTTGAAGAGGGGAAAACTTTGTAATTGTTAAAAATTTCTTTATTTTTGGTCAAATAACTTTGGATAAGCGACCATGATTGCATATTTGAACGGAACTATCCAGCACAAATGCCCTACTTACTTTATAATTGAAGTTAATGGGGTTGGCTATCAGGTACACATAAGTTTAAACACTTATTCAAAGCTTCAAAACAGCACTGCTTGTAAAATTTTTACCCATCTACACATTCAAGAAGATGCACATACCATGTATGGCTTCGCAGATGAACTAGAGCGCCAAATTTTCTTATATCTCATAAGTATTTCTGGTGTAGGTCCTTCGACAGCAAGAATGGTATTGTCCTCTATGGCACCTGAAGATGTTCAACAGGCCATTGCACATGAAAGAGCCGACCTTTTAGAAAAAGTAAAAGGTATCGGTCCGAAAACGGCTAAACGTATTGTCTTAGAATTAAAAGACAAGATGTTAAAAGTTACAGATGCGTCCAACTTAGCGTGGGCAGCACCTGGCGGAGTCGGAAGTCATAAGCAAGAAGCATTGTCGGCATTAGTGGCCTTAGGGTTTGCTAAACAGCAATCTGAAAATGCGATCAACAAAGTGCTTACGAAAGCACCTGATCTCGATTCAGTGGAAGCTATTATCAAAGCAGCTCTTCAAGCATTGTAGTTCCTTAAAATAATTTTGAGGTAAGAAGCAGGAATGAAACAAAAAAAGATTGGTAAATTATTTTCTGTTAAACAGAATAAGACAAGCATTACACGCATCGGCGTCGTATTAGCTATTGTATTATTCTTTTTAGCTATCAGCGACAGCTTTGCTCGTCGCAATGGCCTTTCTATTTTATCTTATTATTCTAATTCAAATCATACCACAGCTAGTCAGTCTGAAAACGATACGCTCCCCTTTCCCATTCAAGATCAAGAAGGGAGCTTTGTCAATGGTCCGAATACGCCAGGCATCGACTTAAACACGCCTTCGAATATTACCAAGAAGGTAGAATACGATCCAAAAACAAACATGTATGTGGTAACAGAAATGATGGGAGATATCCCTTATCGTCCGCCAATGTACATGAGTTTTCAAGAATTCATCAAATATCAATCCTCGGAATCGCAACGCGACTATTGGCATACGAAAAATAGTACCGGCACCTTAATTGAAAACAAGAATGCTGTACCGAAGATGTATGTAGGCGGTCAATTGTTTGATCGATTCTTTGGTGGCAGTCAGGTAGATATCAGACCTTCAGGGAATATCGAGATGACTTTTGGATTGAACAGACAAAGAGTAGAAAATCCTACATTAATTGAAGCAGCCAAAAAGCAAGGTGGTTTTGATTTCGATATGAACATCAACCTAAATGTAATTGGCAAGATTGGTGATAAACTAAAATTCGTAACGAATTATAATACCCAAGCAAACTTTGATTTTGAAAATCAGGTAAAGCTTGACTATACAGGTAAGGAAGATGAAATTTTACAAAAGGTAGAGGCTGGTAACGTAAGCTTACCGTTGAACAACTCCTTAATTACAGGTAGTCAGACCCTGTGGGGATTCAAGACTGGATGGAAGTTTGGTCGATTAAGTGTTACCACCATCGCTTCACAACAAAAATCAAAATCCGAAGAAATCAATATTCAAGGAGGTGCACAAACACAAAATTACAGTATACAAGCTGATCAGTACGAAGACAATAAGCACTTCTTCTTAAGTCAGTTTTTTAGAGACCATTATAATCGTTGGTTATCTAAATTGCCAATTGTTCAATCAGGTATTAATATCACAAGAATTGAAGTTTGGGTAACCAATAAATCAGGCGTTACAGAAAACGTCCGTGATATCGTGGCGTGTATGGACTTAGGAGAAGGAGTCCCTTATCAAAACTCGTTGAAGATACCATTAGCAGGAGATTCTTTACCAAGAAACGGTATTAATCGACTGTATGGGAAATTGAAGAATAACCCGCTCTGTAGAAATACAAATACGGTAGTTAGTGCAGTTACCGCTTCAGGTTTCTTCGATGCCTCAGAAAAAAAAGAATTAGTATACATGAAAACGTATGCTAAAAAACTTTCAACTACGGAATATACCTTATATCCGCAATTAGGTTTTATCTCCTTACAAACCACCTTAAATCCAAGTGATATCCTAGCCGTTTCTTACGAATACACCTATAACGGTAAAACGTATAAAGTGGGTGAATTTTCTCAGGATATGCCAACAGTGAATACCAATGGAGATTCTACTGCGATTACTAGTATTTCACAAAACGTTTTATTCCTAAAACTGTTAAAAGGTCAAGCTCAAAACACTTCTATTCCAATGTGGGACTTGATGATGAAAAACATTTATTCATTAGGTGCCTATCAAATTAGTCCAACTGATTTCAAATTGGATGTAACTTACATTATTGCAGGTTCTGGAGAAAAACGTTTTTTAAATCAAGGAAGTGTCCAAGGGGTTCCATTACTGCGTCTACTGAATTTAGATCGACTCAACAATAATAACGATCCCGTTCCAGATGGTATTTTCGACTTCGTGCAAAATGTGACGATTATCCCACAAACAGGGCGATTAATCTTCCCTGTTGTAGAACCATTCGGTAATGATTTACGTGCAAAATTCCAAAACACACAAGACGATCAGTACATTGCCAATCAATTTGTTTATCAAGAATTATACGATAAAACGAAAGCGGAAGCACAGCAATTCCCAGAAAAAAATCGATTTAACATAAAAGGAACTTATAAATCATCCTCAGCCTCTGAAATTTATCTCGGAGCTTTCAACTTACCAACCGGCTCCGTTAAAGTAATTTCTGGCGGACAAGAACTAAGAGAAAACGTTGACTATTCCGTAGACTACAATTTAGGTCGCGTTAAAATTATCAATGAAGGAATTTTAAACTCAGGACAGCCAATCAAAATTAAATTTGAGAATAGTGCGTTTATGGGACTGGGGCAGGTTCGTACTCTTTTAGGCAGTCGCTTTGATTATTATATCAATCCGAATATGAGTTGGGGTGCGACTTGGTTGCATTTGAATGAAAGGCCTTTTACACAGAAAGTTTTAGTGGGTGATGATCCAATTAGTAATGGAATCATAGGAACCGATTTCCATTTCAATAAGGACAATAAACAAATAACACAATTCTTAGATAAATTGCCTTTCTATAATACGAAGGCAAAATCGAATATTACCTTAACGGCAGAATTTGCAAAGCTTAATCCTGGTCACTCCCCTGCGATTGGCAAAGAAGGACAAGTATATATTGATGACTTCGAAGGTGCGCAAAGTAATTATGATATTAAATTCCCAAGCAACAGCTGGGTACTAGCCTCTACACCACGTGACGCGAGCCGGGGATCGACAGGTACGGA
>JACCDJ011801901.1_pt1 | contig 21309 bp, 13 predicted proteins | sample 7444481 | NCBI WGS metagenome assembly JACCDJ01 (sample SAMN15323435, study PRJNA562643) | freshwater metagenome | isolation source: river surface water | place: USA:Blue River Watershed | collected 2017-08-15 | reverse complement strand
CTGACCGATTACGTCATCGTCAAATATTGCTAGATTCGTTAACCCGCTTGGGTTTAATTCGTCATAAGCACGACCAGTAAGATATTCGTCATTCAGCGGATCAGTTGGATTGTTAGTCCAAGCATAATCTAATAAATAATTCTGGTCCGTTACGTTCTTAAAAAGAACCGTTGGTGTATTACCATCTCTAGTTGGTACAAGCACATAAACCTCAGAATAAGTATTGTTATTGTTCTTGACAGAATTCACGATGTCGAGGTTACCGATGTACTGAACAACCCTATTGTAAGTTGCACCTGTTAAACCGTAAGATCCGGTTCCTCCTGAAGGATCTCCTTCGACATACCTTTTTTGTGTAACTGGTACATTGTTTATAGTCAGAACAGTATTTTGGTCCAGCGTAGAAGCAACTTGATCAGAGGAAGCGGGTTGATACCTCATACCGCCCAACTCTTTCAACCACTTCCAAAATACCCTTTCTGATATATTTTGTTTTAGGTTAGAATCATAATCAGATCCACTTAGGATTGTAGTTTCTAGATTTAAGCAATAACTTTGAAAACTTTGAGAAAAATTGACGTTTGCGTTACTGGTAATAATGTTCTGAGCATTTGTTGCCTTATCGATAAACGCACTGTCAGGAGCGTTCAATTTCAAGCTGTTACCTAAAGGATCACCAGAGTTAATTTCAGGGATATTAAGCAACGCAAATTTTGAAAACTTGAATTTGTTTATCGAGTTATTAAATGTAAACGAAAGGTCTTCAGCAGCAGAAGAAAAGGCGTAGAATGTACCACCTTGAACCTGTAACGGACGTATAAACGGGGTTTTTGCCATCTAGAAAATAATTTTATTACCAAGTCATATTTGAAGATCCAAGAACTACCCAAGATCCTTCCTGTGTTCCTGTTCCTTGTCCTACTCTTGGCTCCCATTGGAGTTGCAAAGCTGATTGATATGGTTTTAGATTGTCGCAAGTGATACCAGCAGATGGGAAATTTCCATAAGATGCCAGGGTATTAAATCCAGTATAGTAAGCTCCGCTATTTTGGAGACCTGTAGCAATAAATCCACCGGTTCCGCCTGTATTAATAATCGTAATTCTTGTTCCTGCAGTCAAATTGGAAGCAGTGGCTCCTGTTGTTCCCACACTCATATAGAATCCGCTTCCACATTGAGCGTAAATAACGTCTTCCAAACCTGTAATTTGATATGGGATTGCTGCAGTTGTTGCTCTTCCTCCTCCACCTGAAGTAGAAGCAGGGAATGCTGTACCAGCGGTAGCACCTGTAGCATAAATTGTATTTTGTCCAACGAAATGACCAGATGACAAAATAGTAAACGCACTATCTAAACTGGTTGATCCGAAAAGATTTGTAGTTGAATTGAATGTTGAGGTATTATTTGCCGTAAAAATACCACTCAATGTTGAAGCTCCGCTTGCTGTTAAAGTTGTCGTAGCAACGCTAACAAATGAAGCAGATCCTGTTGATAAGATTTGTGCAAGAGCTGTTCCGCCGCTTGGCACAATAATCTGATCGAATTTTCCAGTCTTTGCAGAAATTCTTCCTGTAGAGGCAGCTGAAAGATCTAAAATTCCATTTGTTGAATCTATTCCAAATACATTGTTGTATTGGTTAATCCAATTTTCAAGAAGAAGAAAATTTGAATTAATGGTAGTTCTCGAGGCAGAAATTGAATCAGATCCTAGAATTGATGTTGTGCTTACTGTAGCCATTTGGTGTCAATTTTTTAGTTTCAAAGTTTAGAAATATATATCACACTATTCTTAAACACTTAAATATGCCAATAGGAAAAAGCAAGCTCACAGCAAATTCATTTTTAGATATTAGTCTATCTCCAAAACAAAAATTATACTCCGAAACAATTTTTAATAATACTATTACATTTTGTTGGGGTCCAGCTGGTTCTTCAAAAACATTCTCAGCTTGCTACACTGCACTCAAACTCCTGCAGAAAGGTGCAATAGAAAAAATTATATTCACCAAGCCTATTCAAGAATCGGGAGAAAAATTGGGTAGCTTACCTGGAGACGTTGGTGAGAAAATTGGTCCTTACATGGAGAGCTTTTTAATTACCATGGAGAAGATCATTAAAAAAGACGTATTGACCCAGCTATTAAATGACAAGATCATAGAATTTAGGCCTCTTGCTTATATGAGAGGAGCAACATTCGATAAAACAATGATGATTCTCGATGAAGCTCAAAACTGTGATATGAAGCAACTAATGCTATACGTAACAAGAATAGGCAACGAATCTAAAGCACTTTTGGCTGGTGACGTTACACAGCATGATATTTCTTACGAAAAGGTAGCACTTCCTCTTTTTATGGAACTTGTTAGAGGTGTGGACAGCATAGGGGAATTCCAGTTTGGCGAAGACGATATCGTCAGATCCAAGATTTTGAAGGAGATAGTAAAAAGATACGAGGAGTGGAAGCACAATAAACCACACGGAGTAACAGGAAATGCAAGACCTAAGAGTTAATTACCTCTGAAAGTTGCGTTTGCATCGTTATTCAGTATAAGTCCAGATCCAAATGGCGGGATATTATTAATCCTTATCTGTATCTGTTCTTGAAGCATCTCTTTATCTAAACTTTCAGCTTCATTTTCAAAACCTCTTCCTGCAGGAACGTAGCCATAATCTGATGAATTAACCAGCAGCGGATTTGGATCATCAGCTTTTGGAATAGATTGGTTTACTACTTTGATGAATGCTGGCTTACCAATTTCATAAACATTACCTGCAGCGTCTTCAACTGTGTTCTGAATCGAATAATACCCAGACCTTGTAAAGGTATAGATAAAATAAGGAGTTTGCTTTACGTCCAAAATTACTTCGTTTGTTCTAGCATTTGTAAGAACCCATCGATTAAATTGTTTTCCGAAAATCGACGAATTATAATTGCTGAAGAAAACTGTCGAAAGCATAGGAACATATAAATCGGAATCGGAATTATGTACATCCACCCATGTCCATGCACCAGATCCAGCTCTTGAAATGATATTTCCCATATCAGTTCCGACTGGTGGTTTATAACTTTCAAGAAGTGATACAAATGAAAGATTTCCAGCAGGATATGGAAGACCTGTTGGACCTGTTATACCTGAATTTCCACCAGCTAAAAAGATATTAAGATCCGGACTAACGCTTAGCTTTAGTGGGCTTTGTGTTCCAGTATAAGGATCAGCAGGGAAAGTTGAGAATTCGTCTATTAGGGTCCCAGTTACTGATCTTTTGATTATAATATTGCCATTACCAGTTATACCGGGTTCATACTGATAATTAACTGCTAGATAATAAGAGTCATTAGCACGAACGCCATCTACAGAACTTATCGTAGCATTATAAGCGTCTTGATAAGAATCTGGTAAAATTTCATAACTAGATTCTAGATTTAATTTACCACCTGGAGAAATTGAGAAAATTGCAGAATTTACTGCACCTGATGCACCCTCTACTGTTAGTGAAGAACCGTTATAATTTTCTAAAACACCATTTCCTGTGAAAAGCATAGCACTGTAGAAATTGCTTGTGCTAGAAAATCCAACTCCTGTATTTAGCCAAGATTGATAGTTTACATCACCATTTGAACTATTCTGGAAGAAAGACCCAGTAATTCCCTGATTAATATCATTCGAAAGTATAAACCAGGGGTAGCTATAATCTGGGGTTGGATGGGTAACAGAAAGGCTTCCATAGTTTAGGTTATAAGTGGAAGTTCCTGTCAGTAAAAAGGTTTGTCCGTTTGGAAGAGACGTGATGGTATCAAGTGACCCTGAACCTGTCGTCCCTACAACAGAACCACCCTTTAGGTAAAAATCAGGATTAACATCAACAACGAATCCACTTGCAACATAAGTGGAGTTAGAATATGGGGTAAAAAGGAATTCTGGAGCATTTGGAATATCGTTTGTGTTTTCATAATCGTTTTTTAATGTGGAGATACCACCTGTAATATTACCGGTAAATCTTATTGAGTTTTGACTTACAGACAAATCTGATTTTCTCACCTGTGTTGGGTATGTTCCTGCCGGGGTTCCTGCTGGGTCATAACTTGAGTTTGCACCAGGGAATGTCCTGAAATTTTTCAGGCAAAATTTAGATGCCAATGATTCAGTAGAAAAATCTATACCACCATAGCTTACCTCATCGCCAATCTCAAAATCTACCTCAGCCAAAAAGTATCCAATGGTTGATGTTAATAAGGAAGGCTGTGGAATATAAATACCGGAGGTAGCTCCTGTTGGTCCATTTAAGATCCATGGATAATCGTAACTTGCAGTTATACCTGGTGTAGCAATATTTGAAAATCCGATTGGACCTCCAATTGGTCCGGTTACACCAGTTACAGTCATATCAGCAGCAGTTGGATACTGTGATCCCCATACAAATTTTCCGCCCTCGACGTATCTTGAATAAGACCCTAAAACTATGAGAGACGAATTGTCATATGATGGTTTAGCACTTAAAACCCTTGTGCTGTAACCTCTGAAAGGAATAGATCCCTGAACTTGTCCACTATCACTGTAAAAAGTAACAAATCCAAAATTTTGGGTTCCTGCGGTTCCGTTAGTTGGATTTGGGTTAGCAACAATAAATTCTTCTTCTGAATTACTTGAAGGACCAAAATTAGTAAATGGATTTGCACTAAATCCAGCCAACACATTTAGATTCTTATATCTTGAAACTGATGATATTGTAATTTGGTTTGCCCCCGTTATTCCATTCAACCAGGTGTAATCAGGGATTAACCCAGCTTCCACTTGTTGATCGTAAGGAATGACTTGTCCCCAGTTCCAATAGTTTTGATTTCCAGCTCTTCCATCAGCAATTGCTTTAAAATCTGTATCAAGGAAAAGATTCCTTGGATCCATTCCTGGATGGTCGTTTGCTAATTCATAATTTTGATACCCTTGCCAAGAAGGATAAACCCAGTTAAATCTTTCTGCTTTAGGGAGATCCGCAGCATCCGTGGTTGCACCAGTTGCAACCGGAGTATAGTCAATAAAATTCCAGCCAGTAGTTCCTTCGTATTTAGACGAAGCATAAACGTGAGGTATTACATAATCGAAAAGAACAACATAATTTCCAGAAACTATCCAAAGATCGTAAGGGTACACAGTTAAGGTTCCCTTTGATACTTTCTCTGGTGCTAATAGTATATCAACAACTAGATCATCGGGGAGTGAAGAATTGGAGGTATTATAATTAGTAAAAGTATCTCCGTTAAAATGATAAAATCCGTTAGTCCCCGATGGGGTTTCGAATGGATCACCTTCTCTGAAAAAAACATGACCATTCGGTCTTGCTACAACCAATTCAACGGATCCAGATCCTGGCGTGGCCCAATTATAATACTTATTTCCGTCCCAATATGTTAGTCCATCTTGGGTTCCTAGCCAATAATGTCCCTCTTCATCAAAGCTTACTGAATAAACAGTGTTAGTATTTAAGCTTGAATTGTATGAATTTATTTTTTTGAGGTTAGGAATGAAAGCACTTCCGTCTTGCAATAATGAAGTATCGAGAATTCCATTCGGTATAATTTGTAGGCCGTCAGTTGTGGCTAAATAATAATCCCAATTTATTCCATCTTTTCCTTTAGCCTTTATTTCATAAATATGAGGCCAAGTATACCCTGGAGATATCTCATTCCATTCCGATGTTGTTTTGTTATAACTCCAAAGATAACCTCCAGTTACTCCAACATTTCCCGTTGCTCCGGTTCCTCCTCCTCCATTTAGAGGTGATATAAAAGCTAATATTTCATCTCCAAAAGGGCTAGCATAAATGGTTGGTACCTCCCAATTTGATCCAGATAAATTAAAGTTGTTTATAGTCCAAGCTGAACCTGTTGCAGCTTGAGAACCAGCAGCATAAAAGATTAAATCTTGTGAGAGACCTGAGGAAACCGCACATCCAACCCATTTAGTATCATCAGAATCTATAGAAATTGATCTCGTATCAAGATAATAGGGATCATTGCTAGGAACAACAGAATTTAAATAATTATAATAAGTCCAGGTCTGTCCATCATAAACGGTAAGGTCTCTTCCGACACACCAAATATTTTCAGTGGAGTCTAAAGCACCCTGGTTTATGTAAAGTAACGAATTTGCCATTTATGTATTTATCTTAATAGATTGATCCTCCGTAATTTAACCTTGTTCCAAATCCTAGAGTATAAGAGTTGAAATCCATTATACCGATTATTCCTGAACAAGTTGCGGGGGCTGGATTCGAGTTTGAAAGAGCAAACGGGAAAGTTATTGCCAAAGGATTCAATGCATCCGAGTTATCGCTTATAACAACCCTTTCTATATTTGTATTTTTAAATTGTAACGAAAGACCATTATAGTCTCCCGTTAATCCACCAGTTCTTGTGTTATAAATTGGATCTGCGTAAGCTTCAATCTCAGCTGTTCCTCCTGCTATACTTGAAGAAGCAATAGCATTATTAATTTGAGTTGCAACACCAAGATTTGGTCCAACGTCTTGCATAACATAGTAATATCCCTGTGGTGCTCCAGGCTCATTCCCAAGACCGGAATTTGCATCGAAATCTACGGTTGCGCTAGCAGTTGCTCCACTGAAATACTCAACATCTATTACTATTTGGTAAGTACCGGTAACACCAGAATTCTGAAAATAATAGGTCTGTGAAGGAACTACTGGATATTCATCAGAATTAAAAACCTCGTTATTTGGAAAAAATTTATTTAAAGAAGGTGCTTGACCCGAATTTGTTTGTGGATATCTTGAGTTTACGCAATCTTCAATTAACTCCTGTGGATAACTATATCCGCTGTAATATGTTCCATTATAAGCGCTATCTAGTTGTTGTGATGTAAAATATAAGTTACTTACCAATCCAGGGGTTATGTACTGACCATCCTGAATCTGTGTAAATCCACTGGTATAAAGTATGTCATCAATAATCAAGTATCCAGAGGATTGGCAAAACCCAGAGTCAGTAGGAAGAATTCCTCCCGAATATGTTAATGTACAATCTTCTGTTGTAGTGTGGAATTTGTTAATTGTCTGTGTACCACTAGATAGATCTAAATTGTAAATGATATCTGTACCTGGATATAATATGTCAGAGGTATTAAGAGGTACAGAGCCATTCATTTCAAAAGAGAAAACGGAATCTATCGCCCAAGGTCCTGTATATCCCCTAGAGTTAATCCAATTAGTTTCAGATGGTCCGATTTTCGTAACAGGAAAACTCTTTGCCTCAGTGTCAGAAAGAGCACCCTTTGAAGCTGTGAGCTGAACCGTAACTGAAATTGTATCCCCTGGTTGGTCTCCGGGTATTCCTCCGATAGCAAACCAATCATTAAAACCAGAAAATGCAAAATTTTGGGTTGAAGCGGTGCTACCCTGTAAACTCCAAGACCAAGTATTAGGTCCTTCGGGCTGCCCTGTTGAAGCGTCTACGAAATTAACAGATGTACTCATCAGCAAACTAGATGTTGGGGTACCTGTAAAATTTGCTGAAATAAAAGCAGGAGAAACGTTAACTAGATTTGTCTTGCTTAACGACTTTGATGTATTAACCGAATCAGTAACCGTTAAAGTTACATTATAAAGTCCAGGATTTGTATAAAAAACAGTAGCAGTAGCTCCTGTTGCGGAAGAAATGGATCCTCCGGTAAAAGCCCATGATCTGGATAATGGTGGTTGCCCTCCACTTGACGTGTCAGTGAAATTTACTGCTTGATTTTGGTATATCTGTATTTGTTCTGCCATGATGTTAAATGTTATGGTCCAGTAGCATATGTAAATGAAACAACTAGCACAGGAGGTGCACCAGGTACAGTTGCAGGGACAGCATATGAACCACCAGTTGCCGGAAATGAATTAAATACTGGAGATATTGGTCCGTTTGTAGTTAAAAGATTACTTGAATCGGACGGAATAACTCTATAATAAAAATTAGTAATGTTTGGATCGTCAGAGGAATTAAGCTGCTCTGCTACCGCACCTAACGTAATATAACCAGAAGCACCAGTAATTCCGCCGGTTGCAGAGAAGGTTACACCAGTTGGAAATGGGAAAGTTTCATTACCTGTACTGACTTTAATGTTATCACCTACCTTAGAACTGTGTATTTCGAATCCACCAAGCCATCCACTTTCATACTCAAAATCATACCACCCATGAGCATACGCCTCATCCCAAATAGATTCATTAAAAGTATCCCAGGTTAAATTCTTTGTTCCGTAGTATTTTAAAGTCTCAACAGGGAATCCACCAGTAATCGGGTTCCAATCAATATACGAATTTGTACCTGTTACTCCACCAGTTAGTGTTGGATCAATGTTAACCAATTCAAGAGATCCAGTTACTACTGCGGTAAGAGAGTTACCGTTTCCTATATTTCCTGTATTTACATCAGCTGTAATATTTACGATAGCAGGAACAGAATCTGGGCCATAACTTTGTGCAAAATAATCTGGCTGTGTTACGAAAGAATTTATTTCTTGAACTATCGAATTAACAGTTGCTTGAAGATTCGATCCTGAAGTTGTAGCACCTATGACTCTTCCGTTTACACTAACTGAAATACTACCGCTTCCAGTTACTGTTTGATTTGGATAATAGCTTGGAATAACATAATAAGCGGTAGCACCGGCAATTGATGCAGAACCTGATGTTGCTCCAACTCCAGCAGTTAAGCCAAGAACGTACGGGATTTCAAAAGAATATCCAGTAGACCCTGATGGTATGGTTATTTCCCAAGATGAATTTATTTCTGGCATCATTCCAGAAAGATAAACTTGGGATCCAGGTGTAAATCCGTGCTCTTCCTGAGTGAATATAATAAGATTTCCGTATTGTGAACCGGATACGAAAAGCGAATATGCTTTTGTGATATCAATTATTTTCTGGTTTAATGTAATATTTCCAGATGCTCCAATAGCAGGAATATCGGTCTTTACCTGTAAAGTTTGTCCCTCTAAAGAATTGTTTCCGTAAACTGCAAAATCTAGGATCTCTTTCGGTATCTGTTTTGAAACCTGTTCAAAAGTTTTTCCCTCTGCGGGATATTCCCAAATGGATTGATAGTCTTCCCAGCTTCTTATTGTTTGATCCCAATTGTAAATTTCATTTTCTCTATACCTAGTCCAAGCGTCAATAGTGATTTGCTTAGGTGCAACTTGAATTGCTGTTTGAACTATTTTTCTATTTATGAAGTTAAAGGAGTCATACAAAAGACAAGTGACATTATAATCTCCAGTATACGGTAAAAAGTGGGCAAGTTTATAAAAATCAACAGCGAAACCTCTGGTAGAAAAATAATATCCAGATCCCGTCTGGGTTTGACTTTTTTCTATAATCCACTCTATCTCATTGTAAGCAGAAAAATCTATAGTATTCCAAGTTAGTGCTGCTTGTTGGCTGGTAAAAGAGGGAAGTTCCAAAGCATCCCAATTTTGGCCTAAATTATCCCAAACCCATCTATCCAGAACAAGTTCTAAAACAATTGGCATGCCAATTGGATTTTCATAGGGTTGACCTGTAGTTGGATCTATAAAAGCAACCGGATCCTGTAATCCGTCACCAAGATTCTTAATCAATCCATTTTCTTTCAAATTATAAAAATTTGAAATTGAAGTAATTAGAGAAGAATTCTGGCTAGCAGTGTATTGCTGGTTGTTAAATAAAGGTGGTACTGTATTACCAAGATCTGAAACGGGGGAGTTAAATAAATCCGCGCTCCCGCTAAGACTTGCTGTGTTTACAGAAGAGTAATAATAGATTTGGTCTTGTTCTTGCGGATTAACGTTCTGTATTACTGTGCCAGCAGAAGCACCGTTGTTTTCAATTCCTAAAGGATCAACTTGGGTTAATCCAGGTTGTGTTGTGAAATAAAGATCATATCCTGGCGTTACCAGATTAAAATTATACTGCTTACCCCTGGATAATTGAATTATCGGATTATCGCCGGTTGCAGAAAAATTCTGAACCAAATCTCCAGTAGAACCTGTAAATCTAAAAGCATCACCAGAAGGACCAGCTACGCTTACGTAAACATCTACAACATCGAAATAGTTCATCGGAGCTTGAATAGATGTCGCACTATTCCTTATACCAAAAGCCCTTAAATCCTCAATAAAACCAAAATCAGGATTTGCAATAAATTCTATATTGTTCCCAGATTCAACGTCACTTCTATCCAAGAAATCAGTCCATTCCTTAGTGTTATAAACGTTGAAGTAAACGCCCTCACCAGTTATGTCAACTATTCTTGCATTTAGTGGTAAATAGCTTTGTTTCAGTCTTTCCTTCAAAGCAAAAAGCTTTAGAAGAACTTCCTCCTGTGTGAAAGCAAAAGCTTCCTGTGTGACTGGATATCCATAAGGATCTACAGTATCTGTAGTGTTTACCAGATCATAATATAATCCAAAAAGAGCAGTCTTCTTATAAGTTCTGCTTGGGACAAGAGTATTTTCACTAGAAACGTTTAGAACATACTCACCTTGATCATTTGGCCCGTATGTTTGTTCTAAACGATATTTCCCAGAATTCTCATTATCCAAAACATCAGCGATAGCTATTTGCTGGTTTGGAAATGGGGTATTCAAATAATTGTCAAGAAATGCTTGGTTTTCTTGAAGTGGTTGTAATGTTACTTTGTTGTAATTTAAATTAAGCCAATATTCCTTAATTCTTAAATCTTGATATCCAAAGAATTTGAGAGCACCAATTAATCCTTTATAGCTACCGATATAAGGAAAAATATCCTCACCCGCAACCATTAACTCTTTCCTCTTTTCGTTTATTTCAACGTAGTTAGGGAATATTTCATTCGGGTCGTGGTTTCTTAAAATTACAGAGTCAGATCCATAAAAAGCTCTTCCTAAGTTTTGCGTCAGTACGTTTAACCTTTCATCCTCGCCTATTATCTGGCCATAAAATTGTAGTTCTAAAACTTTTTCTGGTTTACCTGAGGTTAAATCCTCTACTATTAATTTTCTTTCGTAAATTTCTGCAGCTGCATCAGTAGAATTTAGGGCAACGTTTATTTGTAAAGCCCTTGAAGGAGTTCCTGCTTCTGTGGTGTACACAAAGCCATTCTGCACATAATCGGCAGAATTTTGTATTACAGGAATTGCTATGTTTTGGTAATTAATAATAGCAGGATCCCCACCTATATCAGGGTCATTCTCTTCTATCTGGTAGGTAAAAATTATGTCAGTTACATCAACATTTCCGTATGTGTTATTGTCCCATCTTGTCCTCCAAACTGCGGAACCTGTACCACCAGTTGACCCAGTATGTGGATATCCTAGGAAAGCATCACTAGAAACCGGATCTATGAATTCCTGAACAATAAAAATCTGATCGTTCTCGTATAAGCCAGCAGAAACTTCATTAAAGTAAACGGTACCCGAAAAATACCCACCTGGAAGATTTTGGTATTTCGTTTGACAATACATGAGCACATCATTAGAAATACTAACTGGGCCTAAAACTGAATTTAAAGATAACGTTGCTACATTTCCTGCAATTGTAATTCCAGAGATAGAGCAAGTCAGATTTTGAGCTGGTGCAAATGTGAATACTATTGAAACCTTTGCTCCATTATCTATTGAACTATTAACACCGTTACACCAGGAAGTTATATTAAACCCGCTTACATCAAGCAGGTTCATATAGATTAAATTACTAGAAAGATCCAGAAAAGAAACATAACCCTGAGAAGGAGAAGAGTTTTGTGAATTGGTTCTAAAATTAAACGAGGTGTCAAGCGGAGCAGAAGCTGTTGGTCCGACGTATTCAAGGTTTAATGGATCACCTTGCTTATTATAAAATCTTAAATTAAGATTTGCCATTTTTAAAAAACTCTTCTATTGTTAAAAGGTACCGTGTAATTGAAATAGTTTTTAATTTGCTTAGTTGTTTCAATCAAAGAATAAACCACTCTTTGAAAATATCTAAGAATTAAATTTTTTGTAGGGTCCCTAAAAAGTAAGTTAGACATTGTCCTTTCGAAGATTTGGTCTTTATAAATAAATCCCTCATAAACTCTGTCATTTATTGAATTCATAACACCATCGACATTTTCTAAAGGGTCAAATTCATAATATCTTCTTGTTGGGTTGGTAACCTCCATTTGTTTCATAATCTCCTGGTAATCTGTATAACTTGAGCAGGGTGCATATTGTGCTTGCCCAACCGAATTAGCAATTACCGATCTATAACCTTGACAACCTATGTTGGTTGCCCTAACAGAAGCTTTATCAGGGGAAAGGTACAAATCGTTACTTGTCTCGAAATTTGTAGTAGTAGAATTGAATTTAATACCATTTACGGTGTAAGCGTTAACGGTATTCTGCGGAAAATATGGAGAGTAACTTTGTGCCATCTTATTGGTTTTGTGCTATTATTCTTGCCCTTTGTTCTATATTGAGCTGATTGTTAAGAGTTTTCTGATTTACAGAAGCTATTGATATGTTTAGTGCAGAAGGTTTGCCAGGAACTATACCAACCTCGTATGTAGTTCCGTACCTATCTGTCCAGCCCCCCCTTAATAAAACAAGTTCACCAGAGTTAATTATAATGTCACCAAAATCATCCAACCCGATTTGTCTGTTCAATTGAGAAGTACTTGCATTAGGAAGGTTATCGATTGTTGAATGATATTCTTCGTTTGCCTGACCTACGAAATAAAATGAAACAGAATCTACACCTTCGATAGCTTCAACTATTGCTATGATATCGGATTTAGGAACTCTGTCTCTCCTTTTAAGATTAAGGAAATACTCAGAAATCGCTGTTCTAGCTTTATCTTTGATAACCTCTGGATCGAACCCTTCGAAAATCGAAAGTATTAGATTTCCAACGTAGTTTTGAATTTGTGGATCAAGGATTTTTACGACAGTTGTTGCTATCATTTGTCCAGAATCTTCTATAAGATTTAGAATTGAAAGCTTCTGTGAAGTGGTAAGTATAAAGTTTTCAACAGGTATGTCAAAATAATCCTGTCCGGTCAATAAATTGATACTAACATCAGGGATTAGGAAAAGATAAACGACGTTATCGTCATCTAAGAAATCGTCACCGAAAGTAGAAAAAGCCTGTATTTGTGAAAATATGTTAAACCTCTGTAGATAAATCTCATAATTTTCTGCATTTGCAAAAACAAAAGCTCTACTTGTTTTAGGTGCAACTAATCTTGTTAGCTCAATTGGTTCTGGATCACTACCAAAAGAAGGATCTAAAATTCCAGCTATTCTAATATATGTGTTAAGATTTACTTCCTTGCCGAAAAGATCTGTACCAGTATCTAAAAATCTATACGTCAATTGGGCGTCTTTTTGAGCTTTTATGTTGCCATTAAATCCACTAGTTTGGAGGTAATCGACTCTAATGATACTTCCTCTAAGAGGAGGTTGTCCAAAATTTCCGTTACCAAAATAGATGTCAATACCTTCAGAAATTCCAGATTTAATTAGGTAACCCTGTGCATTTAAAGGAATATCATAAAGTGAAAAGTATTTCTTCCAAGGGTTGTCATTTACAAAGATGTTAACATAAAATTGGTCTATCAAAGTACCGGATCTTGAAACTACATTATAGCTTTGTAATGCTGCCCCTGTTCCGGTGAAAGTTGAAGATGCAAAAGCCCCCTGAACTATTTTGAAATTAAATGATGCACCTCTATTTAAAGGAATCTTAACAGTGGGTGCATTCAATATTATCGTATAAACTAAACCATTTTGCTCACACTGTATTCTTGGATTGCCACTCAATATTACTGCTCCCCCTCCTACATCCGCTGCTCTTAAATTCCAGCTTAGCTCAATTTCACCCTGTGCTGCCATTCCCCTTGCTGGGTCGTAGCCAGCAATCCTAGCCAAACTTCGTATTGAATAGTCCCTTGTTGCCTGATAGATGTTTAATTCGGTTATAGAATCCTCAATAAAATAAAGAATAAGTTGTGATAAATTTTCTAGAACGAAAAGGATCTGTCCCCAAGCAGAAGCTACAGTAAAAACGTTTTTCGTTTGATTGTAAGTCCTTTGAAGGAAATTGTAGGTGTCATTTAAAAGACCCCTTACTAAAATGTTATTTTTTTGAAAAATGTTATTAGCCATCTGGTTTTAGGTTACTTTCAAAGAAACTAAAGGACTTTGCCCTCCGTAACTTGGGATATAAAAATTTAGGTAAACAATATCTCTTGCTGTTCCAGCGTAAAATTCAACGTTGAAATATCCACCAAGCTGATAGAACATTGGAACATAGTTTCTGATATTACGATCAATTTCATCAGTTAATGTTTTCTGAGAAAGATCCATACTGAAAACAAGTTCTTCTAAACTAAGTCCAAATGATGGGTCACCAAGCACTTCTCCCTTAATAGTAAGGAGAAGCATTTTAAGCTGTCCTATGCAAATTTCGATAGGATCTGTGATTTCTACAACATCGCTTTTGTAGAAAGGGTCACCGGGGTCTCTATTATAAATCTCTATCATTGGGAATTAATTCCCAATATATATCAGAGTTAATTCCACTGTAAGAAATAAGATGGAGTGTTCTCGCCGTTGATCATATCCATGACCTCTTGAAGCTCTCTTTCACCGTCTGATCTTATTAAAGAAGTGTTAACTTTAACACCTCCCGGCAGATTGTAATCAAAAGCACTTAGTACTCTAGAAAGAGAAATTTTTGCTTTTGCCATGCAATATCTAATGAAAAGCTCATCAGAGAAAAGCTCATAATCCTCAATAGCAACAAAACAGCTAACAGCCAAATCTTGTCCCATGTGTCCTGCACCTGTACCAGTAGATTGGTTATTTCCGCTTCTAGCAGGGTCACGTCCAAGGATAGTTAATTTTTTAGTGTTCTTATTCCAGTTAAAAGCATATGTTGGAAGAACGTATGCTTGAGCAAGATCAAAGTAAGAATACATTACTGTACGATAAACTAAGTTATCCCCGGTAAAAGGAGATAGCAAAAGTTCAGATCCAAGAAGTTTAGAATCACTAAAATCCTTATCTGGGTTTCCAGATATACCGTTTCCGTTAGTTTCTCTTACGTCAAAAACAGTTACAATTTTTGGTGGTAATTGGACTTGCCTTGTGTTTCTAAATTGTTGTGTCTGGAAGAAATAGTTAGCGAGAACAAAATACCTTTTTTCTACAGAATACTGGTAGTTATCGTACATCCAAGCTTTCGCTCTGTTAATGATACGTATGATTTCATCATCGTTCAAATTGTAAGGTAAAGAACAACTTGCTGAAAGATCATCTTTTATTTCCTGGATAAGTTCTTCTAATGTCATCTTAGTAATTTGAATTTTTGAAATTGATTTTCTTAGAAGGATCGTTCAGATCTTTTAATCTAGAGTCAGTAATAAATCTAGTTAATCTAAGTTCATTGAAGTCATTGACTTTTTCGGTTTCCTTGCTTACGTCTGCGTTTCTACCAAGATCTGCTTTACGTATAACTCCACCTTTTACGTCACAATCAATTTTCTTCCCAGGAGAATCTATGTAACAATTTTGCAATGAATTTCCATAGTCAGCTGAAGAAGCCTGGAATTTAGAATCAATAACCTTGTTCCCGTTAATTAATTGAGATTCATAGACCTCAGAGTTTTTAACCTCGCATCCATACAATCTACAGTTAACTATTTTTCCATTTTTTATTCTCGAGTCCAAGATATCAATATCCTTGATAAATATTGCATCTTTACTTTTTGCATCCTTAATTTGGAATCTCCCAACTGAAGTATCATAATTAAAGAAGCAAGATTTTACTCCACCCTCTACAATGAGATCGAATATCTTTTCTCTCAAATGGGACCAATAGGTTTTAATATTTTCCTCATATCCCTTGAGATCAACCAAAACGTGAAAATCCGGAAAATTCATAAAGAATGAATCCGGGTCAGAAAAACTTCTAACAACCTTTGTGTGCTCCCTCATCATTTCTCTTAATTTCTCAAGATCGTTTTTATCGTAAGGTTTTTTTCCAGCTAAAATGTCATGAAGAAAAAGAACCACGTAGTTTACAACTTCTCTAATAGCCCCAACCTTTTTCTGATAATCCTTTCCTCCTAGGTATCTAATTTCAATGTATCCATCCGGAAGTTTAGTGAAATTAGCTCCGAAATATTTTTCGTCGGGAAGCTTAAAAAGTTTAGGATCAATTGTGGTAACATTTTCTAATATGGAAAATCTATTTTGAGGAACTATCCTCTTAACAGATTTAGCATAAACGTTATTGGTTCTATTTCCAAAATTCGAATAGATTACATTTTCGTCTATACCTAGGATAAACTTGAGCTTATCCAATCTTTCCATTTTTTCAAGTTTTCTGTCTCTATTATCAAAACTCACTGAAAACTGAAAAGCGCATTTGTCTGTGGTCCATCCATTTTGATCTATCCAATGGAGGACTTTAATTAAAACTGGCATAGCCTCAGCATAAGGCATTGGACCAGTTATGAGCTCATTCATTTTACTTCCACCCGAATAATCAGGTTCTAGCTTAAATGTAGAAGCATTTACTGGAATTTTGGAATGGTATTTAGAAGAAAGAATAATTTTCTTACCAAGCAATTTCGACAAAGAATCAATAATCCTACCTCTGACCATATCAGAAAAGAATTCAAACTCAAATCCTATAACAGAGGAAGCGAGTGCATGAGCTTTGTCGAAATGCGACTGGTTAGACATTATACTGGTCTTGCAAATATTTTTCCTAAGACTGGATCTACTTGGTATATCTTCACTAGCAATGAATCACCAGTCTTTATGTTTTTATTACTCTTCTCAAGTTTTTCCTGTGGAATTAAAGCCATAAGGTTTTCGCCAACAAGATCAACTAAAGCGCCATTTTTTCTTTTGTGCTTAACTGAAGCATAAATTTCTAATCCCTTTCCTTCATCAACTAGCTTCTTCAAATCATAAAGCCTCATCGTTTTTTCTACAGGTTGACCAAAAGTTAGAGTTAATCTATTATCTTCCTTAACCTCCTTAATGTAGAACTCGATTTCGTCACCAGGATAGAAACCCGTTACAACTTGATTTTCAAATTCAGTCTTATGGATAAGGCCAGTGTAAACGTCTTCCCACTCAACAAATACACCGAAATTAGATGTGCCTGTTACGTGTCCTTTATACTTTTTAGTTAAATCAAGCTCTTGGATCTTTTGATCCATGATTTTTGTTAGATACTTCTTATAAGAAACTACGAAGATGTCTTTAGCTGGTACGTATCCGTCTATCATCACATAGAATTTCTTTCCTATGAAAGCATCAAAATCTGTGATTTTGTTTGCTGCTGCGAGAGATCCGGGCAAGAAGCACTTAATACCCTGCACGTCTACCATATAGCCTCCTTTATTAACAGATTCTACCACAGCCTCATATGCTGCAGATTCTTTTTTAATTTGTTCGAAGAATTCAGCTTTTAGATTCTGAATGAAACACTCAATAACAGATCCATAATAAGTCCCAGTAGAACTTCTTACGAGTGCTTCTATTTTTGAACCTACTTCAAAATCCATTCCTGTAATTCCTAAACGAGCTGCATCTTTGTGCTCTTTTTTAAGATCGATATAAACTGTTTGTCCAGCATCAGTTTGAGCTAGAGCATATTCTTCATTTTTAGAAATAATTACACAACTATAAAGTTCTCCCTGTTTTAAATCCTTAGAGCATTGGATATCCTGAATGTTGCCCAAAATTTGTTGATAAAGATTTTCTGCGTAATCCTCGTGACAATAAATTTTAGATTTGTCGGTTGTTCTAAATTTTTTGTTCACAGTGAATGTACTAGGAATATCCCAGTTAAATACTCCGTCGATTGAGTTTTCTTCTTGAAAGGTGTTCATTAATATTTTTGTTTAAGAAAGTTAGTCTGGCTATATATCCATTTAGTTTTTCAGAGCTGGAATTAAATAAATTGAAACAAAGTTTAAATTACTTATGATATTTTCTCTTAGAGATTTTACCTGTACAGTACCTAGAAAAGTTGATGGTTCTGAATTTGTTAATTTAAAGTCTTCATATGCGTTGTAAATTCCACCATCATAAATAACCTCTACGTTACCGTTTCTCACCGCGTAAACCTTTCCAACAGATCTATCTTTATCAACAAAATTTAATCCACCAGCATTACTCTGGTCCTTAATTGAATAATATGCTTGGAGAAGTACTTTTACATTTTCACCCAATTGTGATAGACTAATCTCGTTATACCTAAATTGGTCTCTTACATCAGAACTAATATTACTTTTATAGATAACAGTGTTTTTAGATTGTGCAGATAAGGAAACGGATAAATTACTGAAAATCGATTCAATCCCAGCCCCTTGAGCACTGTCTGAATTACCTATAATATTACTTACGATTTCTGCGTATTGTTCCTCGTTATTATTTCCTATTAATCCCTCCAGTAATGAATCTTGACCATTTGAAAGTAAAAGAAGCAAATCTGACACAGATGTGGTTGCAGGCAAAGTAGGATTTGATTGTTGTTCTATTCCAAAAAGACTTCTAAATACTGCAGGAATTAATGAGGGAATCTCCGCTGCTAAAGCAATTGTTATTGCTAAAATTCCCTTAATAGATTCCCATCTTGCAATTAATTTCAGAGGCAAATAATTTTCCAGGATAAACAAAAATTTCTTGTTGGGGTTATCTATTCCCAATGAAGCCAGTAGATTATTTGACACCGCATTATCCGACGGATTAGCTTGGTCTGCTCTTATAGATTGCGTTGTTGGTTGGACTAAATATTCAAAATAATTTCCATCTGATTTTTGTTGTAAAGCCTTTGTTGAAACTAGATAGGTTTGATATTTGTTAGAAACAGTTAAACTTATAACTGAACCAACTTGGACTGAGGCTAAATATACTAAGCTATCCTCCACGGTATTAGTTACCGTGCTTACTCTTATGCTTGTTACTGAAGATGGGTCTGTAGAATTTGTTATAATTTCTCCCTGGTCTGGTATTAGTTTATTTTCACTCAGAGTAAATGGTAATTGTAACGGTGGATTTAGATTTACATTCTGTCCGCTTAAATTATTTCTTTGAAGGGCGAAAAAATTAGGATTTGGCTGATAATTATTTAGCTTATCTGAAAATGTACCACAAATCAAATCGGAAAAAAGAGGTTTAAGTCCTCTGTTTTTATCTTGTGGATCCTGTACCGCTTCACTATACGGAATTACTGGAGATACTATCGGTTCTAGATAAGGTCTTAAGAAAGTTAAAAAAGCTTCAGAAATAATATTACACAAAGCTTTTAACGGGTCTGTTAAAAACAAAAAAATTGTTTGGACGAGACTGATTGGACTAGTAATAAGATCCGCCAGTGATTTGAATACACCAAGGACCAGTTGGAGAGGTAAAAGAAGAAGCTTTACGTAATTAAGAAGTATCTTAATTAAAAAGAATGGGTTGTCTGTTCCTATTTGGAGTAGCCTTGCTAGGTTAACCAATTCCTCCTTAGATGCTTCTTTAGAAATTTGATTACCACTGGATTTTTCGGAGGACAAAGATTCCCAATCTATTTGGGGAAATACCCCATCTATCATCGATGCAAAAACTTGGTTGAATCTTAAACCACTTCTTGCCTCTAGCTGTATTACAAATTCTTTGGTTGGACTATCATCCTTTAGGTTTGAAAAATTACCTAGTTCAAATCCAAGCTGTGAAAGGAGTGGTAAATTGATACCAAGAACACTAAAAGGTATAATTAATCTTCCATCTGGTGTTAAAAATTCTCTTAGTGCTATTTTTTTTAAAAGTGAAATTCCTGCTTGTTTAAATCCGGGAATTGCTATTGTTTTATTATCTCCACTTTGAGCAGTGTCTGAAGCTATGAGTTGCAAAAAAACCTCGGCGAATTCATTCCCAGGATTTACAGAGGAAACGCGATATGTTGAGGATGTATTTCCATCAGATACAGAAAAAGTATCACCTTCGGTAAGAAACTGAACTGGTGCTTTTTCACCCGTTGTTTTGGTTTGGTAGTTAACAGAAATACTTTTAATAGAATTTACGTCAGAAGCAGCTGAAACTGCTTCACCTGGACCTGGTGGTGAAACTGCACCTAAAACAAGATTATAATTATATTCCTGAAGTCCGGATCCTCCTTGACTAAGTTCGGCAGAGTCTATTAATTGCTTTAATCTATTTGCATCTTTACTTTGCCCGCCAAAAAGAATTGCTATAGGAAAGGGGAATTCTTTTAGTGGACTATTTATACCTTCGTCAAGGATAAATTGGATAGGATTCGTGAATAAGGTATTAATCGAATCAAGTCCATCGTTTATTATAGAAAAAAATCTAGCTGGATTTTCTTTTGCATCCTCTATAATTTTCTTTCCAATAAAAATAGGTGCAAATGAAGAAGCAATAGATTTTTCGAAGGCTCGAATTTGAAGCTTAACCAATAGGCCAAGTCCAGGTAAATTGGGATTTGGAATCTGAAATTTACTATCACCAACTATTTCATCAGCGGTGGTATTTACCCTTTCTATAAAAGATGTAATCTCAGCATCAGCTAAAATTTTATCTGGAAGAATAGCCATGGATTATAGGGTTTTGGAAACATTAGACAAATGTGAAGGATCCGATGGTATCACTGGGGGACTTGTGGGTGCTCCAAGATTCCCTATGTGGGTGTGGCTGTTGAAATAAGTTTGGAAGAGATTTCCCTTAATAACTGACTGAAATGCATTTTCACCAAGCTCAATGTTGTTGGAATTTATAATCACCTTATTATTTTCCATCCTTATCTGATCCTGGCCCATCTCAATAACAATTCTTAATTGTCCTCCGTCTTGTGTATCAAGCTGTACTTTTGCGTCTCCTAGAGAGAATACCGCTCCTCTTTTTCTGGTATAAAATAATTTGAGTGTACCAGGAAGAGCATCACCGTCATACCAAATAGATTGTGCTCCCTCGTAAGAATCTGCTATTTCAGCAAGAAGATCTGGTGCACTTTCTTTTTCATAATGATACGACATCTTATAATAATTTTGCCCATCGAATTCCACTGCTACTACAGCTCCTAGCCGAGGAATTGTTATTCCACCACTTCCATTTTTACCGAAAGACAATCCACTGATCTGGTCAGCCCATGGGATATCTTCCGCTTCGATTGCATCAAAAAGACCAAAAACTTTTATTCGAGCCCTGCCTTCTTTTCGAGGGTCGTTTATATCAACTATTTCTCCTAGGTATAATCGGGGGGATGACATGGTTATTGTTCTTCAGAAGGATCAGGGTTAAATGTACCAAGACT
>JACCDJ011564361.1_pt1 | contig 21310 bp, 24 predicted proteins | sample 7444481 | NCBI WGS metagenome assembly JACCDJ01 (sample SAMN15323435, study PRJNA562643) | freshwater metagenome | isolation source: river surface water | place: USA:Blue River Watershed | collected 2017-08-15 | reverse complement strand
CGGGGCCCGGTTGGGCCGGCAGCACAGCCGGCCAGAGAGGCGGCAAGAGTTGCGGCAATCAGAAAGCGCTTCATGGCCTGCAGCCTAGAGCGCCTCATCCTCCAGCGCCACCCCCGCGTTGCGATGCGCCGCGACCAGCGTGTTACGCAGCAGGACGGCGATCGTCATCGGCCCAACCCCGCCCGGCACCGGGGTGATTGCAGCCGCGACCGCACTGGCAGAGGCATAATCGACATCGCCGACCAGCCGGGTCTTGCCCTCCTCAGCAGCGGGAACGCGGTTGATGCCCACATCGATCACGGTCGCGCCTGGCTTGATCCAATCGCCCTTGATCATTTCCGGACGACCGACCGCGGCAACCACAATATCGGCGCGGCGCACCACATCGGGCAGGTTCTGCGTGCGGCTGTGGGCGATGGTTACGGTGCAGCTCTCGGCGAGCAGCAGCTGGGCCATCGGCTTGCCGACCAGGATCGAACGCCCGATCACCACGGCATCCTTGCCGGACAGATCGCCAAGCTGATCCTTGAGCAGCATCAGGCAACCGAGCGGGGTGCAGGGGACCAGGCCAGGCAGACCGAGGGCGAGGCGGCCAGTGCTGGTCGGGGTCAGGCCATCAACGTCCTTGGCGGGGCTGATCCGCTCAACCACTGCCTGCTCATCCAGGTGCCCCGGCAGCGGCAACTGGACAAGGATGCCATCCACCGCGGGATCGGCATTGAGCTGTTCGACCAGCGCAATCAGATCGGCCTGGGTCGTTTCGGCGGGCAGCTTGTGTTCAAAGCTGGCCATGCCGGCTTCAACCGTCTGCTTGCCCTTGTTGCGGACGTAAACCTGGCTGGCCGGGTCATCTCCGACCAGCACCACGGCCAGACCGGCCTTGCGGCCCGCCTTGGTTTCGAACGCTGCCGCAGCGATGCCGACGCGTTCGCGCAAGGCAGCAGCAAAGGCCTTGCCATCAATGACCCGGGCCTCGCTCATCCGACCTGGCGCCCGACATAGGACAGGATGATGATTGCCACCTGGATCAGCAGCAGCAAGACGATCGGCGAAAAATCGATCCCGCCGGTGTTCGGCAGGCGGCGCTTGATCGGGGCCAGAATCGGATCAAGGATCGCATTAAGCGCGGTCCACAGTGCCGAAACGAGCTGGTTGTGATAGTTCACCACGTTGAAGCTGATCAGCAGCCCCAGGATAAACTGCACAATCACCGCCGTGGTGATCACATTGGCCAATAGTACCAGGACCGGGATGAGCACTTCGTTGATCATCGGGTTGGTCCTTGGATGGAAAAAGCGCCGTTAGCGGCGGATCAGGGTGCCTGCCCCGCGCGCGGTGAAGACTTCGATCAGCATGGCATGCGGGACGCGCCCATCCAGCACGACCGCCGCCTCGCACCCCGCCTCGACCGCATGGATGCAGGTTTCCAGCTTGGGGATCATCCCGCCACTGATCGTACCGTCATCCTGCAGCTGGTGAATATCGGCGGGTGTCAGGTCGGTCAGCAGGTTGCCCTGCTTGTCCAGCACCCCGGCAACGTCGGTCAGCAGGAACAGCCGCGCCGCGCCCAGCGCAGCGGCGATCGCCCCGGCCATGGTATCGGCGTTGATATTATAGGTCTCGCCATCGGCACCGGGGGCAATCGGGGCAATCACCGGGATCATCCCGGCCGCGCTGGCCGTTTCGATCAGCGTCACGTCGACCGCGGTCGGCTCACCAACGAAACCCAGGTCGATCGCCTGCTCGATATTGCTTTCCGGATCCTTGGTGGTGCGGGAAACCTTGGTTGCGGTAACCAGGCCGCCATCCTTGCCGGAAATGCCCAGGGCCTTGCCCCCGGCGCCGGAAATCCAGCCGACCAATTCCTTGTTGATCGCGCCCGACAGAACCATTTCAGCCACTTCGGCAGTGGCCTTGTCGGTCACGCGCAGGCCGTCGATGAACTGGCTTTCGACCCCCAGTTTCTTGAGCATCGCGCCGATCTGCGGACCGCCGCCGTGAACCACCACCGGATTGATCCCGACTGCCTTCAGCAGCACCACATCTTCGGCAAAGTCCCGCGCCAGTTCGGGATCGCCCATGGCGTGCCCGCCATACTTCACGACAAAGGTGCGCCCGGCATAGCGCTGCAGATAGGGCAATGCCTCTACCAGCGTTTCGGCCTTGGCGAGCATCAGCGGATCGTGCGACTGGGTCATGACCCGCGCCTTTAGCCCGCTTCTCGGGGAATTGAAGCGTTTTGTCGCGCGGTCGCGGGAAGATCAGGCCCGGTCAAGCCAGCGGCCCAGCTTCACAAAGACCACGATCAGCGGCGGGACCATGATGGTGGAGAGCACCAGCTTGGAAATGATCTGGCCTTCCATGATCTGGCCCAGCGGCATGTCCTGACCATAAAAGCTGATCGTGATGAACAGGATTGTATCGACGATCTGCGACAGGATGCTGGCCAGCCAGGCCCGCAGGACCAGCGCCTTGCCCTGACCACCGGCGATCCGGCTGAACAGGTAGACGTTCAGCGTTTGCGAGGTGCCATAGGAAATCAGGCCGGCAAACTGCATCCGCACGCCCTGGCCCAGCAGCTTGGCAAAGGCCTCTTGGTCAGTCCAGAACGGGGCGGGCGGAACCACCCGGATGACCAGCGTGAGCATGATCATCGAGACGATCAGCGGCACGAAACCAAAGCGGACCAGCTGGTTCGCGCGGTCCTGCCCGAACAGTTCGGCCACGGCGCTGGAGATGATCACCAGAAACAGGAAGGCGAAGATCCCGCTTTCAACCGCCAGGTCACCCAGCAGTGGCCAGGAACCGAGCGAGGCGAGCTTTACCCCCATTACCCCGGCGAGCACACAGAGCCCCCCGTAAAGCAGGGAAAACGAGAAGAGCGAGCGGGGTATGGTGACAGTCTGCATCGGCAGAGGCTTAGCGACCTTCCCGCGCTTGTGGAAGGCCCGGTAAATACGGCTATGCGCAGCGCCGCTCCCTCGTTACCTAACGCGGCGAAGTTACCGCGGGGAGCGCCATTGCCATGCTGATCGTCCACAGCCTGATCGGGATCGTCTTGATCTTGGCCATTGCCTGGTTGCTGTCATCCGATCGCAAGGCGATCCGGCTGCGCGTGGTTGGTGCGGCCTTTGCATTGCAGGCGGGCCTCGCGGCGCTGGTGCTTTACGTGCCGTTCGGCAAGCACATGCTGAAGGGCGCATCGGACGGGGTCAGCGCGCTGCTCGGCTATGCCCACGCGGGGGTTGAATTCCTGTTCGGACCGCTGGCCAAGCCGGAAATCGGCGGGACCAGCTTTGCCATTGCCGCGCTTCCGGTCATCATCTTCTTCGCCGCGCTGATCTCGATCCTCTATTACCTCGGGATCATGCAGCTGGTGATCAAGTGGATCGGCGGCGGGCTGGAAAAGATCACCGGCGTTTCCAAGGTTGAAAGCCTTGGCGCGGCCAGCAACATCTTCGTTGGCCAATCGGAAAGCCCGCTGGTCGTGCGCCCCTATCTGGCCGCACTAGCGCCCAGCCAGTTGTTCTGCCTGATGACCGTGGGCATGGCCGGCGTGGCCGGCACGATCCTGGCTGCCTATGCCAGCATGGGCATCCGGATCGACTACCTGGTCGCGGCTGCCTTCATGTCGGCGCCGGGCGGGATCCTGATGGCCAAGATGATCATGCCGGATTCGAGCGGCGACAAGATTGTCGAGCCTGACGAGGTAAAGGTTGCGGGCCTGGATGAAGAACCCCCGGCAAACATCATCATGGCGGCATCGCAGGGGGCACAGACCGGGGTGAAGCTGGCGGTTGCGGTCGGCGCCATGGTGCTGGCCTTTGTTGCCCTGGTGGCCTTGGCCAATGGCATCTTGGGCGGGATTGGCGGCTGGATCGGCCGCCCCGACCTCTCGTTCCAGATGATTCTCGGCTATGTCTTCGCCCCGGTGTTCTGGCTGCTGGCCGGCCCGGACTGGACCGAAGCCCTGCGCGCCGGCGGCTTTTTTGGCACCAAAGTGGTGCTGAACGAATTCGTCGCCTTCATCGATCTGGGCCAGACCCAGGGGCTGACCGAGCGGACAGTGGCCGTGATCACCTTCGCGCTGTGCGGCTTTGCCAACTTCAGCTCGATCGCGATCCAGATGGCGGTGACGGGCAGCCTGGCGCCTGAACAGCGTCCGGTGATCGCGCGGCTGGGCTTCAAGGCCCTGATCGCCGGCAGCCTGTCCAACCTGATGAGCGCCGCGCTGGCGGGCCTGTTCCTGAGCCTGTAATCGCTCCGATCCCGCGCAAAACCAAGGGATTGTGCGAATAGGCTGACGCGTATTCTCGCGGCAGTCAGCGGGCATGCCTGCTCTGCTTGTATCTGCTGCCGCCCTGTTCACGCTCTGCGCTGGAGGACCGCGCCAGACCTGCGTGGTCGATGGCGATACCTTCTGGCTGGCGGGCGAGAAGGTCCGGATTGCCGATATCAACGCGCCGGAGACGCACCAAGCCCAGTGCGCGGCGGAACGGCAATTGGGAGAAGCTGCCAAGCTCCGCCTGCTGGCGCTACTCAATGCCGGTCCTGTCTTGCTGGTCGATATGCCGCGCAGCCGTGATCGCTATGGCCGGCGCCTGGCCGTAGCAACCCGCAACGGAGAAAGCATCGGCGCACGGCTGGTGGCCGAAGGGCTGGCCGAACCCTGGCGCGGACGCCGATCAAGCTGGTGCTAGGCCTGGAAAACCGGCAAGGTTGGCCAAACTGCAAAAGTGGAGACGAAGATGCTGATCATCGAAGGCTGGCTGAAGCTGGCATCAGGGCAATTCGACGGGGTGGCCGAGGCAGCGCGCACCATGGTTGCAGAGACCCTGAAGGAAGAAGGCTGCCTGTCCTATGCTTTCGCGCGTGATATCAACGACCCGGACCTGATCCGCATCGCCGAGCGCTGGGAATCGGCGGAGGCCCTCGCAGCACACGGTCAGAGCGCGCACATGGCCGCGTTCAACGCGGCGATGGGCAGCGTGCAGCGCGAAGGCGGGGAACTGTGGCTCTATTCAGGCGAGGCCGTCCGCCGGCTTATCTAGGTTAAATCCCGGCCCACCACTGGTAACCGCGATTGTCTTCCCAGAAGCCGCCCTTGCCGCCGTAAAGGCCGGCAAGAGTTTCGCGCAGTTCGATCCGCATGATGTACTTGGCCTGCTTGTAGCCCAGCTGGCGTTCGCTGCGCAGGCGGATCGGCGCACCATGGGGTTCGGTCAGCGGCGCATCGTTCATCCGCCAGGCCAAAATGGTCTGCGGATGGAAGGCTTCGACCAGATCGATCGATTCGTAATAGGGCTTGCCTTCCAGCTTGTCGGCGCAGTGGAAGACGACATAGCGCGCGCCGGGCATCAGCCCGGCTGAACGGAGGATCGCGCCCAGTTGCGGCCCCTGCCACTTGCCGATCGCGCTCCACCCCTCAACGCAATCATGGCGGGTGATCTGGGTGCGCTGCGGCATCGCCTGCAGGGCCGTGAGCGGCAGCGCGAGCGGGCGATGCACCAGTCCATCCACCTTGAGCGCCCATTGCGCAAAACCGTTGGCCAGCATGCCGCGATAGGCCGGATCGGCAACCATCAGGCTGCCATTGGCCTTGAACACCGGGGACATGTCCGCCTCGGTAAATTCGCGCGCCAGGCTATCGCCGATGATCGCCCGCTGGGTCAGCTCATGCAGGCGACCGACCCCGGCAATGGCCCCTTTGAACGACGGACTGTCATTCAGCGCATCGCAGCCTGACAGGAGCAGGCCGCCAGTCCCAACGGCACCCCATTGCAAAGCCTTGCGGCGGGTGATGATCATGCGCGCGGCTCCTTTTCCTGGGGCAACCGATACCAACCGGTGATCATGGAGCGGACTTCGTTGATTGGCCCGGCCAGCACGACCATCGCCATGTGAACCAGGAAGAACAACACCAGCCCCATGGCGGCGATGAAGTGGATCGAGCGGGCCGACTGCCGTCCGCCAAACAGATCAATCAGCCAGGGCCAGGCCGCATCGAGCGCGGGCGACATGGCCAGGCCGGACAGGATCATGGCCGGCAGCAGCACGAACAGCACCCCGCCATAGGCGATTTTCTGAAGCACGTTGTAGTTGAGCGCCGCTGCCCCGGTCGGAAAGCGCAGCTGCGCATGCTCAACAATGTCATGCAGGATGTGCCGCGGGCTCCATTCCGCCCGCGTGATATGGAGCCGCTTTGCAATGTGGCCGCGCAGCAGGCCCCAGACCAGGTAACCGGTAAAGGCCAGGACCAGCAGCCAGGCAAAGGCGAAATGCCACAACCGCGCATCAGCCAGGCTGTAATGCGAAGGGATCGTCATCCAACCGGTGAAGGCCGTGTCTTCCAATGGGGCCAGGACCAACCAGGCCGGATCATGTTCAGACCCGAAATGGCCCCAGTAAAGCCGCGGATGGGCGTTGAGGATCATCAGCCCGCTCATCAGCATGACCAGGATGGAGAGCGCATTGGTCCAGTGCCACAACCGGGTTGCGAGGGCGTGGCGCCGGACCAGCTCCCCACCCTGCGGCTCGGCATTCACCGGTGGTTGACTGGCACTTTCCATGGCCGACCCTTCTCTACGTAGTTTTGCAAAGATACAGCGATTTCCGATAAATACCAGCCTTAGCTTGCCACTCCTGCCCGCCTGACCTACCCGGCACGGCAAGGGAGAAAACTTCGTGCCGTCCGGCCAGCATCGCCATCATCCTGTCATGCCATTCCTGGTTGCCGCCAGCGGGATCGCGCTGTTCAGCGTGATGGATGCGGTGATGAAGAGCGCCAGCCTGCAGGTTGGCGCCTATAACGCTATGCTGTTCCGGTCGGGCTTTGGCGTGCTGCTGATGTTGCCCCTGTGGCGCGCCACCGGCGGGCGTTGGCCCGATCGTCCGGCCTTGCGCCTTCATGCCCTGCGCGGGGCGATCAGCGCCGGGCTGGCCACCAGCTTTTTCTGGGGGCTGATCCGCCTGCCGCTGGCCGAAGCAATCGCCCTGTCGTTCATCGCCCCGCTGATTGCACTCTATCTGGCGGCGGTGATGCTGGGCGAGACGATTGGGCGCAATGCCGTGATCGCATCGCTGCTTGGATTCGCGGGCGTTCTGGTGATCGGGGCTGGCCGGCTGGGCCGCGCTGCGCTGGATGAGCAGGCGATCTGGGGCATCGCCGCCGTGCTGCTGTCTGCCGTGCTTTATGCCTTCAACCTGATCCTGCAACGCAAACAGGCCCAATTGGCCAGCCCGCAGGAAGTCGCGCTGTTCCAGATGGGCTTTGCCGGCCTGTTCCTGGCGCTTGCCGCCCCCTGGCTGGCGGCGACGCCAAGCCTGCCTGTGCTGGGCGAGATCGCCGCCGGGGCCGCTCTGGCCGCGGTTTCGCTGATGCTGCTGAGCTGGGCCTATGGCCGCGCTGAAGCCCAGGTGCTGTTGCCGATCGAGTATACGGCTTTTGTCTGGGCAGCCCTGTTCGGCTGGCTGGTATTTGCCGAGCCGGTTACGGTCGAGACCCTGGCAGGGGTCGCACTGATCGTGGTCGGCTGCTGGATCGCTGCGCGCAAGGCGGCACCGGTGCACACCGAGCAGACGACGCTTTAATCCGCTCTGGCCGGGATTCCCGGCCCAGCCCCTTGACCTTCTGCCAAAACCCGCGCATCGGCGGCGCCGATACGGCTCGGCTGCACCCGCGAAAGGGGCGTGCGCGCAGGCGGGCACCACCAACAGGAGAATTTGCGGGATGACCCAGGTCGGACAGGACACGCTCGGGACGCGCAGCACGCTGAACGTCGGCGGCAAGGACTATGCCTATTATTCGCTGAAGAAGGCGGCGGCCAAGCTGGGCGATGTCAGCCGCCTGCCCTTCTCGATGAAGGTCCTGCTGGAAAACCTGCTCCGTTTTGAAGACGGCGGCTTCACCGTCTCGACCGATCACGTCAAGGCGGTGATCGACTGGCAGAAGAACCCCAAGGAATCGACCGAGGAAATCCAGTACCGTCCGGCCCGCGTGCTATTGCAGGACTTCACCGGCGTGCCCTGCGTGGTTGACCTGGCGGCGATGCGCGATGCCATTGCCAAACTCGGCGGCGACACCAGCAAGATCAACCCGCTGGTCCCGGTCAATCTGGTGATCGACCACTCCGTGATGGTCGACGAATTCGGCCACCCCAAGGCGTTCCAGGAAAACGTCGAGATCGAATACCACCGCAACATGGAACGCTATGACTTCCTGAAGTGGGGTTCCAAGTCGCTCAACAACTTCTACGCCGTGCCCCCGGGCACCGGCATCTGCCACCAGGTGAACCTGGAAAACATCGCCCAGGCGGTCTGGACCAGTCAGGATACCAGCGGCGCGACGATTGCCTATCCGGATACCTGCGTCGGCACCGACAGCCACACCACCATGATCAACGGCCTGGGCGTGCTGGGCTGGGGCGTTGGCGGGATCGAAGCCGAAGCGGCCATGCTGGGCCAGCCGGTGTCGATGCTGATCCCCGAAGTGGTCGGCTTCAAGCTGACCGGCGCGCTGCGCGAAGGCGTGACCGCGACCGACCTGGTGCTGACCTGCACCAATATGCTGCGCAAGCATGGCGTGGTGGGCCGCTTTGTTGAATATTATGGCCCAGGCCTTGCTTCGCTCAGCCTCGCGGACCGTGCGACGCTGGCCAACATGGCGCCGGAATATGGCGCGACCTGCGGCTTCTTCGGGATCGACGACAAGACGCTCGATTACCTGCGCCTGACCGGCCGCGAGGAAAGCCAGATCGCACTGGTCGAAGCCTATGCCAAGGAGCAGGGTTTCTGGATCGATCCGGCTGCCGAATTCGTCTTCTCGAGCACGCTTGAGCTCGACATGGGCACCGTCGTCCCCTCGCTCGCCGGGCCGAAGCGCCCGCAGGATCGCGTCAACCTGGAAGACGTTGACGATGTCTTCGCCAAGGACATGGCCGAAACCTACAAGAAGACCAACGCCCGCGTGCCGGTGGAAGGCAAGGACTTCACCGTTGGCGATGGCGACGTGATGATCGCCGCGATCACCAGCTGCACCAACACCAGCAACCCGGGCGTGCTGGTTGCCGCCGGTCTGGTTGCCAAGAAGGCCGACGAGCTGGGCCTGAAGCCGCAGCCGTGGGTCAAGACCTCGCTCGCCCCCGGATCGCAGGTGGTCACCGACTATCTCGAAAAGGCCGGGCTGCAGTCGCACCTCGACAATATCGGCTTCAACCTGGTCGGCTATGGCTGCACCACCTGCATCGGCAACTCGGGCCCGCTGGCCGAACCGATCAGCAAGGCGATCAACGAAAATGGCCTGGTTGCCGCCGCCGTCATCTCGGGCAACCGCAACTTCGAAGGCCGCGTCAGCCCCGATGTGCGCGCCAACTTCCTCGCCAGCCCGCCGCTGGTCGTGGCCTATGCCCTGAAGGGCACGGTCATCGACGATTTCGTCACCACCCCGATTGGCAAGGGCAAGGATGGTCAGGACGTGTTCCTGAAGGACATCTGGCCGACCAATCTGGAAGTGGCCGAAACGATGAACGCCTGCGTCACGCGCGAGATGTTCCAGGCCCGCTATGCCGACGTCTACAAGGGCGACGAGCACTGGCAGGCGATCAATGTCACGGGTTCGGAAACCTATTCGTGGCGCGCCGGTAGCACCTATGTTGCCAACCCGCCCTATTTCGAAGGCATGTCGATGACCCCCGCCCCGGTGCAGGACATCATCGAAGCCAAGCCGCTGCTGATCCTGGGCGATTCGATCACCACCGACCACATCAGCCCGGCTGGCAACATCAAGGCTGACAGCCCGGCGGGCCAGTGGCTGATGGAGCATCAGGTCGCCAAGGCGGACTTCAACTCCTACGGCGCGCGCCGTGGCCACCACGAAGTGATGATGCGCGGCACCTTTGCCAATATCCGCATCAAGAACGAGATGGTCCCCGGCACCGAAGGCGGGTTCAGCCGCTATGGCGACCAGGTCCTGCCGGTTTACGACGTGGCGATGAAGCACAAGGCCGATGGCACCCCGATGGTGGTTGTCGCCGGCAAGGAATACGGCACCGGCTCGAGTCGTGACTGGGCAGCCAAGGGCACCAACCTGCTGGGCGTCCGCGCCGTGATCGTCGAAAGCTTCGAGCGCATCCACCGCTCGAACCTGGTCGGCATGGGCGTGCTGCCGCTGCAGTTCAAGGATGGCGAAACCCGCGAAACGCTGGGCCTCGACGGTGACTGCACCTACACGATCAAGGGTGTGGCCGATCTCAAGCCGCGCCAGGACGTGGAAGTGATGGTCACCCGCAAGGATGGCAGCCAGTTCAGCTTCACCGCGCTGTGCCGGATCGATACCGCCAACGAGGTTGAGTACTTCATGAACGGCGGCATCCTGCACTATGTGCTGCGCAAGCTGGCCGCCTGATCCCGGCCGGAATGAACGCCTGAACAGAAAAGGGCGGCCTTCACGGGCCGCCCTTTTTGTTTATTCCGACCGTGCCGGGATCGTCAGCCGACGGCCTTTTTCCCGAACCGTCGGCGCCCGGCAATCGTTGCGGCCGCCGCGCCGAATAGCAACAGCATCGGCGGTGCAGGGACCGGGGTTCCGCTCGAGCCGCCGGTGGAACTCCCGCTCGAGGTTGACGAGCCGGTGGAGGTTGAAGAACCGCTAGAGGTTGACGAACCGCTTGAGGTTGAACTCGACGTTGAAGAACTGCCCGAACTTGAGCCCGAGGTGCTGCTCGAGCTTGAGCTCGAGCTTGACGACGAACTGCTGCTTGAGCTCGAAGTCGACCCGCTGGAAGTTGAAGTGGAGATCCCGCCCGTCGAACCGGAAGAAGACGACGAAGACGAGGAGGAAGACGACGATGATCCCCCGCTTGAGCCGGAGGACGACGTCGAAGTTGCCCCGCCCGAGCTGGAGCTGGAGCTCGACCCCGAACTGGAGCTGGAGCTGGAGCTCGAACTCGAGCCGCTCGACCCGGAGGTGGAGAAGCTACCGCTCGAGGTGATGAAGCCCCCGCTAGAGCTGGACGAGCCGCCTGTCGAAGTCGAGGAGCTTGACCCCCCCGATGAGGTCGAGCCGCTGCTCGAGGAGGTTGAAGAACCCCCGGTCGAGCTGATGCCCCCGCCGGTTGAAGTGGACGAACCGCCCGTCGAGGTTGAGGTTGATACCCCGCCGTTCGAGGATGAGGTGCCCCCGCTCGAAGTGGAGGAGCCGCCCGTCGAGGTGAACGAGCCGCCGGTTGAGGTAACGCCGCCAGTGGTGGTGCTCGTGGTCGAGCCGGTCGTGGTGGTCGAGATTGCGACACTCCCTCCGCCACTGCTTCCGCCACCGCCAAAGAAGCCGCCGAAGAAGCCACCGCCGAAGCCGAATCCGCCCGAGCCGCCAATCACGGTCACTTCGCCACCGCCCTGGGAACCAGGCATTGGCGGCATGGGTGGGAGCGGCATTGCCATCGGCACCATGGCCAATTGCGGCTGTTCCGGCGCCAGACAGGGGGCTGCGCGGCGTATGACCCGTCGCGCGGCATTGGGGCTTTCTGCCTGGCACGCGGTCCGGATTATCCGCCGCTTGAGCACTGGGGCCTTTGCCCGGGCAACCGGCTTGATCCGGGCGTGCTTGACGTACTGGACCTGGGCCGCGGGTGCCTCGGCAACATGCACTGCACCGCCGCCAATCAAAACGCCGCCCGCGGCAAGCGCCGATATCTTCACTAGGGCCATACGAACCGACATAAGCTCTGCTCTCTTTGCCTTGGCAGGGACTGATCCAGCCGCCCAATGCAGCTGAGATGCCTCTATGGGCCTAAAAACGCAGAGGAATGATTAAGCGACAATCGCATTAACCCTGTTTCCGCCTTCGCAGGGCAGGAAATTCGGCATCGCGGGGTCCGCAGGCAGGTACTTGTCCCAAACTGGAACCGTATGAGGACAAAAACCCTAATAGCCCAAGCGTGTTAGGGGCTATCCGTCTTGCGAATCGGCAGAATCGAACAGGCCGCCCTGGTTTCCGGCCGGTGGATTCAGCCCCAGATGCTGCCAGGCCCGCGCGTTTAGGCAGCGCCCGCGCGCGGTCCGGGCCACCAGCCCCAGCTGGATCAGGTAGGGTTCGATCACATCCTCGATCGTATCACGCGGTTCTGACAGGCCAGCGGCCAACGTTTCGACCCCGACCGGCCCGCCATTGTACAGCTCGGCAATCATGGTCAGATAGCGCCGGTCCATCGCGTCTAGGCCCAGGTTATCAACCTCCAGCCGGGTCAGCGCGGAATCGGCCTGGCCTTGGGTGATCGCGGCATGGCCTTCGACATGGGCAAAATCGCGCACCCGGCGTAGCAAGCGGCCCGCGATCCGCGGGGTGCCGCGTGAGCGCCGGGCAATCTCGCGCGCACCGGCCGGCTCGATCCCGATGCCGAGCAGGCCGGCCCCGCGGGTCACCACGCGCTCCAGTTCCGCCTCGGTATAGAAGTTCAGCCGGACCGGAATGCCGAACCGGTCACGCAGCGGCGTGGTCAGCAGGCCCTGGCGCGTGGTGGCACCGACCAGGGTGAACGGCGGCAGATCGATCCGCACCGAACGGGCCGAGGGCCCTTCGCCGATGATCAGGTCGAGCGCGCGGTCTTCCATCGCCGGATAGAGCACTTCCTCAACCTGCGGGTTGAGGCGATGGATCTCGTCAATGAACAGGACATCGCCCTCTTCCAGGTTGGTCAGCAGCGCGGCCAGGTCCCCCGCCTTGGCGATGACCGGGCCCGAGGTGGCGCGGAAGCCGACGCCCAATTCCTTGGCGACGATCTGCGCCAGCGTGGTTTTGCCCAGCCCCGGCGGGCCGAAGAACAGCACGTGATCCATCGCCTCACGCCGCTGGCGGGCGCTCTCGATAAACACCCGCAGGTTATCCTTGGCCGCCGCCTGCCCAACGAATTCGTCAAGCGACTTGGGCCGGAGTGCGGCGTCGGCGTCTTCGCCGGTGCGCTGAGGGGTGAGGAGGGGGTTATCGGTCATTAGGCAAGCGGGCGCTGTTCAATTTGTTGTTTTTATGATCTAAATTATCATCCTGAACTTGTTTCAGGGTCCCCTTTGCGGCACGCCCCAATCCATGCAGATTGAACGCGATCCTTGCGTCTATATCTTGGCCAGCTACCCGCGCGGCACCCTTTACATTGGCTTCACCTCGGACCTGATCGCCCGGCTTTGGCAGCATCGTAACAACGTGCTGCCAGGGTTCACCGCGAAATACGCAGTCCACCGGCTGGTCCACTTCGAACAATTTGGCGACATGGTGAGCGCGATCAGCCGCGAAAAGCAGCTGAAACGCTGGCACCGATCGTGGAAGCTCAACCTTATTGAGGAGAGAAATCCGCATTGGATTGATCTGGCGGTCGGGCTGGGCTTGCCCCCGGTTGGAACTGGCAAGACTGATCCGGGACCCTGAAACAAGTTCAGGGTGACGGGACTGGCAGAGAAGCCCCATCACCCCGCCACCCGCTTCAGCGCGACGCGCACGAGGTCATTCAGCCCGGCACCCTCACCCAGTTCCTCGAGCGCACGCGCAACGGCGTCGGTCGCCACGTTAGGCTTGAAGCCGAGGTTCTGCAGCGCCGAGACGGCATCCTGGCTGGATGAGCCGCGCGGCGCGCCAGCGATGGCGGCGCCTGCGGCAGTGGGCAGGCCGCCGGCCTTGTCCTTCAGCTCGTTGACGATCCGGCTGGCCAGCTTCGGCCCAACGCCCTGCGCGCGCGCGACCATGGCCGCATCGCCGCCGGCACAGGCCCGCTGCAGTTCATCCACCGTCAGCGCGGAAAGCACGGCCAGCGCCATCTTGCTACCGACGCCCTGCACGCCGGTGAGCAGGCGGAACCATTCGCGTTCCCCCCCGCTGGCAAAGCCGATCAGGCGCATGTCGTTTTCGGAGACCTGCAATTCAGTATGGACGGTCACCTTGTCACCGCGCGTGCCCAGCGCATCGAGCGTGCGGGCGCTGCAATGGACGAGGTAGCCGACGCCGTTCACGTCAATCACGGCCCAATCGGGACCGAAATCATCCAGCAGGCCAGAGAGGCGGGCAATCATCCCCGCGGGTTAACCCGCCGCGCCGCGCTCGGCAAGCAAAAGGAACAAGTCGCGAACAGTTATGAGCCTGATGGCTCGCGTCAGGCCCGGCTCAGGTGGGCATGCGTTATTGCGACGGCAAGGGCATCGGCGGCATCGGCCCCGGCCGGTGTCACGCCTGGCAAGAGGACCTTGAGCATCGCCTGGACCTGCGCCTTTTCCGCCCCGCCGGTGCCGACCACCGCCTTCTTGACCAGCGTCGGCGCATATTCCGCCACGGAAAGCCCCGCGCGGGCCAGCGCTAGCAGGCAGACGCCACGCGCCTGGCCCAGTTTGAGCGTGGACTGCGCGTTCTTGTTGACGAAGACTTCCTCCACCGCGCCGCTATCCGGGCGGTGGCGCAGCAGCACGTCGCTCAGCTCGCGATCGAGCACGACCAGTCGCTTGGCCAACGGGGCCTTGGGGTCGGTCTTTACCTGACCATTGGCAATGTGGCTCAGCCGGTTGCCGCTTTTGGCGACGATCCCCCAGCCGGTGCAGCTGAGGGAGGGGTCGAGGCCGATGATTATCAGCCCAACTTCTCCATCACCGCATCCGGGATTTCGTAATTGCCCCAGACGGTCTGGACATCGTCGTCGTCGTCAAGGACGTCGATCAGCTTGAGCAGCGTGGCCGCGTCTTCCTCGCTGACTTCGGTCTTGAGGTTGGGCTTCCATGCCAGCTTCACGCCCTCGGCCTCGCCCAGCACCTTTTCGAGTTCGCGCGCGACGGGGTGGAGGTTCTCCACCGCCACCCAGATGGCATGGCCTTCATCATCGCTCTCAACGTCATCGGCCCCGGCTTCGAGCGCGGCTTCGAACACCTTGTCGGCATCACCGGCGCTGCCGGGATATTCGATCAGACCCAGCCGTTCGAACCCGTGGCTCACCGCGCCCGAGGCGCCCAGGTTGCCGCCGTTCTTGGCAAAGGCGGTGCGCACGTTGGTGGCGGTGCGGTTGCGGTTGTCGGTCAGCGCCTCAACAATCAGCGCGACGCCGCCCGGGCCATAACCTTCGTAGCGAATTTCCTCGTAATTCTCGGCATCGCCACGGCTGGCCTTGTCGATCGCCCGCTGGATATTGTCCTTGGGCATCGACTGGGCCTTGGCCGCGTTGACCGCGGCGCGCAGGCGCGGGTTCATGTCCGGATCGGGCATGCCCATCTTGGCGGCCACGGTGATTTCGCGGCTCAGTTTGGAAAACTGCGCGGCGCGCTTTTTATCCTGCGCACCCTTGCGGTGCATGATGTTCTTGAATTTGGAATGGCCTGCCATGGGATTGTGCCGTCAGCTAGGGATTGGAATTGAGCCGCCCCCTAGCCGACCGTCGTCAATCAGACAACCACGGCCGTACCGGTGGCGCTGACCATCAGCATCGAACCGTTGGCGCCCAGCACTTCATAGTCGAGATCCACCCCGACCACGGCATTGCCACCCATACCGGCGGCAAACTGCTTCATTTCCTCAAGCGCCTGCATCCGGGCGCGGGCCAGCACGTCTTCGTAAGAGCCCGAACGCCCGCCGACGATGTCGCGGATGCTGGCGAACAGATCGCGGAACATGTTGGCGCCGACGATAACCTCGCCGGTCACGACACCGAGGTACTGCTGGACCGGGCGGCCTTCGATCGTGGGGGTGGTGGTAACGATCATCGCGGGCTCCTTAGCTTGCAAGATCAGCACAAGCTAAGGATCGACCCGCCATATTCAAGCGCTTAACCGAGGCCGAGCGCGGCCTTGTAGGTATCAAGGATCGCTTCCATCTCGGCGCGGTCATCGGGCTTCATCTTCCGCAGGCGGACGATCTGGCGCATGATCTTGGCGTCATAGCCCACGGCCTTGGCCTCAGCGTAAACATCGCGGATATCGTCGGCGATGCCCTTCTTCTCTTCCTCCAGGCGTTCCACGCGTTCGATCAGCAGGCGTAGGCGGTCGTCGGTGGTTTCGGCCATGAGAAGGTAAGCTCCGGTAAAAGGTGAATCGGTTGACCGGCTCTTAGGGGGCAGGAGCGTTCTTCTTCAAGCTCTCGGCCATGGCTTCGAGCTGTTCGGGGGTCGCTTCCCTGTGGAAACGCGCTTTCCACGTCGCGGAGGGCATCCCGTGGATCACTTCGCGCGCGCCCTCCTTGTCATAGGGGGCACCCGCATCACGGATCCAGTCGGCCAGGCAGTTGCGGCAGAAGCCGGATAGCACCATCAAGTCCAGGTTCTGCGCATCGTGACGATGACGCAGATGCCGCACCAATCGCCGGAAAGCTGCCGCGGCGACAGCATCATCCAGCCCCTCAAGGGGATCTGCGGGGTTCGCATTCGTATTTTCAGAACAGCTCATGGGCATACCCTTGGGTTTTCATCGCCACTTTGCCATAGGGGCAGCGATAAGAAGAAGGAATTTTCCGTGGCAAAGTTCGATCCACGCGGTCGCAAGATCAAGATCCTGGCAACGCTTGGTCCGGCCAGCCGTAGCCCTGAAATGATCGAAAAGCTGGTCCGCGCCGGCGCCGACGCGTTCCGCGTCAACATGAGCCACGGCGATCATGAGACCCACGCCCAGACCATCGCGTCGATCCGGGCAGTAGAAAAGGAAGTCCAGCGCCCTATCGCGGTCCTGTGCGATTTGCAGGGCCCCAAGCTGCGGGTTGGCCAGTTCAAGGATGGCAAGGCGGTGATCCGCCATTCGGGTCACTTCACCCTCGACCGCAATCCCGAGCTGGGCGATGAAACCCGCGTCTGCCTGCCCCACCCCGAACTGTTCGGCATCCTGGAAAAGGGCCAGCGCCTGCTGATCGACGATGGCAAACTGCGGCTGAAGGTGATCGAGGCCAGCCAGGACGCGATCCTCTGTTCGGCCGAAGTTGGCGGCGTGATCATGGACCGCAAGGGCGTGAACGTGCCCGATGCCGTCGTGCCCGTGCCCGCGCTTACCGAGAAGGATCGCCGGGACCTGGCCTTTGCGCTTGACCAGGGCGCTGACTGGATCGCCCTGTCATTCGTCCAACGGCCCGAGGACGTGGCTGAAGCGCGCAAGCTGATGGGCAGCTCCAACACCGCGCTGATGGCCAAAATCGAAAAGCCCGCGGCGATTGACCGGCTGGCTGAGATCATCGAACTCGCTGACGGGATCATGGTCGCCCGTGGTGACCTGGGGGTTGAACTGAACCCCGAAGAGGTGCCGCCGCTGCAAAAGCGGATCGTTGCCGCCACCCGTCGTTCGGGCAAGCCGGTGGTCGTGGCCACGCAGATGCTGGAATCGATGATCGAAAGCCCGGCCCCGACCCGCGCCGAAGTGTCTGACGTGGCCAACGCGGTTTATGACGGGGCGGATGCCGTGATGCTTTCGGCCGAGACCGCCAGCGGTGCCTGGCCGGTTGAAGCCGTGACGATTATGGACCGCATTGCCGGACAGGTTGAGCGCGATCCCGGTTATCGTCAGCAGGTCAGCTTTGCCGACGTGATGCCCGATCGCACCACCGCCGACGCGCTGGCGCATTCCTGCGCCTCGATCGCGGAATCGCTGCCGATCGCCGGGGTGATCGTGTTCACCGGATCGGGCAGCACGGCCCGCCGTGTGGCTCGCGAGCGTCCGGCCGCGCCGATGCTGGTGCTGACGCCTTCGCAAAAGATCGCCCGCAAGCTGGCGCTGCTGTGGGGGGCGCACGCCGTGACCACCAAGGACATCGGCAGCTTTGAAGAGATGATCGGCAAGGGCAAGCGTATGGCCCTGCGCCACGGTTTCGGCACCGCCGGATCGAAGCTGATTGCCCTGGCCGGCGTACCCTTTGGCACGCCGGGCGCGACGAACCTGCTCCACGTCGTAACCCTGCAGGGTGACGAGTTGGACGGGCACAAGGGCTAATCGAATAGCGCCTTAAGGTCCTTCTTGAGGATCTTGCCATTGGCGTTGCGCGGCAGGGTTTCCGGATGGAACAGGATCCGGACCGGCACCTTGAACGCGGCCAGCCGCTCGCGGACCCAGGCCTGCAGCTCGGCCTCGCTGGCCGACTGGCCTGGCGTGAGGTGGACCACTGCCGCCGGTTCCTCGCCCAGGGTGCGGTGCGGAATGCCCACGACCGCCGCATCCATCACCGCGGGGTGATCGTAAAGCACGTTCTCAACCTCGGACGAATAGATGTTCTCACCGCCGCGGATCACGATATCCTTGGCCCGGTCGGCGATGTAGCAGAAGCCTTCCTCGTCCAGCCAGGCCAGGTCTCCGGTGCGGACCCAGCCATCGATGAAGGTCGCGGCCGTGGCCTCGGGGTTGTTCCAATAGCCCTTCACGATCATCGGGCCTGAGGCATAGAGCTCTCCGATCTGGCCGGGGGGCAGTTCCCGGCCATCGTCATCCAGCACTTTCAGCCGTGCGACCGGGACTGCGGGACCGCAGCTGGTCGGGCGGTTGAGATAGTCCTCGGCCGACAGACCCGTCACGGTGGCGGTGGTTTCGGTCATCCCCCAGCCGTTGCCGGGCAATGCGCCAAACACTTCGCGAATCTTGCGCACCAGATCGGGCGCGGAGGGCGCCCCGCCATAGGCAATCGCCTCGATCGAGGAGAGGTCATACTTCGCGCGCGCGGGATGCTCGATCAGCTGCCAGGCGATGGTCGGCACGCCGCCGGTTGAATTGACCTTCTCGCGCTCGATGATCTGGAAGGCCTTTTCCGGCTCCCACTTGTACATGAAGATCAAGGTGTGGCCGGCCGCAATCGCCCCCATCATCGTTGCCGAGCAGGCCGTCGCGTGGAACAGCGGGATTACCGTCAGCAACACCTTGCGCGCCGGTTCGGGCAGGGGTTCGCCGCGGCGCAGGACTTGCCGCGCCGCGCCGTAGCCGCTGGAGAGGATGTTGGTGACGAAGTTGCGATGGGTGCCCAGTGCCCCCTTGGGGTTCCCGGTCGTGCCCGAGGTGTAAAGGATGGTTGCATCGTCGTCCGATGCGATTGCCACGTCAGGTAGATCCTGATCGGCTAGCTTGCCCCAGTTCGATGAGAGACCGATGATGCCTTCAAGCTTCTCGACGCCCGCGGGGCAATCGTCCCGCCGCGAAACGATCACCTGGGCAAGGTCGGTCAGCTCGGCACGGTGCGGAGCGATACGGTCCAGCCGCTCACCATCGCAGACCAGCACTTTCGCTCCGGAATGGGCGAGGCCATAGGCCAGCTCAGGCCCGGTCCACCAGGCATTGAGCGGCACGCAGATCGCGCCGATGGTGACGGCGGCGAAGAACACCACTGGCCATTCGGGCAGGTTACGCATGGCCAGGGCGACCCGATCACCCTTTTGCACGCCTAGCGATTGCAGGTGCCGGCCAAAGGTCGCCACAGCCCGGAACCAGGCTTCGTAAGTTACCCGCTCATCCTCATAGATCAGGAAGGTGGCATCGCCGTGGCTGCGGCCAAGACGGGCCAGCGCCGCCAGATTTTCTGGTGCGTTCTTCCAGACCCGGGTCGGCACGCCGCGGATAGCGATGGTTTCATATTCGAACTTGGCGCCGGGCGCGCAGAGGATCGCCTCGCACTCGGCCAGGCTGCGCGCGGGCCAGCCGACTGGAATCCATTCCTTGAAATTGTCACCAAGATGTTCGCTGCTGCTGTCGCCCATGATCCTCCGTGGCGGTCGCTCTGCCGCCTTGGCGATCAGGCTAGGTCAGCCGCGCGCGCCGAACAAGGCCGAACCGACACGCACGTGGGTTGCCCCCAGCATGATCGCGGTTTCGAAGTCGTCGCTCATTCCCATCGATCGGCCGGCCAGGCCGTGATCGCGCGCCAGCTTATCAAGCAGGGCGAAGAACGGCGCCGCCTCGATCCCGACCGGGGGCACGCACATCAGGCCAATCACCGGGATTTGCGCTGCTGCCGCCTCGGCCAGCAGGCTCGGCAGGTCCGCAATTGCACAGCCACCCTTCTGCTCTTCCGCACCGATATTGACCTGCACGAAGCACGGCACTTGGCGACCCGTCTTGTCCATCGCCTTGCCCAAGGCGCTGACCAGCGAAGGCCGGTCGAGCGAATGAATGCAATCAAACATGCCGACCGCATCCTCGGCCTTGTTCGATTGCAGCTGGCCGATCAGGTGCAGCGCGATGTCAGGATTGGCTTCGCGCAAGGCCGGCCACTTCTCCGCCGCTTCCTGCACCCGGTTTTCACCGAACGTGCGCTGGCCCGCAGCGATCAGCGGGGCGATCCGCTCGGCCGGATGGGTCTTGCTGACGGCGATCAGCGTCACCTCGTCAGCCTTGCGACCGGCAATTTGGGCGGTGCGGGCGATACGGTCGGTGATGTCTGCGAGCGCGGTGGCTGGATCGGTCATGGCGCGGTGCTATAGCGATGCCGTGCCGCAAATGAAGCCCTTGCCCCAAATCTGGCTATTGAGTGACGCCCGCAACGACGCGGTGCTGGAACGCGCGCTCAGGCAGTTGCCGCGCGGCAGCGGTTTCGTGTTTCGGCATTACCACCTTGCCGAAGGGGACCGCCACGCGCGGTGGAAGGTTTTGGCGCGGATTGCCCGCGCGCGCGGCATTGCTGCGATCCTTTCCGGTTCCGCCCGGCAAGCGCGGCGGTGGGGGGCGGACGGCTCTTATGGCGCACACCCCGAGGCCACCCTGGCAACCGCCCATTCCCTGCGCGAGCTGCGCCGGGCCGCGCGATCCCGGGCCGTGCTGCTATCCCCGGTCTTCCCGACCCGCTCCCATCCCGGCGCCAAGGCGCTGGGTGCGCTGCGCTTCCGCCTGCTGGCCAGCCGGTCGCCCGTGCCGGTGATTGCGCTGGGCGGGATGAGCAAGGCGGCCAACCGTCGGCTCAAATGGCCGCGCTGGGCGGCTATCGATGCCTTTTTGCGCTGAAGCGACTCGCCCGATTTCCATGGATTCTTGACGCGGAGTCATCGGCAGGCGCATTAAGGCCGCCGAACGAAGGGAAGCGAAATGGCTACAGGGGCAGTCAACGCGGGAAGCCGCGGCGCGCAGGTCAACTGGCGCGCAACGCTGCGCCGCGCCGCGCGCCGCGCGGCAGAGATCGGCGGTGCCGGATTGCTGTTGGCCGGAATGGTGTTCCTGGCGCTGGCGCTGGTTAGCTACCACCAGACCGATCCCTCTGGCTCGACCGCGGCAGCGGGCCCGCCGGCCAACTGGATGGGCACGGTCGGGGCCTGGGTGGCTGAACGCGTCCTGTTCCTGTTCGGACCCATCGCCGTCCTGTTCCTGCCCCTGCTTTATGTCGGCGCGCGCAAGCTGTGGCGGCTGGTGG
>JACCDJ010172094.1_pt1 | contig 21346 bp, 19 predicted proteins | sample 7444481 | NCBI WGS metagenome assembly JACCDJ01 (sample SAMN15323435, study PRJNA562643) | freshwater metagenome | isolation source: river surface water | place: USA:Blue River Watershed | collected 2017-08-15 | reverse complement strand
CGTGCCGGTGGCTTGGCGCCCGTCGACGCGCACCACAGCCCCAGGTATGGGCTCGTTGGTCATGTTGTCGACCACGCTGCCCCTTAGGCTTGCCTGAGCTAAGGCATTGAACGACAAGAGGCTGAAGGCGTAAAACGCCGCTAAACGCAAACTTTGTTTAATCTTCATACCCCATTTAACCGCTTTTCGGGGTATTGGTTCAACAAAAAAGGGCATGATTGCGAAAAACCGCAATCATGCCCCTGGCGATTTACCGAAATCGGCTTACTTCAATCGATTAATCAGCGCCGTAACATCGGCCTCGCTGCCAAAGGGTTTTGACGCCTTTTTGGCATCGGCAAGGCCGACTTCGTATGCGCGCTGCGCAGATTTCAGCGCTTCAGACTTCTTGCCCTTGGACTCGAGAATTTGCGCCAGTAAAAAGTGCACGTACCAGTTGTCGGCCTTCATGCTCACCGCTTTGCGGGCCCACTCTTCGGCTTGCGGAAGCTTGTTTTCCCATCCGTAGCGAGCGGCGTTGCGGTACACCGTCCATTCTGCCTTGGGATCAGCGAGGGCCTTGTCCAAGTTTTCTTGGGCCAAGCGCTCGGTTGGTACGCTTAAGGTGAAGCGAGCCGCGCGATCTCCCCACGAAATCACCAAATCAGCCGAACTTTTTTGGATGTTATCCCAAAAAATCACCATCGTTTCGGTACGCATTTGGCCCATTTCAACGGGTGCCGTCGCCCGAAGCACATCTTTTTTGTCGTCGTAGGCAGACACGCCCCAGCCCTCGGTGTCTCGGTTGACGGCAAGCGTCCATTCCGCGTCGTTGGCAAAAACCGAAAGGCTGTAGGTGCCCGCGTTTAGGGCCGTTCCGTTGATGCGTGCATCGGTGGTAAGGCTCAGCAGCGTACTGCTGTTGGCACCTAGCCTCCAATGCTGTCCTGATTGAATCACCTCGCTGTAAATGTCGCGACCGCGGGCGCTTGGGCGCCAGTAGGTCAGCTTGGTGTCGGTGAGACCGATGCGTTGTTCAACCACGGCTTTCGGTGAAAGCTGGGGCAGGTCTTGCGCAAGCAGCGGCAAGGTGCTGAGTGCGGCGAGTAGAGCGATTTTTTTCATGCGACCAATTTAAGCGTTTAAACGGTTTACCGGATTAGACGAGGCGCTCGAGCGAACGGTTCACAAACGCAGTCAATCGCTCGCCGGTCAACAGGCCCTGCTGCAGCAGCGCGAGGTCCTTGGCGTGCAAAATGAGTTGGTCGCGTTCGGCGGGCTCCTCAGACTTCAGGATTTTGCCGGCCAGCGCGTGGTTTCCGTTCACCACCACATCGTAGTGGTCGGGGAAGTCCCCCATGCCCATAAACCCCCCGCCGCCCGTGGCGCTCATTTCTTTCATGCGGCGCATGTACTCGGGCATTACCACCATCATGGGCACGTCGTCGCTCGCCAATGCCTCGACGCGGACGCTGTAGTTTTTGTCGTTGATCGCCCCTTCGACATAGCCTTTGAGGCTTTCTTTCTCGCTGTCGGTAAGTAGGTGGGCGCGTTCACCCTCCTTTGGAATGAGCTTGTCAAGCATGTCGCTGTCGACGCGGGCAAAGCGGACTTTTTCTTGCGAACCTTCGATTTTTTGAATCCAGTGGCCAGCAATGGGCGAATCGAGCAGCACCACGTCGTATCCCTCGGCCTTGGCCTTTTGAATGTAGCTGTGCTGGCTGTCTTTGTTCGAAGAATAAAGGACCACGCGCGTACCCTCTTTGTCGGTCTGCAGCGTGCCGATTTTGGCCAGGTACTCCTCCAACGTGTAGGTTTGGTCATCAACCGCGCTCCGCAGGAGGCTGAACTTTTGCGCACGCTCAAAAAATTTGTCGTCGGTCACCATTCCGTACTCGATAATGACGGCGATGTCTTTGAACTTCTGCTCGAAGTCAGCACGGTCCGCCTTAAACATTTCTTCGAGCTTGTCGGCCACTTTTTTGGTGATGTGGCCGCTGATTTTTTTGACGTTTCCGTCGGCCTGCAGGTAGCTGCGCGACACGTTGAGCGGAATGTCCTTGGAATCAATAACCCCGTGCAGCAGCATCAGGAATTCAGGAACGATTCCTTCCACATTGTCGGTCACAAAAACTTGCGACTGGTAGAGCTGGATTTTGTTCTTGTTGAGCTCCATGTTGGGCTTGATTTTCGGGAAGAACAGTATTCCGGTCAAATCAAACGGATAATCCACGTTCATGTGAATGTGGAAGAGGGGCTCCTCAAACGTGTAGGGGTAAAGAGCCTTGTAAAACGCCTTGTAGTCTTCGTCGCTCAGTTCGCTCGGCTTTTTGGTCCACGCGGGGCTGTCGGGATTGATGACGTTGGGCACCTTCTTGGTTTCCCACTTGGCGTCTTCGCCCTCGGCGGCCGCGTTGTAGCGTTCGTCTTTTTCTCCGCAGACGATGGGCACGCTCATGAATCGGGCGTACTTCTTGAGCAGCTCGTTGATCTTGAATTCTTCGAGAAACTCTTCGGAATCGCCGTCAATGTGAAGAATAATGTTGGTTCCGCGGTCCTTCTTCTTTTTGGTGTCGAGGCTGTATTCGGGCGATCCGTCGCACGACCAAAAAGCGCCCTCGGCTTCGGTCGACTTCCAGCTGCGGGTGTGGATCTCGACCTTGCTTGAAACCATAAAGCTGGAGTAAAATCCGAGTCCAAAGTGGCCAATCATGGCGCCTTTGTCGATTTTACCTTCATAGGCGTTCACAAATTCGGTGGCACCCGAGAAGGCTACGTCGTTGATGTACTTGTTGACTTCCTCTGAAGTCATACCGATGCCGCGGTCGCGAATCGTTAGGGTCTTTTTCTTTTTGTCGACGTCCACGTGAATGCTGAGGTCGCCGAGTTCACCAGCGAATTCCCCGAGGTTGCTCAGGGTTTTGAGCTTGTTGGTGGCATCTACCGCGTTCGAAATAAGTTCGCGCAGAAAAATCTCGTGGTCGCTGTAAAGAAACTTCTTGATGACGGGAAAGATGTTGTCCGCCGATACGTTGATTTTACCTGTAGCCATTTTTTAATCGTTTAGTGCGCTCAGCAGGGAACAAGCGGTATGCCACGGCGGTTACCTTAGCACGGCAACTGACAAAATGGCAAACCCTCCCTTTATTACTGTGCGCTTTTTTCGCTGGCGGGGCCTCAAGGCCCAGTGGTGGGCCTTTGGCGCTCAGGGATTTGCCCTTCGCCAGCCGTGGTCGGCCGAAGGATTGCGCTTTGCCAAGCAGCTTGGAAGCGGTGCGGGCGGCGGATTTTCGGTTTGGCCGGACTTCAGCACGTATGCATGGTTCGGTGTTTGGGACTCAGAGGCCCAGGCCTCGGCGTTTTTTGCGGGCGACGCGCGATGGGCAGAATGGCGCGCCTCGGCCCACGAGGAATGGGGTTGGAACGCTCAACCCGTGCGCGGCCACGGAAGCTGGGGCGGCCTGAACGTGCTCGAGGGCGCGGACCTTGCGGTGTTGGGCCCCGACGACGAAGTTGCCGTACTCACCCGAGCGCGCATCAAGTGGTCTCAAGCTCTTAGATTTTGGTGGAACGTTCCCGGGGCCAGCCGTAACCTCGATCGCCTGTCCGATTTGATTTACCGCAAGGGCGTGGGCGAATTGCCCCTGGTCGAGCAAGCCACGTTAAGCGTTTGGCGCAGCGCGGAGGCCCTCGACGCCTTTGCCTACCGCAGCCGGGAGCACGCGCCGATGGTGCGCAAAACCCGCGACTACGGCTGGTACAGCGAAGAAATGTTCCTCAGGATGAAGGTCTTGGAACGTTGGGAGCCGCGCCCTATCTTGGGTGCATGACCGGACTGCGCTACCTGCTTTCGCTACTTCTTCCTGCGTCGATTTACCTCGGGCTGCTGAGCCGCGGCCCGTTGGCCTTTGCGGCCTTGGGGTTTGCGTTTGGGTTGGTTCCGCTTCTCGAAGCCGTACTGCCCGCCTTTGCCGCCAATCTAAGCGAGGCCCAGCGGGCCGAGCGCCTGCGTCAACCGTGGTACGACGCGCTGGTGCTGGTCCAGATTCCGCTTCACCTCGGTGCGATTGCACTCTTTTTATTGGTGGTGCCCGAAGACCGCGCGGCGGGTGACGTCCTCTCGCTGGTTGGGCACATTACCGCCATGGGGGTTTCGTGCGGATCCTTAGCCATCAACATTGCCCACGAACTGGGCCACCGTCCAAACGCTACCTACCAGCGCTTAGCCCAAGGATTGCTGGTCACCACGCTCTACGGCCAGTTTTTTATCGACCACAATTTGGGCCACCACAAAAACGTGGCGACACCCGAAGATGCCTCCACCGCCCGGTATGGCGAACTGCTTTATGTTTTTTGGTTGCGGAGCATGCTCGGCGTTTGGCGCACCGCATGGAGGCTAAAGCCGGGATTGATGTCGGTCCTGTTTGCTGCGGAATCGCTGATGCTGCTGGCGCTTTGGCTCGTCGCTCCGCACGCGCTGCTGCCGTTTTTAGGTGCCGCTGCTATGGGCATTTTGCTGCTTGAAACGGTTAACTACATTGAGCACTACGGACTGCTGCGCAACAAAGTGAGCGAATTCCGCTACGAAAACGCCCAGCCTGCGCACTCGTGGAATTCGAACCACCCGCTTGGTCGGTTTATGCTGTTTGAGCTCACGCGGCATTCCGACCATCACGCGCACCCCCACAAGCCTTATCCGGTCCTCGATCACTTCGACGAGGCGCCACAAATGCCCGCGGGCTATCCTGCGATGATGGTGCTAGCGGCGGTTCCGCCCTTGTGGTTTCGGGTGATGAATCCGAGGCTAAAGTCAGCAGCTAGCAACTAGTTACCAGCAACTAGACACCAGCAACTAGTTACCAGTTGCGAGAAACTAAAACGGGTTGGTCGCCCAAACGCCCAATTCGGGAATAAATCCGCGGTCGTCCATGGCCAAAGCACTTACCATGGCATGGGCCAACTCTTCGGGGCGAAGCATGTTGTCTTTGAGCGGCTTTTCTTCGCGGCTTTCGACGTTAAAGGCCGTGGGCACGGCCGACGGGTTTACCAGCATCACGCGAATGTTGTGCGGACGGAGTTCGTCGCGCCAGCATTCCGTCATTCCGCGCACCGCAAATTTCGAGGCGGCATACACAGTTCCGTTCTTGAATCCGCGCACCCCAGCGCTTGAAGCGATGTTGATGATGTTGCCCTTGTTTTGGGCCTTCATCCGCCGGGCGGCTTCGCGACCGACGATGGCGGCGCCAAACACGTTGGTGTGAAAAATTTTCTCGAAATCCGACCACGACACCTCGTCCACAGGCCCAAAAAATCCGATTCCGGCGTTGTTGACGAGTACGTCAAGCCCACCCCATTCGCGGTCGATTTCGGCGTACATCGCTAGGATGTCAGATTCCTTGCTGGCGTCGTAGTGCAGGGGCCAAGCGCCGAGTTCAGTGGCAACGTGTTCCAGCTTGCTGCGGTCGCGGCCGGTGATGGCGACGCGGGCTCCGCGCTCGATAAGAAGGTGCGCAGTGGCTTTACCCAGGCCTGACGAGCCTCCGGTGATTAGAATGCGGGCATTGGTGAATTCCATGTATGGTATTTAAAATGGTAACGGATGTGGGCGGTGCCAGTTCACGAGAACCGGTGCTCAATGACGCGCTCGCGCACGTCAAACGGAACCACAGAACTTAGTCCGAGGTAGTTGGCTCCGTCTTCGGCTGATGAGAATCCGCGAAATGCGCTAAGCGGGGGCATGCCAATCAGTTCAGAGCCTCGAGCTTCGAGTCCGTGGACCCGCGCCAAACGGTCGACCGCGTCGTACACCTCTTTGAGCACCGTTCGGTTGAGGTCGGTGATGTTGCAGCTAACCTGACTGCAACCAAACGCCGGAGTGTCCCAGCCGATGGCGCGTACGCCGGGGAGTCCGCCCGACGCGTGTTCGCGAACCTCGGCGGCAATGGCGCGCGCGGCGTCGAGGTTGACCGCCGAAAGGTTGACGTTGTAGGCGAGCAAAAAGTCGCGGGCTCCCAAGGCCATAGCCCCAAACGAAGGGTGGTAGGTGCCAAAATCAAACGTGCTTTGGCGGGCTTCGACGCCTTCGTACTGGCCCTTTCGCACGTTGGCGAGCAGGCGGAATTCGGGACGACGGGCGTTGCGGGAATAAAACCAACCGCCGGCAGGCAGCCCAGCCAATCCTGTCGCAACCTGTTCGGCTGCGCGGTCTGCGAGGGTGGAATCTTCAGGTCGCAAGGCTACCAACGGGCAAACGTCTACGGCGCCGATGCGCGGGTGCGCTCCGTGGTGCAGGCGAAGGTCAATGTGTGCGGCTGCGGCGGCAACGAAAGCGATGCATCCGTCTACCACGGCCTCGGCGGGCCCGGCAAAGGTGTACACGGTTCGGTGGGCGTCCCAACCCGCGTCGCGGTGCCAAAGTTGAAGCTTGGGGACAGAATGCAGCGCGGAACTCAGCGCATCGAGTACGGCGGGGTCGCGCCCTTCAGACACGTTGGCCACGCACTCGAGCCAGCCCGCCGGTGCCCGCACTACCAGGGGAGGTTTTGGGTTCCGCGCACAAAATCAAGCAGCAGCATGGCCGCCGCCTTGGCCTGACCGGGGCGTTCGCCTTCAGAGGCATAGTTCAGCGCCAATTCGGTGAGGTGGACGTAGGCAACTTGGCCCGTTTGCCCCGCGCGGTAGGCGAGTTCACGGGCCTGAAGCCAGGACCATCCGCTTGCGGTTTGCGCGCTCGAGGGGGCGCCCGTAATGCCGTCGACGTCGATTTCGAGGCCAAATGGCCCCATCTGTACGTGGCCAAGCATGCGCTCCAACGCCGATTCCCACGAAGTTTCGCCGCGTACTGCCCAGGATTCAAAGGTTTCAAACGCCCAGCCGTCGGTAGTCTTCAGCCGTTCAAGGCTTGCAGCGTTTACCGCGTATTCGCTAAGGCCCAGTACCGCGTAGCGGTCGAGGTAGCCCCGCGCATGAGCGTAGCTGAACCCGTTGCCGCTGTGGCGCCCTTCAAGGTCGCGCACGTCGGGGTGCGGATCCAGGTTCAAGGCATGTGCCGGCCGCCCCGCCGCCTCTGCGGCGGCCCAAAGCAAGGGAAGGGCGTTGTTGTGTCCGCCGCCCACCACCAATGGAACGGCGCCAGCCTTCATCCACGGAAGCACCGCGGCGTGCACTGCCTCGTCCACCGCTTCGATGCTGCCGGCCTGGCGCAGGTCCAAAATTCCGCCCCAGGCGAAGTCAGACCCGCGCACCCAGTCGTTGCACGGAATGTTCAGCAGCGCCCGCAGCACCGCCTCGGGGCTCTCGGCGGCACCGGGTCGCCCGCCGTTGGCGCGCACGCCAAGGTCTTCGGCAACGCCAAAGAGCACAAACGGCGCCTTACCCGTCGGGGCGAGCGCGTCGCCCAGACGAACCTCGCCGGTACGGGGCGTGTACAGGTGGGACCAAGGATTATCGGCCATAAATCAAGGTTTGGGCGATGCGGTTTTCGCTGGTGAAGTAGGGGAGCTCGGCGTAGTCCGCCATCGGTTGCGTCAGGATTAGGTGCGCGTCCATTCCGGGCTGGATGCGGCCCATGCGGTCTTCAGCGCCCACGGCGTAGGCCGCGTTGGCGGTAAGGGCCGCCAAGCCTTCGTCGACGCGCAGCTTCATTTGGTGCGCAGCAAGGCTCCAAGCCATGCGCAGGTCGCTCGACGGCGCCGAACCCGGATTGCAGTCTGACGCGATGGCCAGCGGCAATCCGGCATCAATGAGCGCCCGACCCGGCGTGTAGGGAATGTTCAAAAACAGCGAGCAGTGGGGTAGGGCCACCGGCATCGGGCCGTCGCCGTGGGCCCAGGCCGTCTGGAGGTCCTGCAGGTCGGCGTCGTTGAGTACCTCGAGGTGGTCGACGCTGCGTGCTCCTGCGGCCACGGAGGCTTGAATGCCGCCAATGCTTTGAAATTGATTGACGTGGGCTTTGAGCGGAATGCCGCGCTTCGCCGCGGCCTCGGCAAGGCGTACCAGATCGCTCGGCCTAAAGTAGTTGGCTTCACAAAACACGTCTACGAAGTCCACGAGCCCGTCGTCGGCCAGTGCCGGAAGCCAGCGGTCAACGGCGGTCGCCACAAAATCGTCGAGGTTTGCAGCTTTGGGCAGGGCGTGCAACGCCAAAAACGTGGCCCACAACGGCATGGGCTGAAGCTCACGGGCGCGCTGCACCACGCGCAGCATCTTGCGTTCCGCCTCGAGCGTCAAACCGTACCCGCTTTTGATTTCTGCCGCGACGGTTCCTGTGGATCGGGCCGTTTCGAGGCGCGCAAGCAGGGCTTCGAGCAGCGCGGACTCTTCGGTCGCCGCAATCGCCGCCGCAGAATTCAAAATACCGCCGCCCGCCGCCGCAATGTCGTGGTAGCTGGCGCCGTCGAGCCGCATGCGAAACTCGGTGACGCGGGGAGCAGCATAAACCAAGTGCGTGTGGCTGTCGACAAAACCGGGCAGCATCCATTGGCCCGGGCACCGACGCACTTCCCAACCGGCGTCGTCGTTGGGGCACTCCGCCATCGGCCCAAGCGCGGCAATTCGGCCGCCGACCACGTCGACAAATGCGTCGTGGACCACCGGCAGCGAGGCCATTTCAGCACCGCACAGCGGCCCGTAGCCAAGGTTTTGGGCACTGCCGACCACGCCGGCGAGTTCGGTAAAGCGAATGCGCATGATACGAAGGTACGCTTCGCGTATTTTTGAAGAATGGCCGGCAACACTTTTGGAACGCAGCTTCGCCTGACCACGTGGGGCGAATCGCACGGCCCGGCGGTGGGCGGAGTGCTCGACGGTTTTCCCGCGGGAACCGCTTTGGACCTCGACGCCGTCGAATGGCTTTCGGGGCTTCATCCGGAGGCTGATGCCCACGGACGGCGGATTACCCTCGGCACACCCATCGCCTTCTTGGTGCGCAACCAGAACACGCAGTCGGGGGACTACGCTGCCCTTACTGAAGTGTTCCGCCCGGGCCATGCCGACGCTACCTACCAGGCCAAGTACGGAATCCGCGACGTGCGGGGCGGCGGCCGAAGTTCGGCCCGCGAAACCGTCGCGCGGGTGGTTGCCGGGGCCCTAGCCAAGCAGCTGCTCGGACCAAAAGTCACGCTGCGCGCCGCGGTGGAGCGCGCGGCGGGCATCTCGGCGAGCGCTCCGGCCACATGGGATTGGTCCTTGCGCGAACAAAGCCCCGTGGGCTGTCCTGATTTGGCCGCCACGGCCGCCATCGAAGCCGAAATTGCGCACCGCCGCGGCCAAGGCGACTCGGCCGGCGGAGTGGTCTACCTCGAAGTCCTTGGAATCCCCGCCGGATGGGGCGAACCCGTATTTGACAAGCTGCACGCTGTACTCGGTCATGCGCTGCTGAGCATTAATGCCGTGAAGGGTATCGAATTTGGAGCTGGCTTTGCGGGCGCCGACCTGCGCGGTAGCCAGCACAACGACGCCCCCGACGCCGACGGCATCGTTCGCCAAAACCGCGAAGGCGGAATCACGGGCGGAATCAGCAACGGCCGTGCGATCACGGCGCGAATAGCGTTTAAACCCGTGTCAAGCATCGCTTTAGCACAAAACGCGTTAAATGCTGAAGGTGAGCTTCAAACCTTGAGTATTTCGGGGCGCCACGACGCGTTGGTGGTTCCGCGCGCCCTGCCAATTGTCGAGGCGATGGCCGCCCTGGCGCTGGCCGACGCCATGCTCCTGCAACACATTCATTCCCACTAAACCCATGAAACTGCACCACAAAATCCTGCTCGGCATGCTCCTTGGCCTCCTGTGGGCCATCGCATCCGCCTTCATCGGCGGAGCGGAATTCACCGCCGACTGGATCGCTCCATTTGGAACCTTGTTCATTAATGCGATGAAGTTGATCGCTGTTCCGCTGGTGCTCTTCAGCATCATCGACGGAGTAGGGCAGGTTGGAAATCCTCGGGCCTTGGGGCGCATTGGCGGAAAAACCCTCGGGCTTTACCTGATTACCACGCTGGCGGCCATCCTCATGGGCGTGTTTGCCGTCAACTTGGTTCAGCCCGGAAAAACCGCTTCCCCCGAACAGCGCATGGAAAACCGGCGCGGATTTGAGGCTTGGCTGCACGCCAATAACCGACCGAGCCCCGACGGCCAGTGGCTTACGGACGCGACGGCGGCCGAGGCGGTAACCTCCGTTGATGCAAACCTCGACGCCCAAATCGCTGACGTGCGCGGAGGCGACCGCGGTCCCCTCGAGTTTTTGCACGAAATGGTTCCGAGCAACGTCTTTGAAGCCCTTTCGGACGGCAGCATGCTGCAAATCATTGTGTTTGCCATCTTTTTTGGCGTGATCCTGGTCCTTATGCCGCGCGAGCAAACCGATCGCGTTCGCCCGTTGATGGCCGAACTTTCGGCCGTTTTTGTGCACATGGTGGTGGTCGTCATGAATGCGGCGCCCTTCTTCGTCTTCGCGCTCATGGCCGGAACCCTTACGCAGCTCACGGGCGACGACCCCGCGCGCCTGCCCAACCTGCTTCAAACCTACGGAACCTACATGCTTACCGTTTTTGGCGGACTTGTCGTGCTCCTGATCACGCTGTACCCCACGCTGGTGTGGCTCGGAACCCGCAAGCACGGCTGGTCCTGGATCAAGAGCTTTACCTTTTTCTTTCGCGGAATGCGTCCGGCCCAGCTGCTCGCGTTCAGTACCTCGTCTTCGGCCGCAACCCTGCCCGTCACCTTGGAATGTGTGCACGATAACCTAAAGGTCGACGAGCAAGTAAGCCAGTTCACGCTGCCCATCGGGGCCACCGTAAACATGGACGGAACCAGTCTGTACCAAGCAGTTGCCGTGATTTTCTTGGCCCAGTTTCACCTCGTGGACCTGAGCCTCGCCCAGCAGGTGACCATCGTCGTCACGGCGGTAGCCGCCTCGGTAGGGGCTGCAGCCATTCCTTCTGCCGGACTTATCATGCTCATCATGGTGCTCGACGCCGTTGGACTCAACCCGGCGTGGATCGCCCTGATTTTTCCGGTGGACCGGATTCTCGATATGTGCCGCACCGTAGTCAACGTTTCGAGCGATGCGGCCGTCGCACTGACGGTGGCGGCCAGCGAGGACCAATGGCACGGAGCGGAGTGAGGTTGCCGGCCGCAGGCCGGCAGCTGCTGGTTGCTAGCTGCTGGTTGCCGGCCGCAGGCCGGCAGCTGCTGGTTGCTAGCTGCTGGTTGCTTTCCTTTGCCGCTGAAGCCCAAGTTCAATTAGGAGATTGCGACAAAGCAGGCGTTCCTTCTGCGCAAGTGCTCAAGGCCGAAGGAGCTTTAGCTAAAGGCGACCGCCCAATGGCCCAAGTGTACGTTTCGAGCTTGCGCCGCAAGGAGCCCGAGTCGGTCCACGTTTGGTACCTCGACGCGGAACTCGCGCTGCTCCTCGGCGAAGAGCGCGCCGCCTTGGCCCTGTACGAAAAAGTCTACGCGGCCTGCCCGGACTACCTCAGCGACCTGGCTTTTCGCATCGGAGCGCTCCATGCGGGCCAAGGTCGCCGCGCCGAGGCCCAGCGGTACTGGGCCGCGCCCAACGCCGGGGCGGAGGCCCGGCGTTGGCTTCGCCGCTTCGCCATCGAAGACTCGCTGCGTGCGCACCCCGTTCCCTTTAGTCCTGAACCCATCGACGGCTTGGCTACCGCTGCAGACGAATTCTTGGGCGTTCGCAGCCCTGACGGGAGCAAATGGTACTTTACCCGTCGCCGAACCGTCGTTGACCGCAAGAGCGGTCCCGCTGCACTGACCCGGCTCGAAGAAGTGCTGTGTGAGGCGGTATCGGGTCCCCAGGGGCTGGACGTGCGTCCCTTGGACCGACCGTTTAATGCCGGAATGAACGAAGGAGGCCCCTCGGTCAGCGCGGACGACCAGTGGATGGTGCTGACGTCGTGTGCGCCCGACGCTAGCGGCTACCGCAACTGCGACCTTTTCTTGGCGCACCGCGAATACGGCGAATGGTCTACGCTCAAACGCATGGACGAACTTTCGCTGCCTGCCTCGTGGGACTCGCAGGCGGCCCTTTCGGCCAACGGAGATCGCATCATTTTTTCGAGCGACCGCCCCGGGGGACGCGGAGGATTGGACTTGTGGATGTCGGTCCGCACCGCTGACGGAACCTGGTCCGCACCCGAAAACCTCGGTCCAGCGATCAACACGGACGGCGACGAAAAGGCGCCCTTTCTGCACGCCGACGGCACAACGCTTTTTTTCTCCTCCAACGGCCATCCGGGTGTGGGCGGCTTTGACGTCTACTACGCTGACTGGACCCAGAATTTTGCGCCACTGAATTTGGGCTTTCCGATCAATACCGAAGGTGATGAGGTTGGCTTTGGCGTGCATGCCAACGAACCGCTCGGCTACTTTAGTGCCCGTCGGGATGCCGGCGGTTACGACATGATGCGCTTTGCGCTGCCCGGTTCGGCGGCCGGTCGTGAGGTGGCGTTTGTGCGCGGAAGCATCGACGGCGAAATCCCCGACGACGGCCGACCCGCCCAAATCCGCATCGAAAACCTGCGCACCAAAACGAGTCAATCGGTGGTGGTGGATCCGGGAACCAAAACCTTCACGGCGGTCATTGCCCGCGCCGACCTCGCGGAATCGGTGCTTGAGTTGGACCACCCCGAACTGGGGTACACGGCCCTCCGCCTTGAGGAATATACCGACGACGAAGAAATTCCTGCGTTGGTAGCCCGCAAGGCCCAGCCCGGAACCGAATTCGCTCTGCGTAGCATTTTGTTTCAGACTTCGAGTTCCGAACTCCGTTCCGAGGACCAGCGCGCCCTCGAGGGCTTTGCGCGCTACCTGGAGCGCCATCCGGAATTCCGCGTTGAAATTCAAGGCCATACCGACAACGTGGGCTCGGCCGCAGCCAACGTCAGTCTGTCGCAGCAGCGCGCCCAGCGGGTCCTCGACCACTTGGTTCAGCTCGGCGTTTCTCGCTCGCGCCTTTCGGCCAAGGGGTACGGTTCCGCGCGACCGATTGCCAGTAACCAAAACGAAGAAGGCCGCTCGCGCAATCGGCGAACGGCCTTCGAAATTGTGCCGTAAAAAGGGGGGTTGCGAATTAAACGCGGCGCTCCTTGATGCGTGCGCTCTTACCAGTGCGGTCGCGCTGGTAGAAGATGCGTGCGCGGCGAACCTTACCCGTCTTGTTCACTTCGATTTTCTCGAGGTTGGGCATGTTCACCGGGAAAATGCGCTCAACGCCGATGGCGCCTGACATTTTGCGAATGGTGAAGGTTTCGGTGGCTCCGGCGCCGCTGCGCTGAATCACGTCACCGCGAAAGAACTGCGTACGCGTTTTTTCGCCTTCGACAATTTTGTAGTAAACCGTAATGGTGTCACCCGCCTTGAATGAAGGGAAGTCCTTCTTCTCAATGTAGGTCTCCTGAACGTACTTAATCAGATCCATGATCTAGAAATTATGCAATTCAAACGGCAACGTACTTCACTTTGAAGCAGAGGTTGGGTCTGCGGAATCCCTTTTGGCGTAGTTCCTCCAGGGGCGGCAAAGGTAGTGCGAAAAACGACGTAATTAACTACCCGCGCAATCTTGGTAGTTCGGGCTAACGCGAAGGGCCGTTTCGGCCTTCTTGCGCGCCACCCAGGCTTCGAGCACCTCCTGGCGGCGCTTGTTTTCCACGTAATTTTTTAGCAAGGCCAAGTCTTGGTCCAGATTGGCGCGGTGCGGCTCGACTTTGCTGCGCAACTGAATGATGCGAAAGAATTCCTTGCCTTGGGGGTCGCGAACCAAAGAGGCCTCGCTGATGCTGCCGGTCGCTAAGTTTTGAATCGCATAAAAAACGCCGCGGTCGAGTTGATCTATGCTGAACTTCACGTCCATGGTATTGGGATTCAGCATGATGCCCGCGTTAAGCTTGGTTTCTTCGTCTTGAGAAAACTGCTGGGCGGCGGCTTCAAACGTTAAGGTTCCGGCCACGACGGCGCTGCGAATGCTGTCAAGGCGCTTCTGCGCGGCATCTAAATCTTTTTGCTCCAGCTTGGGCTTGACCAAAATGTGGCGCAGGTCCAATTCTTCGCCGCGCTTCGCCTGAAGCTGCACAATGTGGTACCCAAACTCTGTGCGGAACGGCTTAGAAATTTCTCCAATGGCCAGGTTGTACGACACGGCATCAAATTCCTTGACGAATTGTCCGCGCTTAATCCCCTTGTACTCGCCGCCATTTCGGTTGGAACCCGGATCCTCGGAATACAAAATGGCCATGGTCGCAAAGCTGGAACCGTTGAGAATGCGTGTGCGCAGCTGCTCGAGCCGTTCCATGGCCTCCTTTTCGGCTTTTTCGCTCACAATCGGGTTTAAGATGATCTGCGCCAACTCAACTTCAGTACCAATGAGGGGCAGGGAATCGAGCGGAAGCTTGCGGATTTCTTGCTCAACTTCAACTGGGGTCACTTTTACGTTCTCGGTCAAGGTGCCCTGCATGCGCTGCGCTGTCATCTGGTTCTTCATCAGGGGACGCATCTCCTCCTTGATCTCGAGAATGGACTTTTTGTAGTATTCCGTGAGGCGTCGCTCGCTGCCAATTTGCGCGACGAGCTGTTCAATGCGGCGGGAGATGTTGTCGTCGATCTCTGAGTCGCTCACCACGACCGAATCGATGGCGGCATGGTGAATTAGGAGTTTTTCAAGAATGAGCTCTTGGAGCACGTCGCAGTCGCTGCGGTCTTGACCTTCGCGCTTGAGGGTCTCGCGCATGATGCTGACGTCTGACTGCAAAATCAACTCGTTGCCCACTACGGCGACGACGCCGTCGGCCAGTATGGGCTGTGCTAGGGCGGAATGGCAAAATGCTACCGCGAAGATCGAGGCGGCGAATAGGGAGCGAATGGTCATGGGCATAGCAAGGGCAAACGTACGGCGGATCAAAACTTAGGCGCCTACGTGCGCATTTCGTGCCAAAAGTTCACGGGCCAAGTTGAGGTAGTTCTCTGCGCCGGTCGACGCCGCGTCGTAAACCATAATCGGCTCGCCAAACGAGGGCGCCTCGCTCAACCGAACGTTGCGCGATATGACGGTGTCAAACACGAGCTGCTGAAAATGCTGGCGCACCTCGTCGACCACTTGATTACTCAACCGAAGGCGCGAATCGTACATCGTGAGGAGCATGCCTTCGATCTGCAGCTGGGCATTCTGCAGGCTTTGTACTGAACGAACCGTGTTGAGCAACTTACCTAATCCCTCGAGGGCAAAGTACTCGCACTGAATGGGAATGATGACCGAATCAGCGGCAGTCAGCGCGTTGAGCGTAACGAGTCCCAGGGAAGGCGCGCAGTCGATCAAAATGTAGTCGTAGTCGGCCTTTACCTCGGCAAGGGCAGACTGAAGCATGTACTCTCGGCGGGGCTTATCCACCAGCTCCAGCTCGGCCGCAACGAGGTCGAGGTGCGCGGGCATCAGGCTCAAATTGGGGTTGCGCCCGTCGACAATGGCCTGGCCGGGGGGCACAGCGTGCTCGAGCACGTGGTAGGTGCCCGTTTTTGGCTCGGTTGGGTCGTAGCCCAAGGCCGACGTCGCATTGGCCTGAGGATCGGCATCGATGAGCAGCACGCGCTGCTCCAAAACGCCCAAGGCGCTGGCCAGGTTGACCGCGGTAGTCGTCTTGCCGACTCCGCCTTTTTGGTTTGCAACGGCGATGATTTTTCCCACAGCGGCGAAGGTAGCGCGAGACCCGGACCTACTCGTGGCTTGTGGAAAACTTAATCCTTTGCGCCGGTGCGGGGAGCAATCGCCGTTCGCACCACGCCGCAGTGGAGCATTTCGTCACCAAAGTAGGGGTTCATGACTACTTTTTCGCGGCTGATCCACGTCGCCCCTTCGTAGTCGAAGGCCATCGGACAAAACTGCAGGTAGAGGCTGTCTTCACCCGGCTTGGACTCAAGCGAAACGAGGTAGGCTTGGGTGAGGCTGTAGAAGGCTTTGCGCTGGGTCTCGAGGTCGCTGCTCGAAGCGATTTGGCGCACCGACGAACGAAGTTGGTCGCCGGGACTGTTGGCTGTCCAGAGCGAATCCAAGTGCTTAGCGGCGTTTTGGGCTTCAATGGGGTCCGAAGAGACCAACGCGTCTTTGATGCGCAAGTACTGGTCCAGCGGAACCTCGGCGTAGGAGTCCTTTAGGTAGGTTCCTTGTGCGGGTTCTGCACGAGTGGTGAATTCTTGGTCTTCGGGTGCGGAACAAGCGGCCAGCACAGCAGCGGCGGCAATCAGTGCGTACTTCATGCCCCAAAATTAGGCGCTAGTTGCGTGCGTCGCGCATCGGATTGCTCCGCCATAGCTGAGCTCCGGTTGGCTTCGGAAGCGCTTCCAGATGAAGGTCGGCATCGCCGCCCCATACGTTGTTGTACTGGTCAATGTCGGCGAGTTCGCGGAACGGATCCAAGTCAATCGACACCGCCTTTTTGGGTAAAAACACGGTTTTGGTGATTTCTTGTTCGCTCTGAATCCAGATTTCGGCGGGCCAGCGCTCAATGTGCGAGCTTCCGTCGGCAAACGTGTAGCGCACGACCACGGGCATTATTAGTCCCCCCGCGTTCTTCACGGTGATTTCGTGAAGGTATCCGCTCGGACCCGGCTTGAGCGCAGTCAAACGCTTGGCGTCGGCTTTGCTCACGGCGTGGCGGTTGTACTCGGTCACGTAAAAATCGCGGTAGGCGGGATCTTTATCGACCTTGGTCGGGCGGTTGCTGGTTTCGTTTCGTTGGTTCCCAATAAACGCGGCGTACTCCGCGTCGGCTTCGGCCTTGCGCTGGGCTTCGAGTTCCTTGGGGTCCAGCGTTGGAACCGCCGCAATGCGCACTTTGCTCAGTTCCTGATCTACGGCTTCGGTGGTGTAAAACCATCCGCGCCAGAACCAGTCCAGGTCTACGCCGCTGGCATCTTCCATCGTTCTGAAAAAGTCTGCAGGCGAGGGGTGCTTGAAGGCCCAGCGGGTGCAGTAGGTTTTAAATGCATGGTCAAAAAGTTCGCGGCCCATCACGGTTTCGCGCAAAATATTAAGTGCCGTAGCCGGCTTTCCGTACGCGTTGTTGCCGAACTGAAGAATGCTCTCCGAATTCGTCATAATAGGTACTTGGTTAAGGGCCGGAGAACGCATGTACTCGACAATTTTGTAGGCTGGTCCGCGGCGAGAAGGGTAGTTGACGTCCCACTCCTGTTCGGTGAGGTACTGCACAAAGGTGTTAAGGCCTTCGTCCATCCAGGTCCACTGGCGCTCGTCACTGTTGATGATCATGGGGAAGAAGTTGTGGCCCACCTCGTGGATGATGACGCTGATCATGCCCAACTTCTCGGCTTCGGAGTAGGTTCCGTCGGGATCAGGACGTCCGCCGTTGAAGCAAATCATCGGGTATTCCATGCCGATGTCGTCGGTGTGGACCGAAATGGCGCGCTCATACGGGTAGTCGACCGTGTACTTGGAGTAGGTCTCGATGGTCTGCGCCACGGCGCGGGTTGAGAACTGTTCCCAGAGCGGATTTCCTTCTTTGGGGTAGAACGACTCGGCGAGGGTGGTGCGGTTGCCCACTTTGACGGTCATGGCGTCCCAAATGAACTTGCGGCTCGTGGCAAAGGCAAAGTCGCGCACGTTTTTGGCCGAAAACAACCAGGTTTTGGTGCTCGTAGCCTTGGTCTTTTCGCGCTCACGGGCCTCGGCTTCGGTGGCGATGATCACCGGTTTGTCCGTGGTTTTGCGGGCTTCGGCGAGGCGCTGGCGCTGGGTGGCCGAAAGCACGCTCGCTTCGTTGGTTAGCGTACCCGTGGCTGCCACAAGGTGGTCGCTGGGCACGGTAATGGCGACTTTATAGTCCCCAAACGGCAGGGTGAACTCGCCCTGACCCAAAAACTGCTTGTGCTGCCATCCGACGTTGTCGCCGTACACGGCCATGCGCGGAAAAAACTGGGCTATGGTGTACAGGGTGTTGCCTTCTTCGTCAAAGTGCTCGTACCCGCTGCGGCCGCCGTCTTTCATGCGGTCGTTAATGAGGTAGTTCCAGGCGACGTAAAAGCGGACGCTCTGACCCGGAGCCAAAGCCGCCGGAAGGTCGATCCGCATCATCGTGTTGTTAATCACGTAGGGGAGCTTGCCTCCGGTGGCAGACTTCACCTCGGTTACGTTAAATCCGCCTTGGTATTTGTCGACGTACTGCTCGTTGATTTGTTCGGGCGTGATTGACGAAGGAATGCTGCCTTTCTTGCTCTGGTCCGTCATCGAACCGGGCTTCATCATGTTTTGGTCCAGTTGGACCCACAAATAGGTTAGCGCGTCAGGGCTGTTGTTGCGGTAGGTGATCCATTCCGTGCCGGTAAGTACGTGCGTCTTTTCATCGAGGTTCAGTTGAATGTCGTAGTCCGCTCGGTTCTGGTAGTAGGCGTGCCCCGGAGCCCCCGCCGCATTGCGGTAGCTGTTGGGCGTTGGCAGTTCCTGTTCCAGTTGGCGGAATTTGCTGTGCGCCAATCGGTCAGCGGGGACGTGCTGGGCTTGCGCGCCCAGATGAAGAAGGCTCGCGCACGCTGTCGCGAAGAGGATGGAGTTTTTCATGCCAAGTACCATTGAGATGCCAAATGTAGCGAAATACCGAGGGTCAGCGCCCCCAGAGCGAGGGCAAAATCTTTGGGCGAAAAACCCCGGGCCGAGGCCATCCAGCGAACGGCAAAAACCGCCACGACGACGCTCAGTTGACCGAGTTCAATTCCGCCCGCAAACCAGCCCCACGCGGCCCAAAGCGCCCCAGAATCAGTGGGTAGTAGCGGCCCAAGATCTTTGGCAAATGCCAGACCGTGAATCACACCAAAAGCCGCTGCCACTGCGAGTTCAGGGCCTAACCAACCACGCCGGTTGCTTTTTGGAGCGCCTTTGAACCACACTACGCGCCCGGCCGTGAACACCAAGGTGGCTAGCACGCCGCCCTCAACCCAGGTTTCGTTTAAGGGTAAACTAAGTGCGACTTGGGTCGCCATGGCAATTGTGTGTCCTAGGGTAAATGCGGTGAGGGCACCCAGCCAAAGTTTGTAGTCCCTTGGTGCAAAAGGAGCAATCAGGGCTGCCACAAAGAGAAGGTGGTCCCAGGCGGTGACGTCCAGGATGTGGTAGAAGCCCAATTCTGCAATGGGAGGTACGTTCACCGCAATTCAATTTTAGGGTTGGTAGCCGTGCTTACGGCATCAAGGCGGCCCTTGGGGCCGCGCACAAAGTATACATTTCGCTGGTCTTCAAAGCGCTCGTGGAGGAGCTTGTCGGTAACGGTGAGGGGCAGTCCGCCGTCCACGTGCATTCGAATTTCGACCGCGTCTGGTTGGTAGGTAAAACCATCAATGTGCAGATCTAGTGCCTTTCGACCGCGGAATACAATGAGTTTGCTGCGCACATAATTCTCTGCTTGGCTGCGTCCCTCAGTTCGTTCGAGGCGGACTTTGGTTCCGCCCAACGACGCCGAAACAGCATCTTCAAGGTCGTCGGTGAACAGGCGCACCACCCACTCGGTCCGTTTGGCCCCCACGGTGAGCTCGTGCGAGGCGAGGTGCATGGGGTGGTCCGCGCTCGTGATCAAAAGCAAGAGCGCAAGAGCGCAGTTAATAGCAAAAAAGCGTTGCATGCGGTGCAAACCTAGTTAAATTTAGGGGATGAAACATTCCATTTTGTTCGCAGTGGCGGCATTGCTGTCTGGGACCCTGGTGGACGGGCAGACTCCCGTTTCAATGCGCCTCCGTAGTGCCCGGCTATATCAGGAGGGCGGTTTGCTGACGTATGAAGCGGTGCTTCCGGCCAGCGCGGAGGTGCGCATGTTCCGACTCCACGGACTGGGTTCGGTGACTAAGGGCAGCGAGGTGGTTCGGGTGCAGGGCGCTTCGATTCGGTCTCGCAACTGGAATTATGTGCCGCGTTTCGTGCCCGACGCCGAGTTGGTGCGCCTGGACGAACGCTTGGACTCCGTGTCTGCGGCGGTTCGGCAATGTCAACGCCAGCGCGAGTTGATTCAGTCACAGCTTGCCCTTTTGACCGCGAGCGCGGCGGCCAGTGCGGCGAGCCCCGCAAACCTCGACCTCTGGAATGCTCGGGTGGCGCAGCTATTGGAACGCCAGCACGATGCCAACGACCGAGCGCGACGCCTTGAGGCGCGGTCCGCAGAGTTGACGGAGCTTCGCGCGCTCCGCGCGGCCCGTTATCCAGAGCGCGAATCCGTTCTGGAATTAGAGCGCATGCCGTCGGCCAAAGAGACCCGATTGGAAGTTACGGTGCTGGACCACAGCGTGCGTTGGTCGCCGAGCCATGCAGTGTACGTGGACGAGTCCGGCTCCGCACTGGTGCGCTTGGACGCGACGCTTGAGCAGCAAACTGGCTGGGACTGGAACGCAATACCTGTCACCTTGGTAACCGGGACTGCAGGTGCAGTGCAAGGGAAGCCGGTGCTTACACCGTGGCTGCTGGGAGCGCCTATGGTCGTTATGGATAATTTGGAGCTTTCGGAGGTGGTCAAGACGAGGGCCAAAGCCGAATCGATCCGCAACGAAGACGGGTATTCCATGGCTCAAGATTATGAAGATCAAGGAGTTTCCATGGAGTTTCCGCTTACTGAGGCGTTCAGCTTGCGGTCGGGGACCGAGGGGCGCGTGGTACTTCGTTCCAAAACGCTGCAGGCCCTATTGACGTTTTATACCGCTCCACGAATTCAGGAGTCCGTGTTCGCTTTGGCGGAGTTTCCGGATTGGGCCCAAGCCGAAGCGCTTCCGGTGCCCTACACCCTTTACTACAAAGATCAGTTGGTTTCTGAGGGATTCCTGCCTGACAGCCGAAGCCTCGACACCTTGGTGCAGTCTTTGGGCGAAGACCTTCGGGTGAAAGTGACTTTTGACGCCACGGTGGCCTCTGAGCGCAAAGGGACCGCGCGCTTGGAGCGCCACAGCAACCAAATCAAGTTGGTTAATCCACGCTCAGAACCCATTACTCTCGTGGTCGAGGACCGCAGTCCAGTTTCTCGGGCTAGCGAACTGGAGGTCGTCGATGGGGAATGGGGAGGAGCCCAACGAAATCCTGAAACGGGAATTTTGCGGTGGAGCCTAACCCTGGGACCCAAAGAGGCCCGCGAACTGAAGTACCGCTTCACTATAAAGCGGACCCGCCGTTGAGCGCCGCCTATCCCTTTCAGATTCGGAGCGCGCAAGACTACCGCGCGGCGTGCGCCGAGGCCCGCGAGAATCCGGAGGCCTTCTGGGCCGGAGTTGCCGAGCACTTTCGCTGGAAGCGCAAATGGGATAAGGTACTGGATTGGAATTTTGAGGAGCCTCGAATTGAGTGGTTTAAGGGAGCCCAGCTCAACATTACCGAGAACTGCCT
>JACCDJ011528728.1_pt1 | contig 21414 bp, 19 predicted proteins | sample 7444481 | NCBI WGS metagenome assembly JACCDJ01 (sample SAMN15323435, study PRJNA562643) | freshwater metagenome | isolation source: river surface water | place: USA:Blue River Watershed | collected 2017-08-15 | reverse complement strand
GTGCAGTTGTTGCTTTCTTCTGTGTCTTCCAGACTCCACCGCTGCCTTTCTTGGTGCAGGTGAAATTGGTTGCGCCTTGCTTGAATGTTGCACCTACTGGAGAACAAGCATCGCCATCTTTTACCTTTGCCGCATGGGCATGTCCGCCTGGAAGGACTAGAGCTGCAATCAGTAATGATGCTGCCAAATAGGACTTCTTCATATTTCTCCCCAAGCTAAGTGCTGATGTGTATGGAGAGAAGTGTGGCAAGAAAGCGCTTATATGTGCGGGCGGGAGTGGTCAGAAAATGACCAGAGTGGTCAGCCCGTATTGCGTAGGCCTGTTGCAACACCATTAATCGTTAGCAATAGCGCGCGGACGAGGGTGGAATCGGCACTTGCATTCGAGGTGCGCACACGATTGAGAAGATTGATCTGCAATGAATGAAGAGGAGCAAGGTAGGCATCGCGGACTTCTAGTGTGCGAGCAAGGACTGGTTGATCACCCAAGAGAGCTTTCTTGTCTGTCAGGGCGAGAACCTCTTTAACGGTGAGCTCAAACTCTTCTTCAATGGTTGCTAAGAAGTGGTGAAGTTCTTTAGGCACCAGCGTCTCTACGTAGCGACGAGCTGTTTTGAGATCTGTCTTTACTAAAGTCATCTCAACGTTGCTAATAAATGTAGAGAAGAAGTGCCACTCGGCAAGCATCTTCTTGAGTACTTCGTTCTTGCCTGCTTCGCGCGCGGCTTTGAGTCCACTGCCCACACCAAACCATCCTGGAACGATCTGACGTGATTGTGTCCAACCAAAAACCCATGGAATAGCACGGAGTGAATCAAGACCACCTGATGCATCGGGTCGACGTGAAGGACGTGAACCAAGGAAGAGATTTCCTAATTGTTCAACAGGTGTTGATGCGTAGAAATATGCAGGTAGATCTGGGTGATCGATAAGAGAGCGATAACGTGCAAAGGAGCTATCGCTGACCAAGTTCATACATTCATTCCACTGCTCTAGATCTGCAGGGGCTTGGCGAGGTCCACGATTGAGAACAGTTGCCTCTAACGATGCTGCGAGTGTGAGCTCAACGTTCTCGCGAGCAAGAGCTGGTAGCGCGTACTTATCGCTAATGACTTCGCCTTGCTCAGTCATTTTGATTGCACCATCGACTGAACCCCAAGGTAGAGCAACGAGCGCCTCATATGTTGGTCCGCCACCTCGACCTACAGACCCACCACGACCATGGAATAGGCGAAGCTTCACACCGTGTTTGATCGCCACATCGCGAAGACGACGCTGCGCACGGTGAATCTCCCATTGGCTTGTCGCAATTCCTGCATCCTTATTGGAATCTGAATATCCCAACATAACTTCTTGGACATTTCCTCGAAGAGTAACGAGCTTGCGATAAGTCTCATTTGATAAAAGTTTCTCAAGAATGTCACCTGCTGCGCGAAGCTCTGCAACAGTTTCTAGAAGTGGAGCAAAGCCAACTTTTGCAACTCCCTTATCGAGATCAACGAGTCCTGCATACTTTCCAAGAAGCGCTGCCGCAATTAGGTCATCTGCGCCCTTTGTCATAGAGACGATGTAGGTCTCAATTACTTCAGGACCAAAGCGCTCAATAAGCTCGGAGATTGCGATAAATGTATTAAGTGTCTTTGCACCTGCTGCATCAAGTGATGAAGCACTTCTCTTAAGTCCATTTGCTAGCTCTGATGTGAGAATCACAAACTTCTCATCGTGACTCTTCTCGATGTAATCGCCACCGAAGAACTGCTGGAGAGCGGCATGATGAGCATCTGAATGTTCGCGGACATCCAGAGTCGCATGAGTTAATCCGAAAGCAGCAACTGTGCGAATGGTGCGCTCCAGAAGACCTGTCGCAATCAACTCTCCTCGATGAGCAAAGAGCGAATCGCGCATCAGAGTGAGGTCAGCTAGTAGCTCTGCTGTATTTGCATAATCACGTCCAGGAACATGAGGTCCGCCAACTGCATGGCGATTTCGAGTAAAGGCCAATCGATGAACGATCGCGGTCGCCTTAAGTCGATACGGCTCTTGAACATTCAGGCGTAGAAAGCGCTGTTCGAACTCAGGAATGTGCTTAAGATCTTCTTCAACAGAGGCGCTGAGTTCGGGGGTAGCACCGGCAATACGAGTTGAAACAGAGAGCATCTGACGGATGCGATCCATCGCTGCAATAGTTGTGCGAATCGCATGGCCTACCTGCAGAACAACTGCATCTTCGGTGATCTGCGGTGTGATGTTCGGATTACCGTCGCGATCTCCACCAATCCATGTGCCAAAGGTCAATGGGCGGGCAGTGACGGGTAGGTCAATGTTGAGGCGCTTGAGCTCGCGGGCAAAGTCATTGAGCACCTCTGGCACGGTCTGCTTTGCAAGATCATCGAGATAGTAGAGAGCGTTCATCGCCTCATCGAGTGGTTCTGGTCGATCAAGGCGAAGTTCATCTGTCTGCCATAAGAGATCTACAGTCTCTGCAAGACGTTCTTCCTGCGTAACGCTCTTTGGTAGATCTAGAAGCGTTGAAATCTCAGAAAGTTTTCCAAGAATAGAGCGACGTGCTGCCTCTGTTGGGTGGGCGGTAAAGACCGGGCGTACTTGAAGTTCACGTACCCACTTCTCAATATCTTCTTGAGTAAATTCATGACCGGTAGAAGGGTTCTTCTGCGCCTCAATGATTTTATCGATCGCTTGAGATAACCAAGACTTTCCATCGCGACGAGCCTCTGCAAGAACTCGAGAGCGGTGAACTTGTTCAGCAACATTTGCTAAGTGAAAGTAGGTACTAAAAGCGCGCACTAAATCGACAGCTTGGTCATCTGTAATCTGAGACAAAATCGCATCTTCGCCATTGTCTGCAGTTGATGAAGAATTATCGCGAACAGCCTTACGAACTTTCTCAACGAGTTCAAGAAGTTCTGGACCTTCCTGACGCACAAGTGATTGGCCCAATAAATCACCAAGGCGGCGCACATCACTGCGCAAAAGCGCATCATCATTTGCGATGATCGATGTCGATACCTGTGAAGTCACAGATGTATTCTCCCACTGAGGGCAGAACTTATGAGACGTTCTATCTCATTATTCGAAACCACCACTGCGCAGGTACTATTGGAGCATTCAAGCCCCCCTTCTTTTTAGAAGTGGGGCATAGGCGCGTTACTAGGGCTCTTGAGGGGAGGCGAAATGCACGGCTTATTAGCTCAGCTGGCAGATAGCGCTGACCTGCACGATCACCTCGCCTCACACCCGCGCATCATCACTGCGCCTTCATCAAATGCATTTCTTGCAGCTATCAAGGCTCAAAAGCAACCGCTATTAATTGTGACTGCATCAAGTCGCGGTGCAGAAGATTTGGCAGAAGATCTACGCAATCTTCATAGCGATGTTCTCGAATTTCCTGCATGGGAGACCCTGCCGCATGAGCGCTTAAGCCCACGTAGCGACACAGTAGCTGGACGTATCTCCACACTCAGTGCACTTGCTGCCATGAAATCAGATGCCAATCCGATTGTTGTTGCACCGGTACGAGCTGTGATTCATCGATTTATCGCATCTCTTGCCACAGAACCACTTCGAACTTTAGAGCTAGGCCAAGAGTTATCTCTGACAGAACTGATTACCCACTTCACCGCTCTGTCTTACACCCGCACAGATTTAGTGGAAAAGCGCGGAGAGTTTGCGGTACGTGGCGGGATTGTCGATGTATTCCTGCCATTGGCAGATTATCCAGTTCGTATTGATTTCTTCGGTGATGAGATTGAAGAGATTAGATACTTTGATATTGCAGATCAGCGTACGACAAAGCCAGTTGCAGGAAAGATTACGATCATCCCTTGTCGCGAACTCTTAATTACCGATGCAGTCCGCCAACGTGCTGAGAAGATGAAGTCCCGCTTTCCTGGGGCAATCGAGGTTCTAGAGAAGATTGCGCAGGGAATAAGCGTTGATGGAATGGAGTCTTTGATTCCATTCCTAGTAGATGATCATCAAACAATCTTTGATCGCATGAGTCCGCGAGCATCTGTCATCTTTATCGATGAAGAGCGGATTAAATCTCGCACCGCAGATTTAATTGAGACAAATGAAGAGTTCCTCGCTGCTTCATGGTCTAACGCATCAATGGGTGGAGAAGCTCCAATGCCTGTCGATAGCGTGACGTATCTACCGTGGGACCAGATGCTCGAGGAGATTGATCGAATTGGCCTAGAGCGAGTGGCCTTTAATAGCTTCGGAAGCGACCTCGATGAGAGCGCATATTTCACTGACTTTATGCCTGTCGAGCCCATGCGAGGCAATATCGAGCGCCTCTGTCAGCTCTTAAGTGATGGCCTTAATCAACATCAGACGGTGCTCTTTGCAGCAACCGGACATGGAATGGCTGAGCGCTATGCAGGAATATTCCGTGATGCAGATCTGCCGGTGCAGCTCAGCGCATCGCTTTCGGCGCGCCCTACCCGCGGTGCAATCCATGTATTCCAATCAACTCTGGCACATGGTTTTGTCAGCGAAGACCATGAACTTCTCTTTATCACCGAGCGCGATCTCTCCGGCACCAAGGTCACATCTAAAGATGGAGCGCGACTTCCGACAAAGCGAAAGCAGGCAATTGATCCACTTGAACTCAAGAGTGGTGACTATGTTGTCCACGAACATCACGGTATTGGTCGCTATGTTGAACTTGTTCAGAGAACAGTCGGTGGAGTTACACGCGAATATCTAGTAATTGAATACGCACCAGCAAAACGTGGCCAACCAGGCGATCGCATATTTGTTCCAACAGATACTCTCGAACAAGTCAGTAAGTATGTGGGTGGTGAAGCACCAGCTGTGCACCGCATTGGTAGCGGTGAGTGGCAGAAAGCAAAGGGTCGTGCGCGAAAGGCTGTGCGACAGATTGCAGGCGAACTCATTCGTCTCTATGCAGCACGCACGAGCGCTCCAGGTTTTGCATTCTCACCCGATACACCATGGCAGCGCGAGCTAGAAGATGCTTTCTCCTACATCGAAACGCCTGATCAGCTTTCAACAATTGAAGATGTAAAGCGAGACATGGAACGTCCCTATCCGATGGATCGCATCATCTGTGGTGATGTGGGCTATGGAAAGACAGAGATTGCGATCCGCGCAGCATTTAAGGCAGTACAAGATGGCAAGCAGGTCGCCGTTCTTGTTCCCACAACTTTGTTGGTCCAACAACATTCAAAGACATTTACAGAGCGCTACTCAGGATTTCCAATCAAGGTAGCCGGAATCTCTCGTTTTAATACAGCTAAAGAGAGTAAAGATATTTTGAAGGAGCTTGAGAAGGGCGCAGTCGATGTAATTGTCGGCACCCACCGATTGCTCTCAGAGGATGTGCAATTTAAGGATCTTGGCCTTGTTATTGTCGATGAGGAGCAGCGCTTTGGCGTAGAGCAGAAGGAATCTCTCAAGAAGATGCGCACCACCGTCGATGTCTTGGCGATGTCTGCAACCCCGATTCCACGCACCCTTGAGATGGCTGTGACTGGTATTCGTGAAATGTCGACCATTACGACCCCACCTGAGGAGCGACATCCGATTCTGACCTATGTGGGCCCAGCTGATGAGGCACAGATTAAAGCTGCCATTCATCGTGAACTCCTGCGAGATGGTCAGATTTTCTATCTGCATAACCGGGTTGAATCAATCGATCGCACTGCATCGCATATTCAAGAGTTGGTACCTGAGGCACGTGTGCGCGTTGCTCATGGACAGATGAGCGAGAACCAATTAGAAGATGTGATTTTGGGTTTCTGGAACCGTGATTTCGATGTTCTGGTCTGCACCACCATAGTTGAGAGTGGTCTCGATATCCCTAATGCAAATACCCTCATTGTTGAATACGCAGAAAATTTTGGACTTTCACAATTGCACCAGCTGCGTGGACGTGTTGGTCGCGGACGCGAACGCGGGTATGCATACTTTCTGTATCCACCCGATAAACCTTTGACAGAAGTTGCACTCGATCGCCTCAAGACAATTGCAACCAACACTGATCTTGGTTCAGGTATGCGCGTTGCCCTTAAGGATCTTGAAATTCGCGGAGCAGGAAATCTCTTAGGCGGCGAACAGTCTGGCCACATTGCAGATGTCGGATTCGACTTATACATGCGCATGGTTGGTGAGGCTGTCACTGATTACAAATCAGGAATCATTGAAGGTGAAGAGATCAGCCATGAGTGCAAAATCGAACTTCCCATCAATGCGCATCTATCGGAAGAGTATGTTCCTGGAGAGCGCCTGCGCCTAGATCTCTATCGACGACTGGCAGATGTAAAGGTTGATAGCGATGTGCAATCTATTCGCGAAGAACTCATCGACCGTTTTGGTGAGCTACCTGAAGAGGCGATTGCACTTCTAGATGTTGCCCTCCTTCGTGCCTTTGCGAAATCTCACGGAATCCGTGAACTCGTCCTGGCTGGCAAGTATGTACGCATGTCGCCACTGACCCTTCCTGAGTCCAAACAGCTCAAACTGAACCGTCTTTTTCCATCCTCGCTCTACAAATCCCAGAGCTCTACTGTGATGGTCGCCATTCCCCGCGCTGGGGCATGGACTCCACCTGCACTCGGGGCAGAGAAATTAGGAGATACTTCTCTCCTAGCGTTTGCTCGTCAGGCGCTGACAGAGTTAACAAGCGCATAGCGCCACAGAAGATAACGGAGCTCGTTCGTGAAGAAGATCCTTAGCCTTATTGCAATTGCCTCAGTATTTTCACTGACAGCGTGTGCAGCAAATGATGCAGCCACGCTCGGTGAAATCACCATTACTGAGACAGATCTTCAGGCAACACTTGATGAGATCATCACTGAGCGCGCAACTATCGACACAACGTCAATGCAGCTTGCAGAGGGTAGCCAGCTCACACGTGGACAGCTTCGTATGAAGATTATCGAGGTGATTTTCGATGAGATTGCAAAAGATCGTAAACTCGAAATCACAGCTACTGATTTAGCAGAGACTCGTAAAGAGATGGTGGACTCCAGTGGTGGAGAAGAAGCGCTTCAAACAAACCTTATTCAAGCTCAAATTGCACCACGTGACTTTGATGCCTATGTTCGTGCAATCGTGATTTCAGGCAAGTTATCAGATGAACTCGCAGTCACAGGCGCCACAGAGGATGAAGTCGCTTCAGCGATTGCAGCTCTTGTAACAGCTAAAGCTGAAGAATTAAATATCAAGCTCAATCCCAAGTACGGTGTATGGAATAACGATCTGGGAGATATTGAACCGATTGATTCTGCAGGCGATGCAGTCGCCCCAACTCAATAATTATTCTTCAATTGGGAACGGATAAAGTCTATGTCTGAACAGAAGTTTGGTTCAGAACTCCTTCGTTTAGTTGAGGTCATGGATCGACTTCGCTCTCCCGGTGGATGTGCGTGGGACGCAGAGCAGACTCACGAATCACTCATTAAGTATCTTCTTGAAGAGTCTTATGAGTTTATCGATGCCATAGAAAGCGATGATCGTGTAGGCATGCGAGAAGAGCTTGGCGATGTCTTGCTTCAGGTCTACTTTCATTCACGTATAGCTCAAGACCATCCAACTGATCCATTTTCTATCGATGATGTTGCAGGAGCAATCGCGGATAAGTTGATTAGCCGTCACCCCCATGTATTTGAGGGCCTTGAAGTCAGCGGCACAGAAGAGATCATTGAAAATTGGGAGGCAATTAAGGCTAAGGAGAAAGGGCGGACCTCTGCAATCGATGGTGTCGCCATGTCTCAGCCTGCTCTGCCATTAATGGCGAAGCTGATTTACCGGGCAGATAAATACGGAACGCCACTTGCGATTCCAGCTTTTGAATCTAATGAGATTGCCAGCGAGGAATCAGTCGGCAAGGCCTTAGCCTCAGTAATTGCCTGGGCATATGCCAACGATATTGACCCAGAATCTGCGCTACGGGCCCAGGCACGAGCCGCTATTGCAGAGCTGGGACGCTCCAGCAACTGAGTTTTTGCACGGTAAGATTGCCTCAGGTCGTTCAACGATGAGCGCTTACTACATCTCAATTTCAATAGCTCAGGCACTTTAAGCTTTAAGGAGACCCCAGTGGCAATTATCGACGCAATCTACGCACGTGAAATTCTCGACTCTCGCGGAAACCCAACTGTTGAAGTAGAGGTCCAGCTTGAAGATGGAACACAAGCACGCGCTGCAGTTCCAAGTGGTGCATCAACTGGTGCATTTGAAGCAGCTGAGCTTCGCGATGGAGATAAGAAGCGCTACCTCGGCAAGGGCGTTCTTGACGCTGTGAAGTTTGTAAATGATGAGATTGCTCCAGAGATCGAAGGCTACGACTCACAAGATCAGCGCCTTATTGACTCAGAGATGATCGCACTCGATGGCACACCAAATAAGTCACGCCTAGGTGCAAATGCAATTCTCGGTGTCTCACTTGCTGTAGCTAAGGCATCTGCTGAGTCATCTGATCTTTCATTGTTCCGCTATGTAGGCGGACCAAACGCTCATGTTCTTCCAGTTCCAATGATGAACATCCTTAACGGTGGAGCACACGCTGATACAAACGTTGATGTTCAAGAGTTCATGATCGCGCCAATCGGCGCCGAGTCATTCCGCGAATCACTTCGTTGGGGCGCAGAGATTTATCAGGCTCTCAAGGGAGTATTGAAAAAGCGTGGCCTTGCAACATCTGTCGGCGATGAAGGTGGATTTGCTCCAAACCTAGATTCAAACCGTGCTGCACTTGATTTGATTATCGAGGCAATTACAGCTGCAGGCTTTAAGCCAGGAACAGATATTGCACTTGCTATGGATGTTGCAGCAACTGAGTTCCACGACAATGGCAAGTACAAGTTCGAGGGCAAGTTGCTTACATCTGATGAAATGATTGCTTACTACGCAGAGCTCGTTGGCGCGTATCCAATCGTTTCAATCGAAGATCCGCTCAATGAAGAAGATTGGGCTGGCTGGAAGTCAATGACAGCCTCACTTGGATCAAAGATTCAGATTGTGGGAGATGACCTCTTTGTAACAAATCCAACTCGCCTTGCAAAGGGAATCGAGTCAGATACAGCTAACGCTCTCTTGGTAAAGGTAAACCAGATTGGTACTTTGACAGAGACTCTTGATGCTGTAGATCTTGCACACCGCGCTAATTACCGCAGCATGATGTCTCACCGATCAGGCGAGACAGAAGACACCACAATTGCAGATTTAGCAGTGGCAACTAACTGTGGTCAGATCAAGACGGGTGCTCCTTCACGCACAGAGCGCGTAGCTAAGTACAACCAACTTCTTCGCATTGAAGAGGAGCTATCTGATGGCGCTGTGTATGCAGGCCGTCAGGCTTTTCCTCGCTTCAAGGCATAAGAGCTAAGTAGTCACAGCAATGGTCCGCCGATCTTCTGGAAGCGCACGAAGGAAGGGTTACCAATCTCGTAACCTGAACTTCAACCGCAACCAGGGATCTGGGCGGACTTTTGCAGTTGCAGCGATCTTCTTTGCACTCGCACTCTTTCTTGCACCACCCATTAAGAATTACTTCACTCAACGCGCACAGATCAGTGCTTTAGAGGCACAGTTATCAAGTGATTACAAAGCACTTGAGCAAGCTCGCAAAGAGCTCACTCTCTGGCAAGATCCTGCTTACATTAAATCTCAAGCACGCGAACGTCTGCACTTTGTGATGCCTGGAGAGCGTCAATACATCGTGACCGGTGAAGGCATTGAGAGCGAAGTTCCTAATGATTCCGTTGCAGCAGTTGAAGGTCTTCCAGAAGGTCAGCCTTGGTATACGCGAATGATCGCCTCCATTACAGAAGCTGGAAATCAATGAGCCGCATACCAACCCCTGAAGATCTAGCTGTCATTGAACGTCAACTAGGGCGCACTCCACGCGATGTTCATGCAATCTCATACCGCTGTCCTTGTGGCAACCCTGCTGTTGTTGAGACCCCACCTCGCTTAAGCAACGGTGAACCATTCCCAACTTTCTACTATGCAACATGTCCACGTCTTACAGCTGCAATTTCAACATTAGAGACCACTGGCTTGATGGGCGAGATGAATGAGCGCCTTGCAGCAGATCCAGTACTTGCCGGTGAATACGCTGCAGCCCACGATGATTACATCGCATCACGCACGGCGTTAGGTATTGATGTTCCAGAGGTAGAGAACATCTCTGCAGGAGGAATGCCTGATCGCGTTAAATGCTTGCACTCACTCGTTGCACATTCATTGTCAGCAGGCCCAGGAGTTAATCCTTTGGGCGATGAGGCCCTTGCCAAGTTGCCTGAGTGGTGGAAGTCAATGCCATGCGAGTAGCCGCGATTGATTGTGGCACCAACTCAATCCGACTTCTTATCGCAGATATCGAAGGAACTAATTTCCGTGAGATCACTCGCACTATGGAGGTAGTCCGCCTTGGTCAAGGCGTGGATAAGACAGGTGCTTTTCATCCTGATGCGATTGTTCGCACATTGGCAGCAGTCGACACAATCGCGGCAGAGATTGCACGTCGTGGAGTCGAGAAGGTCCGCTTCTGTGCGACAAGTGCTACTCGCGATGCAACAAATCGCGCTCTCTTTATCGATGGCGTGAAAGAGCGCCTTGGAATCGAACCTGAAGTTATTGCAGGAGAGGTAGAAGCAGCCCTTTCATTTATAGGAGCTACTAAAGATTTCGATAAGTCCGAAGGCCCGTTTCTTGTCATTGATATCGGAGGCGGCTCCACGGAGTTCGTCTTTGGCACAGACTCTGTTGAATTTGCGCGTTCAATGAATATTGGTTGCGTGCGTATGGCTGAGCGCCACTTCACCGGTGACCAACCAGATCCTGGACAGATTGCATCTGCAATTGAAGATATTGATGAAGCTATTGCCCAAGCGGCAAAGACTGTTCCACTAACACAGGCAAAGACCTTGATCGCCGTAGCGGGCACCGCCACAACAGTTGCCGCCGCCGCCCTTGATCTTGCTGAATACGATCGATACGCAATTCACTTAGCGCACATCTCTGCAGATCGCACACATCAAATTTCTCAACAGCTACTACGCGAAACGCAAGCAGAACGCGCAGCTCATGGCTATATGCACCCTGGTCGCGTAGATGTCATTGGTGCAGGCTCATTAGTCCTGGATCGAATCATGAAGGCAACGGGTGCCACTGAATTTGTGGCATCCGAATCCGATATCTTGGACGGAATGGCCTGGTCGCTTGTATAAGAAGTTAGAACTTCTCGATAAGGCGATCGTTAAATGTCGCCAATGCCCTCGACTTGTTGAGTGGCGTGAAGAGGTTGCGGTAACAAAGCGCAAGGCATATGAAAATGAGAAGTACTGGGGTAAGCCAGTTCCTGGCTTTGGTCCCTCTAATGCCCGCATTGTGATCCTCGGATTAGCGCCAGGGGCACATGGCGCTAATCGAACCGGTCGAGTCTTTACAGGAGATAGCTCGGGGGATTGGCTCTACAGAGCTTTGTATAAAGCTGGTTTAGCAACAATTTCAACAAGTACTTCAGCACGAGATGGTCAAGAGTTAATAGACACACGAATCCTCTGTGCGGTGCGATGTGCTCCGCCTGATAACAAACCTTCCACCGAAGAGAAGGCGGCCTGTGCTCCGTTCTTTGAGAATGAAATTGAGTTACTACTTCCAACTGCGCGCGTTTATCTCGCACTGGGCAAGTTGGCTTGGGATTCTATTCTCAGCACATTCAAAGAATTAGGGATTGTGATTCCATCACCGCGTCCTCAATTTGGACATGGTGCAGAGTTGGTTGTCTCTGGAAGTGACGGCATCAAACGTAAGGTGATCGGCAGTTATCACCCCAGCCAGCAAAACACATTCACAGGCAAGCTAACAGTCCAAATGCTGGACGAAGTAGTCACAAGTGCGAAGAAATTTGCAAGAAGCAAATAGTTATCGTATAGAGTGCGCCCGTGAGCAAAATCAATCTCTTCGTCACGGTCGATATTCGACCTGAAAACTTTGACGAGTATCTTTCAAAGCTCACTGACCATGTGGAAGTAATTCGTGGTGAAGAAGGTTGTGAATCCATCGAGATATTTACTGAGGTCGATACGCGCGACCAGATTCACCTCTGGGAAGTGTGGAGCAGCCGTGCTGATTGGGATGCGCATATGACTAATGCAAACAGTGCATCATTTAAATCAGCAGTATGTGATCTCGTAAGTGGCGAGACAATAAAAGTTCTTCACAGCGCTCGATAAATCAGTCTTACTCGAGTCTCGTCTGAGTCTTGTCGCAGTCTCTTTCGAGTCTTGTTCAAGTCTCGCCCGAGTCTTGCCTAACCAAATCTCGAGTTTAAATCAGATTTTTCGATACCAAATCGTTATCTACTTCAGCCTCATTACCCGTTGACACCTATAGACCCCTTACGGGTATCTTTCGCGACAACGTTGTCTCAGGTGACTGGGGCGCAGTTTGAGGGTCGCACTCACCCGAGGTCGACTAGATGTCTTGAAAGGACACATTCAATGGCAACATTTCGCCGCAATGCTGTGAAGGCAATTGCTGCAGGTATCGCTCTTGCATTTGCATCAGCAGGCCTCACAGTTCCAGCACAAGCAGCTAACAAGTACACAATCGCATTCGTAATGGGTGCGGAGTCAGATCCATTCTTCCAAGCTATGAAGCTTGGTGCAGAGCAGCAGGCAAAGAAGCTCGGCGTCACACTCATCTGGCAGGGAGACCCATCTGTCTACTCACCAGCAACACAGAACCCAATCCTTGATCAGGTTCTTGCACAGAAGCCAGACGGACTTGTTTTGATCCCAACAGATCCAACAGCTCTTCAGGCAGGACACGACAAGGCAATTGCAGCTGGTATCCCAGTTGTAAACGTTGATACACGTGTTAACGATCTTTCAAAGGCAACATCATTCATCACAGGCGATAACGCTGATGGTGGTGCAAAGGCTGCAGATACATTGGCAGCAGCTATCGGATACAAGAAGGGCAAGACCTACAAGGTCGTTGTCGGTCTAACATCTGCAACAGCTACAACAAACGTTGGTCGCCTCAATGGCTTCACAGCACAGATCAAGAAGAAGTACCCAGGTATCAAGATTGTTGAGAAGGCTTACTCACAGTCACAGCCAGAAGTTGCAAACACAAACGTTGCTAACTGGCTCACAAAGTACCCAGACCTAGCGGGTATCTTTGCAATCGACGGAACAAATGCTGCTGGAGCAGCAGCTGCTCTTCAGGCTAAGGGCCTCGTCGGTAAGATCAAGCTCATCGGTTACGATGCATACCCAGCAAACGTTGACCTCATCAAGAAGGGCGTATTCACAGCTCTGATTGCTCAGGATCCAGCTGCTGAGGCACGCCTTGCAATCGATTACTTGGTTGCAACACTCAGCAAGGACAAGGCTGCGATCGCAAAGATCAAGAAGAACGTCGTTATTCCTAACGTAGTTCTTACAGCTAAGTCTTCAGCTGCAGATCTCAAGAAGTACACATACGTATCAAAGTAAGTAGATCCTCTAAGGGGAAATAGGGACGGGCTGGTCCAGAGTTTGCTCTGGACCAGCCCAACTCCTAGGGGTAGGTTTTCTTCAAGTTCTTCACCATCAAATTTCATGAGATAACAATCAGGAGTAATAGTGAATCAAGTTGCATCACGAGCAAGAGCGCTAGCTGGCAATCAGCAGGTGCTTCTACTCTTCGTACTCCTGGCGATGATTGCCTTCTTCACTTATCGCAATCCAATTTTCTTCTCAAATGCCGTCTTCGGAAACATCATGTCCGACTTCTCTCCAATCATCTTGATTGCTGTGGGTCAGACCTACGTCATCATCTCTGGCGGAATTGATCTCTCCGTTGGTTCAACAGTTGCAGTCTCTGGTGTGACAGGCGCACTTGCCGTGCGCGAGCTCACAGAGAAGGGATACAGTCCAACTGCAACCCTTACTCTTGGTTTCTTAGCATGTGCTGCCACAGGTTTGCTGGTCGGTGCAATCAATGCATTCTTGATCACAAAGACAAACGTTGTTCCTTTTATCGCAACTCTTGTCACAATGGGTGCAGGTTCAGGACTTGCGATTGTCTTTACAGGTGGCGGACCAATCGGCGGAGGACCATCTGAGGCGATTCAACTCAGCGTCCCCAAGATTGGTCCATTCTCATACCCAGGACTGGCAATTGTCATCCTTGTAGTTATTCTTGGATTAATTCTTCATAAAGCAAGGTTTGGCCTATACACATTTGCAATCGGCTCTAATGAGTTCGCAGCACGCGCAGCAGGTATTAACACAAAACGACATCTCGCAAAGATCTACATGCTCTCTGGTGTATTGGCTGGAATGGCTGGTTACTACTACTACCTTCGTCTAGGTGCGGGTGCACCAACATCAGGTCTTGGTGGCGAACTACAGGCAATTGCAGCCGTTGTTATCGGTGGTGCAGCACTTACCGGTGGACAAGGTCGAATTTCAGGAACGATCCTCGGAGCATTGATTTTGACAACTGTTGCCAGTGGTCTGATCATCATCAATGTCGCGGCGAACTGGAAACAAGTAGTGGTTGCAATCTTGATTGCAGCAGCAGTATTGCTACAAGAGGCGCGAACTAAGAGCTCCTCTTCTAAATTCTTCTCTCGCCTACTTAAGAAGCAGAACTAGGAGCGTTCATGTCTACAGCACTCTATGAAGTTCAAAACGTATCCAAGTCCTATGGCTCAGTAGTTGCTCTTAACGATGTTTCTCTCAAGATTCATGCCGGCGAGGTAATTGGACTTGTTGGCGATAATGGAGCGGGCAAGTCAACACTCGTCAAGGTGTTATCAGGAGCGCATCAACCAAGTGAAGGCACTGTCATCCTTGATGGGCAGCCACGCAAATGGAAATCCCCCCATGATGCACTCGAGGCAGGTGTTGAAACCCTGTATCAGGACTCTGGCCTTGCCCCACATCTATCTGTGAGTGCAAATGTATTTCTTGGTCGCGAAAAGTTAGTACGTGGTCCACTTGGCTGGTTTGGATTTCTCGCACGTAAAGAGATGAACCTCAAGGCGCACGAGAATCTAGAGCGTGTAGGCATCGCAGTGCCACAATCAAATCGCTCTGTTTCACAGCTTTCAGGCGGACAGCGTCAAGCAGTTGCAATTGGCCGCGCTGTCTCATGGGCAAGCAAAGTGATCATCCTGGATGAGCCAACAAACCACCTCGGTGCACGCCAGGCTGGTGAAGTTCTAGAGGTTATCAAGGCGGCAAAGGCGCGCGGTTTGGGCGTTATCTTCATCTCCCACACATTGCCTCACGTGCTTCAAGTGACTGATCGCATCGTTGTGCTTCGCCTAGGCAAAATTGTCGCTGATGCTCCAACTTCAACATTCGACGCAGAAAGCCTTCTAGGAACTATTACAGGCCTGATCGACTAAGACTTGTAAGGTACTAACTGTGAATGCAAAGAGGGTCTCGCGTCCAACAATGCGCGAGGTCGCCTCTCTATCGGGAACAAGCCTTAAAACCGTCTCGCGCGTCTTTAACTCAGTACCCACTGTTGATCCTGTTCTTCGCGATCAAGTTCTCAAAGCGGCAAAGAAACTCAATTACATTCCAAATATGACGGCGGGGTCGCTGCGTCGCACAAATGGAAAGACAAACACAATTGGGATCTTGCTTGAAGATATCTCAAACCCGTTCTCATCTGCCCTATATAGAATTTATGAGGACTTCGCTGCAGAGCATGGCTACATAGTCCTTGCAGGAAGTCTTGATGAGAATCCGGAACGAGAGCTAGAACTCGTAAATCTCTTTATCTCTCGCCGAGTAGATGGTCTCTTGCTTGCACCTTCTGGAACAGATCATGCATATCTGAAGCCACAGGTTCGCAATGGCGTTCACATTGGTTTTGTTGACCGACCACCAGTGAATTTCGAAGCAGATGTAGTTCTCTCAACAAATGCCGAAGGTGCCCATGAAGCGGTGCAACACTTGATTAGCTTCGGGCATACGAAGATTGCATTTCTTGGTGATGATCCTCAGATTTACACTGCCCGTGAACGCTATGAGGGCTATGCCAAAGCACTCAAAGAGGCAAAAATTGCAATCAATAAGAGCTACATATTTCGCGGTTTCGAATCTGAAGAAATTGCAATTGCAACTATTCGTGAGTTACTGAGAAGTCCAGATGCCCCGACAGCTTTTTTTGCTAGCCAAAACTTGCTGACCATGGTTGTCTTAAAGGCTCTTCGTGCAGAAGGACTTGAAAAGCAGATTGCACTTGTCGGATTTGATGATCTTCCTGCAGCCGAGCTTCTTACTCCCGGAGTGACATTGGTGAAGCAGGATATTGGTGAGATTGGTCGCCGCTCCATTCAGATGCTTTTTAATCGCATTAATGGAGAATCCTCAAAGTACACAACAGAGGTCGTGCCAACCACCCTCATCACAATGGGTTCAGGAGAAATCAGGCCGAGGTAGACTTCCCTCCCTATTGGCCCCCATAGTCCAATGGCAGAGACAGAGGACTTAAAATCCTTCCAGTGTCGGTTCGAGTCCGACTGGGGGCACATCGTGCGGGATGTTTTGTCATCTTTGTGCGTGATAGCACCTTAAATTGATCACTCATATCTCCGTTACCCTTGCTGAATGAGAGCGCACCTCAAGAAACGCGGCAGAAATTCAGCTGCTTCTGAAGTATCCCGCGCTCATAAACCTGATTCCTTGATTATCAGAATCGTCTTGGTCACTCTCATTCTTATGGGAATCGCTACCCCTACTGCACATGCAAACGCCCCCACCGTCACAGCATTGACCTTCACCTCTGACTCAATTTTGGGTGGCACTCTCGACACAATTACCGGCACCAATCTTGCTGGCGCTATCTCTGTCACCGTCGGTGGTGTTGCAGCAACTCTAGGAAACAATACGAGCACCAGCTTGGAGTTCTATATACCTGCAGGAACTGTTGGAACTCAGAGCGTAGTTGTGACGACCGCTGCAGGCTCTGTGACTAGTGCATTCTCCATTACGTATTACGAGACACTCACTCCCGCATGTAGCATCTCCGGATCCTTTACGATCAATCGAAACAACACTGTTGTTTCCAACTCTGCTTGTAAGGGTACTGCTGTTATTCCTTCGGGAGTAAAGTCGATTGGCTCCAGCGCCTTTGTGAGTAACGCAAATATGTTCTTTTTAGATATTCCAGCAACGCTGACTAGCTTTGGAATCGCAAATAACTACGGCCCATTTAAAGGCTCTGGCTTGACGGGAGTCACCTTTCAGCCGAATAGCCAATTGACCACAATTACTCCGGGTGCATTCCGTGAGACACCACGACTTCAATACATCAAGATTCCAAATTCTGTTACAACGATGCAAGCGCTCTCTTTCTCTGATTATGTTTCAACAAACGGTTTGAGATGGATTGAAATTCCTGAAACCGTCACGGCAATTGATATGACCCAGCCGTATGGAGCAATTCACAACTTCGTTCCTCTGACTTGTATCGTCACTCCGGTGGGTTCTCACGCAAGAACTCTCGCTGGAAAGTTCACAACAGGCAGTAGCAACAGCACCGCAGGAGCTGCAAATCCGATATTTGTCACAAGCATTATGGACTGTCCTGCACCTACTATTTCAAGCATCTCTTCAGCTCAGGGAAGCTCAAACGGTGGAGTATCTTTAACAATTAACGGCACAAATATGTGGAACGTCAATAGTGTGACCATTGGTGGGGTACAAGCTCAAATTACTTCATTTCCAAATACAGGATCAGTAACAGTTCTAACGCCAGCGGGTTCTTTAGGTGCCAAAGATATTGTTGTTAGCACACCTGGCCCAAGTGCGACATCTGCTGCGGCATATACATATGTTCCGGCTCCAACAATCACATCGCTCTCTGTCACATCAGGACCTGTTGCCGGTGGCACGGTGACTGTAATTACCGGTACCAACTTAGGATCAGTTACTGCTGCAACTTTAGGTGGAACTACTGTAACTCGCGGAACGAATACATCAACATCATTAACAATTACAACACCTGCTTCAACCGCGGGTGCAAAGACGTTATCGATTACCAATGCAAATGGAACTGTGACACTCAATGATGCGTTTACCTATGTGGAGCAGATCAGCTCCTTTAGTACCTTTGCTGTCACGGGAAGCCCATTAACCGTTTCAACCGGATCATCACAGACAGTTACGGCAACCGTTGCATATGCATCCAAAGTCACCTTTAGGTATCGCAATGTTCGCATCCCTGGTTGTATTTCCTTGAGGACTCCTACGACCTCACCCTTTACTATCACCTGTACTTGGAAGGTTTCTCGCATTGGAGCAGGGCAACTAACGGCAACTTCGATACCCAATGCTGGTGGTATTAACACAGGAATTGCAACGCCAATCAACCTCAGTGTCGTCAGTCGCTCTACTCGCTGATATGACCAGTTATTAACCATTTTCACTGTGCAATAACTGGGCCTGTGCATAGGCTTACACCATGAAATCAAAATCAATCCTCGTACTCACAGCAGCCCTCGTCCTCTCATCTCTTAGCACACCTGCATTTGCAGCGGCTAAGGCCGGTGCAAAGTGCGCAAAGGCAGGAGCAACAGAGACTGTCGGCTCTACAAAATTCACATGTATTAAGTCCGGCAAGAAGCTTGTCTGGAACAAGGGCGTAAAGGCCTCATCATCTAAGGAGACCGTTGCACAGAGCAATGCTCGTCGCGCAGCGGGAAGCTACCTTGCATTAACAGCATTCTCTCGCTCAGGTTTGATCGAACAGCTTGAATTTGAGGGCTACAGCACAGCAGATGCAACTTACGGAGTTGATGCGCAGAATGCTGACTGGAATGCAATGGCAGCAAAGGCAGCGAAGAGCTACCTTGCACTTACATCATTCTCTCGCTCAGGTTTGATCGAGCAGCTTGAGTTTGAAGGTTACACACCTGCACAGGCTGCTTACGGCGCAACGGCTGTTGGCCTTTAATACCTATTAAGCAAGAAGTCCCTTGCAATCGCATCAGTCGGTTGCAAGGGATTTCTCTTTCCAATTCGATTGAAGAAAAGTAGGATGTTGCAATGGGTATCTTCTCTAAGAAAACACAGGATGAAATTGATGCTGCAAAGGTAGAGCATCTTGCAAAGAGCGAAGGCAAAGCCCGTATGAAAGCGGCGAAGAAAGGCTTTGACGTTACAGGCGCGATATATGTTCTAGAGGCGATGTATCCCAAAGATGATAAGTCTTCGGCGAATCTGAATATGCCGCTAGTGGCGATTTTTCCAGACAAGGTTGTTCAAACAAGAAAAGGAATTTTGAGTTCAAGCCTTGAAGAGATTCCACTCAAGAACATCAGCTCTGTTGAGATCACTTCCGGTTTACTCCCAACGGTCAATGTGTATACCAGCGGAAATACCCTCACCTTCCGGACCGACGTTATCGATGGCCCCCATTTTGTTCAGGTCCTCAGAGGCCTATTGGACGCTCGAGGCACCGGGGCTGCCCCGCAGCATTTCTCAGAGGCTGGAGAGCTTGAAAAGTTTGCCTCTCTACTAGAGCGCGGACTCATCACCCAAGAAGAGTTTGACCTCAAAAAGAAGCAGATTCTGGGTCTTTAGGGGTTTTTCTGGGGAATATCTGGGGATTGCCGTACGTTATGCCTGTGCGAGGAATAGTCCTTCGCACTAAAGGAGAGAGTAATGCGCAGTTCTAACCCAGTCCTTTCAGGCCGTGGTTTCGCTCGTATCAACCCACAGGTCTTTAATCAGCCTCAAACTTTTGGGCAGCCACAGGGCGATCTCGGTGCACCAAGCACCATTGAAAATCGTCCATCTGCTGCACCTATGTCTATCGAGGATGTTGTCCTCAAGAGTGCAGGACTCTTTGGAGTTCTCGCAGTCGTGGGCTTTTTTGCATGGCAGATTGCAAATCCAGCGCTAGCCCTTGTTGGCCTTATTGCTGGACTTGGCCTTGCCCTTGTGAATTCATTTTCACAGAAGGTTCGACCTGCACTAGTTATTGCATATGCAGCAGCGCAAGGTCTTGCACTTGGAACAATTAGCCAGGTTTACGAATCTGCCTACGATGGAATCGTCACACAGGCGATCATCGCAACTGGTTGTGCATTTGCAGGTGTTCTCGCTGCATATAGCACTGGCAAGATCCGTGTAACACCAAAGTTCACACGTATCCTTATGGGATCACTCATTGGATATCTCGTCTTTAGCCTTGTAACTATCTTTACAGGTCGCCCATCAGGTGGAATCGGAACGCTGATTTCAGTAGGAGCTGTTGTTCTTGCATCACTCTTCATCGTGATGGACCTCGATCAAATCCAGAAGGCAGTTGCTGCAAAGGTTCCTCATCAAGAGTCTTGGCGCATGGCATTTGGCCTGATGGTCACATTGGTCTGGCTCTACCTTGAGGTATTGAGACTCATCTCAATCCTTCGTGGTGATGACTAAATAGTCCTTGTAAAAAGCCCGGTTCACAGCAATGTGGACCGGGCTTTTTCATGCTTTGACCAATCTTTAGACGCGACATTGACTTAATTCAGGCCTTAACAAGTAAAGGTATTCCTACCATTGCTCCATAAGGCATATGCCTTCATAGGAGACGGAGCTGGATATGAAGCTTAAATTAAATGAACTGATTGCGACGATTTTATTGGGCCTAGGCGCCCTCTTCTCACTCTTCTCAATTGGCCAATTATTTGATCAAGCTGGAAACTTCATCGGAGATCTCTTCGATGGATATGCGGACTTTCCATACTTCGTCTACTTCGTAGGAACCGTATCTGGAATTCTGATGACTCCCATTGCAATTGTTGCAGTGATTCTCATCTTCGTTAAGAAGACAAAGTTTGCAATGTTTGCTGCAGTACTCAGCCTCGTGCTCTGGTTCCTTGCTGCTGCACTTCGATTCTTAGCCTATGTGTTTAGCGGCTTTGATGACCTCTTCCGAGTTTTTGTTACGTTCTTCTTCCATACAGGAGACCAAATGGAAGAGGGCATAAACTTCCTCACGGGCGTACCGCTTTTCATCCTCTTCTTGGGAGCCTCCGCACTTCTATTTCTCGGTGAGCACCCAAACAAGATTTCAGCTCTAGCTCCAATGGCTGCAACACTTTCCAAGCCACTTCAGGGTGGATCTGCACATCAGCAGTATGTGCAGCCTCAGCAGCCTCAATACAGTGCGCCTGCGCAAACTCAACCTCGCTACCTTCCACCTCAGCAAGCTGCTCCAGCTGCTGCCGGAATGAAGAAGTGTCCTGAGTGTGCTGAGTTGATTCAGCCAGAAGCGATCAAGTGCCGCTTCTGTAACTACCGCTTCGCTTAAATCTCTCGCAACTGAAAGTTCTACTCGCGTATCCCTAGGTTGACCCGAGTTACACGAGTAGCCTTTCCCCATGAGAGTCTGCGTCCCACGAGAGATCCGAGAGGG
>JACCDJ011649446.1_pt1 | contig 21437 bp, 11 predicted proteins | sample 7444481 | NCBI WGS metagenome assembly JACCDJ01 (sample SAMN15323435, study PRJNA562643) | freshwater metagenome | isolation source: river surface water | place: USA:Blue River Watershed | collected 2017-08-15 | reverse complement strand
TCCGGACGCTGGCGGCGCGGATCATCAACGCGCAGCTCGATGAGATCCGCACGATGCAGAGCTGGCTGGCCGACCGGCGGCAGCCGGTCCCCCCAGCCAACCCCAACGGGATGACGCACGAGATGGGGGGGATGACCCATACGATGCTGATGCCCGGGATGCTCACGCCCGAGCAGGTATCGGCGCTCGCGCGCAGTCGCGGGACCGACTTCGATGAGCGGTTCCTCCGCTTCATGATCCAACATCACCGCGGCGCCACCGCGATGGTGCGGCAACTCTTCTCCGCGCCCGGGGCCGGGGAAGACGAGCTGGTCTTCAAGTTCGCCTCCGACGTCAATGTGGATCAGTCCACGGAGATCGCGCGGATGGAGCAGATGCTGGTCGCCGTCGTCCTGCAGCGCGGCCTCCCGTGAGCCGCGGCCGGACGGCCCTTCACCGTTTCACCCGTTCCCTTCGTCCAGGAGTGTCGGTCATGTCGTCCTCGCTCTCCCACCGCCTGCGCGGTGGCCTTCTTCTCGGGCTCGGTGCCCTCCTCGGGGCCTGCGTCCCGGGCGGCGCCCCGACCCCTGCCGCGGCCCCGTCGCCCGACCCCCGCGTCGGCCTCCGCGCCGGTCTGTTCAATGCCGGCGAAGCCGCGTGGAACCTCCGCGTGGTGTCGAAGACGCCGTCGCCGGCGCCCTTCGCCGGGGAGACCAACTCCGACCTCGCCTTCACCGGCAAGTACGCCATCCAGGGCAACTACGCCGGCTACCAGGTGTGGGACCTCTCGAACCCCGCGCAGCCGGTCCTCGCGGCCTCGCTCCACTGCCCGGCGTCGCAGAGCGATGTCTCGGTCTACGGCAACCTGCTCTTCGTCTCGGGTGAGGGCCTCTCGGGCCGCCTCGACTGCGGCACCCAGGGGGTTCGAGACACGGTGAGCACCATCCGGCTCCGTGGCCTCCGCATCTTCGATATCACGGACATCAAGAATCCGAAGAACGTCGCGAACGTGCAGACGTGCCGCGGGTCGCACACGCACACGGTGCTCGAGGACCCGAAGGACAAGGAGAACGTCTACGTCTACATCTCCGGCTCCGCGGGCATCCGCTCGCCCAACGAGCTCCCCGGCTGTGTGCGTGAGACGCCGGACGTGAACCCGAACTCGGCGCTCTTCCGCATCGAGGTCATCAAGATCCCGCTCGCGAACCCGGAGCGCGCCGCGATCGTCAGCTCGCCGCGCATCTTCAACGACCTCGTCGCGCCGCCGCGGCACGGCGAGGCGCCGGAGGACCGCGCTAACGCGGAGCGGATGCTGGCGGCCGCCAAGGCCTCAGGGGCGTTCGTGATCGAGATCGAGGGGCAGACGATGATCGCGCCGCCGCAGTTCACGCGACCGCTGCTCGACAGCATCGTGCGCGCCCGTGGCGGCTCGGGGACGGCGTCGGGGGCGGACAGCGCCGCGCTCCGCGCCAACATCAATGACATCGTCGGCCGGATGGTCGGGATCACGCCGGCGCGGCGCACCGGCCCGCGCCCCGGCCCGACGCAGTGCCACGACATCACGGTCTATCCGGCGATCGGCCTCGCGGGCGGCGCCTGCGAGGGGTACGGCCTCCTGCTCGACATCTCCGACCCGGTGAACCCGCGCCGCATCGGCGCCGTCGCCGACTCGAACTTCTCGTACTGGCACTCGGCGACCTTCAACAACGACGGGACGAAGATCCTCTTCACCGACGAGTGGGGCGGCGGCGGCGGCCCGAAGTGCCGCGCGAGCGACCCGATGGCCTGGGGCGCCGACGCGATCTTCACGCTCGAGAACCGCACGATGACGTTCCAGAGCTACTACAAGATGCCGGCCGCCCAGACCGCGCAGGAGAACTGCGTGGCGCACAATGGGAAGCTCATCCCGATTCCCGGGCGCGACATCATGGTGCAGTCATGGTATCAGGGCGGCATCTCGGTCTTCGACTGGACCGATGCGACGCGCCCGGTGGAGATCGCCTTCCACGACCGTGGGCCGGTCGATTCCACGCGGATGGTGAGCGCCGGCTCCTGGTCGGTGTACTGGTACAACGGCCTGATCGTCAGCTCCGAGATCGCGCGCGGCCTCGACATCTTCGAGCTCACGCCGAGCGCGTACCTCACCAAGAATGAGATCGACGCGGCGAACACCGTGCGGTTTGCGCAGCTGAACCCGCAGGGCCAGCCGCAGATCGTCTGGCCGCCGAGCTTCGCGCTCAGCCGCGCGTACGTCGACCAGCTCGAGCGGTCGAACGGGCTCGCGGCGCGTCGTCTCGCCGACGTGCGGGCCAAGCTCACGGCCGCCGAGGGGATGAGCGGCGCGGCGCGCAGCGAGGCGCTGCACGCCCTCGGGCGGGCGCTCGATGCCGAGACCGGGTCGAGTGATGCGGCGAAGGTGAAGCTCCTCGCCGGGTCGGTCCACGCGCTCGCCTCGGCGAACTGACGATGGACAAGCGCGAGTTCCTCCGCACCATCGGGGGGGGCTCGCTCGGGCTCCTGATGGCGCCCGACCTGTGGGACCGGGTGGCGGGCATCCCGCCCGCCACCCTCGCTGCGGATGACCCGTTCTGGGACGGCATCCGCGCGAGCTACCGGCTCACGCCAGCGTACATCAATCTCGAGAGCGGATACTTCTCGATGCAGGCGGAGCCGGTGCTCGAGGCGTTCGTCGGCCGGGTCCGGCGACTAAACCTCGAGCACTCGCGGTACATGCGCACCGTGATGCGCGCCGACAAGGCGCGCGTCGCGACGAAGCTCGCGGCGATGGCCGGCTGCGGCGCCGACGAGCTGATCATCACGCGCAACACGACGGAAGGGCTCGACACCGTCATCGCCGGTCACGACTGGAAGGTCGGGGACGAGGCCGTGATGGCCTCGCACGACTACGGCGCGATGCTCGACCAGTTCACCCTGATGGCGCGCCGCCACGGCATCGTGAACCGGGTGGTGCAGGTGCCGCTCCACCCGCGGTCGGACGACGAGGTGGTGCAGGCGTATGCGGCGGCGATCACCCCGCGGACGCGCCTGCTGATGATCTGCCACATCGTGAACCTGACGGGGCAGGTGCTCCCCGTGCGGAAGGTGGCCGAGATGGCACACGCCCGCGGCGTCGCGGTGCTTGTGGACGGGGCGCACGCGTTCGCGCAGATGGAGTATCGGATCCCCGACCTCGGGGCGGACTACTACGCGGCGTCGCTGCATAAGTGGCTCGGCGCGCCGCTCGGAGCCGGGTTGCTCTACGTGCGCAAGGATCGGGTGAAGGCCCTCTGGCCGATGTTCGGGGACGAGGGGTTCGCAGAGGACGACATCCGGAAGCTGAACCACACCGGGACGCATCCCTGCCACACCGACCTCGGCATCGAGGATGCCATCGCGTTCCACGAGCGGATCGGCCTCGCGCGGAAGGAGGCGCGGCTTCGGTACCTGCAGGCGTACTGGACGGCACAGGTGCGGGGCCGACCGCGGATCGTCCTGAACACCCCGGCCGACCCGGCGCGCACCTGTGCCATCGCGAATGTGGGGGTCGAGGGCGTGGCGCCGGGGGAGCTCGCGCGGCGTCTGCTCGACGAGCATCGGATCTGGACCGTTGCGATCGACCGGCCGGAGGCAGGGATCCAGGGGGTGCGCATTACCCCACACCTGTTCACGACGACCGGGGAGCTGGATACGCTGGTGGGGGCCTTGGGGGCGATCGCGGGTCGGTAGCCGTCGCGGCGCGCTCGACCCGCAGGATCTTGGGAGCGGGCTGAGTGGGGGGGCGATGGGGTTCGGAGGTCCCGTCGGCAACTGGACGCTGTCCAGTATGTCGTTATAGCGAAAGGACTTGCTTGACAGATTAAGTGCCGGGGCGAAGCTTTCCCTCACCCCGGACTGTTATGAGTGCGTCATCGTGTTGGATCCAGACCGTGACGTGCGCGTCGGTGCGGGGTGCAGGTCAAATCCCCCCAACTCCCAAGGAGTGCACCAGGCATGACGCGCTTTCGCGTGTTCGCGCTGCTCGCTGCGCTCTGTGTGAGCGTACCGGCGCTCGCACAGAACACCCGCATCACCGGCATCGTCCGCAACGCGGACGGCGGCGCGCCGATCTTCGGCGCCTCGGTCGAGGTCAACGCCGGCGGCACGAGCCGTGGCGCGGTGACCCGCGAGGATGGCCGCTACACCATCGCGGTTGAGCCGGGGACCTACACGGTCCGCGTGCGCCGCATCGGCTTCTCGACGGACTCCGCCACCGGTGTGGTCGTTCGGGCGGGCGCCTCGGCGACGGCCAACTTCACGCTCCGGGCGAGCGCAACGCAGATCGTCGGCGTGACGGTGACCGGCTACGGCACGCAGGAGGTCCGTGACATCACGGGCTCCGTGAAGGCCGTGACCGCGAAGGATTTCAACCCGGGCCGTGTGGTCAGCGCCGAGCAGCTCATCCAGGCGAAGGTGCCGGGTGTGCAGATCGTCGACAACAACGAGCCGGGCGGCGGGATGTCGATCCGCATCCGCGGCGGGACCTCGATCAACGCGAGCAACGAGCCGCTGATCGTTGTGGACGGCGTGCCGCTCAACATCGGCGGCGGGCTCTCCTCGGGCCGCAACCCGCTGAACTTCCTGAATCCGAACGACATCAAGGAGATCACCGTCCTCAAGGACGCGCAGGCGACGGCGATCTACGGGTCGCGCGGCGCGAACGGCGTCCTGATGATCACGACCAAGTCGGGATCGGCGGCGGAGCCGGTGCTCAGCTATTCGTCGAACTTCTCGACGTCGACGGCGGCCCGCACCCCCGACCTCCTCTCACCGGACCAGTTCCGGACGGCGGTCACCACCTACGCGAACTCGAACGTCGGGCGCCTCGGCGCCGCGCAGACCAACTGGCTCGACCAGGTGCTCCGCACCGCGGCCGGTGTCGAGAACAACGTGTCGCTCGCGGGGATCCGCGATGACGCGCGCTACCGGCTCTCGGTCGGCACCCTCCGGCAGGACGGCGTGCTCGCCGGCACCACGGCGGAGCGGGTGACGCTCGCGCTGACGTACAGCGACCTGATGCTGAACGACCAGCTCGAATTCCGCACCAACCTGAAGGGCTCGCGTTCGGACGACTTCTACACCCCGGGCGGCGTCCTCGGCTCGGCGATCGCCATGGATCCGACGCAGGCGCCGCTCGCGGGCGGCTCCTACTACCAGTACACGGAGCCCCTTGGCCCGAACAACCCGCTGCAGGACCTCGCCCAGCTGATCGACCGCGGCCAGACGTACCGCACTGTCGGCAACATCGAGGCGAAGTACTTCATCCCGCAGGTGGCGGGCCTCTCCGCGACCCTGCGGACCGGGTTCGACCTCGCCACCTCGCAGCGCACCTCCTTCTCGCCGTCCACGTCGCAGCAGGATGTCGAGAGCGCGCGCGGCGGTCGGTTCGACCGGAGCAATCCGCGGCAGTTCAACACCGTCTTCGAGCTCTTCGGCAACTACAACCGCAAGGTGATGGGCGCCACGGTCGACCTGACCGGTGGGTACACCTATGAGGAGCAGACGGGTGACTATCCGTACTTCTGGGCGGAAGAGCTCTCCACTGATCTGCTGACGATCAATGGCGTGCCGTCGGCGGGGCAGCAGAACACCTCGCTCTTCGTCGAGGATGCCCGCCTGATCTCGTTCTTCGGTCGCGCGAACATCTCGATCGACGACCGCTTCCTGATTGCCGCGAGCCTCCGGCGCGACGGGTCGTCGCGCTTCGGCCCCGAGAACCAGTGGGGGCTCTTCCCGTCCGTCTCGGCCGCGTGGCGCCTGACGAACGAGCCCTTCATGTCGGCGCTCCCGTTCTCAGACCTCAAGCTCCGCGCCTCGTGGGGCGTGAACGGGAACCAGGCCTTCGGCAACTACCTGTACATCCCGACCTACACGTTCGGCGGGGCGCAGGCGCAGTATCAGTTCGGGAACACCTTCGTCTCGACGATCCGCCCGAGCGCGGTCGACCCGAACATCAAGTGGGAGCAGACGGCGTCGACGAACGTCGGTGTCGACTTCGGTCTCTTCAACGACCGGATCACCGGCTCCCTCGACGTCTACTCGAAGACCACCGATGACCTGATCTTCACGGTCCCGGTGGCGGCCGGCACGGCGACCTCGAACTTCGTCACGACGAACATCGGGTCGATGCGGAACAGCGGCATCGAGCTCGGGATCACCGCGACGATCCTCGACGGCCGCACCTCGCCCTGGAAGTACGACGCGAGCTTCGCGATTTCGTCCAACACCAACGAGCTGACCGCCGTCAGCGGCTCGGGCGCCGACCAGATCCTCACCGGCGGCATCGCGGGCGGCGTCGGCAGCACGATCCAGGTCCTGCAGCCGGGGAGCCCGGTCAACAGCTTCTTCGTCTACCGACATAAGAAGGACGCCGACGGGAAGTACGTGACGGGCGACAAGACGGACGCCGAGCTCTACGAGGATCTCAACGGCGACGGCGTGATCAACCAGAACGACCGGGAGGTCTACAAGAACCCGGCGCCGCGGATGATCATCGGCCACACGTCGACCGCGACTTACAAGGCGTGGGACTTCTCCCTGACGGCGCGTGCGTACCTTGGCAACTACGTGTACAACAACGTGGCGTCGAACCTCGGGCACTACGCCGGCCTCCGTGGCGGCGCCCCGACCAACCGGCACGCCTCGGTCATCGACAACGGCTTCGTGAACCCGCAGTACTTCTCGAGCCTCTACGTCGAAGACGCCTCGTTCCTCCGCATCGACAACATCACGGCGGGGTACACCCTCCGTGACGTGTTCGGGGCCAGCTCGGTGCGCGTCTTTGGCACGGTGCAGAACCTCTTCACCACGTCCAAGTACAGCGGCGTTGATCCGCTGGCCGGCGTGAACGGGATCGACAACAACCTCTTCCCGCTCGCCCGCACTCTCACCGTCGGCTTCAACGTCGGCTTCTAACCTCCGCGGAGACCCATCCAGATGAATCGGATCTTCCGTTCCACCCTCACGGCGGCCGTCGCGCTCCTCGCGGGCGCAGCGTGCACCGACCCCACGGTCGCGCCGAAGAGCACCATCAACTCCGAGACGGTCTTTACGGAGCCGTCGGCCTACAAGGCCTTCTTGGCCAAGCTTTACGCCGGGCTCGCGGTGACTGGCCAGCAGGGTCCGGCCGGCAACGGAGACATCGCCGGCATCGACGAGGGCTTCTCGCACTACATCCGCCTCTACTGGCAGATGCAGGAGCTCCCGACCGACGAAGCCGCGGTGGCCTGGAACGACCAGGGCATCCAGGAGCTCAACTCGCAGAGCTGGGGTTCGGCGAACTCGTTCCTCGGCGCCATGTATTATCGCGTGTTCTTCCAGGTCGCGATGGTCAACCAGTTCATGCGCGAGACCAGCGCGGCGAAGCTCAACCAGCGTGGCGTGTCGCAGGCGCTCAAGGATGAGATCGCGGGGTATCGTGCCGAGGCGCGCTTCCTGCGCGCGCTCAGCTACTACCATGGGCTCGACCTCTTCGGCGCCATCCCGCTCGTGACGGAGAATTCGCCGATCCAGGCGATGCCGCCGCAGGCGACGAAGCAGGAGATCTTCGACTTCATCGTCGACGAACTCAGCGAGATCCAGGCGGAGCTCCCGGCCCCTCGGTCCGGCCAGTATGGCCGCGCCGACCGTGCCGCGGCCGCGATGCTGCTCGCCAAGGTCTACATGAACGCGGAGGCCTACGTCGGCTCACCCAAGTACGCCGAGGCGCTCACCGAGGTCAACAAGGTCATCGCCGGCGGGTACACCCTCGACGGCACCTTCCGCCGGATGTTCTCGGCCGACAACCACACCTCGCCGGAGCTCGTGTTCGCCGTCGCCGTCGATGGGCGGAACATCCAGACGTGGGGCGGGATGACGTTCCTTATCCACGCCTCGATTGGCGCCAACATGAACGCCAGTGACTTCCATATGGACGGCGGATGGTGGGGGATTCGGACCAAGCAGGACGTGGCGAATCTGTACCCCGCCATCGGGCCGGCCTCGCCGGATGTGCGGTCGCGCTTCTTCACGACCGACGGCTTCAACCCGGTGATGTCCGACCTGACGAACTTCACGGCCGGCGTCGGGTCGCCGAAGTACACCAACAAGACGTCGACTGGCGGGAACGGGCAGGATATGACCCACCCGGACACGGACTTCCCGATGTTCCGCCTCGCCGACGCGTACCTGATGTACGCCGAGATCGCGAAGCGGGCGCCGACCGCCGGGGCCTCGGACGCGCAGGCGCTGACCTATGTCAACAACCTCCGCCAGCGCGCGTACGGCAATGCCTCGGGGAACATCACCGCGGCCCAGCTGACCCTCGACTTCATCCTGGATGAGCGTGCCCGTGAGCTCTTCTGGGAGGGCCACCGCCGGCAGGACCTGATCCGCTTCGGGAAGTACACCGGCGCGTCGAAGGTCTGGCCGTGGAAGGGGAACACCGCGGCCGGGACCGGCACGCCGGATTTCCGGAAGCTCTATCCGCTCCCCGCGAGCGAGCTGATCGCGAACAAGAACCTGACCCAGAACACCGGGTACTGACCCGCGACAGGTGGGGATGGTGAAGGCCCGGTCCGAGCGAGTGCTCGGGCCGGGCCTTTGCGTCGTCCATCAGGGCGCCAGCAGGAATCGCAGCGGGTTCTCCACCCGCTGCCGCCACGCTCGCTCCGTGTGGTCCGCGCCCTCGAAGAGCCGCGTCTGGAGCCTCGGTGCGGCGTACCCCTTGGCTCGGAACGCCGCCTCGGCCTTGGTCTGATACTCACCGTAGGTGGCATCCAGTGTCAGCGTCCCGCGATCGAGATAGACGCGATGTGTCGCGGGGTCGGGGAGCTCCCGGCCGAGGTAGTCAATCAGCGCGCCGTCGCCGGCAGGCCAATGTGTGGAGAGCGACGCCGCGGCGCCGAACACCTCGGAATACTCGGCCAGCGCATACAACGAGATGACCCCGCCCATGCTCGCACCCATCAGCATCGTGTCGTCCCGGCCGGTCCGGGTGCGGAAGGTGCGATCGATGTAAGGTTTCAATTCCATCACTAGGAAGCGCAGATAGGCGTCACCGAGGGGCCGGCCCACCGTCGGTGGCAGCTCGGAGCCCATGCTGAAGGCGCTGTCGGTGGCCGGGATCGCCTTGGTGGCCATGTACTCCTGCTGACGGCGCGACGAGTTCCAGACGGCGACCACGATCGCGGGCCGGACCTGCCGCTCTGCGATCAGCCGGCCCAGCGTCTCATCCACGGCCCAATCGACCCCACTGAAAGCGGTGGAGGGGTCGAAGACGTTCTGGCCGTCCTGGAGGTAGATGACAGGGTAGCGCGCGGCCGTGTCGCGCCCGTAGCCGGGTGGGAGCCAGACCTCGACGTGACGGGACGAGACGTTCCGTGACGGGAAGGCGCGGAGGACCCGCCGCTCGCCGCTGACCCCGAGCGCCGGCCCCGGCACCTCGCGGGCGATGATGGGGAAGACGCACCCGGTCCGGCGCGGCAGCGCAAGGACGACGACATCCCCCTGCGGCTCTGGCGTGGCGCAGGCACCGAGCAGGTCGGCGCCGGCGAGCCCGAGCGGGACGCGCAGCGTTGCGACGGCGGTATCGTTGTTGATTGCCACGAGGGTATTCCCTCGGCGGTAGACCCAGGCCTGCTCCGTGAGGAGCAGGGTCTCCGTCGCCTCGCCGCGGAGGTCTGCGCGCTCGGCCCGGAGCTTGGTCAGCGCCTGCAGGTGCGAGAAGAGCTGGTCCTCATCCGGGGTGCGACCGGTCGGCTCGAAGGCGTTGCGCGGGTCGTCGGACCAGCCACCGGGGAAATCACGCCGGTTGTCCGGATCACCGCCCCCGGGCATCCCAATCTCGTCACCGTAGTAGATGAGCGGCGTGCCGCGGGTCGTCATCAGGACCGTCCAGGCGAGCTTCAGCCCGTCCACCGTGGCTCGGGCGTCCCCCATGAACCGCGGGACGTCGTGGAGCCCGAGGAAGGTCACGAACGACGATGGGTCCGTGTAGAGGCGATCGCGCGCGAGCATCTGCGCCACGCCCCGGATCGAGCCCCCTTCCTGGAACGCCGTCCGAAGCGGGTAGAACAGCGGGAAGTCGAAGAGGGCGTCCACCCCCGTGTCAATTCCATCGAACTGCGGCACGCCCCCCTGGAAGAAGGCCGTCATCGTCGGGTCGCCGTCGAGGACCTCGCCGACGACCTTGAGCGTTGGGAACTCGCGCTTGATGGCCTTCATCCAATCGCGCCAGAAGGCGCGCGGCACGTACGGCCAGGTATCCTGTCGGATCCCGTCGAGCCCGGTCACCCCGACCCACCAGAGGGTGTTCTGAATCAGGTATTGTCGGACCTCGGGGTCATCCTGGTTGAGGTCGGGGAGGATGTCGATGAACCAGCCGTCGAGTGTCCCCTCGCGCATCCGGGCGGAGGCGTTCGGGTCGGCGAGGGTCCAGGTCTGCCAGGTATTAGCGAGATGGCGCTCGGCGGTGCCGTGGAACCAGGTCGGCGTCGGCGGGTCAGCGACCCACGGGTGGTAGGGCCCCGTGTGGTTCGCGACCATGTCCATCACGACCTTGAGTCCCTTGGCGTGGGCGGAGTCGATGAGCGTGCGATATCCCGCGAGTGTCCCGAGATGCTCGTCGACGTCATAGAAGTCGACGGCGCCGTACCCGTGATAGTCGGTGATCGGCTGGCCGTCGTAGGTCTCCTTCCGATTGAGCCCGTCGTGGTTGTCGTAGACCGGGTTCATCCAGATCGCCGTCGCGCCCAAGGCCTTCAGGTAGCCGAGGCGTTGCTGCACACCCGCGAGGTCGCCGCCGTGGTAGTAGCGCCCCTTGGAGCGGTCGAGGAGCCCGGCGCCGCCGGGATCGTCGTTCGCCGCGTCGCCGTTGGCGAACCGGTCGGGCATCAGCAGATACATCACATCGTTGCGATCGAAGCCGCGGAAGCGACCGGCCCGGACGAGCGGGGGGAGGACCTCGAACTCCGCGGTGTCGCGGCCGGCGGCCGTCACGACCGCCAGTGCATAGCGACCGGGCTTCACCGTCGGACCGCCCGGGATGGTGACGTCGGCGAAGACGGTCGTGGCGGCCTCGCTGACCTTCACGTTGGCGCAGCGGAGCGTGCCGCACTCGAGGCGGGCGCCACCGAGGTTCTTCCCGCGCATCATCACCCGCACCGGATTGACCGTGGACCCCTGCCACCAGCTCGGGGGGTCGGTCTTGAGCACCTCGGGTGCCTGGGCCGCGAGCGGCGCGCCGGCGAAGGTCAGGAGGGCGACGATGCCGCCCACCCGCCGTGCGCGGCACCACGGGGCCGGGAGCCGGGCGGCTAAACGGGCGAAGGGAGGACGAGGGAGGGCCAGCGGGAGGGTCATCAGGCGGTGTCGGAGCGGTCGTCGACGAGCAGCGTGAGCCCGGCGGCGATGGCGAGGGAGACTCCCCCCGCAACGACCGCCGCCATGCGGTCGTTCCCGAGCACGCGGCTCATCACCCAGCCGAAGCCGAGGGAGGCGACGATCTCGGGGATGACGATGAAGAAATTGAAGATCCCCATGTAGATGCCGGTCTTGCCCTCGGGGATTGAGCCCGCGAGGATGGCGTACGGCATCGAGAGGATGCTGGCCCACGCGATGCCGACGCCGACCATCGAGGCGAGGAGCCACGACGGGTCGGAGATGAAGGCCACGGAGCCGAGGCCGGCGGCGCCCGCGAGCAGGCAGAGGGCGTGGGTCATCTTGCGGCCACGAGCGCGGGCGAGTGGCGGGAGGACGAACGCAAAGAGGAAGCAGACGAGCGAGTAGGCGCTGAAGCAGACGCCGGCCCACTCGATCCCCTCCTGGTAGCGCGGCGAGCCAGCCTCCGACGCGCCGAAGATGTCCGTGGCCACCGCCGTCGAGAAGTAGAGCCACATGCAGAAGAGGCCCAGCCAGGTGAAGAGCTGCACGAGGGCGAGCTGCTTCATCGCGCGCGGCATCTGCCGGAGCGCGGTCGCAATCTCGCCAGCCGCGGCCCCGATGCCGCCGGTGCGGGCCCGGCGCGCCTCGAAGGCGGCGAGGTCGGCGGGCGGTTGTTCCTGCGTCGTGAAGACCGTGTACAGCACGGCGCCGAGGAAGGCCGCAGCCCCGACATAGAACGAGAGTTCGACCGTCCGCGGGATCGCGCCGGTGCCGCCGGCCGCCACGCCGAACCAGTTCGTCATCATCCACGGGAGCGACGACGCAATCACCGCGCCGAGGCCGATGAAGAAGCTCTGCATCGCGAAACCGCGCGTGCGCTCGTCCGGCGGGAGGAGGTCGGAGACGAACGCCCGGAACGGCTCCATCGAGATGTTGATCGACGCATCGAGGATCCAGAGGAGTCCCGCCGCCATCCAGAGCGCGCTCGAATTCGGCATCGCGATGAGCGCGAGCGAGCTGAGGATCGCGCCGATCAGGAAGAACGGACGCCGCCGCCCCCAGCGCGGCGACCAGGTGTGGTCGCTCAGGTGTCCGATGATCGGCTGCACGATCAGCCCGGTGAGCGGGGCCGCGAGCCAGAGCATCGGAATCTCCTCAGGGGTCGCACCGAGGTACTCGTAGATGGCACTCATGTTGGCCATCTGGAGGCCCCAGCCGAACTGGATGCCGAGGAACCCGAAGCTCATGTTCCAGATGGTGGAGAACCGCGTGGCCGCGGCGGCGGGCGAGGATGCCATAGGGGGGATGCTCCTCTAGCGCTGGTACAGGTGGACGAGCTCGCGGAGCTGGTCGGCGATCGCCGGCGTGACCTGCTCCCACGAGAAACGGAACTGCCAGTTCCCCCCGGGGCGCCCGGGGAGATTCATGCGGGCCTCGCTGCCGAGACCGAGGACGTCCTGCATCGGGATGAGCGCGGTGTCGGCGACGGAGGCCAGCACCTCCCGGATGAAGCGCCACTGCACCTCAGTGCCGTCCCAGCCGAGATAGCGCATCGCAAAGGCCTTCTCGCGTCGCACGTCCTCGGCGCTCCGGGTGGAGTCACCGCCGCCGGTCGAGGCCCACCAGCCGACCATCGTGTCGTTGTCGTGCGTGCCCGTGTACACCACCCGCTCACGCGGATACGTATGCGGCTGGAAGTCGTTCGCACTCCCGTCGGTGCCGAAGGCGAACTGCAGGATGCTCATGCCGGGGTAGCCGTAGCGCTCGCGCAGCGCCTCGACGGCGGGGGTGATCAGGCCCAGGTTCTCGGCGATGATCGGCACCGGGCCCATCGCGTCGGTGATCGCATCAAAAAGGGCTTCGCCGGGCGCATTCACCCAGCGGCCGTTGACCGCCGTGGTGTCGTCGCCGGGAACCTCCCAGTACGCCTCGAAGCCGCGGAAGTGGTCGATGCGGACGACGTCGAAGTTGGCGAACATCGCCCGCATCCGGCGGATCCACCACTGAAAGCCGTCCGCCTGCATCCGGTCCCAATCGTAGATCGGGTTTCCCCAGAGCTGGCCGGTGGCGCTGAAGTAGTCGGGGGGGACGCCGGCCTGCACCTCGGGGCGGCCGTCCGTCCGGAGCCGGAACTGCTCGGGGTTCGCCCAGACGTCGGCGGAGTCGTGCGCCACGTAGATCGGGAGGTCGCCGATCAGTCGGATGCCGCGGCGGTTCGCCTCCCCCTTCAGGGCGCGGAACTGCAGGAAGAAGAGGTGCTGCACCCGTCGATGGTGCTCGATGGCGTCCGCGAGCCGCTCACGGGCCTCGGCGAGGGCGTCGGGGCGGCGCTGAGCGAGCGCCGGTTCCCAGTCGGTCCAGGCGACGCCGCCGTGGGCCTCCTTCAGCGCCATGAAGAGCGCGAAGTCCTCGAGCCACCAGCCCTCCGCCTCGCGGAAGGTGCGGTACGCCGCGTCATCCGGCATCGCGCGTGTGTGCTCGCGTAGCAATGCCTGCTTCGTCGCGATCACACGCCCGAAGTCGACGGTGTGCGAGGGGAAGCTCGCCTCGCACTCGCCGACGTGGATGAGCAGCGGATTCCCCGCGAAGGCGCTGAAACACTGATAGGGGGAGTCGCCGTACCCGGTGGGTCCGATGGGTAGCATCTGCCAGTAGCGCATCCCCGTGTACTGCAGGAGATCGAGGAAGCGGTAGCTGTCGAGCCCCAGGTCGCCGATCCCGCAGGGACCGGGGAGCGAGGTGGGATGGAGGAGGACGCCGGCGGCGCGGGGGAAACGCATCAGGGGGTAGTGTGGGGCGGTTCCGCGGTGGCCGCCACTCCCGGCCGCGAGGTCTCCGCGAGCAGGGTGACGGAGCGGGGGGCGAGGGTGAGGGTCGAGGCCTCCACGAGGGTCGGCGAACCGGGGTCGGCGAGGCCGGTGGCGCTCTCCAGGACCAGCCGCCAGTGATGGCCCGAACGAGGCTGGGGAAGATGCACCACCATAGGACCCAGGCCCGGGTGGAAGGCGAGCAGCACCCGGTCGGCGCCGTGCGCATCGTCGGCCGTCAGGACGAGAGTGAGGGTGCGGACCTGCCCCTCGGTCCAGTCGTGCTGTTCCATCGGGGCGCCGTCGGGGCGGCGCCAATCCACGTCGGGGAGCCCGTCGCGGACGGTCTCGCGCGTCAGCCAGATGTCGGCGCGGATCGCCTGATGCGCCTGACGCACCGCGATGGCGCCGGCCGTGAATCGGATGAGCGCGTCGTCGGCGGCATCCCAGTCGACCCAGGTCGTCGCATTGTCCTGCGCGTAGGCGTTGTTGTTCCCCGCCTGTGTGCGGCCGAGCTCGTCGCCCATCAGGAGCATCGGTGTGCCGCGCGAGCAAAGGAGGGTGGCGAGGAGGGCGCGCACATCGCGCTGCCGGGCCTCGCGCACCGACGCGTCATCGGACGGGCCCTCGACGCCGTGGTTCCACGACCGATTGTCATCGGTGCCGTCGCGATTCCCCTCGCCGTTGAGCGTGTTCCGCTTGTGCACGTAGCTGACGAGGTCGGCGAGGGTGAACCCGTCGTGCGCGGTCACGAAGTTCACCGAGTCGGAGGGGGCACGGTGCCGCGCGCGGAAGAGGTCGGGGGAGCCGACGACGCGCGTGGCGAGCTCGCCGATCCCCTCGCCGGCGCCACGCCAGAAGGTGCGCACCGCATCCCGATACGCATCGTTCCACTCCCCCCAGCCGGGGGCGAAGCTCCCGAGCCGGTGCCCGCCCGGGCCGACGTCCCACGGCTCGGCGACGTGGCGCAGCTCACGCAGCAGGGGGTCCTGCTGGATCGCCGCGAGGAGCGGAGCTTCGGCGTCGAAGCCGTCGGGGCGGCGGCCGAGCGTCGTCGCGAGGTCGTAGCGGAAGCCGTCGACGCCTGCGGTGAGCGCCCAGTGCCGCAGCGCGTCGAGCGCGAGCCGCATCGGCGTGGGGCGGTCGAGCGCGACGGTGTTCCCGCACCCGGTGTCGTTCACGTAGCGGTCCCGGTGCCCGGGGACGAGCCGGTAGTACATCGCGTTGTCGAGCCCGCGGAGATTCACCACGGGGCCGTTCGCGTCCCCCTCGCCGGTGTGGTTGAAGACGACATCCAGCAGGACCTCGAGCCCCGCGGCGTGCAAGGCGTCGACCATCGCCCGCACCTCGGCCATCCCACCCGGCGCGAGGGTGGGGTCGGGGGCGAGCCACGCGGCGGCGCTGTAGCGCCAGTAGTTCGTGAGGCCAGCACGCGCGAGATGCGGTTCGTCGATCGCGGCGGCGAGCGGCATCACCTCGACGGTGGTCACGCCGAGCCGTCGGAGATGGTCGATGGCGGCCGGATGGGCGAGGCCTGCGCAGGTGCCGCGGAGGGCGGCTGGGACCCCAGGATGCGTCGCGGTGAACCCCTTCACATGGAGTTCGTATGTGACCGTGTGCTCTGCGGCGAAGCGACGCGCCCGCCGTGCGGCGATCGCCTGCTCGATCGTCAGAGGGGCGGCGGCCTCGACGATGGCCTTCGGCATGTCGCGGGCGGAGTCGCGCTCGTCGCGGGTCCCGTCCGGGCGTTGTCCGAGGAGCGAGGGGACGCAGGCGAACGGCCGGTCGAGTCGCGTCGCATACGGGTCCACCAGGAGCTTCGACGGATTGCAACGGTGCCCCTCGAGCGGGGCCCAGGGGCCGTACGCCCGAAGTCCGTAGCGGCTTCCGGGTCCCGCGCCGTGCACCACGCCGTGGTGGACGTCACCGGCGCGCGATGCCAGCGGGACGCGCACGAGCTCGTCGTGCCCGGCCTCGTCGAAGAGGCAGACCTCCACCCACTCGGCGTGGCGCGCCGCGACCGCGAAGGCCACGCCGCCGTCGACAGGCGTCGCCCCGAGTGGAGGGACGGCGGTCATCGCCCCGATCCCCGCGGGGCGAGGGCCGGCGGAAGGGGGCTCATCGACGCCGTCCCGCGTCCGCGTGCAGGGCGCGGTACAGCGCGGCGTAATGCTGCGCCGGCGTCTCCCATCCCACCGGCGACGCCATCGCGCGGCGCTGCATCGCGAGCCAGGTGCGGCCGTCGCGCCGGAGCCGCAGGGTCCGCTCGATCGCGAGGACGAGGTCGTCGACGGAGTCGGGGGTGAAGACGATCCCGGTCCCAGCGCCGGTCGCGAGTGCCATCGGGTTGGCATCGACGACGGTGTCGGCGAGTCCTCCCACGCGCGTCACCACGGGGATGGCGCCGTAGCGGAGGGCGCAGAGCTGCGTGAGGCCGCAGGGCTCGAACCGCGAGGGAACGAGGAGCGCGTCCACGCCGGCCTGCACCTGATGCGCAAGCGCCTCGTCGTAGCCGAGGTGCACCGCGATGCGGCCCGGGTGGGCGGCGGCGGCGGCCTGCAGCGCGCGTTCGAACTCGGCATCCCCGGTCCCCACCACGACAAGCTGGGCACCGAGCCGCTCGATCGCGGGGAGTGCGGCGAGGAGGAGGTCGATCCCCTTCTGCCAGGTGAGACGGCTGACCATCCCGAGCACCGGCGTCTCCGGCGAGATGGTGAGGCCGAGGCGGCCCTGGAGCGCGGCGGTGTTCCGGCGGCGCGGCGCGATCCCCTTCGGATCGTAGGTCGCGGCGATGTGTGGATCGGTGCGCGGATCCCAGACCGTCGTATCGATCCCGTTGAGGATGCCGGAGAGGACGGCGGCGCGTTCGCGCAGGAGGCCGTCGAGTCCCATCCCGTGTGCGGCGGTGCGGATCTCCGCCGCATAGGTCGGCGAGACCGTCGTCAGACGGTCGGCGAGCGCGAGCCCGGCCTTGAGACACCCCACCTGACCGTAGTACTCCACGCCGTGCAGCCCGTACGCCTCCGGCGGGAGCCCGAGGGAGGGAAACGCGTCGGCGGGAAAGGTGCCCTGGAAGGCGAGGTTATGGACCGTCATCACCGAGCCCGGACGGCGCTCGCCCGCGCCGTACGCCAGATAGGCCGGCGTGAGGCCCGCCTGCCAGTCATGGGCGTGGACGACGTCGGGGCGCCAGGTCGGGAGGAGCCCACGGCCGATGTCGGCGGCGACGCGCGACAGGGCGGCGAAGCGCGCGAGATTGTCGGACCAGTCGCGCCCGGTGGCGTCGGCGTAGGGGCCACCGGCGCGCGTGTACAGATGCGGCGCGTCGAGGACGAGCAGGTCGAGATCCCCCGCCGTCGCCTCAAGGAGCGAGGCCGGCCCCCCGAACCCGTGTGAAAGGCGCGCGACCTCGCGCACCTCGTGCAGGCGATCACGCACGGCGGGATAGCCCGGGAGGAGCGTGCGGACGCGCACATCGTGCGGGGCGAGCGCGGCAGGGAGCGCGCCGACGACATCGGCGAGCCCGCCCGTCTTGACGAGCGGGAACGCCTCCGAGGCGACGGAGAGGACCTCCAGTGCGCTCACGGGGTGAGCCGGTCGATCATCGGCTGCGTGATCAGGCAGATCCCGTGTGGCGTCCGTCGGAAGCGGGCCGCATCGACCTCGGGGTCCTCGCCGACGACGAGCCCGGCGGGGATTCGCACGCCCTTGTCAATGACGACATCGCGCAGGCGCGCGCCGCGGCCGATGTCGACGTAGGGGAGCACGACGGCGTTGCGGAGTTGACTGAACGACCGGACCTGCACGCCGGTGAAGAGGAGGGACCGGCTCACCGACGCGCCGGAGACGATGCATCCCCCCGAGACGAGCGAGGAGACGGCCATCCCGCGGCGCCCTTCTTCGTCGTGGACGAACTTCGCCGGCGGGACGATCTCCGCGTGCGTCCAGATCGGCCAGTCGCGGTCGAAGAGGTCGAGGTGCGGGAGGACGTCGGTGAGACCGACATTCGCCTCCCAGTAGGCATCGAGGGTGCCGACGTCGCGCCAGTAGGCCTCATTCTCGCTCGAGGCGCGCACGCAGGAGTCGGTGAACCGGTGCGCCACCGCGTGCCCGTGCTTCACGAGGTAGGGGATGATGTCCTTGCCGAAGTCGCGCGAGGAGTGCGGGTCCGCCGCGTCGCGGCGAAGCTGCTCGTGGAGAAAGTCACGACGGAACGCATAGATCCCCATCGACGCGAGCGCGTAGCCGGGGCGTGTGGGCATCTCCGGGGGGATGGCCGGCTTCTCGACGAAGTCGACGATGCGGCCATCGGCGTCGACCGCCATCACCCCGAGGCCCGTCGCCTCGGCGGCGGGCACCTCGACGCACGCGACGGTCACGTCCGCACCGGAATTCACGTGCTGCACGAGCATCCGCTCGTAGTCCATCTTGTAGACGTGGTCCCCGGCGAGGATGAGCAGGTACTCAGGCCCATAGCCGTCGATGATATCGATGTTCTGGAAGACGGCGTCGGCGGTGCCGGCGTACCACTGGTCCTCGCTCACGCGTTGGCTCGCCGGGAGGATGTCGAAGCTCTCGTTGCGCTCGGTGCGCAGGAAGTTCCACCCGCGCTGCAGGTGCCGGATGAGGCTGTGCGCCTTGTACTGCGTCGCGACCGCGAGGCGTCGGATGCCCGAGTTGAGCGCGTTCGAGAGGGTAAAGTCGACGATGCGTGACTTGCCACCGAAGTACACGGCGGGCTTCGCGCGCCGATCGGTGAGCTCCATCAGGCGCGAGCCGCGCCCGCCGGCCAGCACGTAGGCCATCGTGTGGCGGGCGATCGGGGAGCTGTAGGTGGGTGAGGTAGGCATCGGAGACTCCGGGACGGGGATCAGCGGGACGCGGGGACGAGCCAGATCGTGGCGAGGGGCGGGAGCTGCACGGTGGCCGACCAGGCGCACCCGTGCCACGGGGTCGTCTCGGCGTGCAGGCCGCTCCCGTTGCCGACGTTCGAACCGCCGTAGACGGCGGCGTCGGAATTGAGGACCTCGGCCCACGCGCCGCCGAGGGGCAATCCGACGCGATGCGCGAGGCGGGGGACGGGGGTGAAATTCGCGACGACGACGACGGGACGGTCGCCAGGGCCACCGTGTCGTACCCACGCGAAGACCGAGTGGTTACGATCGTCGATCGCGAGCCACTGGAACCCTTCCGGGTCGCCGTCGCGGCGATGCAGCGCGGGTTCCTGGCGGAGCAGGCGGTTCGCGTCGCGCACGAGGTGGCGCAGCCCCGTACCGGCGGGCGCATCGGCCGCCGCCCAGTCGAGCGTGCCGTCGTGATCCCACTCACGGTCCTGCCCGAACTCGCCGCCCATGAAGAGCAGTTTCTTTCCGGGGTGTCCCCACATGAAGGCGTAGTAGGCCCGGAGCGTCGCGAGGCGCTGCCAGTCGTCACCAGGCGCCTTCCGCACGAGCGCCCCCTTGCCGTGGACGACTTCGTCGTGCGAGAGCGGGAGGACGAACGCCTCGCTGAAAGCGTACACGAGCCCGAAGGTCATCCGGTCGTGGTGCCACCGCCGGTGCACCGGGTCCTCCTTCAGGTACTGCAGGGTGTCGTGCATCCACCCCATGTTCCACTTGAAGTCGAAGCCGAGCCCGCCGTCGTGCGTGGGATGCGACACCTTGGGCCAGGCGGTGCTTTCCTCGGCGATCACGAGGACCCCGGGATGTCGAGCGTGCACCGTGTCGGTGAGGCGTCGGAGGAAGGCGACCGACTCGAGGTTCTCGCGCCCGCCGTGTGCGTTGGGGAGCCAGCCTCCCTCGGGCCGCGAGTAGTCGAGGTAGAGCATCGACGCGACGGCGTCCACGCGAAGTCCGTCGATGTGGTAGCGCTCGCACCAGAAGAGCGCGTTGGCGATCAGCAGATTCGCCACCTCGCGACGCCCGAGGTTGTAGATCGCGGTGTGCCAATCCGGGTGGAAGCCGCGGCGCGGGTCCTCGTGCTCATAGAGCGCGGTACCGTCGAAGCGCGCGAGGCCGTGGGGGTCGGTGGGGAAGTGGGCGGGTACCCAGTCGAGGATCACGCCGAGCCCCGCCTGGTGGCATCGGTCCACGAAGCGCGCGAAGCCGGCGGGATCACCGAAGCGACTCGTCGGTGCGAAGAGCCCGACGGGCTGGTATCCCCACGAGCCGTCGAACGGGTGCTCGCTCAAAGGGAGCAGCTCGAGATGCGTGAAGCCGAGGTCGGTCACGTAGGGGATGAGGCCATCGGCGAGCTCGTCGTAGCTCAGCCATCCGCCGTCGGCGTGGCGGCGCCACGAGCCGGCGTGCACTTCGTAGATGGCCATCGGCGCCCGCCGGGCGTCGGCGGTCGCACGGGCGGCCATCCAGGCGTCATCGTGCCAGGTGAGGGTGGAGAGGTCGCACACCACCGAGGCCGTGGCAGGCCGTCGCTCTGCCGCGAACCCCATCGGGTCCGCCTTGGCCGGGAGCAGGGTCCCGTCCGCCCCAATCAGCTCGAACTTGTAGAGCGCACCGGCGCCCACGTGCGGGAGGAAGAGTTCCCAGACGCCGGTCCCGTGGCGGCGGCGCATGGGATGGCGCCGGCCGTCCCATTGATTGAAGTCGCCGAGCACCGAGACGCGGCGCGCATTCGGGGCCCACACGGCGAACCGGGTGCCGGGGACCCCCTCGTGCACGATCAGGTGCGCGCCAAGGCGATCGAAGAGCGCCTCGTGCGTCCCCTCGCCGATCAGCCACTCGTCCGTTGGGCCGAGGAGCGGCCCGAACGCATAGGGGTCGTGAAAGGTCCAGGTATCGGCGTCGCGGACCGCCTCGAGGGTGTAACGGCCGGTGCCCGGCACCGCCCCCTCAAAGAGGCCATCGGGGTGGAGGCGACGGAACGACCGGGAGCGCCCCCCGCGCGGTCCGATAGCGCGTAGCACATCCGCCCCGGGGACGAAGGCGCGTACCACCCGCGCCGCGCCTTGGCCGTGCGGCCCCAGCACGCGAAACGGGTCGTCGTGCGTTCCGGCGACCAGCGCCTCGCGGTCCGACGTGGAAAGAGCGGATGCCGGCGCCGACACGTTATCGGCGCGGTGGGATGTCCCAGATCTCGCCGGCATACTCGCGGATCGTGCGGTCCGAGGAGAACCAGCCCATCGCCGCGGTGGTGCGCACCGCGTGCCGCCACCACGCGGCGGGCGTGCGCCACGTCTCGTCCACCCGCCGCTGCGCGGCGTGATACGCCTCGAAGTCGGCACAGACGAGATAGTGG
>JACCDJ010745190.1_pt1 | contig 21495 bp, 25 predicted proteins | sample 7444481 | NCBI WGS metagenome assembly JACCDJ01 (sample SAMN15323435, study PRJNA562643) | freshwater metagenome | isolation source: river surface water | place: USA:Blue River Watershed | collected 2017-08-15 | reverse complement strand
GACGCACATCCCCTACAAGGGCAGCGCCCCAGCCCTCACCGACCTGATGGGCGGCCAGGTCATGGTCATGTTGGACAACATCCCGTCGGCCCTGCCGCACATCAAGTCGGGCAAGCTGCGCGCTCTCGCGACCACCGGCGCCAAGCGTGATGCGCTCCTGCCCGAATTGCCCACCCTCGCCGAGGCGGGCGTGACAGGCTATGAGTCAGGCGTGTGGTTTGGTCTGGCGGTGCCGGCCGGCACCCCACGCGAGATTGTGGCGAAACTGAACGCCGAAGCCGTCAAGGGCACCAAGGCACCGGAATTTGCCAAGCGCATGACCGAGCTGGGCTACAACATCATCGGCAGCAGCCCCGAGCAAATGGGCGACATGCTGCGCCATGAAGTGACCCGTTGGGGGCCCATCGTCAAGGCGTCCGGAGCCAAAGCTGACTGAACTCGAGCTGTTTCCCCTCTCCAACGGCCTGTTTCCCGATGGCCGGTTGGAGTTGCAGATTTTCGAGGTGCGCTACCTCGATCTGATCAAGCAGTGCCAGCGTGAGCAGCGGCCCTTTGGGGTGGTGATGCTGCACCAGGGCCGTGAAGTCCAACAGGCGGGTGTGATGGAAACGCCAAGCACCTGGGGCTGTCTGGCCCACCTCCAGGAGGTGGAGCAACTTCAGCCCGCCTTGTTGCGGGTGACGTGTCTGGGGGGGCAGCGCTTTCAGCTCACGCAGTCTGAACGTGGTTCGTACGGACGTTGGCGCGGCCAGGCCCAGTTGTCTGAGCCAGACCCCGTGGCGGCCATTCCGGTGGCGTTGCAGCCGTTGGCCGACCGCTTGGGGCAGTTGATTGCAGACGCGCAACGCCGGGGCATGGAGGCCATGCTGCCCCTGGCAGCGCCTTATCGGCTCGACGAGGCTGGTTGGGTGGCCAACCGGTGGGCCGAACTCTTGCCGCTGGCCGTGCCGTTCAAGGAGCATTTGCTGTCCACCGACGACCCCCTCAAGCGCCTGGAACTGGTGGCGCAGGTGGTGAAGAGCTCGATGGGGGACGCGCAGAGCGATGGCAGTTCAGGCATCGACGGCGGGTAAGATATCGCCACGATGACGGGGCGCCTCACCACCACTCAGAACCAGCACCACACGCCCGTGCAATGCCCGGTGATGGCCTGGATCACACCGTCCACGGCCATGCCCAGCAACAGGATGGGCCCGCCCAGATACACCATCCCCCACACCCAAGCCATGCGGGTCAGGCGCGGTTCTTCGATGCGCTGTCCCATGACCTCTTCAGGCGGGGGCATGCGCCAACGGGTGAGCCAGGGTGTGTCAGCTTTCATAGCAAAGGCATTCTAGGGCGATGAAGCTGTTCTGGGATGACCTCGACGCGGCCGACTGGGATCGTCACCACGCCGCCGCTTCGGCCCCCTTGCAGCAGGACTGGGCCTACGGCAGCTGCATGAAGGCCATGGGGGTGGCGTGCTGGCGGGTGCGCGTGGAGGCCGAAGGGCGCACCGTGGCGCTGGCCCAGTTCATTGGTCGGCGACTGGCCGGACTGGTGACGGTGGCGTTGTGCTCGCGCGGGCCGGTCTGGACCGAGTCGCTCACGGCAGCGGACAAGGCCGAGATGTATCGCCGCCTGCGCACGGGTCTGCCTGCGATGCGCCCACGCTTCGCGTTGTTCACACCCGATGAACCGGCGAGCGAGTCGCTGGGCCTCTCGCCCTGGCGGCGCATCATGACGGGGTACGCCACCGTCACCCTGGACCTCAGCCAGACGCCTGAGCAGCTGCGCGCCGCATTCGACAGCAAATGGCGCAACCGTCTGGTCGCCGCTGAATCGGCTGGGCTCACCGTGCAGCGCCTGGGGGCCAACCCGGCGCAATTGAGATGGTTGCTCGACCAGGAGGACACGATGCGCGAGCAGCGCGGCGTGGCGGGACTGCCCTCGGGTTTTATCGAGCGCTACATCCAGGCGCGCAAGTCCGCGGCGCACACGGTCCTGACCTTGCGCGCCGACCACCAGGGCGAGCGGGTCGCGGCCATGATGTGGTTGCTGCATGGCAGCGCCGCCACCTACCAGGTGGGTTGGTCCAACGACACGGGACGTCAACTCAATGCACACAACCTGCTGCTGTGGCAATCCATCGAGGCCTTGCAGCAGCGGGGTATTCGCTTGCTGGATCTGGGGGGGGTCAACACCCAGCGCAGTGCCGGCATCGCGCGCTTCAAACTCGGCACCGGCGGACGCGTGCTGACCCTGGCGGGAACCTACTTATGAGCGCCCCCCGTCTGGACGTGCAGGGGCTGACATGCGAGCGGGGAGGCAGACCGCTCTTCACGAACGTCAGCTTCAGCCTGTGCGCTGGCGAATGGATGCACTTGCAGGGTGACAACGGCGCGGGCAAAACCAGCCTGATGCGCATGGTGAGCGGCTTGTCACCGGCCGTTGCGGGCGAGGTGCGATGGGCCGGCGTACCCATTCGCCAGTGCGCCGAACTGTACCGTGCCCAAATGCTCTACCTGGGGCACACCCTCTCGCTCAAGGACGATCTGAGCGCCCTGGAAAACCTGCAATTCGAAGCGGCTGTGAGTGAAGAGTCGTTGGACGAGGGCCGTGCCCGAGACGCGTTGGGGGCACTGGGCTTGCGTGGTCGCGAGCATTTGCCGCTGCGGGTGCTGTCGCAGGGGCAAAAGCGTCGGGTCGCGTTGGCGCGTTTGCTGACCACGCGCGCACGGCTGTGGTTGCTGGACGAGCCGTTTGTCGCGCTCGACCCCGGCGCGGTCACGCAATTGGCGGACGTGCTGGGGCAGCACGTGGCCCAGGGCGGCCTGGTGCTCTACACCAGCCACCAGACGGTGCCCATGGGGGGTGCGGGCCATCATGTCAGGTTGACCGCAGCATGAATGCCTTCAGTGCCGTCTTGCGCCGTGATCTGCTGCTGGCCCTGCGTCGCAAGGCCGAGGTGCTGACCGGGGTCTTCTTCTTTGTGGTGGTGGCGTCCTTGTTTCCGCTGGCGATCGGGCCGGAAATGGCCACCTTGCGCAAGGTGGCCCCAGGGGTGATCTGGGTCGGGGCTTTGTTGGCCAGCATGTTGTCGCTGGGCCGCCTGTTCGAATCGGACCACCGCGATGGCACGCTGGAGCATCTGGCCTTGTCGCCGGCGGGGTTGCCCTGGCTGGTGGCGGCCAAGATCCTGGCGCACTGGCTCACCTCGGGCCTGCCCCTGGTTCTGCTTGCCCCCTTGCTGGGCCTGCAGTTTGATATGTCCGCAGACTCCCTGGGGGTGTTGATGCTGACCCTCCTGATCGGTACGCCCGTGTTGTCACTCATCGGTGCGATCGGTGCAGCGCTGACCCTGGGTGTGCGCGGGGGCGGTGTGCTGTTGTCGCTGCTGGTGCTGCCCTTGTTCGTGCCGGTGCTGGTGTTCGGTGCTGGGGCGGTGGAGTCGCAGATCGCGGGCCTGGGCATTGAGGCGCATGTCTCCATCCTCATGGCCCTGTTGTGGCCTGCTGCTGCCCTCAGCCCCTGGGCGTGTGCCGTGGCCTTGCGGATCGCGCTGGAATGACCTGGCTCTTGACGCGGCGCGCCCGAGCCATCGGCCGCACGCGTGCAGCCGCTGTCCAGGACAGAAGACACTTGACCATGGTCCATTCAGGTCCTTCGGGACCTCCCTAAAATCACCACCATAGGTCCTCATTTCCCTGGGGGCTGCTTCCACCTTATGAACCTATTTCATTACGCCTCTCCCCAACCCTTTTACGGGTTGGCCGGGCGTTGCTGGCCCTGGCTGGCCGCGCTGGCAACCGCGCTGTGCGTGGCGGGGTTGTGGCTGGGTCTGGCCGTGGCGCCGGCCGATGCCCAGCAGGGCGAGGGGTACCGCATCATCTTCGTGCACGTCCCCGTGTCGTGGATGTCCATGATCATCTACTTGGCCATGGCGTTTTGGAGCGTGCTGGGCCTGACCTTCAACACCCGCCTGGCCGGCATGATGACCCGGGCGCTCGCGCCCACGGGGGCCATCTTTGCCTTTCTGTCGCTCTGGACCGGGGCTTTGTGGGGCAAGCCCATGTGGGGCACCTGGTGGGTGTGGGACGCCCGCCTCACCTCCGAGCTGATTCTGTTTTTTCTGTACCTGGGCTACATCGCGTTGACCTCGGCCATCGATGACCCGCGCCGGGGAGATCGGGCCGGGGCATTGATCGCCATCGTCGGTGCCATCAACGTGCCCATCATCTATTTTTCGGTGAAATGGTGGAACACCTTGCACCAGGGCGCCTCGGTCTCGATGACGCAGGCGCCCTCGATGGCGCGCTTGATGTTGGTGGCCATGTTGTTGATGGCACTGGCGTTCTGGGTCTATTCCATCGCGCTGGTGTTGTACCGGGTGCGAACCTTGATCCTGCAACGAGAACAGCATGCCCAGTGGGTGCGCGAACTGCCAGAAGTGGCCGGAGGTGCAGCATGAGATGGACTTCCTGGGCCGAATTCTGGGCCATGGGCGGCTACGCCGTGTATGTCTGGGGCAGCTTTGCCATGACCGCTTGCCTGATGGCGTTAGAGGTCTGGCAGGCGCGCCGCCAGCGCGGCGATACGCTCCGCGCGCTGCGACGCGAGCGTGATCTGACCTCGCAGGATGCCGTGCACCCCGCCGCGGCCAACCCCAAGGATGGGCCATGAAACCCCGTCATCGCCGATTTCTCTTGATTGCAGCGGCCGTGGCCGTGCTGGCAGTCACCGCGGCCTTTGTGCTCAATGCGTTCCAGAGCAACCTGGTGTTTTTCTTCACCCCCACCCAGATCGCCCAGGGCGAGGCGCCCAAGGGGCGTGTGTTTCGGGTCGGTGGGATGGTCAAGGAAGGCAGCGTCAAGCGCGACCAGGTGCTGGTGGAGTTTGTGGTCACCGACACGATTCATGACACGCCAGTTCGCTACAGCGGCCTCTTGCCCGACCTCTTCAAGGAGGGCAAAGGCGTGGTGGCCCAAGGCAAACTCGATGAGCAGGGCCTTTTTGTCGCCAGCGAGGTGCTGGCCAAGCACGACGAAAACTACATGCCCCCCGAAGCCCAGCACGCGCTGGACCAGGCCGCTGCTGCCAAAGCGGCTCAATCCGTCAAGCCCTGAGAGCCCCCATGATTCCTGAACTTGGTCACTTTGCCCTGATTCTTGCCCTGTTGGTGGCCGTGGTGCAGGGCGTCTTCCCGTTGTGGGGCACGCTCAACCGCAACACGGCCTGGCAGTCGCTGGCGCGCCCGTCGGCTTTGATGCAAGCCGCGCTGGTGGCGCTGGCCTTCGCCTGTCTGTCGTCGGCCTTCCTGACCAACGATTTCTCGGTGGTGTACGTGGCGCAGCATTCCAACACCTTGTTGCCCAAGCCCTATCAGTTTGCCGCGGTGTGGGGGGGGCATGAAGGCTCCTTGTTGTTGTGGGTGTTGCTGCTCGCTGTATGGAGTGCGGCTGTGGCCGTGTTCTCCGCCAGCTTGCCCCTGGCCATGGTGGCGCGTGTGCTGGGTGTGCTGGGGCTGGTGTCGATTGGTTTTTTGAGCTTCATTCTCACCACGTCCAACCCGTTTGAACGGCTGCTGCCGGCCGCCCAGGAGGGCCGCGACCTCAACCCGCTGTTGCAAGACCCGGGACTCGTGATCCATCCGCCCATGCTCTACATGGGCTACGTGGGCATGTCAGTGGCATTTGCGTTTGCCATTGCCGCCTTGTTGTCGGGTCGCCTGGACGCGGCCTGGGCCCGCTGGTCGCGTCCTTGGACGGTCATCGCTTGGTCGTTTCTGACCTTCGGCATTGGTTTGGGGTCCTGGTGGGCCTACTACGAACTGGGTTGGGGCGGCTGGTGGTTCTGGGACCCGGTGGAAAACGCCTCCCTCATGCCCTGGCTGGTGGCAACGGCCTTGATCCATTCGCTCATGGTCACCGAGAAGCGCGGCAGTTTCAAGGCCTGGACGGTGTTGTTGGCGATTGGCGCGTTTTCCCTGTCGTTGCTGGGGACCTTCCTGGTGCGCTCCGGGGTGCTGACCTCGGTGCATGCGTTTGCCTCCGATCCCTCGCGAGGAGTGTTCATCTTGCTATTCCTGGCGCTGGTGGTGGGCAGTTCGCTCACGCTGTTTGCCTGGCGTGCACCGCAGGTCACCCTGGGGGGCAGCATGGGGTTGCTCTCGCGCGAGACCTTTCTGCTGATGAACAGCGTGCTGCTGGTGGTGGCCACCGGGGCTGTGCTGCTGGGCACGCTCTATCCGCTCGTGATTGATGCGCTGAACCTGGGCAAGCTGTCGGTGGGGCCGCCGTATTTCAACCTGGTGTTTGCGCCCTTGATGGTGCCGCTCTTGTTCATCATGATCCCGGGGACCGTGGCGCGTTGGCGCGAGGCGAAACTCTCCGAGCTGGTGGTCGAACTGCGCTGGGTGGGGGTGCTCGCCCTGGTGGTGGGCTGCGTCGCACCGTTGGCCTATGGAACCTGGTCGGTGGGGACTGCGCTGGGCTGGACGCTGGGCGCCTGGGTGGGACTGGGCACCCTCTGGCAGGTGGTGCAACGCGTGCAAAAGCCGGGACGTATCCCAGCCTCGTTCTGGGGCATGCACCTGGCGCATCTGGGCATGGCCGTGCTGGTGGTGGGTGTCACCGGCGTGAAGTCTTTTGAAGTGGAGCGTGACGTGCGCATGGGCCTGGGTGACGAGGTCTCGATCGCCCCCTACACGTTCCGTCTGGTGGGCATGAAGAACGTGCAAGGCCCGAATTACCGCGCGGTGCGCGCCGAGGTGCACGTGCTGCGCAATGGCCAGCCCCTGGAGGTGTTGTCGCCCGAAAAACGCAACTACCTGTCCACCGCCATGCCCATGACCGAGGCGGCCATCGATTCGGGCTTCATGCGCGATCTGTATGTGTCCCTGGGAGACCGCCTGGATGGCGAGCGTCCCGAGTGGAGCATGCGCGTGTACTACAAGCCTTTTGTGCCCTGGCTGTGGATGGGTGTGCTGTTGATGGTGTTCGGGGGTGTGGCCGCGGCGCTCGACCGACGCTACCGCAAGTCACGGGTTGGCGTTGACCTGACCGACGGCGCGGCCGTGGCGCGGGCGGGTTGACGACGGCACCATGAAAAAATTTCTCATTCCCCTGGCCCTGTTTCTGGCCCTGGTGGCATTCCTGGCCGTGGGGCTCAAGCGCGACCCGCGCGAGATTCCGTCGCCCCTCATCAACAAGCCGGCGCCAGCCTTCAGCCTGCCCACGCTGGAAGGGGGCGAGCCCTTCTCGCCGCAAAGTCTACAGGGCAAAGTGTGGATGCTCAACGTCTGGGCCACCTGGTGTGTGGCGTGCCGTGAAGAACACCCGGTGCTGGTGGCGTTTGCCCGCCAGCACGCGGTGCCCATTGTGGGCCTGAGCTACAAGGAAATTCAGCCCCAGGACGAAGCCAATGGCAAGTTGGCGCCTGCAGCCAAGCTGCAACTGGCCCGCGACCGCAGCACCGTGTGGTTGGCGCGTCACGGCAACCCCTACGTGCTGTCGGTGATGGACCTCGACGGTCGCGTGGGGATCGATTACGGGGTGTATGGCGTGCCAGAAACCTATGTCATCGACCGTCAGGGCGTGATTCGCTACAAGCGCGTGGGGGTGGTGACGCCGGCCCTCCTGAGCGAGAAGATCCTGCCGCTGATTCGAGAGCTGGAAAAGTCATGAACTTGCGCATCAACCCGTTGTCCCAAGCGCTGGTTGGCCTGATGTTGCTGGTGTTGTCCTGCCTCGCACCGGCACGCGAAGCAGCACCCCGGGCCGAGGACCCGGTGGTGGAGGCCCGCCTGGTGGCGATTGCGGACGAGTTGCGTTGCCTGGTGTGTCAGAACGAGTCGCTGGCGTCATCGCATGCCGAACTGGCTGAGGACTTGCGTCGCGAAGTGCGAGGCCTGATCCGCGAGGGCAAGTCCGACGCTGAAGTCAAACGCTTCTTGGTCGATCGCTACGGTGATTTCGTGTTGTACCGGCCCGAGGTCAAGCCGCTGACCTGGGCCTTGTGGTTCGGTCCCTTTGCGCTGCTGGTATTGGCCTTGGTCGTGCTGGGGCGGTATTTGCGCCAGCGCCGCGCGCAGGTGCCGCGTGAGACCACCCTGAGCGAGGCCGACCGTGCCCGCGCCGAGCAATTGCTGAAGGATTGATGTGAACCCCGTGGTGCTGTTTCTGGTGGTGGTGCTGGCGCTGAGCGTTGGCGTGGCGTGGGTGTGGTGGCGGGTGCTCAAGCGGGCCACCCACCCAGCGGCGGATACCCCTGAGGGGGATCTGGTGGGGTCCAATGTGGCGGTGTACCGCGAGCAACTGGCCGAGCTGGAACGCGATCGGCAGCAAGGTGAGTTGAGTGAATCTGAGTACACCCACGCGCGGGACGAACTCAGCCGACGCTTGCTGGAGGATGCCGACCTCGCTGCAGACACCGGCCTGAGTTCTCGCGCGCGCGCTGCCGCCGACACAACAGCCCCCAGCCGTTCACGGCGCTGGCTGGCGCTGGGTCTGGCGTTGTACCTGCCGCTGGCGGGGCTGGGGCTGTACGGCTGGCTGGGACAACCCTTGGGCCTCGACCCCGTGGCCCTCTCACAAGGCCAACCTGATCACACGGTGGACCCGAGCAAGCTCACCGAGATGGTGGTCAAGCTCGAGCAACGCCTCACCGAAGAACCACAGCAGTTGGAAGGCTGGATCATGCTTGCGCGGGTGCAGCGTGCCCGTGAGCGTTTTGAGGAGTCAGCCCAGGCCTACGCCCGTGCCCTGACGCTGAGTGCCAATGATGATGTTGCGATCGAACGCGCCGAGGTGCTGGCACGTGGACGAGGCAGCTTCGAGGGCGAGCCCTGGCACATCATCCAGGGGGTGCTGAAGGTCGACCCCGACCACGAGGCCGCGCGCCTGCTGGCAGGCAGCGCCGCCTTTTCCGAAGGGCGTTACGCGCAGGCGCTGATGCACTGGAAGCGGGTGCAAAGTCGCATGGCTGCCGGCGCGCCCGACAAGGCCGAGCTCGACGACGCGATTGCGCAAGCCGAGGCCAAGCTGGGCACGCAGGCGTCAGCCGGACCCGGCGCTGCCTCAGCGGCGGTCCGTATCACCGGTCGGGTGGTGCTGGCGCCCGGCTTGACGTCCCAGGTTGCGCCTGGCGACACGGTGTTCATCTACGCCACTGCCGCCCAGGGCTCACGCATGCCGTTGGCCATTGTGCGCACCACGGTGAGCCAGTTGCCATTCAATTTTGTGCTGGACGAGTCCACGGCCATGAACCCGCAGGCGTCGCTCAAAGGGCAGACGCAGGTCACCTTGCGCGCACGCATCTCCAGCACGGGAAATGCCATGTCCCAACCAGGCGAGCTGGGCGTGATGAAAACGCCAGTGAACGTCGGTGCGACGGGCGTGGAACTGAAGATCGAGGGACCGTTGCCCTGATCTGGGGGGCAACCCTGAGGTCGTCGACCTCGGTCCGCTGCGCGATCCTCCCAGGGTGTCTCACCCCATCAACAAGCCGTGTGTGCGGGCAAAGTGCAGGGTTTGCGTGCGGCTCTTGACACCCAGACGGCGAAACAGGCGCCACAGATGCACCTTGACCGTGTGCTCGCTGATGCTGAGTTCGGTGGCAATGTCGCGGTTGCTCAGGCCTCGGTCCAGCATCAGGATCAACTGTTTTTGACGCTTGGACAGCTTGGTGTCGCCAGGCGCAGCGGCCCCTTCTTCGTCGGCGGGGACGTCGGCGGCGAGCAGGCCTTGCAGCCCGTTGGAGATGTCCTGTGCGGGGGCGGATTTTTCCAGGTACAGATCAGCCCCTGCCTCGATGCAGGTTTCCTCGGCTTCGCCAGCCGGCATGGCCGAGATGACGGCCAGCGGAATTTCGGGGTACAGGCTCTTGATGTCACTCACGGCTGACGCGCCTTTCACGCCCGGCAGCAGCAAGTCCAGCACGAACAACTCGGGCGCCCCGTTCTTGATGATGGCGGCTTGTAACTCGCTGAGCTTTTCCAACTCGACCACCTTGCTGGCGGGGCGCAACCGACGCAGCAACATCCCGATGGCTTGTCGAACCAAGGGGTGGTCATCGATGACGTACAAACTCATGACATAACTCCTGCTCAGTAATTCAGGCCCATGGCCTCTCGAACATCGCGCATGGTCTCACGCGCCACCACGCGGGCGCGCTCGGTTCCAGCGTCGACGATATCACGGACGATACGCGGATTGGCCACATAGGGCTCTGCCCGCACCAGCATCGGTTGCTGCTCTTTCAGCATGCCATCGATCACCGGCTGCTTGCACTCCAGGCAGCCAATGCCGGCCGACTTGCACCCTTGCTCGACCCAGCCCCGCACCTCGGGTGTTGAATACACCTTGTGAAATTCCCAGACCGGGCAGCGCGAGGGATCGCCGGCGTCGGTGCGCTTGACGCGAGCCGGGTCGGTGGGCATGCGCTTGACCTTCTGCTCCAGGCTGGCCTTGTCCTCGCGGATGGCAATCGAGTTGTTGTAACTCTTGCTCATCTTGGCGCCGTCCAGTCCGGGCAGACGGCTGGCTTCGGTGAGCAGGACCTGGGGCTCGGGCAGGATCACCTTGCCGGTGCCACGGAAATAGCCTTCCAGGCGCTCGCGGTCGTGTGAATCGAGTTCGGGGGCGGAGGCGATGTAGCCCATGGCGCCCTCGAGCGCTTTGACGTCACCGGTTTCCTGGAACTGCTTGCGCGATTTCTCGAAGCGCTTGGCGCTGTCCTTGGGCAGTTTGGTCAGACTGGCCTGGATTTTTTCCTCGTAGTGAATCTCGCGGCCGTACAGGTGGTTGAAGCGGCGGGCTGCCTCCCGGGTGAGCTCGACGTGGCTGGCCTGGTCCTCACCCACGGGCACGTACTTGGCCTTGTAGATCAGGATATCGGCCGCCTGCAACAGCGGATAGCCCAGGAAACCGTAGGTGGAGAGGTCCTTGTCTTTGAGCTTTTCCTGTTGGTCCTTATAGGTGGGCACGCGCTCGAGCCAGCCCAGGGGCGTGCCCATGGCCAGCAGCGTGAACAGCTCGGCGTGTTCGGGCAGTCGGCTTTGCAGGAAGATGGTGCATTGCTCGGGGTCCAGGTCGGCGGCGAGCCAGTCGATCACCATCTCGTAGACGTTCTTCTCGATGACCTCACGGCTCTCGTAGTGGGTGGTCAGGGCATGCCAGTCGGCCACGAAGTAAAAGCATTCCATCTCGGACTGCAGGCGAACCCAATTCTTGAGGGCTCCGTGGTAGTGACCCAGATGCAAGGCGCCGGTGGGGCGCATGCCGGAGAGAACACGTTCTTTCATTGCGTTATTTCACCAAAAATTCGAGCGGGCTGAGCACCAGCTTGAGAAAGCCAAAGCTCAGGTCCATCAAGGGGTGCATCCACCAGGCACTCAGGAGGCCCATCAACACCAGGGCCATCACGATGAAAAAGCCATAAGGCTCGATGCGCGAGAACATGAGCGCCTGCCGCCACGGCAACAGACCCACGACAATGCGGCCGCCGTCCAGCGGTGGCAGCGGAAACAGGTTGAAGGCAAACATGACCACGTTGGCCAACATGCCGGCACGGCACATCTCCAGGAAAAACCGCTCCTGTAACCCCACGCCAACCAGCCCATACAACAACACCCCCCACAGCAAGGCTTGCACCAGGTTGATGCCCGGTCCGGCCAGCGCCACCCAGATCATGTCGCGCTTGGGGTTGTTCAGGCGGTCAAACCGGACGGGCACCGGCTTGGCATAACCAAACAGCATGGCCCCGGAAGTGGCCAAGTACAAGGCCAGGGGCATCACCAGGGTGCCGATCCAATCGATGTGGGGCACAGGGTTGAGGGTGACGCGCCCCATCATCCAGGCCGTGTTGTCGCCGAAATGCCGTGCCGCATACCCGTGTGCCGCCTCGTGCAGGGTGATGGCAAAGAGCACCGGCAAGGCGTAAATGAGGACGGTCTGGACCAATTCAGAAAAGTTCACCCCCGAATTATGACTTTGTTATGCCCAACGCCGGCTGACAGAGGCAAATGCCATGCGTTTCACTTAACCTGGGCTGGTCGGATGCAACACTTTTGGGGTATTGCCGATCAACTCAGACCCAGAATATCCAGGTCGCCCCGTCCTTTGCGAATCAGCACGGGGCCATCGCCCTGGCCCATGGGCGTGAGGTCCACCACGGTGGTGGGTTCGAGCGGGCAGGCGCCGGCATCGACCACGGCGGCAATCTGGTGCTCGAGTTGCTCGCGTATCTGTTCGGGGTCATTCAGAGGTAACTCCTCACCCGGCAAGATCAGGGTGGTGGCCAACAGCGGACCCCCGTGCAGACTCAGCAATTCCTGCAGCGCCCGGTGCTCGGGCACGCGCAGACCGATGGTCTTGCGCTGGGGATGGCTGACCCGTCGGGGCACCTCCTTGCTGGCTTCCAGGATGAAGGTGTAAGCCCCGGGCGTGGCGGCCTTGAGCAGTCGGTATTGCCGGTTGTCCACGCGGGCAAACTGGGCCAATTCCGAGAGGTCGCGGCACAGCAGGGTCAGGTGGTGTTTTTCATCCACCCCGCGGATGCGTCGCAACTGTTCCACCGCCGCCTTGTCGTCGAGGTGGCAAGCCAGGGCATAGCTGGAGTCGGTGGGAACGGCCAGCACATCGCCGCGTGTCAGCCATTGAACCGCTTGCTTGAGCAGACGGGCTTGGGGGTTGTCGGGATGAACGTGTAGAAACTGAGCCATGGCGCCAACAATCAGGTGGTGGCGCCCACGCGCTGCTCACGCAGGGTGACCCAACCCGCCAGCAGGCCACAGCCCACAATCATCAGCATACCCAGCAACGCCAGTGAATTCGGTACGTGGGCGAACACCAGCCAGCCGCCCAAGGTGGCAAAGGCGATACCGCTGTAGAGAAAAGGCGTGATGCGAGACGCCGGCGTTCGGGCAAAGGCCAGGATGAGGAGGTAATGCCCCAGCGTGCCGGCCACCCCCAGCACCAGCAGCATGCCCCACTGCGCAGCGCTCAGGTCGGTGGTCCACCACCCCAGCACCAGACAGGAGGCGATGGCCGTGCCAATCCACCCCGTGTAAAAGTGCAGCGTCAGGGGCTCCTCGGTTTGCGCCATCACGCTGGTGAGCACCTGAAAGCTGGCATAGCACGCCACCATCAGGAGAGGGAGCCAGGCCGTGGCCAGCGACATTTGCGAACCGGGCTGCACGATGAGCAAGGCCCCCACCATGCCGCCCAGGATCAAGCTCCAGCGCAGCGCGGACACACGCTCGTGCAGGAAGCAGCGCGCCAGCACGGTGACAGCCAGTGGGGTCAGCATGCCGATGGCGGTGAATTCGGCCACTGGCATGTGTTGCAGATTGATGAAGGCCAGCAGGCTGCACAGAAACAGCAGCACGCCACGCAAGGCGTGACGCCAGGGCTGCCGGGTGTGGAACAAGGCCCAGCCACGTCGCGGCAGCACGGCGACCGTGGTGGCCAGGGCCTGAAACATGTAGCGAAACCACAGCGCCATCAACAGCGGCATGCCAGCCACCAGCACCTTGTTGGTGACGTCCATGACAGCGAAGCAGGCCATGGCCAGGACGGCAAAGACAACGCCCGAGGCCTGCGCGGCGGACCGGTCCATGCCCCCGGTCATTGGATGCGATCGGTCAGCAATTCCCACACGGGCTGAAGATCGCCCGGCAGCCAGGGTAGCTGGCCCAGGTCGGTGTGGCTTTCATCCGGGCTGTGGAAGTCGCTGCCTCGCGAGGCAGCCAGCTGAAACTCGCGTGCCATGTCAGCGTAGGTGACGGCGTCGGCGCTGGAGTGGCTGCCGGTGACAACTTCCACGCCCCGGCCGCCGTGGGCCTTGAACTCGGTGAAGAGCGCGTACTCCTCGTTGGCGGTGAAGCCGTAGCGTGCCGGGTGGGCGATGATGGCCACGCCACCTGCGTCGGTGATCCAGCGCACCGCGTTGGACAGCGAGGCCCAGCGGTGCGGGATAAAGCCGGGTTTGCCTTCGGTCAGGTACTTGCGAAACACCTCGGGGGTGTCCTTGCACACGCCGGTTTCCACCAGGAATCGGGCAAAGTGCGTGCGAGAAATCAGCTCCGGGTTGCCAGCGTATTTCAAGGCACCCTCAAAGCTGCCGGGGATGCCCACGGCGGCGAGTTGATCGGCCATTTCTCGGGCGCGCACATCGCGCCCGCCGCGGGTGGACCGCAGCCCCTGCACGAGCTGGGGATCGTCCGCGTCAAAGCCCAGTCCGACGATGTGAACCGTTTTGTTGGCGAAGGTGACGGAAATTTCAGTGCCGGTGAGGTAGGGCAGAGCGAGCGCGCGAGCCGCCGCCGCCGCCCGGTGTTGTCCCCCCACCTCGTCGTGGTCGGTGAGGGCCCACAGTTCCACCCCGAGGTCTTTTGCGCGCTGGGCCAGGACTTCGGGGGTGAGCGTCCCGTCGGAGACGACGGAGTGGCAGTGCAGGTCAGCGTTGAGGATGGACACAACCCGATTTTACGGGCTGTCACGGGTTCGCGCTGACTTCGCCTTCAATGACCAGGCGCAAGCGACGTGCGCCTTGCCACTCGTCGACCTCCAGTCGGTACGCCAGTGTGGCTTGCGCGGGCAAGGGGTCACTGCGCCCGAACCAGATGCCGTCCACCGCCTGTCCCTGGTGGCGCAAGCGCAGCGACAAGTGCCGCTCGCCCACCACCCGTTGACCCACCACGTCCAGGGTGTCGCAAAACGTGGGGGCGGCAAACCCCTGCCCCCAGACTTCCTGTTGCAGCAACTCGGCCACATCGGCTCGACGATGCTCGGCGGGCAGTGGCCCATCCACCTCGAGACTGCGCGTGAGTTGCGACGGCGTGAGCCACTCGGCGGCAATGCCTTGCAGCCCTTGCACGAAGTCGTCAAATCGATCGGGTGCGATCGAGCAACCCGCAGCCATGGCATGACCGCCAAACTGCAGCAACACGCCCGGGTGGCGTTTGCTGAGTAAGTCCAGCGCATCGCGCAGATGAAAGCCGGCGATGGAGCGCCCCGATCCCTTGAGCACCGGGCCATGCTGGGCCGATTCGCTGCGCGCAAAAACAAAACTCGGGCGGTGGTGCTGGTCCTTCAGGCGTGAGGCCACGATGCCCACCACGCCCTCATGAAAATCTGGGTTGAACACACACAGCGCCGGCGGGGGTGTGCCATCGGCATGCAGCAGCGCATCGGCGCGCGCCAGCGCTTGTTCGCGCATGCCGACCTCGAGGTCTCGCCGTTCGCGGTTGACGCGGTCCAGGGCTTGCGCCAACTCGCGCGCTCGAGCGGGGTCGTCGGTGAGCAGGCACTCGATGCCCAGGGTCATGTCAGACAAACGGCCGGCTGCGTTCAGGCGTGGTCCCAGGGCAAAGCCGAAATCCTGGCTGCTGGCGCGGCGCAGGTCTCGTCCCGCCACCTCAAACAACGCCGCCATGCCGGCGGGGAGCTGCCCCTTGCGCACACGCGCCAACCCCTGGGCTACCAGCCGGCGGTTGTTGGCATCGAGTCGAACCACATCGGCCACCGTGCCCAGTGCCACCAGGGGCAACAGCGTGTCCAGGCGCGGCTCTTGTCCCGGCACGAGGTGGCCGCGCTGGCGCTGCTCGGCGCGCAGCGCCATCAGCACATAAAACATCACACCCACACCGGCCAGGTGTTTGCTGGCAAAGGGGCAGCCCGGTTGGTTGGGGTTGACGATCACGTCGGCGCCTGGCAATTCGGGTCCTGGCAGGTGGTGGTCGGTGACCACCACCTGCAGACCCAGGGCCTGTGCGCGGGCCACGCCTGCCAGGCTGGCAATGCCGTTGTCCACGGTGATCAGCACCTGAGCGCCCAGCGCCTGCACCCGCTCGGCAATCGGGGGCGTGAGACCATAGCCATCGACCTGTCGGTCGGGCACGACAAAGCTCACCCGCGTGGCGCCCAAGAGCCGCAAACCCCGCACGCCCACAGCACAGGCGGTGGCGCCATCGCAGTCGTAATCGGCCACGATGCACAGGTGATGTTGCTGCTCGATGGCGTCGGCCAAGAGCCGTGCTGCGTCGGGCGTTCCCTGCAAGGTCGATGGCGGCAGCAGCCGTTGCAGCTGCGGATCCAGCTCCTCGGGGCTGCTCACGCCGCGCGCTGCAAAGAGTTGCGCCAGCAGGGGATGTACCCCGGCCTGTTCCAGGGCCCACACGCTGCGCGGGGGGACGTCACGGGTCAGGCATCGCACGACAGCACCTCGGTCAGCTGGAGCGGGCGCACCATGCGCTGAAGCCTCTGCCACAGCGTCAGCGGCTGCTGAACCCACCACCGGGCCTGTCGCTGACCACACCAGGCGATGCGTGCGCCCTTGCTGTTGAGCAGGGGTGGCAGCACCTCGGCATCCAGACGTTCCCAGGTGCGGGCCCAGCCGGCGGCATCGCGCAGCAACCAGGGTTCGCGCAAATCGTCCAGCAAGATGGCCGCCGCCGCACCCGGCATGGGCGCAGGGCACGCAGCTCCCAACGCACCGCAGCCTTCGACCCAGATCGAATTGATGGCTGTGCGCCGCGCGTCATTGACGGGGTGTTGGTACAGCAGCATCTGCATTTCGTTTTGCAAGCGACGCAGCGTGCGGATGGCCGGGGGCAGTTCAGGCAGTTGGGCCCCCAGCAACCAGGGCTCGATGGACAAACCGAATACCCGTTCCGCACTCGCGCTCGCCAGCCCGTCAAAGAGGGGCGATTGCGCCAGCCAGCGTCCGGGTTCACAGGCATGCAGCGTGATGCCGTCTTCCTCGAAATAGACGCGCATCGCGTCCAGCAGGGCGTCGGATTCAGCTTGCGTGATGGGGCCTGGATCCAGCAGGGTGAATTGGCCATTGCCCACCTGCCAATGGCACAGGCTGATGAAGGCCCAGGCCTGGTCGGGCGCGCTGTCGCGCACGCGGGCCGTGTGCGCGGACAGTGCTGCCCAGGGCCAGCTGCCGTGGGGTGCGGTCCAGCCCAGGGTTTCAGCCCTGGCCCACTCAAGAGGCAGGACCAGATCCTCTGCCGCCGTGGTCAGCGTGTGCTGCGCCACGCTGTCTTGCAGCCACTGGTGCACGAAGGGCAGTGACAAGCCAGCCAGGGTGGCGAGCATGTCGGGGCTGTCCGCGGGGGGCAAGGCGTGCGACAGGATGACGGTGGGGGCGGAACTCACAGTCAGGCATTGTCCTTGATGCCACAATCACCCCTCAAGACCATGTCCAATATCCGTATTCCCTACGAGCTTGTGCTGGGCTGGCGCTACACCCGCGCTGGCCGCGCCTCACGCCGCAACGGCTTCATCTCCTTCATTTCGGGTGTGTCCATGCTCGGCATCAGCCTGGGGGTGGCAGCGCTCATCATCGTGCTCAGTGTGATGAACGGGTTTCAGAAAGAGGTGCGCGAGCGCATGTTGTCCGTGTTGTCACACGCGGAAGTGGTGGCACGCGATGGCGGCGCCTTGCTCGACACCGAGGCGCTGAGCCGGCAATTGGGCCGTCATCCCGAGGTGGTGGCGGTGGCCCCCTATGTGACGGCCCAGGCCTTGCTGGCGCGAGGGGAAGAGATGCGCGGTGTGGTGGTGCGCGGCGTCGATCCGGTGCAGGAGCGGGGCGTGGCGGACTATGCAGCGCTCTTGCCGCCTGCGCTGCAATCAGGTTGGGCGCCTGGCGGATTTGGCGTGGTGCTGGGCGTGGAGATTGCCCACCAAATGGGCGTGCGGGTGGGAGACCGCGTCACCCTGGTCGCCCCGGGCGGTCAGGTCACGCCCGCTGGCGTTTTGCCGCGGCTGAAACAGCTGGAGGTGCTGGGGCTGATCGACACCGGACATTACGAATTTGACGCCACGCTGGCCGTCATGCAGATCGATGACGCCCAACGGCTGCTGCGACTCGAAGGCCCTAACGGGCTGCGACTGAAATTGCGCGATGCGCAGCAAGCCCGTGTGGTGGCAAGCGAACTCGCCTTGCAGATCGATCCACTGTTCATGGTGCGCGACTGGACGCGCCAAAACCGCAACTGGTTTGCCGCGGTGCAGATCGAAAAACGCATGATGTTCATCATCCTGACCTTGATCGTGGCGGTGGCTGCCTTCAACCTGGTCAGCACCCTGGTGATGACGGTGACAGACAAGCAGTCGGACATTGCCATCTTGCGCACGCTGGGGGCGTCACCGGCTTCCATCATGGGTGTGTTCATGGTGCAGGGCGCGCTGGTGGGGGTGGTGGGCACCTTGAGCGGCATGTTGCTGGGGCTGGTGGTGGCGTTCAACATCGACGTCATCGTGCCGGCGATTGAGCAGGTGCTGGGCCTGCGTTTTTTGCCGCAGGACATCTACCTCATCAGCCGCATGCCCAGTGATCCGCAGCTGGCCGATATCGGACCGGTGGTGGTGCTGTCGCTGCTGCTGGCTTTGCTGGCCACGCTTTACCCCAGCTGGCGTGCCAGCCGGGTGCAACCGGCGGAGGCGCTGCGCTATGAATGATCTCGTGCTGCAGGCCTCGGGCGTGGGGCGTCGTTTTCAGGAAGGCGAGTTGGATGTGCAGGTGCTGACCGGGGTGGACTTGCAGGTCCACGCCGGTGAAACCGTGGCCATCGTGGGCGCGTCGGGGTCTGGCAAAAGCACCTTGCTGCACCTGCTGGGGGGGCTGGACCAACCCAGCCACGGACATATCGAGTTGATGGGGCAGCCGCTGGCCGGGTTGTCCCCCGCCGCACTGGGCCAGTTGCGCAACCGCCATCTGGGTTTCGTCTACCAGTTTCACCACCTCTTGCCCGAATTCTCGGCCCGCGACAACGTGGCCATGCCGCTGTGGATTCGGCGCGCGGACCGCGCCCAGGCCGGCGCGCAAGCCGATACCCTGCTGAGGGCCGTGGGCTTGGGGCAGCGGGCCTTGCACCGGCCGGCCGAACTCTCTGGCGGCGAGCGTCAGCGGGTGGCCCTGGCGCGTGCCCTGGTCACCCGTCCGGCGTGCGTGCTGGCCGATGAGCCCACGGGCAACCTCGACCGCAGCACGGCCGATCAGGTCTGGGACTTGATGCTGGCCCTGGCGCGCGAGCATGGCACGGCGTTTGTGGTGGTCACACACGATGTCCACCTGGCGTCGCGTTGCGAGCGCGTGCTGTCCTTGCAAGCGGGTCGTTTGGGCCCTTGAGGGCTGAGCGTGTTGTGTGAGTCTCCCATGTGGATCGACACCCATTGCCACCTGGATGCCGCGGAGTTCGAGGCCGACCGTGACGCAGTGCGCGCGCAGGCGCGCGCCTTGGGCGTGGGCCTGTGCGTCTACCCCGCGGTGGACGTGAACACCCTGGACGTTGTGCGCACCCTGGCCCACCGTCATGCCGATGTGTATGCCCTGGGCATTCACCCGCTCTACACCCCGCAGGCTTCAGTGACCGACTTGGACCAGCTGGCCTTGGCCGTTCAAGCCCACCGTGCAGACCCGCGCCTGGTGGCCGTGGGTGAGATTGGCCTGGATGGGTTCGTGCCGGGTCTGGACATGGCGCGACAAGTCCACTTCTTCCGAGCCCAACTGGAACTGGCACGCGCCCAGGAATTGCCGGTGATCCTGCATGTGCGGCGATCCGCCGAGCAGGTGCTGCAACACCTGCGTCAGGTGCGGGTGCGCGGGGGCATCGCCCATGCCTTCAACGGCAGTCTGCAACAGGCCCGGGCTTTCATTGAGCTCGGGTTTGTTCTGGGCTTTGGGGGCGCGCTCACCTACGAGCGCGCCACGCGCTTGCGCGAGCTGGCCCGTGAGTTGCCGCTCGACGCGTTGGTGGTGGAGACGGATGCGCCCGATATTCCGCCGCAGTGGCTCTACACCACGGCAGCCGCCCGAGCCGAGGGTCAGGCGCAGGGGCGCAACAGCCCGGCAGAGTTGCCGCGCATTGCCACCCTGCTGGCCACGCTGCGAGCCGTAGACCCCCTGACGCTGGCCCAGCAAACCACCGACAATGCACGACGTGCCCTGGGGCTGCAAGTGCCCGGTGCACCGCATGCGAGATGAAAGTGCGCTCAAACACCGCACGCGCATGCTGGCCACTCACGAAACGCACCCCATGACCCGACGTCCCCCACTGCCTGATGTAAATTTTTCCGACCATGGTGATGTGCGCTACCTGCACCTGGGCACACCGTGGGTGCAGGGCTCGATGATGATCGACCAGCCCTACGACATCCACCTCGACTACGTGCAACGCATGATGGCGTGGTTGCTGTTTGTGCCGCTGGAACGGGTGCCGTCCTTGCAAGCCATGCAGCTGGGCCTCGGGGCTGCGGCCCTCACCAAGTTCTGCTGGAAACACTTGCGCATGAAGACCACCGCGATCGAGCTCAACCCTCAGGTGGTGGCGGCCTGTCGCCTGTGGTTCAAGCTGCCAGCGGACTCCTCACGCCTGTCCGTGGTGTTGGGGGACGCCGCTGAGGTGGTTGCACACGAGCACTGGCGCGGTCAGATCGATGCCCTGCAAGTGGACCTGTACGACCACGAGGCCGCTGCGCCGGTGCTCGACAGCGCTGACTTCTACGCCGATTGCCGTCAACTGCTGAGCGAGCACGGTGTCATGACGGTGAACTTGTTTGGACGTTCCAACCGTTACCCGGAAAGCCTGGACAAGATTGTGTCGGCCTTTGGGGCGGAGGCGGTCTGGGTGTTCAAGCCCACCCGCGAGGGCAACACCGTGGTGCTGGCGTTGCGTACGCCGGTGGTCCCCAAGCGCGGCGAGCTGGCGGCGCAGGCTGACGCTATCCAGGCCCGCTGGCCATTGCCCGCCGCGCGCTGGGTGCGGGTGCTCAAACCTGTCGCGTAGGTGTCAACACACGGCTCTGAATGCACCGCTGCGGGTCTGCCAGGCGCCGTGGGGCCTGGGTTTGCCCGGGGTCGTAGGTGAAATCCACATGATTTTTTCCCCAGTCTGCCCGCACAATCCGCCCATCGAAAATTTTCGAGGAGAACTTTTGTGAGCATTAAAAGTCAAAAGGACTTTTTCTCGGGGCTGATGTTCGTGGTCGTGGGCGCCGCCTTCGCCTGGGGCGCAACGTCTTACTCCATTGGGACGGGTGCCCGCATGGGACCGGGGTACTTCCCACTGTTGCTGGGCGTCTTGCTGGCCATTCTGGGCGGTGTGGTGATGTTCTATTCCCTGGTGGTCGAAACCCCCAAGGGCGACAAGGTGGGTTCCATTGCGTGGCGTCCCATTGGCTACATCCTGGGCTCCAACCTGGCCTTTGGCATTCTGCTCGGCGGATTGCCCAGCATCAAGATGCCGTCCATGGGCCTGATCGTTGCCATCTACGCCCTGGTGCTGATTGCCAGCAAGGCCGGCGACAACTTCAAGCTGCGCGACGTGCTGATCCTGTCCACCATTCTGGCCATCGGCAGCTATCTCGCGTTCATCGTGCTGCTGAAGCTGCAGATGCCCGTGTGGCCCACTTTCATCGCTGGTTGAGGAGCAAGACACCATGGATTTGATCGCAAACCTCAGCATGGGCTTCGGCGTGGCCTTCACGCCCATCAACCTGCTGT
>JACCDJ010596679.1_pt1 | contig 21524 bp, 17 predicted proteins | sample 7444481 | NCBI WGS metagenome assembly JACCDJ01 (sample SAMN15323435, study PRJNA562643) | freshwater metagenome | isolation source: river surface water | place: USA:Blue River Watershed | collected 2017-08-15 | reverse complement strand
CTAATAGATTGGGAAGCACTCTATTCTTGGTAAAAGCTCTGCACTGCGCTTGGGTAATTGTTCCTATGGCTAAAAGAGCGAGTATTACGATTGCAATTTTTTTCATTTCGACCTTGTTTAAGAGATATACTTTGTTCTGATTTGTTTGACCACATCCATTAAGGCTTTCATGGTATCATCTTTCATTTCAGCCTTTCCTCCATTACCTATTACCATCACTCCGTCGTCGGCTTTGGTTACAGTGGTCTTTTGAGCTGTAATCTCCACTTGATTCAATACTTTTTGGATCGCCAATAAATCACTCTTCATCTCATTCAATACTGGGCGATCGGCAAAACTAGAATAATAGTTCAATAAATTTTCAAGCACCATTTTCTGCTCCGCTACTCTTGTTTTAATAGCCGAACCATTTGACTTTTCAGCATATGTCAAACTCAGATATAATGCCTCTAGCCAACCGCCTGAAATAACCAAGGCCGACACCTCCACTCGGTTATTTTCTTTTAAATAACCGTTCAAATCAGCGTAAGCACTGGTAACGATTTTTAAAATGCTATCTCTATTTTCTTGTTGCTCTGCCAATTTGGCCACTAGTGAATCGTTGATTCCACCATCGATAGACATGGCCGTTGCGAGTTTCTTAGCGGCAGCAAAATACTTCATGCACTCCTGCTTTTGATCAAAAATGGATGCATAACTCAAATCAGCGCCATATATACCTAGATTCACCGCTTGCTTTGCTTCTCCCATGTAGGTATCCACACTCTCCACTTTATTCAAAAGCTTTTTATCATATGAAAAACCTTCCTTCTTTATCAAAGACGCCATTTCCACAGGAGAAGGAATGTTAAAGAAAATTTTCTTCAATTGCTCTACTCTCGCTTGATCCATCGAATCTTTTTTATTGTCCATAGCGGGCTGATCCTGCTTGGTCTTTTGACAACCGGAACATGAAGTTAAATTCATATACCCGGCCAAGATCACCACGACCATCAAAACACTCAAAATTTTTGTCTTCATCTGCTATTGATTTTATTTGTGGCTAATTTTAACGTCATAAAGATAAAATAGTTTCAGCAATTTCAATGCTTTTTCTATAAATCACCCTCTAAATGCCGCAAATTATTTAAAAAACCTTTCCATTTAGACCGCTCCAATGGGGTTCCTTTCACCATTTTTTTAAAAACTTCTTCCTCGATGCTCAACCATTGCTCCTTGCTATTTTGTTGCCAGTGCTCTTTGGGAGCAAATCGAATTTCGTGGGTGGGTTTAGAAAATCGATTCCATGGGCAAACATCTTGACAGATATCACAACCGAAAGCCCAATCCTCCCATTTCCCTTTCCAATCGGAGGGAATCTGCTCTTTCAATTCAATAGTGAAATAAGAGATGCACTTACTTCCGTCCACTTGCATAGGAGCGTAAATGGCCTGTGTGGGACATGCATCTATGCACTTGGTGCAACTGCCACAATGATCCTTCACCTCATGGTCAGTTTCCAATTTTACATCCATCAATATTTCGGCTAGGAAGAAAAAGGAGCCTCGCTTCTTTGATAGTATATTTCCATTTTTTCCAATCCAACCCACACCTGATTTTACAGCCCATGCCTTTTCCAGAATAGGAGCGCTATCCACAAAAGAACGCATTTGAACATCTCCCCATGCATGATTTACTTGACGCATTAATATTTTCAATTTGTCTTTTATGACAACATGATAATCCTCTCCATAGGCATATTTAGAAATTTTATAGCCGTCCGTTTGAATTTCATTTTTAGGAAAATAGTTATACGTGAGTGTAACCACTGACTGAGTACCGGGCATCAATTTCCGAGGATCCAAGCGTAAATCAAAATAATTCTCCATGTAGGTCATGGCACCATGTCGCCCTTGTTTTAGCCAATCTTCCAGGCGAGCCGACTCTTCCTCTAGATACGCTGCCTTACTAATACCACATTGATCAAATCCCAAATCAATGCTCCATTGCTTGATTTGTTTGGCCCGGGTATGCTCAATCAAATTCATTAAAACAACCGTCCTGAATCCATTTTGGGATTTCTACCCAAATGCTGATACGCCTTATCCGTTATTTGTCTTCCTCTCGGCGTCCTCATTAAAAAACCTTCTTGGATCAAAAATGGCTCATACACTTCTTCAATGGTTCCCGCATCCTCACCTACGGCGGTAGCAATGGTGGTAAGTCCCACAGGACCCCCATTGAATTTATCCAACAAGGTCAATAGAATCTTATTATCCATTTCATCTAACCCCAAGGTATCCACATTTAATGCATTCAAAGCACTTTTCGTAATGGAAATCTCAATGGTACCATCTCCCTTTATTTGTGCAAAATCTCGAACCCTTCGCAACAACGCATTGGCAATCCTAGGAGTACCTCTGCTCCGTCGAGCTATTTCAAATGCCGCATCTTCATGAATCGGAATGTTCAATATTCCTGCACTTCTGCATACAATATCAGTCAAGAGCTTTGCATCATAATAGGACAATCGAGCATTGATTCCAAACCTTGCTCTTAAGGGAGAGGTCAACAATCCAGAGCGAGTGGTAGCTCCTACTAAAGTAAAGGGATTAAGAGTAATTTGTACTGATCGCGCACTCGGACCAGTATCAATCACTAAATCAATGGTATAATCTTCCATCGCCGAGTACAAATACTCCTCGACAACAGGACTTAAACGATGAATTTCATCAATGAATAAAATATCATTGACCTCCAGATTCGTCAATAAACCCGCCAAATCTGCTGGCTTATCCAACACAGGGCCTGATGTAGTCTTGATTCCCACCCCCATTTCATTGGCAATGATATTGGCTAAAGTGGTTTTACCTAATCCCGGTGGGCCATGTAACAACACGTGGTCCAAACTTTCTCCTCGCAACCTAGCAGCGGAAACAAAAATCTGCAGATTCTCCAAAACTTGTCTCTGTCCAGTAAAATCATCAAAAGCCTTGGGGCGCAGGGCTCTCTCATAATCTTTATCACCATTTTGCTCGGCTTGCTCCCGGATATCAAACTCAGACATATCACAAATTTAATCCCTTTGCTCTCTCCACGCTAAAATATAGCGACTATATATCTCATCAAACAAAATCCTGGCTCGGAACACATAAATAGGGGCATAGAAATTCTGGTCGATGAGTCGATTATTCTTCAACATGATTCGATAACCATAACCCGCTCCTAAAGCCAACCAAGGGCTGAATTTATATTCAATACTAATGCTAGGCTCATACAAGCAAACCATGCGCTCAAAAATTCTATCTTCTCCCTTTCTCAAGAAAGATTTTCCTATGCCCAATTGAACGGGAATTATCCCCATCCAATTATTTCTTTTAAAAAAAACATATTCTGTGAAAATGGAAAAGTAATGCATTCTGATTGGAGAAGAATCCTTGAATCCGTCCAAAACATAGTCTTGAAAATTCTTTGAATTGATCCAATGAAAACCCAGACCTACTGTTATGCTTTGATTAAAAATCAATCCCATTTTGAGTGATTGGATTTGAATACTCTTTCCTGTGATGAATGAATTTTGAGTATCCCACTTACCGGTAAAATTCGAGGGTGAATGGAAATGTTTTTTCAACGAGTCCGTCAACGATACCGTTTGCGAAAACACTTTGGTTGTTGTAAATAACAACAAACAAAAAATCCGCAGCAAGCCGCGGATTTTATCAAAGTACAAATATTTTTTAGTGACTGTGTTCACCTGCTTTCAAAGGAACGATTTGGGGTACAAAATCTTCCTCATGCTCAGGATTGGAGTAGTCATAAGCCCAACGATGCACCTCGGGTAAAGCACCGGGCCAGTTACCGTGGATATGCTTAACGGGCGTTGTCCATTCCAAGGTATTAGAATTCCAAGGGTTCTGAGTTGCCGCTTGTCCGTAAAAAATACTATGGAAAAAATTGATGAGGAATAATATTTGAGCGGAACCACCGATGATGGCAAAGATGGAAATCATCGGATTTAGATCTAATACTGCATTCAAATATTCAAACTCAGAATAATCATAATACCTTCTAGGAGCTCCTGCTATACCCACGAAGTGCATTGGGAAAAATACCCCAAATCCACAAATCATCGTCAACCAGAAATGGGCGTAACCCAATTTGGAATTTAGCATCTTTCCGAACATTTTAGGGAACCAATGATAAACCCCCGCAAGCATTCCAAAGATAGCAGACATACCCATTACGATATGGAAGTGAGCTACAACGAAGTAAGTGTCATGTACATTCACATCAAGAGCTGAATCCGCCAAAATAATCCCTGTCAAACCTCCTGTCACGAAAGTGCTCACTAAACCTACCGAGAACATCATGGCAGGAGTGAATTTGATATTTCCCTTCCACAATGTGGTAATATAGTTGAATGCTTTAACAGCAGAGGGGATAGCGATCAATAAAGTAGTGAAAACAAACACAGAACCGATGAATGGATTCATTCCTGTCACATACATGTGGTGACCCCAAACAATGAAAGACAAGAAACCAATAGCTAATATAGAACCCACCATTGCCTTGTAACCAAAGATAGGCTTGCGCGAATTGGTAGCTATGACTTCAGAAGAAATTCCTAGGGCTGGTAGAAGTACGATATACACTTCAGGGTGACCTAAAAACCAAAACAAATGCTGGAATAATATCGGAGAACCTCCTGTTACATCCAACGCCTCCCCTTGAATAAAAATATCGGAGAGATAGAAAGCCGTTCCCATGGTTCTATCCATCACCAATAACACCACACAAGAAACCAAAACCGGGAAGGACAGAACACCTAAAATGGCGGTCACTAAAATCGCCCACATTGTCAAAGGCATGCGGGTCATCTTCATTCCTTTGGTTCTTAAATTAATGATGGTGACGATATAATTCAAACCACCCAATAGAGAAGAGACCACAAATAAAACCATTGAAATTAACCAGAGCGTCATACCTGTTCCTGAACCTGGCATGGCTTGTGGCAACGCAGATAAGGGAGGGTATACTGTCCAACCTCCGGAAGCTGCTCCGCCTTCAACGAATAATGAGGCCACCATGATAATGCTGGAAAACAAGAAGAACCAATACGACAACATATTCAAAAATCCTGAAGCCATATCACGGGCTCCAATTTGCAATGGAATCAAAAGGTTGGCAAATGTTCCCGATAATCCTCCGGTTAGTACAAAGAATACCATAATGGTACCGTGAATGGTCACCATCGCTAAATAGGCATTTTTATCCAGAATTCCATCTGGCGCCCATTTATCTCCTAAAAAGGTATTGAGTAAGGCAAATTTCTCTCCTGGCCAACCCAATTGTAATCGGAAGAATATTGATAGCATTACTGCTATCACTCCCATAAAAATCGCAGTGATCAAAAACTGCTTGGAGATCATCTTGTGATCCTGAGAAAAAACATACTTAGAAATGAAGCTTTCCTCATGATGTCCGTGGTCGTGTCCGTGTGCTCCCATAATATCTTTTTTTACTACCTTTCCTTATTAATGATTTGCTGCCATGGTCAATGTATCCGCCTTAGGAGTTTCCACTCCTGTCGAATCTGATGGGGCTTCTTTTGAACCACCGAATGTTTTTTGCTGCGCCAACCAAACCGCATAATCCTCTGGCGTGTCAACAATTACCGTCATCTTCATGTTGAAATGCGCTGCACCACATACCTTGTTACACAACAAGACATAATCAAATTTGTCATTACCCATCTTCTTTCTCATTTCTGCCGTGGTGATGGTTGGCTTCATTTTAAATCGAGTAGGCATTCCTGGCACAGTATTCATCTGCGCACGGAAATGAGGCATGTAAGCAGAGTGAATTACATCTTGAGAACGAAATACAAACTCCACTTCTTGTCCCACTGGAATATGAAACTCGCCCTTTACAATTCTATCATCATTTCCAGCCTCCCATTGACTCAAACCGTTCAATTCATTCTCGGACAAATCTAAAATTCTTTGCTTGTGACGCTGTAATCGGTATAGCTCGTCCTCCAAAGCGGCCACATAATCCACTGTTGCGCTACCTTCACTCGGAAAGAAATTAGGCATTAAACCATTCAACATATTGGACAGTATACTATTGGAATGCTGACGGTGTTGTATTAAATTACCATTTTCTTTTTTCACTAACTCGATAGCCGCCTTCACATTTTCCATCTCTGTATCTAACTCCTCCATCTTCGATTGAATACCTTCTTTGGTGACAATACCTAAACCGTTGGTGGTACCAATCAAATTGAAATCGGCAGCTCCAAAAACTTTGTTATCTCCAGGATAACGCGCCGTCCAATCAAATTGCTTTGAATACAATTCAATTTGCATAGCGTCAGCAGAAGCGGGGCCTGTGATGTTATTCCATGTAATCAATCCATACACGATAATAAAGGCCATTGAAACACCTGGAATCAAAGTCCACAACATCTCTAAGCGATTGTCATGGGTAAAGAACTTTGCCTTTCTTCCTGGATTATATTGATACTTCTTCGCAAACGTGAAAAGTAAATAATTCACAATAAAAAACACGATGGTGATCATCCAAATATTGATCGACATCAAGCGATCCACTGATACGCCATGCTCTGAAGCAGATTCAGGCAAATAATCCCCATATTTCCCGTATAAATAGAGTGTAGATGCAAAAAACACATACATCCAAATTACCCAAGCATTAGCATTAAGTCTGTTGTCAGCAGGAGTTATTTCCTCTTCTCTAGAATTCCTTAAAGTGCGCGACAAATCATACACCTTGGTCAATTGAGCAATCGCAATGATGGCTAATACTACTAATAGAACAATTATAAGGTTCATTTTCTTTTATTTTTCTTTCCTACTTACTTTAAATACTATGATGCTCACTCTCATTTAAAAATGGATGATTCACCGGAATCAAATTGGCCTTACTTAATGCTGTAACAAACATGCGTACAAATAAACCCAAAAATCCGATAAACAAACCTAATTCAAACCAACCTGTGAAAGTTTCATGTGCATGATTGGTTCCTGGTATTACCGCCAAATACAAATCAAAAAAGTGCGAAACAAACAATATAGCACCCACCCTCATCAAAAACTTCTTGTTTCTCTTGGCATCCCTAGCAATCAATACATAAAAAGGCAATGCAAAATTGGTAAAGAAAATACCCCACATCAATCCCATGTAATGCTCATAACGCGTTTGGAAGTAGGTTACCTCTTCCGGGATATCTGAATACCAAATCAACATGTATTGGCAAAACCACAAATAACTCCACAACATTGAAATAGCAAATACCCATTTACCCATGTCATGAATATGAGAATCGTTGACGCTTCCGAAATAACCCAAACCTTTCAACCAAATCAAGGCCAACGTAGCAAAAATCATCGTAGTGACCCACATTCCAGCGAAGATATACCAACCGTACATGGTAGAGTACCAATGGGTATCAATGCTCATCAAAACATCCCAAGCCATCGTGGAGGAGAATACTGCAAAAAACACCAAGAAAACCGCCCCTTTACGATATTGTAGATAATGTAATTCAGTTCCACCAACTGCGTCCTCTTGTAAGGACCACTCACGGAATTTTCTAGCAAAATAAATGAAAACACCGGCGTAGGCAATCATTCTCAACCAAAAGAACCAAGCGGACAAATAAGGCTTTTTATTGGCGATGATCTCATCATAAGCAGGGCTGTTCACATCATGAACATCTGGATCCATCCAATGATATAAATGATGAATGTGGAATTGGCCTGCCAATAACACCACGATAATGACCCCTACTCCTACTGGAATGTAACCATACATCGCCTCAAAAATTCTTTTCAGCTGGGCTGACCATGCGGCTTCGGTGGCATATTGCAATGCGTAGAAAAACAACGCTCCTAAAGCCACCGCAAAATAAAAGAAACCATTGATCAATAAATTAGCCCACCAATACTGATGATGATCAGTGTGATCCACGATCCAACCACCCACTGCAGCCACCAAACCAATGGCCATACAGATGGTTGACCACTTCTGCACACCCGCAGGAATTTCAAATTGCAATTTATCTTGTTTCATAATCTTTCTCGATTTGGAATTATGGTTTTGCAGGTTCAGCAGCTGGAGCTTCAGCAGTAGCTGCAGCTATCACCAATTTACCTTCCTTGTCAAACTCTGGTGCCGTGATGCCTTTTTGCAAACACTTCACAAACTCAATCACCTGCCAACGCTCCAATTTTGATAATTGAGAAGCGTGAGACCCCATCAATCCTTTACCATAAGTAATGGAGTGATACATTTTTCCTTCCGATAAGTCTTTCAATTTACCAGGATAGTCAGGAGCTACAATCTTTCCATCGGCTGAAATCTTTCCATCTCCCTTCCCCTCCTTACCATGACAATGTGCACACATTTGCTGATACAAAGCTGCCCCTTTCTCAATGTTGGTCTTATTGGCCATCAAAGGAGACTTGATTTCTCCCGCTGATCGCTCATAATCTTCTGGAGTATTTCTCAATGCATAGGGCATCACCATCCAATTTGCGTCCGTAACACAAAGAGCACTTGCCCTTTTCATGTCAGACTCCATGTATGGAACTGTACCAGCAACAGGTTTTCTAGATAATTTCATCTTTACCCCAGCGGCCTCCTTTTGTTGAAGAGTCCAATCCATGTGTTTATTAGAACCATAATCCACATAAGCCTCTAAAGCTGGTGAACGATACATGTCTGGCATATACTCATATCCCGCTGAATTGGGATCTACACGACAAGATGTTAAGGCCAATACCACAGCCAAAAATCCAGTTAATTTAATAATCGGACGTTTCATATTAGTACTCCTTGATGCTAAGTTCATACACTTCAGTTGTCTTGATCAAAGCCTCCAATTCTGAGGCCGACATGGACGAGTTTTGATCGGTAACGATTTCCATTACAAACTTATCATCCGTTGTTCTTGGATCCGGATTGCTGGCTGGCATTCCTGGTAGCAAACCATTTCTCAGCAAATAGGTAATGACCATACCGTGCGCACCACAAAAAACAGAAAATTCAAATATAACCGGTACAAACGCGGGTGCATTTTCTACCCATGAAAAACTTGGCTTTCCACCGATATTCATCGGCCAATCATGAATCATGAAATACCATGTTCCTATGATCGCCAACAATGTCCCTGTTGTAGCGTACATGAAAGAGGCGATGGCCAGTCTGGTGCGCTTAACACCAATCACTGGATCCAACCCATGCACTGGGAATGGAGAGAATACATCTTTAACGCGAATGCCCTTTGATACCAATGCTTGCGCAGCTGTCATCAGCTTTTGGTCATCATCGTACATGACATGAAATACTTTGTTCGCCATGATCTTTTATTTCAACAATTAATGTTTTTCTGCTTCTTTTTTATAACTCTCACCACTCATCTTCAAAATGGTCTTCAACTCATTCAACGCCAATACTGGGAAATAACGAGCAAACAACAAGAAAAGGGTGAAGAATATTCCTATGGTTCCGATGAACATTCCCACATCAATTCCTGATGGGTGGAACTCTCCCCAAGCACCTGGAGTATAATCTCGGTGTATGGAAGTTACAATGATCACAAAACGCTCAAACCACATACCTATGTTCACCACAATAGAGAGTACGAATGTGGCGGCAAGATTGGTTCTAATCTTTTTAAACCAGAACAACTGAGGGCTGATTACATTACAAGTCATCATCATCCAATAAGACCAACTGTAGGGTCCAGAGAAACGATTGATGAACGCATAGGCCTCATATTCCACCCCACTATACCAGGAGATGAAAAGCTCTGTCAAGTAAGCTACCCCTACAATTGAACCTGTTACGATGATTACGATATTCATATACTCCACGTGTTTCACATGGATATAGGCCTCCAATTTCATGGTTTTACGCATGATCAACAACAATGTTAATACCATGGCAAATCCAGAGAAAATAGCTCCGGATACGAAATAAGGAGGGAAGATCGTCGTGTGCCATCCTGGTACCACTGAAGTAGCAAAGTCCATGGATACAATCGAGTGAACCGAGAATACCAAGGGAGTTGCGATACCCGCCAAAACCAATGACACCTCTTCAAATCGAGTCCAGTTCTTAGCTCTACCTGACCAACCAAAGCTCAAAATGCTGTAAAACTTCTTCATGCCTGGCTTCACCATGCGATCACGAATGGTAGCGAAATCTGGAATCAAACCGATGTACCAGAAAACCAAAGAAACAGAGAAATAAGTAGAGATCGCAAATACATCCCACATCAACGCAGAGTTGAAATTAGGCCATAATGAACCAAATTGGTTGGGCAATGGTAGCGTCCAATACGCCATCCAAACGCGTCCCATGTGGAATACAGGGAACACAGCCGCCATCATTACAGCGAAGATGGTCATCGCTTCTGCAGAGCGATTGATCGCCATTCTCCAGCGCTGACGGAATAACAACAAAACCGCTGAAATCAAAGTTCCCGCGTGTCCAATACCTACCCACCAGACGAAGTTGGTAATGTCCCAAGCCCAACCTACTGTTTTATTTAATCCCCAAGCACCGATACCGGTACCCACCAAATAAGCTATACAGCCCACGCCGTACAAGGCAATAATGGCGGCAATGGTGATAGCAATTTTCCACTGACGTGGAGCAGCACCTTCAATAGGACTTACGATGTCATTGGTAATGTCATGATAAGTCTTGTGACCTAAAATGAGGGGCTGACGAATGGAAGCTTCTTTTTGCATATGATTTGATTAGGCTTCAGTTTCTATGTTTCTAACTTTTGTCATGTAGTAGATATTGGGTTGAATACCTACTTCTTCAAGTGCATGATACGAACGGTTGTTATTTGCTCTGCCTGTATTTTCACTTGCTGTATCATTCAAATCTCCAAATACGATAGCGTGTGTTGGGCAAGCTTCTGCACAAGCGGTAACAATGGCGCCATCACTCACTACTTCCCCTTTCTTCTTCGCCTCAATCTTACCTGCTTGAATGCGCTGTTGACACATGCTGCACTTCTCCATTACTCCACGGGTACGCACTGTAACATCTGGATTCAATACCATACGCATCGTCTCGTCCTGAGATGGATTAAACTTCGCAAATTTGTCATTGGTTACATAGTTGAACCAATTGAAACGACGCACTTTGTAAGGACAGTTGTTGGCGCAATAACGCGTTCCAATACAACGGTTATAAGCCATATTGTTCAATCCCTCGTTGCTGTGAGCGGTAGCTGCCACTGGGCAAACCGTCTCACATGGAGCGTGATTACAATGCTGACACATCATCGGCATGTGAACGGTCTGAGGATTTTCAGTAGGAACCTCCATATCGCCGTATGCAGCGATGGTACCTAATTGCTTTTGCTCCTTTGTTTCTTCTAATGTGGCGAAATCAGAAGAGAAGTAACGGTCGATGCGCATCCAATGCATATCGCGGTGTCTTCTCACTTCATCTTTTCCTACCACTGGAACATTGTTCTCTGTGTGACAAGCCGTAATACATGAACCGCAACCGATACAAGAGGTCAAATCGATAGTCATACCCCATCTGTGACCCACATTCTCTACAGGATGTGCCGCCCATAAATCCATATCACGAACAGGAACGCGATCTCCTTTAGCCGTGATTTCGCCATCGCCATTCACATCATGATGAACGGGCAATGTGTTCGCTAAATTCCAAGATGCCTTTCCTTTCGCTTTGTCCTTTTCATTTAAAAAGGCGGCAAACGTGGTCTCTTTCACCACAGAGTCACGACCCATTACAGTACTGTGCAACTGTGTTGAAGCCATGGCATATGTTTCACCCGTAACCTCCAAGGTTGCATTGTATGCAGCATATAAACCACCACTTACCAAAGCGTAAGCGTTTTTACCAATCGGTGTTCTTTTATCATTCTCCATGATAAACTCACCATCCCCATCCACTTGATAGGCCGCCTTACCGATAGCCTCATTTCCTTCCCCTCTTCCATATCCTAGCGCAATGCTGAAGGTACCTCTCTTCTGACCAGGTGTCGCCACTGCTGGTAAAATTAATGTCTTTCCGTTCGCCGAAACTTTCACCAATGAAGATGGTTCTTGCTCACCAATGTACATATTCAATCCCATCTCTTCCATATCCTTTGGCGCCATGGCAACATAGTTGTCCCAAGTTACCTTAGTGATCGGATCCGGAGTCTCTTGCAACATAGGATTGTTGGCATGATTACCCCAACCTAAATTGACAGAAGTATATAAGGACATTTCCCATGCGCCACCTGTGGCACTGGTAATGGCTGATAAGGCTGCACTTACATCAGGAGCGCTAGACATTGCAACAGGAGCAGAACTTGCGATTATCGTCTTTTCTCCAGACTCATTCAATACTGCTGGTGCCGTATTTACAGCAAAAGTACCATTGTGCACCGCCATATACCAATTTTGATCACTATTCATCATATCTGGTGTATACCCAGCGTTGAAAGTAGTTCTCAAATAATCATAATAACTCGCGTTGTTTCCTGACCAAATCATATAGTTTTGACCTGCAGGACGCGTATTATACAATGGAGATATGGTGGGTTGAACCAAATCCATTCTACCATTCACAGCGCTTACATCATCCCAAGATTCCAACATATGATGAGTGGGCGCCGCCATTGAACAACGGCTTGCGGTTTCATCATTGTACAAGGCGAAACTGATGGAGGTCTTTACTTTAGACAATGCATCTGCAAAGTTCAAATTGGCCAAATCATAAACTGGATTGGCTTGATGAATAATCAAAACATCCACAGTTCCGGCGTTCATTTCACTCACCAATTCACCCACCGCTGTATCATTCCCAGCAAATAAATTCAAATGGGCATCCATATTGATGGTTGCGCCATAATTATTCAACATTTTGTTGATGGCCAAAACTACTCGTTGAATGTTGGCATCATTGCTTCCACTCACCACCAATGAAGCACCAGCATTAGCTTTTAGCTCATCGGCTATTTTCGCAATCATAGCAGCGTCAATGCCATCAGCACTTACGGATTGTCCTGAAAGCGCACCAAAAAGAGCCGCCACCACCTTGCCTTCTTGAGAGGGTTTGATGGGAATTCTAACATCAGCATTAGATCCCGTCAAACTCATATTGGACTCAAATTGGTAGTGCTTGCTCATCTTTCCACTCTCTGGACGACGTGCCGCCGCGTAGTCTCCCTGGTATAAGTTAGAGGTCAACCATGAACCCAAAAAATCAGCTCCAACACTCACCACCACTTGCGCTTTATCAAAATGGTACTGAGGTACTACGGCTTTACCGAATGCTTCGCCATGAGCGGAGGTCAAACCAAAATAAGAAACTGCATCATACTGGATGTGTTTCACTTTCCCAGCATACTTGGCTGAAAACGCCGCCATCGCATTCTTTGTTGTAGTACTAATAATAGTAGAGGAGAGGATTCTCACGGAGTTCGCTGTAGATAAAGCTTCCGACATAGTGTTGTCTACACTCACCCAATCTAACTCAGTACCCTTCGCCTGAGGACCTTTTAATCGCTCTTCATCATATAATTCAAGCACCGAGCCGTTGATACGCGCGTTTACTGCTCCATGGCCTAAACCATGCGTTTTATTTCCTTTAATGAAAATGGGACGACCCTCTCTGGTCTTTACCAAGATATTGGCATAATCCATTCCATCGTAATAGGTGGAGGCATAAAAATTAGCGATACCGGGAGTTAAATCCTCTGGCTTCACTACATACGGAATGCTTTTCACCACAGGAGCCTCGCAAGCTGCTAGTGTAGCCGCCGCAACACTGAATCCCATGAATTTTAAAAAGTCACGTCGTCCCGTATTTGCCTTGGATAATTTTTCGTCGGCAAATGCTGACAAGGCGTTATTTTCACCTTGAAACTCATTGGTGATAGCGTCTTGGAAGGATTCACGATTGTTGAACTCCTCTAGACTGGTCCAATATTTTTTATTATTACTCATGCTATTATTGGCCTTAAATTAATAGTGACATTTACCGCATTCCCATCCGCCCATCTCTTTGACGGTGACAGCGTTGTCCTTCATGATTTCTTCGAATGTCTTTTTACCTAAATCAGAGGTCTGGAAACGCTTGTGCATTTCTACATAGTAATCTGAGCTCTTCAAATCGATTTCCGCTTTGTTGTGACACTCAATACACCAACCCATCGTAAGAGTGGGCTTGGTCAACTTGATTAAACCCTCCACATCTTCTTGAGCGTTGATTTCCTCAATCGGAGCCAATCTACCCACAGTGTAGGTTTGCACAGGGCCATGACACTGCTTACAATCCAACTTTGCTCCCGTTACGTGCAAACTATGATTAAAGTTCACATGATCCGGAAGGTTATGTACTTTATTCCATTGAATTGGTTGTTGCTCATAATTCTCAATATACTGTCCGGTAGCAGGATCAAAACCGATGGCAGCATAAATCTTAGCAATCTCTTTTTCCCCACTTTGAGGACCTTTCTTGATACCCTTGTGGCAATTCATACAAATATTCACCGAAGGAATTCCTGCATGCTTAGACTTCGCTGCACTCGAATGACAATATTGACAATCTATTTCATTTTCACACACGTGACGGGCATGCGAAAACCAAATGGGCTGATCAGGCATGTATCCTTGGTTGACGCCAATGCGATACAATTTCTCATAACCCACTACAAAAAAGTAAACAAATATCAAAAATCCGCTAACTCCCACCCAAACACGATACTTCCACATCCAAGATTTCACCACTTCCCAATAGGTCTTGTCCTCAACAGGAGCGAGGCCTTCACGCTCATTCACCGCCGTTTTAAGTGATTTTGAAATATTTGCTGCTGAAGCACCGATGATGGCCAAAATAACACCAATGATAATGAACCAAATCATATTCTCACTGCTTCCACTGTCAGCGTACTCAGCATTGATTTCTTCCATGATTGTTGGACACGCATTGCCTGCAGCTGCGGGTGCGGCTGATGCACCACCACCTGACTTCACATAGGTCAATATGTCCTTTATCTCGGCTTCAGAAACCGCTTGTGCCGCCATCCAACCAAACTGTCCAACATACTTCGCTACTAAGCCTTTGATGTAGGGATCACCAGTTGCGGCAGCGGCTTGTGGATTCTGAATCCACTTCACAATCAGAGCATCTTTTCCTGCCCATCTTTGATCAATTCCCTTTAATCCAGGGGCCGCCAGCACTTCATCCGTCACTTTATGACAAGAAGCACAATTGGCCTTGAACAATTTTTCTCCACTGGCGACATCGCCACCTTCATGAATGGAAGCGCCAAAAACTTGAGCGCTCGTTGATACCGCTAGGATTACACCCAACAGCATTTTTCTTAATCTTATTGAAAAGCCTGTCATTGCTAGGTTTTTACTGTTTATCCACTTTGGAACGTTGCGCAAAAATAAGTACAGACGTTTATCACAGAACTGTCATGAGCATTTGTTTTGTAATTTAGAATAATTCTAAATAATTAACATCCTTTGAGAAAATGCAGTACCTTGAAAATGTGGTGATTGTGAATTTAGATCAACAATATTCACGATAGAAAGTGAAAAAAAATTACTTTTGGACGATGGATTTGAAGAGGCCTATTTTTTTGTTTGTTTTTGGGTGTTGTCTCACTCATTGCCTTTCTGGACAGGGACATCCACCCAAAAGGGGGAAAATTTCTTGGCATGTTCCTCAAGATGTGGCAGCGCTCGAAAAATCCACGCGACGACCCTCACTTCAGAGCGGTTACCGCATTCAAATTTTCTTGGGGAGTTTAGAAGACGCTAAGCGATTCCGTCAGCAATACATTTTGCAGCACCCCAATGCAATGATATATATCAGCCAAAACATCCCCGACTATGTGTTGAGATATGGTAATTTTCTTTCCAAAAATGAAGCTCGTGTTGCACTCAAAGAAATCAGAAAAGAAATCCCCTCTGCCATTATCGTGGACGATATGGTAGAACCACCTCGAATTGACTTAAAAGACTAAAAAATTTACAATATGCCAATCTATCATCAACTAGGAAATATTCCGCATAAAAGACATACCGTTTTCGAAAAACCAAACGGTGGAATTCATTATGAGCAACTTTTTGGCACGGAAGGTTTCAGCGGAATGTCCTCGTTACTTTATCATGTGAATCGTCCCACCATGATACAAAGAGTGGGAAATTCTATGGATATGAGCCCAAAGGCAGCCATTCAAAAGAATATCCAGCCGTACATGCTGAAAGGATTTGAAATCCCAAGCATAGAAGATTTTTTAGAAAGCAGAAAGGTTGTATTATTTAACAACGATCTGCACATATCGCTTTCCGCACCCTCTAAAAGTATGACAGAATACTTTTATAAAAATGCAGATGCGGACGAAGTAATTTTTGTTCATCAGGGAAGTGGTAAATTACGAACTTTATTAGGCAACCTTGATTTTGCTTATGGAGACTATTTAGTGATCCCAAGAGGCATGATTTACCAAATAGAATTCAACACCACTGAAAATAGGCTCTTCATTATTGACAGCTTCAGTCCCGTGGTAACACCACACCGTTATCGAAATGAATTTGGACAATTATTGGAGCACTCTCCTTATTGCGAAAGAGATATCAGAAAACCGTATGCATTAGAATGTCACGACGAAAAAGGGGACTTCTTGATCAAAATTAAAAAGCAAGGAGTCCTTCACGAGGTGCATTATGCTGCGCATCCTTTTGATGTTGCTGGCTGGGACGGATATAATTATCCCTATGCCTTTTCTATCCATGATTTTGAACCCATTACAGGACGCGTGCACCAACCCCCTCCAGTACATCAAACTTTTGAAGCACACAACTTTGTGATATGTTCATTTTGCCCCAGACTATATGATTACCATCCCAAATCGATTCCGGCTCCCTATAACCATAGCAACATTGATTCTGATGAAGTGCTTTATTATGTAGATGGTGATTTTATGAGCCGAAATCATGTCGAAAAAGGATACATTTCACTTCATCCTGGAGGAATTCCTCATGGACCTCACCCAGGAGCTTATGAGAGAAGCATCGGTCAAAAAGAGACGCTTGAATTAGCCGTTATGGTGGACACTTTTAAACCCCTTATGCTTACGCAAACAGCAGTGGATTTAAGTGATGTAGATTATGCATATTCGTGGATAGATAAAAAATAAAAAATGAGTACAACAACAGAAAAATCAGAAAAGGCATTGACTGAAGAGCAAGATTTTCTTCCCCTTTTGGGAACTGACTTCGTGGAATTATATGTTGGCAATGCCAAACAGGCAGCCCATTATTATATGAGCGCGTGGGGATTCCAACCACTTGCCTATGCGGGATTAGAGACGGGTTCCAGAGATCGCGTTTCCTATGTTTTACAACAAGATAAAATTAGGTTGGTATTGACCTCTCCGCTCGTGGCTGGAGGACCTATCAATCAACACATCAATGATCATGGTGATGGAGTTAAAGTAGTAGCGCTTTGGGTAGATGATGCAAAATACAGCTACCAACAAACCATCCAAAGAGGAGCGGAATCCGCTCTTGAGCCCGTTGTACTAAAAGACAAAGATGGAGAAGTGGTGATTTCTGCCATCAAAACCTATGGTGAAACCCTTCATTACTTCGTAGAAAGAAAAAATTATAACGGAGCATTTATGCCAGGTTACCAACCATGGCACCCAACTTTCAAAACCCAAGAAGTGGGATTAAAATTCATCGACCACATGGTGGGCAATGTGGGTTGGAATGAAATGAATAAATGGTGTGAGTTTTATGCTAAAGTGATGGGCTTTACTCAATTGGTGAGTTTTGATGACAAAGACATCAGCACGGAGTACACTGCCCTGATGAGTAAAGTAATGTCCAATGGCAATGGGAGAATCAAATTCCCCATCAATGAACCTGCCAGTGGGAGAAAGAAAAGCCAAATAGAAGAGTATATTGATTTTTATAACGGTGCAGGCGTGCAGCACATTGCCGTGGCAACCGATAACATTATTGAAACCGTGAAAGCATTAAAAGCAGGAGGGGTAGAGTTTCTGTATGTGCCGCCCACATATTACGATGATGTGTTAGATCGTGTTGGAAAAATAGATGAAGATCTCGCTCCCTTGAAAGAGTTGGGAATTCTCATCGATCGTGATGATGAAGGTTATTTGCTTCAGTTGTTCACCAAGCCTGTTTTAGACCGACCTACCATGTTCTTTGAAATCATTCAGAGGAAAGGAGCCAAGAGTTTTGGCAAAGGAAACTTCAAAGCTTTATTTGAATCGATAGAGAGAGAACAAGAGCTAAGAGGCACTCTATAAAATTGTAGAAGATCGTAAAAAAAAAGGGCTCGAGGCCCTTTTTTTATTGATCTCTATTTTTCTCTTTACTTGACAAAAGTGTAAGATTTACCATTGATGATCCAATGATAAACACCATTAGACAAGTGAGAAATATCTACTTGTTCTGTACCGGTGATATTTTGTCTTTGAATACAACGCCCTTGGGCATCCAATAATAAAGCAGATTGATTGACGCCATTGGTTTTTATGGTCAAATGAGAAACGGCAGGATTGGGAAACAACATCACCTCATGGCGATCAGTGTTTTCAGAAATCCCTATCACCGTTTGTTGAGAATAAAACAAATCTGCATTATTCTCCAAAACCCATTGCACTCCATCCCATGTCTCAATGCTCAGGTTCAATAACTTGTGCGTAAAATACTCTGGGATGTCTTGAATCACATAATACGGTAAAATCAAATCACCATAAGCATAGGTGTTATCGTAAACGAAATTTTGACGATACTGAGGATTGAAAGGATCATTAGGATCCGTTACAACCTGTTGAATGTTATTGCCCGCCCCATCATAAATAAAATTGACCAATGAGATGGGTGTAAATACTTCAAAACCCGTATCATAATATGATGACAAAGCTGATTCTTGCTGACCACTGCTAGTGTAAGTATATTCCACCATTGCATTGGGTACCCAAATGCCCATCACATCATCAAAGTATTGACTGACATCCATCACCAACCAACCTTCTGGACTGTACGTGTATTGCGTTTGAGAAGAAGGAATCCAAGTATTTGCCGTGGCATCATAGTATTCAGACAACGAGTTCACAATACCCGAAGTGCTGTAGCTATTGGTTATCCTAGTCCCATCGACCCATTGATTATTACCAAAATCCCAATACTGCGTAATTTCAGTTATGGCTTGATCTTGACCATTGAAAGTGCGTTGCACTTGCTGATTCGGAGACCAATTATTTATATTCATGTCCCATAAATCCTCCGTCTCCTGTGTCACATTACCATTAGCATCATATGACATTTGGGTTCTTGAAAATAATGAGAGCGCTGCTCCATCAAAATTCCAAACCAAAATTTGCTGAATCTGGTTGTTGGCATTGTACGAGTACATTTCTTTGGAGGTTGTATCCATTGCATTAGTACCCGCGTTCCATTCCATGCTGTAATAACCCAAAGAAACCTGATTGACATCATACCAATATCCTTCTGAATAAATCACATCGGAACCCATGGTATTGTGCACACTGTCCAAGCGCTGCATGATATTGCTCATCGTATTCTTGTTGACTCCCATCTGCGATGGAGCGGTTGCCCATTTTTTACCAAACACTTGATGCGTTTTTTGAGAAACGGATAGCAAGTAAACGCTACAAAGTGCGAACATTAATAATAACTTCTTCATTATATAGAGTTTTTGAAATTTACGATTTTATGCCACTCCCATTGTTTTTAAATGGGCATAATGCGACGCAACAGCGCGGAAAAACGTTCTGTATTCGTGGTATTGAATACCAAACTCTTTAGCTGTACTTTTTACGATTTTGCTGATTTCAGGATAATGTACATGCGAGATTCTTGGAAACAAATGATGCTCAATTTGGTGATTCAATCCTCCAGTCAAAAACAACATGATTGGATTGTGAGTAGAGAAATTAGCCGTTCCTTTCAATTGAGTAACCGCCCACTCATCTTCTGTCTTTTTGTCCTCTCCTGAGAGGAAGCTCGTTTCTTCCACCACATGTGCCACCTGAAAAACCAGTGCCAATAAAATTCCACAAGTAAAGGTGATAATGATAAAGCCCACTAATGTTTTTAGAAAACCAAACATGAACAATGGAATGACAAAAGCGATGGTCAAAAAACCCAATTTTCCAACCCAAAAAGAAATATGAGACTGCCAGTTCAGTTTTCTAAACTTAACATCCCCCACTTTGTTGGTAAAATACTTTTCAAAATCCGCATAACCGATCCAATTCAAATAGGTCAAGGCATATAAAAAGGTGACATACCAATGTTGAAATCGATGAGCGGCATATTTCTTTTGAAACTTGTTGGTGCGCACATAGGGCTCTATATTGATATCATCATCCATTCCGTTGACATTGGTAAAACTGTGATGGATCAAATTGTGTTTAATCTTCCACAAATTGACATCGCCGCCCATTACATTCAAACTCATTCCCATCAAATTGTTCAACCAATTGTATTTGGAGAAAGAACCATGAGCACCATCGTGCATGATGTTGAATCCAATTGCCGCTAGCAAGAATCCCATCGCCATGCACAACAAAACACTCCACCAACCCACAGGAACCACAAATAACAAGAGACAATAGTTTACAACGGCGGCGGCAATATATAACGCCGCTTTAAACATCAACTTTCCCCCTCCTGTCATATCCAACTGCTTTTCCTCAAAATAAGAATACACTCTTTGTTGAAGCGTGTCAAAAAAAGGATGCTGTGTTTTGTTGTAACTAAATTGACTCATGTCTTTCTTTTTTATGCATTTTTACTTTTTGCAGACCCTTTGAAAAACTTAGCAGGACCTCTTGAATTCCCACCAGATTTATTTCTTTCGCCTGATTGGCTAAAAGTACTTGAACTTTTCTTTTTATCGCCATTTCTTGGCGAAGAATTTCCACCACTTTTAAACCCTCCACTTTTAAAACCTCCTTTTCCAAACTTTCCTCTCCCTCCTGAACGCCCCTTGTTCTGAGAGCTCCCGCCTCTTCCTGGTTGCTCCTCCATCATGCTCAACTGCTCAGGTGTCAAGACAAATGGATGATCTGTATTCTTGTTCAAAGTCATCTTAAGATGCTTCTCAATTTCTCTCAAAATGTCTCTATCGTCCTCACAGCAGAATGAAATCGCCTTACCCGTTGCTCCTGCGCGACCTGTTCTACCAATCCTATGAACATAGGTCTCGGCATTTTCGGGCATATCAAAATTGATTACATAGGGCAATTGATCCACATCTATACCCCTTGAAGCGACATCGGTTGCCACCAAAATTCTTGATTTATTGCGTTTAAAGTCATTCAACGCCCTGGTTCTAGCCCCCTGACTTTTATCCCCATGAATGGCCACCGCATGAAAACCTGCTTCTCTCAAATCCTCTTCCACTCTATCTGCTCCGCGCTTGGTTTTGGTGAACAATAAAATTTGTCCTTCCTCGTGCTCTGT
>JACCDJ010233836.1_pt1 | contig 21524 bp, 18 predicted proteins | sample 7444481 | NCBI WGS metagenome assembly JACCDJ01 (sample SAMN15323435, study PRJNA562643) | freshwater metagenome | isolation source: river surface water | place: USA:Blue River Watershed | collected 2017-08-15 | reverse complement strand
GACCCTCGTCTTTACCGATAAAACTAGCATCTACTTTGCTCGCCAGCTGGTATTGGAACGCCTTATTGAGGTAGCAGCCAAGATGCCCGATGGCATAACGCCTGTTTTGGCACCACCCACCACAGGCTTGGGTGAGGTCTATCAATACACCTTAGAGCATCCTTCTGATGGTAAGCGTGAGTTAAGCGAGGAAGAACTTCAAGATCGTCGCACGATTCAGGATTGGGTGGTACGCCCTATGCTTCGGTCTATCCCGGGTGTTGCTGAAATTAATACGATGGGAGGTTTTGCTAAAGAGTATCAGGTCTTGGTGAACCCAGAGCGCTTACGTCATTACGGGATTAGTTTGCAGGATGTCTATATTGCGCTAGCTAGAAATAATGCGAACTCGGGTGGCGGTCAATTGCCGTCCTACGCAGAGCGTTATTTAATTCGGGGAATTGGCCTAATTAATAAGCCTGAAGATATTAGTAAGATTATTCTCAAAGAAGTAAAAGGCACCCCAGTTTTTGTTCGTAATGTGGCAGAGGTCACGATCGGCAGTGAGATACGGCAGGGTGCCATTATTAAAAATGGTGTGACCGAAGGCGTCGCCGGCATTATTCAGATGAACCGTGGTGCTAATGCCCGTGACGTAGTAACTCGCATTAAAGAGAAGGTGCGTGAGATTAATGAACGCAAGCTCTTGCCCGAGGGCCTGCAAATCGTACCGTTTTATGACCGTACGGACCTCGTGAACGCTGCCATGTTCAATGTGGCAAAGGTCTTGGTCGAAGGCGTGCTCTTGGTGATCATTTTGTTATTCCTATTCTTAGGAGACGTGCGTTCATCCATTATTGTGGTGGCAACTCTCATCCTGACACCGTTGCTTACCTTCGTAGTGATGAATCGCTACGGTATCTCTGCGAATTTAATGTCCTTGGGCGGTCTAGCAATTGCGATTGGCATCATGGTGGATGGCTCGGTCGTGGTTGTAGAAAACACCTTTGCTAAATTAGGTGCCCGACTAAAAATGGGTGAGTCCCGCAATCGTATTATTTTAGAAGCCGCTTCGGAGGTTGGCAAACCGGTACTGTTTGGTATAGGCATCATTATTTTGGTATTCATGCCTTTACTTGCGCTAGAGGGAATGGAGGGCAAAATGTTTGCCCCGATGGCCATCACGATTGCGATCGCATTGACCATTTCTTTAATCCTATCGTTTCTGCTCTCACCGGTTTTGTGTTCCTATATCTTAAAAGGTGGCAGCGAGGATGACACCAAGGTGGTAGCGCATTTGCGTAAGTACTACGACTTTATGTTGAACTGGTGCCTGAACAATCCGCGTTTAGTGGTCAAGCGTGCTTTGATTGCACTAGCAGTCAGTGTTGTGGTCTTTGTGCTTCTGGGTAAGTCTTTTATTCCTGTGATGCAAGAGGGATCGATTACTCCAGTGATTGTGCGCTCGGCCAATATCGCTCTCGATGAGTCGATTAAATTAGAGTACGAGGCTCTAAAACGGATCATGACCATCCCTGGAGTAGAGGCGGTGGTCTCGCGCTTGGGACGTGGCGAGTCGCCTGCAGACCCCGGTCAGCCTTTTGAGTCCGACCCGATTGTGACTCTCAAGCCCTTAGGAGATCGGGATCTTAGCCAAGAAGAGATTGCTAATCAAATTCGGGAGAAGCTAAAAACACTTCCCGGGATAGAGTTGGCGATCTCACAACCGATTGCAGCAAGGGTTGATGAGATGGTCTCTGGTGTCCGCTCCCAAGTGGCGGTTAAGATTTTTGGTGATGATGTTCAAACACTCATTAAATTGGGTACTCAAATTAGTCAAATCCTAGGCAAAATGAAGGGTAGTACCGACCTTCGGATTGAGCAAGCATCCGGCCAAAACTATCTCAATATTAAGATTAATCGAGATGCGATTGCCCGCTATGGAATTAATGTTGCAGACGTTAATGACGTGATCGAAACAGCGATTGGTGGAAAACAAGCATCCACCGTTTATGAGGGCGAGCGCCGCTTCCCATTGGTATTGCGTTATCCGGCACCGTATCGTGATAAGGTCGTTGCGATTGAAAACATCATCTTGCACTCACCCAATGGCGCACAAGTTCTATTAAAAGACTTAGCCAGTGTTGAGTTGATTGACGGTCCTCCACAAATCTCCCGCGAATCCGGAAAGCGTCGCTTAGTGATTGGCGTGAATGTACAGGGACGGGATTTGGGAGGCTTTGTGGATGAAGCGCAGAAAAAAATTGCGCAAGATATGAAATTGCCCGAAGGTTATCGTTTGGTTTGGGGAGGACAGTTTGAGAACATGGAGCGTGCGATGGCGCGCCTCATGATTATTATTCCGCTAACCATTGCGGCGATCTTCTTTTTACTCTTCATGCTATTCAAGTCGATTCGGTTGGCAAGCTTAATTATTTTGGTTCTCCCTTTTGCTTCGATTGGTGGGATCTTCGGCCTATTTATTAGTGGCGAGTATCTATCGGTACCGGCAGCTGTTGGGTTTATTAATTTGTGGGGTATTGCGGTCTTGAATGGTGTGGTCTTGATCTCCTTTATTAAACAACTGCGGGATGATGGTATGCCATTGCACGAGGCGCTCATCGATGGTTGTGCGCATCGTTTTAGACCAGTGATGATGACTGCTGCTGTAGCGATGCTGGCTTTGATCCCCATGCTCTTCTCGGGCGGGCCCGGTTCAGAGGTAACCCGACCCCTTGCAATTGTGGTGATTTCAGGTTTAATTACCTCTACGGGCTTAACCTTGCTGGTCTTGCCTGTCTTGTATGGTCGGTTTGAAGAAAAAGAGGTTGAAGCGTGATTGAGATTAAAGCTGTAATTCGTCCTAGTAAGTTACCGATTGTGCGAAGTGCGCTGATGGATACCCCTGGTTTTCCGGGGATGACCGTGACGAAGGTAGAGGGATGCAGCGCACCATCACGGGTTGAAAAGGCTAGTATTAAGGATGAGCTGACCGATTACACCGCCAAGGTACGTATTGAAATTGTTTGCAATGAAGATGTTGCAGATGCCATCATGGATCGCTTGGTCACTGCCTGTCAGACAGGTCAAGTGGGTGACGGGATTGTCTGGCGCGTGAATGTGGATAAGGCGTTCTTTATTGCTAAAAACTACCCCGATCCTTTAAAGCCATAGCGACTATGGAATGGGGCGTTGATCAATTGCCTGGCCCTGTTTGTTCACCTTCACCAAGAGCATTTGTCCTGAGCCGACCGAGACACCAGTCAAGGCGCGGATATTAACCTGATGACTAACCAAGATCAACGGGGCCTTATTGCTGCTTGATAATTGTTTTTGTATAAAAGCCTCAAGCTCTCTTGTTTGTTTATCCCCCCGACTCATTTCTTCGAAGAAAGATCCTAACGAAGACTCTGGAACAGCCTTCCCTTTATTAAGGAGGGTAGCCGTATCCATACAGCGACACCAAGGACTACTAAAGACCCGGGCTTCTTTAATTCCTTGGGCTGCAAGCCACTGACCAATCTCTGATGCTTGTTTGCGCCCGTAATCACCGAGATTACGTTGGCTAGAGCAATCATTGAGACGATAACCTTGCGGGTCACTAAATCCTGGGGCATCAGCGTGGCGCATGATGATTAGGCTAGAGCCGGAACGCAGATCCTCTACCAAGTTTGCATTAGCCGTTCCAGAAATAAATAGCGTCAGGATAAAAAGTAAGCGAAGCATTATTCGGAGATTACTTTGCCAGGGTTTAGGATGTTGTTAGGATCGAGAGCATGTTTCAGACTACGCATCAGTTGAAGGGCAACAGAGCCTCGATGAGCCTCTAAATCAGGAAGTTTGAGCTGTCCAATACCATGTTCAGCAGAGATAGAGCCATGGTGTTTCTCAACTTGCGTATAGACCACATCATGAATTACTTGCTCATGACTACTGTTAAATTCTTTGGGGTTTGTCCCAACGGGGGGAGCAACGTTGTAATGCAAATTACCATCCCCAAGATGTCCGAAGTTAATAAGGCGCACGCCACTGAAGCGTTGTCGCAAGATACCATCGGTTTCCTCAATAAAAGCATGCAGGGAAGAGATTGGTAAAGAGATATCGTGCTTGAGATTAGCGCCTTCTTGTGCTTGGGCCATCGTAATATGCTCGCGCATGGTCCAAAATGATTGAGCCTGGGAGAGGTTGCTAGCAATCACAGCATCAGTCGCTAGACCACTCTCAAAAGCACTTTCTAGAACACTCTCCATTAGATTGCGAGCGTGCTCTTCACTTTCGTGATCGGATAACTCGACCAAAACGGTATACGCTGGATCGTTGGACAGAGGGTTCTTCATCTGCGGAAAGTGTTTTGCAGTCAGGTCTAAAGAATCTTTAGACATCATCTCAAAGCCGGTGAGTAAAGCAGCCGTACGTTTCTGAAAGAGGTTGAGGAGCTGGATGGTCGATGGAATATCAGGCACTGCTACCAATGCTGTCCACTGTGCTGTTGGAAGCGGATATAGCTTAAACACCGCCGCAGTGATGATGCCCAAGCAACCCTCGGATCCAATATAGAGATCGCGTAAGTCAAAGCCGGTGTTGTCTTTTCGCAAACTGCGAAGACCCTGCATGACCTCGCCCTGTGCAGTGACCACCTCAAGACCTAAACACAGCTCACGCGCATTGCCGTAGCGCAAGACATTGGTGCCACCCGCGTTGGTTGCTAAATTACCACCAATCTGACAGCTACCTTGCGCGCCTAAGCTCAGAGGAAATAAAAATCCTTGTGCTTTAGCTGCTTCCTGAACAGTTTGTAAAATACAGCCAGCCTCAACCACGATCGTTTGATTGCTCGCATCAATTCCGCGTATGGCCTGCATGCGCTTGAGGTTCATAACTACCTGTTGCCCACTGTCATTGGGAGTAGCAGCGCCACACATACTCGTGTTGCCCCCTTGCGGCACGATAGAGATCTTGGCCTGATTACATACCTTCACAATCTCAGCCACTTGTGCAGTGGTATTGGGCAAAAGGATGGCAAGAGCCTTGCCTTGGTAACGATTACGCCAATCGCTTAAGTAGGGCGCTTTGTCCTGATCGTCAAGCAGAACATATGCCTGCCCCAGAAGTTTTTGGCAATGTGAAATGAATGCAGAGGGGCTCATGCCATCATTCTATTGCTTGGGGGTAGTGTTTGCATTCGGATCCGCTTTGGCCTTTGCCTTTGCTTCTGCCTTGATGGGCTTTAAATACAAGAGCAGGCATACAAAGACGATGATCGAGAACACTAGCTCTAGCAGTGCCATCCAAAAGTTCCAACCCGATTCGGATAGCCGAACCAAAGCCTCTGTGGTGTAAACCAGAATGAGCATCGTACCCCATTGCATAGTGTAGACCTTGGCTCGCCATAGGCCGGGCAAGAGGATGATTAGTGGCAGGGCTTTCAGAATCAGCCAAGAGCCGCCCGGACGCAGCGGAGAGATAAACCATTCCCAAGCGATGCACAAAAGGATAAGGTCTAGCGTCGCAGCACTCGCAATTAATACGTATTTATCCTTATCAAGGATTTTGGTGAGCATATTACCCATCAGTTTGTTACTCGCAGGCGTAGCGCAAACTCTGCAAGACGCTTTCCTTGTGCAATGGCTAAACGACTTTCTTCTGGACTAATCGGGGCACTACCGTCTGCATGCGCTAGATGTGAAACACCATACGGGGTGCCACCCGTTGTTGTATTCATGAGCTCAGAATTACTATAGGGTAGCCCCAACAAAACCATGCCATGGTGCATCAAGGGGAGCATCATCGAAAGTAGAGTGGTTTCTTGCCCGCCATGCAAGCTACCGGTGCTCGTAAAGACGCACGCCGGTTTACCTTGGAGCGCACCACTCAACCATTGAGCCGAGCTGCCATCTAAAAAGTATTTCAGGGGCGCGGCCATATTGCCAAAGCGAGTGGGTGAGCCCATAGCAAGACCAATACATTCTTCTAGATCAGAGTATTCCGCATAGGGTGCCCCTTCGGTGGGTACTGTGGGTTCTGTAGCCTCACAGACCGCTGAGATGGCTGGCACGGTACGCAAACGAGCGCTGACTCCCGAGACACTCTCAATACCTTCGGCTATTAAGCGCGCTAATTTCTGGGTAGCACCAGAGCGGGAGTAATACAAGACCAAGATTTCTGGGGGGGTCATATGAAACGCTTCCTTTGGAATTCAGTATAGATTCCCATATGATACGGGCATGCAATTAACGTATTCGATCCAGCGTTGGCTTTCTCTCGGTAAAGAGTTGTGGGAGCGTAATCGGCACCTAAAGCTCAATCAAGTATCTGCCAGCTTGGCATTTACCACCATCCTCTCGCTGGTGCCAATCCTTACCATCGGATCCTATTTGGTATCGAACTTACCGGGCGTGGTGGCGTTACGAGCCACTTTTCAGACCTGGGTACTGAAAAACTATTTCCCGGGTGGCATTAATCAGCAAATATCAAACTATCTCAGCCAGTTTTCTACAAAGGCTAAAGAGTTAACTCTGGTTGGATCTGTTGGCTTATTACTCACGACCATCGTGACCATGATCGTCATTGAGCGTGCCTTTAATGAGATCTGGCAAGTGAAAGAGCGCCGACCATTTCTGAAGAAGATGCTAATTTATCTTGCTGCTACGGTAATGGGACCGCTCTTACTGGGTTTTGGTATATATCTAAGTGGCGTCTTGTTTGCATCAGCGAGTGGCTGGTTCCCAGCACTTTCAGCAGGCTTTAAGTTCATGAGTACGATCGTATCGAGTCTTTTGGCTTTCATTGTCTTTGCTCTGGCCTACCGTGTCTTGCCGTTTACGAAAGTTGAGTGGAGAGACGCATTGACCGGGGCTATGTTTGCAGGCCTCGCCTATGAGCTCACAAAATTTGGCTTTGCCTTTTTTGTCACCCAAGCTGCTTTCTATAAAACGGTATATGGAACCTTTGCGATTGTGCCTCTGATGCTGATCTGGATTTATATCACCTGGTGGGTAACCTTAGCGGGCGCGGTGATCGTGGCTAATATGCCAACTATTCGGCAACGCTTGGTTCAGGAGCATTGATCCGCCTAGTGCCATAATGGAGCTATGTCCGGAAATACCTTAGGCCTTCTGTTCACTGTCACCACTTTTGGTGAGTCTCACGGTCCTGCCATTGGGGCAGTGGTGGATGGGTGCCCGCCCGGTATGACCCTTTCTGAAGCAGATATCCAAGGTGATCTGGATCGTCGCAAGCCTGGTACCTCTCGTCATGTGACCCAACGTAAAGAAGAAGATCGGGTTGAGATCTTATCGGGGGTCTTTGAAGGTAAAACTACTGGTACGCCCATTTGCTTACTGATTCGTAATACCGATCAGCGCAGTCAAGACTATGGCGACATCATGCAGACCTTCCGTCCGGGTCATGCGGATTACACCTATCACCATAAATATGGTTTTCGGGATCCGCGCGGAGGCGGTCGTTCATCGGCGCGCCTAACGGCACCGGTTGTTGCAGCAGCAGCGATTGCAAAAAAATGGTTGCGCGAGCAGCATGGCACCGAGATTGTGGCGCATATGAGTCAGCTTGGTGAGATAACGATCCCGTTTGAAGATGCCAAACAGATTCCGCAAAATCCATTCTTTGCGGCAAACCAAACAATCATTCCTCAACTTGAGGAGTACATGGATCAGTTGCGTAAAGCAGGAGACTCCTGCGGGGCAAAGATTGAGGTGCGCGCCAGTAAAGTACCGATTGGCCTAGGCGAACCACTGTTTGATAAATTGGATGCAGACATCGCCCATGTGATGATGGGGATCAATGCCGTGAAGGGTGTTGAGATCGGCGCTGGTTTTGCGGTAGTTGCCCAAAAGGGAAGTGAGCACGGTGATGAGATGCACCCAGATGGTTTTGCGAGCAATAACTCTGGTGGAACACTCGGGGGTATCAGCACTGGGCAAGATCTACGCGTCTCGATTGCGATTAAACCTACTTCGAGCATCATGAGCCCCAAAGAGACTATTGATATTGATGGCAAATCAAGTGTCATTCAAACTAAAGGTCGTCACGATCCTTGCGTAGGTATCCGTGCGGCACCCATCGCAGAAGCGATGTTGGCCTTAGTATTGATGGATCACGCCTTGCGTCATCGAGCGCAATGTGCCGATGTCAAAGTAAGCTCTAGCGCGATCCCAGCGACCCGCACTCGTTAATTTACTGAGAATGACAGTTTCCTCCCGCTGGGCCTTTGGGGCCTTTTTCTTTTTGTACTTCGCCTATATTGGTTTGATGTCGCCCTATGCAAGCTTGTACTTTGCAGAGCTCGGCTTTGGTGCTATCGAGATCGCAGCCTTAATGTCGATGTTGCAGGTAACTCGAATTTTGGGACCATTTTCATGGGGCTGGCTCTCGGATTACTTATCAAATCGCGTTGGGATCATGCGTTTTTGTGCAGTCCTTGCCTGCATTACCTTTGTAGCAATTTTTTATTTGCAGGAATACATCCCTCTATTAATTTGGATGTTTGTCTTACACACTATTTTGAGCAGTATGGTGCCATTGGGTGAGGCGGCGACCGTACATGCTTTATACAAAGACGAGTCTTTCTATCATCGCTATGGGCGCATACGCTTATGGGGATCAATTGGATTTATCACCATGGTTTTAATTGCTGGAGAGATTTTTCAGTGGCAAGGCATTGTGATTTTTCCTTGGTTGGGAGTGGCAGTTCTTATTCTTCTTGTCATCAATACGTTTTTCTTGCGAGAACCAAAGATTGAGCGCCAACCCTTGGTGCGTGGTGAGTTACGTTCGGTCCTTCGCAGGTCCGAAGTGCGCTGGTTCTTGCTATCTGCCTTTGCGATGATCTTTGGACACGCTGCCTTATATGTGTTTTATTCACTTTATCTTGCAGACCTTGGATACAACAAGTTTGAGATTGGTCTCTTTTGGACTCTGGGTGTATTTGCTGAAGTGGTCTTCTTTTATTTACAGAGTAAGGTGATGGCCCGCTTCTCACCGACAGCCATATTGCAGGTGACCTTTTTATTTGGTGTGATCCGGTTTGTGTTGATTGGTTATTTTGCAAGTACCAGTCTTTTAATCCTGGCACAGCTCATGCATGCAGCCAGCTTTGCAGCGCATCACAGCGCTAGTACTCGATTAATACAGACCTGGTTTGCAGGACCAATGCAGGCACGTGGTCAAGCTTTATTTACCACCATAGCGTATGGATTTGGGGGCACCTTGGGGGGATTATGTGCCGGCTGGATTTGGGATCAACTAGGACCCAATCAGGTTTTTGGGATGGCCGCACTTGCTTGCGCACTCGGCTGGCTAGCGATTTATCAAGTCCAGTCTAGTCCGAGCAAGACTTAATTACATCCCCGAGTAGTTGGGGCCACCACCACCTTCGGGCGTAATCCAGACAATGTTCTGAGTTGGATCTTTGATATCACAGGTTTTGCAATGCACACAGTTTTGGGCATTGATTTGTAGCTTTGGTCTGCCTTCGAATTCAACATATTCATAAACACCAGCAGGGCAGTAACGTTGCTCGGGACCTGCATACACATCTAAGTTAATGGCGACCGGCACATCCTGATCTTTCAGGGTGAGGTGCGAGGGTTGATTCTCTTCATGATTGGCATTGGAGATGAATACCGAAGAAAGACGATCAAACGTAATCGTGCCATCCGGTTTTGGGTAATCAATCACTTGATGCAGTTTTGCAGGCTCAAGATATTCATAATCAGCCTTGCGTTGATGAATCGTCCATGGCACATTACCGCCCAATAGTTTTTGCTCAACACCGACCATCAGCGTACCCAGATACAAACCCTTTGACATCCACGGTTTGAAGTTGCGGGCTTGCTTTAGTTCTTGGTAAAGCCAGCTGTTCTTAAATGCACTCGGGTAAGCGGTCAGAATATCGTTAGCTCGATTTTCTGAGAGAGCAGATAACACTGCCTCGGCAGCCAGCATGCCGGATTTAATTGCGGCATGACTACCTTTGATGCGTGAGGCATTGAGATAGCCTGCATCGCAACCAATGAGAGCGCCACCCGGAAAAACGGTTTGGGGCAAACTATTTAAACCGCCCGCAGTAATTGCACGTGCACCATAAGAAATACGCTTACCACCCTCAAAGGTCGAACGAATCGCAGGATGCAATTTATAACGCTGGAACTCCTCAAAGGGGCTCAAATAGGGATTGCGATAAGAAAGACCAACCACCATGCCAACCGCTACCTTGTTTTCGCCAAAGTGATACAAGAAAGAGCCGCCATAGGTCTTGCTGTCTAAGGGCCATCCTGCAGTATGAATAACCAAGCCTGGCTGATGTTTGTCAGGAGCAATTTCCCAAAGTTCTTTAATACCAATGCCATAACTTTGGGGATCGGCACTCCGGTCTAATTGGAACTGACTAATGAGTTGTTTGCCAAGATGACCGCGTGATCCCTCAGCAAAGAGGGTGTACTTGGCGCGCAACTCCATACCAAGCTGAAATTGTTCTGTTGGCTCACCATCTTTGCTCACACCTAGATTACCAGTTGCTACACCACAAACAGCGCCTTGCGCGTTATACAAAATCTCTGCGGCGGCAAAGCCTGGGAAGATCTCAACCCCGAGATTTTCTGCTTGCACTCCTAACCAGCGCGTGAAATTGCTTAAGCTAAGGATGTAATTACCTTGATTGCTAAAACAGCGAGGTAAAAGTAGATGGGGAACTGTGAAAGAACCAGTCTCTGATAAGAAAGTGAACTGATCCTTGCTAACCGGTGTTTCGAGAGGGGCGCCTAGTTCTTGCCAATTGGGGATGAGCTCATCGAGCGCTCTGGGATCCATGATGGCCCCAGATAAAATATGAGCCCCGACCTCAGAACCTTTCTCGAGGACGCAGACGCTAAGCTCTCGGCCCTCATGCTGTGCTAATTGTTTAGCCCGAATGGCAGCCGATAGACCGGCGGGGCCTCCACCCACAATGACCAGATCGTATTCCATGGCTTCGCGCGGGCCATATTGGGTAAGCAGATCGTGGGAGTTCATGGCTCTAGTTTAGTGCTTTTGATAAACAATTTCGTAATCTAGAGCGGTTATCATTGAGGCTAACGCATCCTATTAAAAGAGAAAGTCTGACGTATGAACAAAATTTTCCCTAGCGCCCGTGCTGCCCTTGAGGATATTCTCAAAGATGGGCAAACCCTGGCCGTTGGTGGTTTCGGCTTATGCGGTATACCAGAGGCTTTGATTGCTGCTGTAAAAGATTTGGGCGCTAAGAATCTCACGGCAATTTCTAATAATGCTGGAGTTGATGATTTTGGCTTAGGCATTCTCTTGGCAACCCGTCAAGTAAAAAAAATGATTTCGTCGTACGTGGGCGAGAACAAAGAGTTCGAGCGTCAATACTTAGCTGGTGAACTGGAGTTGGAGTTCACGCCTCAAGGAACCCTTGCTGAGAAATTACGTGCTGGTGGTGCAGGCATTCCAGCATTCTTTACAAAAACTGGGGTTGGTACGATTGTTGCTGAAGGTAAAGATGTGCGTGAGTTTGATGGTCAGAAATACATCATGGAGCGCTCTTTGGTATCCGATATCTCTTTAGTAAAAGCGTGGAAAGCGGATCGGGCTGGTAATTTGGTATATCGCCTCACTGCGCAGAACTTTAATCCGGTCGTTGCAATGGCAGGCAAGATTACTGTTGCAGAAGTGGAAGAGATTGTCGAAAACGGTGAGTTAATTCCTGACCAAATTCATACGCCGAGCATCTACGTCCATCGCATTGTGCTTAACCCCAATCCTGAGAAACGGATTGAGCAACGCACGATAACCCACGCAGCCTAATAAATACGAATTAATTAGAGGAACGAATCATGCCTTGGAGTAGAGATGAAATGGCAGCCCGAGCTGCTAAAGAGTTGCAAGATGGCTTTTATGTCAATCTCGGTATTGGTATGCCCACCTTAGTGGCCAATCATGTACCCGCTGGTATGGAAGTATGGTTGCAATCTGAAAACGGTTTATTGGGCATTGGTCAATTCCCCACCGAAGCCCAAGTCGATCCTGACATGATTAATGCGGGTAAACAAACAGTAACCACCTTACCTGGCTCGGCGATATTTTCATCCGCCGATTCCTTTGGCATGATCCGCGGTGGCAAGATCAATATTGCCATCCTCGGAGCAATGCAAGTGAGTGAGCATGGTGATCTGGCGAACTGGATGATCCCCGGCAAGATGGTCAAGGGCATGGGTGGCGCGATGGATCTGGTAGCGGGTGTTAAGCATGTCGTGGTCTTAATGGAACACGTTGCCAAGAAAAAAGATGGCAGTGAAGAGATCAAAATTTTGCCCAAATGTACCTTGCCATTAACTGGCTTGGGTGTGATTAATCGCATCATCACCGATCTCGGTGTGCTTGACATAACTCCAAAGGGGCTAAAGTTACTGGAGTTGGCGCCCGGCGTTACCAAAGAAGAGATTGTGGCAAAGACTGGTGCGCCGATTGATCTTAGCGCGGTGCATTGAACGCCGAGCACTTACATGCACATAAACGTGGGGATGCTGAGCATACCCACGCAGTAATAGGACGTGCCCAGCGCTGGCTGTGGATTGCTTTATGTCTAACGCTTGGCTTCTCGGGCGTTGAGTTCCTTGCAGGTTTATGGTCAAGCTCCCTTGCTTTGATCTCCGACGCCGGTCATATGGTGACCGATGCAGCGGCTTTGGGCCTCGCCTTACTCGCACAGTACATTGCCAAACGGCCGCCGTCGGCTAAGCACTCCTTTGGCTTTGGTCGCGCAGAAGCGCTCGCTGCTTTTGTGAACTGCATGGTCATGCTGGGTCTAGTGGCCTGGATCATCATCGAAGCAATTAGTCGGATACAAGATCCCCATCCTGTAGCAGGTTTAACAGTAACCATCGTGGCTTTGATTGGCTTGAGCGTTAACTTACTGGTGGCTTGGGTACTATCGAGAGATAAGAAAAGCGTTAATGCCCGCGCTGCACTCGTCCATGTGATGGGCGATCTCTTGGGATCCATTGCAGCATTGGTATCGGGTGTGGTGATCCAGATGACTGGATGGATGCAAATTGATCCATTACTCTCTATTTTTGTTTCTCTACTTATTCTTAAATCAACTCTATCCATCCTAAAAGAGTCGTATCACTTTCTGATGGAGGGTGTGCCCCTGCATATTGATTATGTAAAGGTTGGTCAAGATCTAACGGCAATCGATGGTGTGGTCACAGTTCATGATCTACACGTGTGGGAAATGAGTCCGGGTCATCCTGCTTTGATTGGTCACGTCGAAGTCAGGCAAATGAAACAGTGGCCACGCATCCTTGAAAAGATCTCAGCCATGTTGCGCGAGACCCATGGTATTGACCACATCACCTTGCAGCCCGAAGAGGCTGGTAAACAAGAGCTCGATACCATACCGGTCAGTGTTGAGAAGGCTCGTCATACGGCCTTATTAAACAAAGATCATCATGGACATACTGATTATGTGGAATGCACCAGTCCAGCAGGACAGCATCGTATGGCCTATCACGCATGGGGTGATCCACGTAACCCCAATGTCTTGTATTGCGTTCACGGATTATCGCGACGCGGTAGTGATTTTAGGGTGATGGCCGAGGCCTTGTGCGATCGTTATTACGTGGTATGTCCGGATATCGTTGGGCGCGGTGACTCCGATTACTTAAGTAATCCCATGTTCTATACGGTACCTCAATACCTCAGTGATATGGTGAGCTTGAGTAGTAAATTAAGTATTGAGCAGGTCAATTGGTTTGGAACCTCGATGGGTGGATTAATTGGGATGGTGTATGCCGCTATGCCCGGGCATCGAGTAAGACGCTTAATCCTCAATGATGTTGGTCCTCGCATTGAAGCCGCCGCGCTGATCCGTCTTGCTAGCTATGTGGGCAAGCCATTTGCCTATGTGAATCGCCATATCGCCCTAGAGAAATTAAATTCCATCTGCGCACCGTTTGGTAAACATACTGACAGTGAGTGGGAGTTGCTAAATGGCCCGATGCTTCTTGAAAAAAATGCTCAGTGGATCTTGCATTACGATCCCGCGATTTCAGTACCATTCTCAGCGGTAACGCCTGCGATCGCCAAAGCAGGTGAGTTAGCGATGTGGCAAAGTTTTCAGAGCATTGATTGCCCCATTCTGATTGTGCGAGGTGCCGAGTCTGATCTGCTCTCTAAGCAAACGGTGGCTGAGATGTGTGCATTAAATCCGCGTGCGACTAGTATGGAGATCGAAAAGGTAGGTCATGCCCCTGCGTTCATTAAGGCCGAGCAAATTGACATTGCTCGCCAGTTCTTCCTATAGTTGTTTCTAGGAACCTTATTCTTTAAACAACGTGCCTAGCCCCAATTCCGCAAGCACTGCCTCAGACGCTAATCAAACTAATAAAGCAGTTGATGCGTGGTTTGGTGAGCCTCCTGAACAGCACTCGCATGATGTCGCCATCATCTTGCGCGATTTGCGTTTAGATGAAGCCAGTATTTCAGCGGCAGGGCAGTTACACAGTAATACAGGTAAAGACGCCCTGATTAAACAGTTAGGGCAAGAGGCCGGTCAATTACTGATTGGGTACCGGGGCCTTCGTCAAGCTCAGGCTAAGTTGATGAAGCAGGATGGTTTGAGTACTGTATCTGGCCAAGAAGAAATCTTGCGCAAGATGTTGCTTGCCTTTGGTAATGATCTACGGGTGGTCCTGATCTATTTAGCATCTCGCTTACAAACGCTACGCTGGGTTACTAAAAATCACCTTACCCCTAGTCCTGTATGGGCACAAGAGATTTTAGATATCGATGCCAGTCTTGCCAATCGCTTGGGTATCTGGCAAATGAAATGGGAGATGGAGGATTTAGCCTTTCGAGTTCTAAGCCCAGCAACTTATAAAGAGATCGCAGGATTATTAGACTCTAGACGAGTTGAGCGTGAGCAGTTCATCAAGGATGTCATTGCGCGTCTCAAACAAGAGCTTCAAACCACGCATATTACGGCTGATGTGCAAGGAAGACCTAAACACATCTACAGTATCTGGAAAAAGATGCAGGGCAAGTCGTTAGAGTTTGCCAACCTATATGACGTTAGAGCGTTTCGGGTTTTGCTTGATGATGTCAAGGCATGCTATGCCACATTAGGCTTGGTACATAACTTGTGGCAACCGGTACCGCGTGAGTTTGATGACTACATTGCTCGACCCAAGCCAAATGGCTATCAATCTTTGCATACGGTAGTGATTGACGAGCAGGGTATTGCATTTGAGATACAGATTCGGACACAGGCGATGCACCAGCAGGCGGAGTATGGTTTAGCAGCTCATTGGCGTTACAAGGAAGGTGCGTATTCTGCGGACGCAAAAGACGCAGGGACACACAGTGCGGAAGTGGCCTATGAGCGACAAATTGCTTGGGCAAGGCAACTTATCTCATGGAAAGAAGATGCCTGGGAGCAACTCAAGCATCATGAGATCGATGATCATATTTATGTACTGACCCCTCTTGGTAAGGTGATTGCCTTAGAAAAAGGTTCATCAGCCATAGACTTTGCGTATGCTGTTCATACCGATTTAGGCCATCGCTGCAGAGGTGCGCGGATTGATGGGGCGATGGTGCCACTCGATACAGCCTTGAGTAATGGTCAAACCATCGAAATTATTTCAGTAAAGCAGGGTGGCCCATCACGCGATTGGCTCAATCCCGAACGGGGCTATCTGCGCTCACAGCGGGCGCGGGCACGCGTGCGAGCCTGGTTTAATGCGCTCGATGATGAGGCCAGTCAAAGCGTACCTAAACCAAGCGAGACCAAAACAGAGAAGCCGACTGACAAGGCTCTAGCTGACGATATTCAAATTAAGCCCCGTCAAAGCAAAGCCAATCAAAGTGGTGATGTCTTAGTTGTAGGGGTTGATTCTTTATTAACCCAATTGGCCAAGTGTTGCCGTCCAGTACCACCCGATCCGATTGCCGGTTTTGTCACGCAGGGACGTGGCGTATCGATTCATCGCAGGAGTTGTAAAACATTTAGGGCCTTACTCGAGCGCGCACCCGAGCGGGTCATCCAAACAGCCTGGAGTGCGAAGCTCGACCCAGAGCAGGGTGCAGGGAAAGATCGGGTGTTCCCAGCAGATTTATCTATTAGCGCATTAGATCGCCCAGAACTGATGCGCGAGCTCTTTGAGATTACCTCTAAGATCGGTGTGCATGTGATTGATCTCAAGAAATCGGTCCGCAAAGGCTTAGCGCAGATCCAATTGACCATTGAGATACAGAACACCGAAGCCTTAAGACTCATACAAACTGGCCTGGAGAGCTTGCGGGGAGTCACGGAAGTGCGCCGGCGGTGATAAACTCTTGTTTTATATAGGCTCGTAGCTCAGCTGGTTAGAGCACCACCTTGACATGGTGGGGGTCGTTGGTTCGAGTCCAATCGAGCCTACCAACGATAGAGAAGTAAAGAGATGTAATTGGTATGCGCGTTGTGCTCATTTAGTTTGGGACGAACGCGCATTCTTATTTATACGTAGTCGTTTTGATGGAGCAGGTATGGTGGTTGTTACTCTTCCGGATGGATCAAAGCGTGAATTTCCTGCGCCAGTGACCATTGCAGAGGTTGCCCAAAATATTGGGAGCGGTCTAGCTAAGGCAGCCTTAGCAGGATCGGTCGATGGTCGCTTAGTCGATCTGAGTCACACGATTGATCGTGATGTGCAATTGGCCATCATCACCGATAAAAATCCAGAAGGCTTAGAAGTAATTCGGCACTCCACCGCGCATTTATTAGCGTATGCCGTCAAAGAATTATTTCCAGAAGCACAAGTGACCATTGGTCCTGTAATCGATAACGGTTTCTATTACGACTTCTCATACCATCGCCCATTCACACCCGAGGACCTCATCGCTCTGGAAAAAAAGATGACGGAGTTGGCCAAGAAGGATGAGCCGGTTGTTCGGCAAGTAATGCCGCGCGATCAAGCGGTTGAGTTCTTCAAGAAACAAGGCGAGGTTTACAAAGCAGAAATCATTGCAAGCATTCCGCAGGGTGAAGATGTATCGCTATATACCGAAGGAAAGTTCACCGACCTTTGCCGCGGTCCTCACGTTCCGTCCACGGGTAAGTTAAAGGTGTTCAAGCTCATGAAGCTCGCTGGTGCATATTGGCGTGGCGATAGTAAGAATGAGATGTTGCAACGTATCTATGGTACGGCTTGGACCAAAAAAGAAGATCAAGATGCCTACCTACATATGTTGGAGGAAGCAGAGAAGCGTGATCATCGTCGCCTTGCTAAACAGTTAGACCTTTTCCATTTCCAAGATGAGGCGCCTGGTTTGGTGTTCTGGCACCCCAAGGGTTGGGCAATTTGGCAAGAAGTTGAGCAATACATGCGTCGCGTCTATCAAAATGAGGGCTATCACGAGGTGAAGGCTCCGCAAATATTAGATCGTGGCCTGTGGGAGAAATCGGGTCACTGGGATAACTACAAAGAGAATATGTTTACGACCGAGTCTGAGAATCGGGCCTATGCATTAAAGCCAATGAACTGTCCTGGCCATGTGCAGATCTTTAATTCAGGTTTACATAGTTATCGTGAGTTGCCATTGCGCTTTGGCGAGTTTGGCCAATGCCATCGCAATGAGCCATCGGGCGCCTTGCATGGTTTGATGCGCGTGCGTGGCTTTACCCAAGATGATGGCCATATTTTTTGTACTGAAGATCAGATACAGTCCGAGGTGGCTGCTTTTGATAAAGCAGTGCGAGCTGTTTATGCCGACTTTGGCTTTAAGGAAGTGGCAGTGAAGTTAGCCTTGCGCCCTGCTAAGCGAGTAGGTGATGATGCGATTTGGGATAAAGCCGAGGCCGCCTTGCGCGGTGCTCTAAAAGCTTCCGGACAAACGTGGGAAGAGTTGCCGGGTGAGGGTGCTTTCTATGGCCCTAAGATTGAATATCACCTTAAAGACTCGATTGGTCGCTCTTGGCAGTGCGGCACTATGCAGGTTGATTTCTCGATGCCTGCCCGCTTAGGAGCCGAGTATGTAGCTGAGGACAATAGCCGCAAAGTGCCAGTGATGCTGCACCGAGCCATTGTGGGTTCCTTAGAGCGTTTTATCGGGATTTTGATTGAAAATCATGCTGGCGCCATGCCAGTTTGGCTGGCTCCAACCCAGGCGATTGTTCTTAATATCTCAGAAAATTCAGCCGAATATGCTCAAAAAGTCCAGCAATTGCTGAAAAAACAAGGGTTTAGAGTGGAATCGGATTTGCGAAACGAGAAAATTACGTATAAAATACGGGAGCACGCATTACAAAAACTGCCTTATTTGCTAGTTGTTGGCGATAAAGAGCGTGAAAGTAATACTGTGGCCGTTCGTGCCCGTGGCGGAGTTGATTTGGGGGTAATGCCTCTAGACGCTTTTGTCACCCGACTCCAGCAGGATATATCCCAGAAAGTCGGACCCGAGCCTAGCTAGGGGGTGTGGTGGTTTTTTATTGTTTGTTAGAGAGGAATTAGAAGATCGCTACTGAAAAATTGCAACGCATTAACCAGGAAATTACTGCTCCTGAAGTGCGTTTGATAGGATCCGACGGCAGTGCTGTCGGCGTAGTTAAGTTGAACGAAGCCTTACGGTTGGCAGAAGAAGAAGATACCGACTTAGTCGAGATTGCACCGAATGCCGAACCACCCGTAGTCCGTATTATGGACTTTGGTAAGTTCAAATACCAAGAAGCCAAGCGTTTGCATGAAGCAAAGCTTAAGCAAAAGGTGATCCAGGTAAAGGAAGTGAAGTTTCGGCCTGGAACCGATGATGGCGACTACGGTGTCAAGCTACGTAATTTGATCCGCTTTTTGGAAGACGGCGACAAAACAAAAATTACGCTGCGGTTTCGGGGTCGAGAAATGGCTCACCAAGAAATCGGAGTCAAGATGTTAGACCGGCTCAAGATTGATTTAGAGCCTTATGGTCAAGTCGAGCAGTTTCCGAAGATGGAAGGCCGGCAAATGGTGATGGTCTTAGCGCCCGCCAAAAAGAAGTAAAGGTTTGTAGTTGCAGTAGGTAGTACTTAGTAGCGAACTATCGGTACAGGAAGAGCAACCGTCGGTTGCCACCGCAGTCGCACAGAGAAAGAAAAGGGAGCAGTCATGCCCAAAATGAAGACCAAAAGTGGCGCAGCGAAGCGCTTCAAGGTCCGCGCAAGTGGATCAATCAAACGAGGGCAGGCGTTCAAGCGTCACATCCTCACCAAGAAAACCACCAAGAGCAAGCGTCAATTACGTGGTTCCGCCCCTGTTGCGAAAGCCGACGTTAAGTCGATTCGCTCCATGATGCCTTACGCTTAAATCTTAGGAGAACACTATGCCAAGAGTAAAACGTGGGGTTACAGCAAGAGCCCGTCATAAGAAAGTCACCGATGCCGCAACCGGTTATCGTGGACGTCGTAAGAATGTATTCCGTATCGCTAAAGAAGCGGTCATGCGCGCTGGGCAATATGCCTATCGCGATCGTCGTAACAAGAAGCGTGTATTCCGTGCTTTATGGATTGCCCGTATCAACGCCGCAGTGCGTGAACATGACATGACCTATAGCGTGTTCATGAATGGCATGAAGAAGGCTTCGATCGAACTCGATCGTAAAGTACTGTCCGATATGGCTGTGTTTGACAAAGAAGCGTTCGCTGCTTTGGTAACACGTGTTAAATCTGCTGTAGTACAAGCCTAAGTCTTCATAGCCATGGTTTCTCTCGACCAAATTGTCGAGGATGCCAAACGCGATTTCTCCAAAGCCAGCGACCCTGCTGCTTTGGAGGATGCAAAAGCTCGGTATCTCGGTAAATCAGGCTTACTCACTGAGCGCTTAAAAGCGCTCGGTGGTATGTCGCCTGATGAGCGTAAGTCTGCCGGTGCCCATATTAATCAAGCTAAGACCGCTGTTGAGGATGCCCTCAATGCGCGTCGTCAAGCCCTTGCTGATCACGTATTACAAGCCCGCCTAGCAGCAGAGGCGATCGATGTCTCTTTGCCTGGAAGAGGGCAAGCCGTCGGTAGCTTGCATCCTGTCATGCGCACCTGGGAGCGCGTGGAAACTATTTTTCATTCGATTGGTTTTGATGTAGCTGATGGCCCTGAGATCGAGAATGATTGGTTCAACTTCACAGCCCTAAATAGCCCTGAGAACCACCCCGCTCGCTCAATGCAAGATACTTTTTATGTCGATGGTAAGGATACTCAAGGTAAGCCATTACTTTTGAGAACCCATACCAGCCCAATTCAGGTACGGTATGCCAGTGAGCATGTCAAACGGTACGGCCAAGATAAGATGCCGCCGATTAAGGTAATTGCACCGGGTCGCACCTATCGAGTCGATAGCGATGCCACGCACTCACCGATGTTTCATCAAGTAGAGGGCCTGTGGATTGCCGAGAGTGTCTCGTTTGCTGATTTAAAAGGTGTGTATACCGACTTCTTGCGCACCTTCTTTGAGACCAATGAACTGCAGGTACGCTTTAGACCATCGTATTTCCCATTCACAGAACCTTCTGCTGAAATTGATATGGCCTTTGGTAGCGGTAAGTTGGCAGGACGCTGGTTAGAGATCTCCGGTGCAGGACAGGTTCACCCTAATGTCTTGCGTAATATGGGGATTGATCCAGAGCGCTATATGGGCTTTGCCTTTGGTTCTGGTTTAGAGCGCCTCACGATGTTACGTTATGGCATTGATGATTTACGCCTCTTCTTTGATAACGATCTGCGCTTCTTAGCGCAATTTCCGGCTTAGTTCTGATATGCAATTTTCTGAGTCCTGGTTACGTCAATTTGTAAATCCTGCGATCGATAGCAAGGCTTTAGGCCATGCAATGACCATGGCTGGATTAGAGGTGGAAGAGCAACGCTCGGTAGCGCCCCCATTTAGCAAAGTCGTTGTTGCAGAAATTATCTCAGCAGAGCAACATCCCGATGCAGATCGCTTGCGGGTGTGTCGAGTGAACGCAGGACCTGGTTTTGAGAACCTGCAAATTGTGTGTGGCGCACCGAATGCACGTGCTGGAATCAAGATCCCATGTGCACTCGTTGGTGCTGAGTTATCACCCGCAGAAGAGGGTGGTAAACCATTTCAGATTAAGGTTGGTAAATTACGTGGCGTGGAAAGTAATGGCATGTTGTGCTCGGGCCGTGAGCTTGGTTTAGGAGAGGATCATGCTGGCATTCTGGAGTTGCCCGTCGATGCACCCTTAGGTCAAAACATTCGTGAGTATTTAAAGCTTGATGACCAGATTTTTACGATTAAGCTAACCCCTAATAAAGCTGATTGCTTATCCGTTATTGGCTTAGCCCGCGAGGTCGCTGCAATTACTGGGGCTGCCCTGTGTATTCCGAAGAGCAAGACCTTAATAACTAGCATTGCGGATCGCTTGGCGGTCACGATTGAAGATACCGATCTATGTGGGCGTTTTGCTGGTCGTGTTATTAAGGGTGTAAATGTCAAGGTTAAGACTCCTGAGTGGATCGTGCAGCGTTTAGCACATGCGGGGCAACGGAGTATCT
>JACCDJ010878157.1_pt1 | contig 21530 bp, 11 predicted proteins | sample 7444481 | NCBI WGS metagenome assembly JACCDJ01 (sample SAMN15323435, study PRJNA562643) | freshwater metagenome | isolation source: river surface water | place: USA:Blue River Watershed | collected 2017-08-15 | reverse complement strand
TGGCAACAACGGGGCCGATGGACTTTGCATCGCGCGTATTCTCAATTTTCGGGGATATTCTGTTGTGGTTTCTGTCCTTCAAAATCAATCTCAATTCACAATTGAACACAAAATTCAGTATCAATTACTGAAATCAACACCTGTAATCATCACAGAGATTCAGGCAATTTCAGAACTAAACATCCTTCAAAATCAAATCATAATTGATGCAATCATTGGATCTGGATTGAACAAACCCATTGACGGCTTTTTGAACGAAATTATCGTTAAGATTAACGAATCACAAAACATTGTTTACAGCATCGACAATCCCACAGGAATAGGAACTTGGGATCATTTTGAGGGACAATATATCCGTGCCGCTAAAACATTCTGTTTGGGTACTATTTCTCCATCATTATTCAATCGAAGCTACATTCAGGATATTCGGAGTATAGATATTGGACTTGTTGAATTGCAGGGGCCCACACCATTGGGTTGGTTTTTAACGATAGAAAAAAGTTCGGAATTTATAAAGAGCCTCAAACCAAAACATTTAAAGCACGATCATAAAGGAACGCGTGGGCACACTCTGATAATTGGTGGAAATATGGGAATGCATGGAGCCGTTTGTATGTCTGCAAAAATGGCATCAAAAGTAGGTGCTGGCAATGTAACTATTTGCAGTCAAACAAATACCCTGCCCTACATTACAATGATGCCTGAAATACAATTTAAGGAATCGGCCCTCGATGGTAAAGCTGCTGATTATTTAGATGTAGACGGGTATTCTTCTATTGCCATTGGGCCTGGATTGGGGGTTACGGCAAAAACTACGGCATTTTTAAGTTTTTTATTGGGCAAACGCATTTTTGCACCAATGGTAATTGATGCTGACGCCCTTAACATTATTGCAAAAAACAAGAATTTATTTCAACGAATTCCAGAAAACAGTATCTTAACACCACATCCAAAAGAGTTAGAAAGACTTTTTGGGAAGTTTGAAAATGAGAATGCAAAATGGAAATTTCTATCTGAGTTTGCAAGGAAGCAAAAAATTCACATTTTGGCGAAAGATACATATTCCATTTTATTTTGTGCGGATGGTGAAATTTACGCAAATGGAACTGGAAATGAACGTTTGGCCAAAGGAGGTAGTGGCGACAAATTAACTGGCTTAATTGCGGGTTATTTAGCCCAAGGCATACAAACAAAACATGCCGCAATTTGCGGCATGTTTGAATTGATTGAATTTGCTTAATTTCTTATTTTAATTCTTTCACCCACATATTTGGAACTGTAGATTCATAGTAGAATAAACCTTTGTTCGCATCTTTTTCAGTGAAGAAATATTTCATATAAACATAGTAACTCTTAGATTTTGGATCGAAGAATTTGTAGGCAATCACGTCTTTCATGTACAATTCTTTGATTTGGCGATTGGCCTTAGCTTCATTACTATGTAAACCAGCAACCAAATAGAAACCAGCTGAAGGTTTTACTTTTTCGATATCCGGCAAACGAATTCCAGTTGTATCGTTACCTGTACCAAAGTCTTCCATGTCTTTGAGTGACATAGCTGTCACTTCTTTCTTCTTTCTCACATTTGAAGCATCTTCTTTTGCCTCAGTTTCTTCTTCTTCTGACTTTTTAGAAGATCCATCATCTCCGCTTACAGCACCACCCCCAAGTGCTCCGAAACCAATGGTTGCTCTGAACTCATGTATTGGTCCTAGTAAACCTCTTTGTTCTCCATCGGGAACGGTATATGAATAAGAAACAGAGATATCATCTTGTGGTTTAAATCCAATGTTTCCACCAAACTGCCAAAGATTATTTTCACCAATACCAACCCAAACTTTATCTTGATACCAGAAGCTCAAATTTGCTTGGAAATAAGTATAATCCCAATTGTACATTGTGAAATTAATTGAAGGACGCAACGTCATATCGTTTCCTAAATCGCCAATATAACCGGCCAATAAACTCGCTTGTGTTTGCAAATCATAACCTGCTTTATAATTGTAATAGGTATAATCGAAATGAGGTTTTGGCAAACGTGAAGCAGAGAAACCGGCGAACCAACGTTCAGCTTTTGCAAAAATAGACGCTCTAAGATCAGCTCTAATGACAGGCGCACTGTACATAATTGCATTAATAATTGGATCGTTCTCATGCACATAGACTGCCTTTGTTGCATCAAAATTTTGTGATAAAACACCACCACTCACCCCTAAACTCAGGGTGGTTTTACCTAAGCCAATAGAATAAGCATAAGTTGCATAAGCATTGTGAACTTCTGAAAAACCAATGTTTTCTTTCATATACAATAAGCCAAATGCTGTGTTTTTATTCTTTACAGGCATTGAAACATTGAATAATGTATGTTGTGGCGAACCAGGAGTCTCACTAAAAATCTTGTTGTAATAGAGCGATACGCTTCCTTTTTCATCAGTGCCAATAGCTGCCGGTACAATGATCGATGGATCCATGTAAAACTGTTCAATTCTAGCACCCATTTGTGCATGTGATTTGAACGTTATACCCAGTATAGTTAAAATTAAAATTGTCTTTTTCATAATGATTATCTAATAACTTGAATGTATCCTCTATACACGTCTGATGTTTGTCTATTTTTCATATAGTAGAAATACACTCCGTTTGGCAGAGGGTTGCCATCAGTATCTACTGCATTCCAATCATTTTGATAATTTGTAGAAGAGTAAACCCTTTTACCTTGACGATCACTCACAACAATATCAAATAAGAATACATCTGGAATTTCAATCAAATCCCAAAATTCATTTTGTTTATCACCATTTGGTGTAATTAAATTTGGAATTTTCACCAATGGAGGATCAATTACGTTGATATGCACTGAATCTACATCTGTACATCCATTTGAATCTGTTGCCATTACAAATAAAGTAATTGAATCAGTAAGTTGAATGGTTTTAGCCATAACCGTTGTAGAATCGACAACATATTGACCTGGGTACCAGTGGAAATTTTTTAATGCATTTGACACATATACTTGTGCTCTTCTACCTCTAAATATAGCAGTATCATTGTGTGCTTGAATCACCGCAGGAGGATAAGCATAGACTTGAACACTATCCATCACTGGACAGTTGCCCTTATTGTAAACCAAAAATTTATAATTTCCTGTTTTATTGAAAGCCTTAGATCTAATACTATCACTATCTGCCAACCAATAAATTGAATCCCCACCTGTAATGGTAAATGTAGCTGAATCACCTTTACATAAAGGCATACTACCTGATAAAGACCAATTTACCGTTGGCTTATCAATAAGTGTATCGACCGATTTAAAGAACGTATCTGAACATCCATTTCCAGTTTCAACAATTAAGGAAGCTGTAAAAGGACCAGCATTGGTGTAATATACTTTGGTTGTAATTTTTGAAGTATCAAATTTACCGTTACCAAAATCCCAATATCTATTTGTAATTGGATTCACCGATGTAGTTAGCGTATCTGTAAATGTTACGCTGTCTGGCATACACAGTCCTGAATAATTAAACCCAGCAACTGGTGAACCAACCACAACATAAGAATGTGTGATACTGTCAGCGCAACCATGAACGTTAGATACATATAGTTTTTGTGTATAAACCCCAAACGTATCGTAAGAGTGGAAATTATCGACTATTGGTGATTGCACCAACGTGTCACCCCAATGGAATCTCGTATCTTTTACGGTATCATTTGGATCAATCCCATAATTCATATTCATCGTGAATTTATTCCATTTTTCACATTGAATTGAATCGTTTGGAACAGCCATTACATCTAATCCAAAAGAAGGTTTCGGACGATAATACACCTGAAACACACCCGCTGTAGAATCTTGGCAACCAGCTAGCGAAGTACCAATTAAACGTGCTTTATGTACTCCAGGTTGAGTGAATTTAATTGAAATAGCTGTATCTGTGCTCAAAATTGTATCGTCAAAAGCCCAATTCCAATACATACTATCTTGACGTGGGAATTTATCGATTACTCTTCTAAATTTGGTAAAATCACCAAAACAAGCTTCTTTAACAGAATATTTCGGTGTTGGCTTTGGATGTACCCTCAACCAAACAGCTTGCGTATCGATACACATATTAAAAGATTGAACCTCTAATATCATTTTAAATAAGCCAACTTTCGCATAGGTATGAAACGTATTGGGAAATGAAGAATCAGATGGAGAACCATCCCCAAATTTCCATATATAATATTGTACCGACTCTGGGGAAGCCACACTTGATGTGTTTAATGTATTGGTAACTTCACCTATACACGTATTCGTTACCGAAAATTGTGCATTAGGTTTTGCAAATAAATTCACAATTTTCGTAGATGAATCTCTACAGTTTGCATCAGTTGTTACAACCAATTTAATTAAACGACCTCCTGGAGTTGCATATTTATGCATGACAGTTTTGTTTAATAATGGAGTTGTTTGTCCGTTTACTTTTGTGCCATCTCCTAAGTCCCATTTCCAACTTAAAACTTTATCTGGAGCTGGATCAGTTGTACCGTTCGTAATGGCAATTGATTTATTTATATCCCAACATTGATCAGTGGCATCAATTGAAACCATTGGTTTCGCATGTAAAATGTAATCAACACTATCTTTTGCGGTACAACCAAATTGATTGACACGGGTTATGTAAATTTTATATGTACCAGAAGTTGGAAATTTATAATGAATTCTTGTTGAATCTCTATATCCTAAAAATGGAGCATTCCCACCTCTATTAAATACTGGAGTAACTGGTGTTAATGACCAAATTTTCTTTGCCATCACTTCACCTGAAGGAGGCGTGTAGGTATCGGTAATTCGCGTTGTTTGACCTTGGCAAACTACAAACACTGTTGTTGGTAATAAATCGGCACTCTGAGTATAAATATTTGGATTCAGAGGAACACGAGGCATATTGCCGATGATGACATTGCTGTAAGTTTTATCGATATGTGTAGCATTTTCGGTTTGTAATGAAACTACAAACGTGTAACTCGACGGAGCTGGCACAGTTCTGCTGTAAATATGCCATGTACTCGCACCATATTTTACAGGAGAGCCGTCTCCAAAATCCCAAGTATACGTTGAAATTAAACTTCCAATTGATTTTGAAATACTGTAAAAGAAAATCGTATCACCCTCACAACCCCCTACTACTTTATATCCAGCAAATGCATCGCTGCTACCAAGTGTATTCAAGCCTCCAAAATATGCTGGAGAAGAAGATCCAAGTTTGTTTCCAAAGATATAATATCCAGTTAAATTTGTAATTGCTGTGGAAGTAATAGTGCCTAAACGATTTGCAGTTCCTGCAGTGTTGTTCAATGTCCATGCCGCAGATCCGTTCGAAGTAAGCAATTGTAAGTTCACGTAATCATAAACATGGTCATCATTTGTCACTGAATCATAACTAAATTTAACCACATAATTACTTGCGACACTTGTAGCTGCTGTAGTTGTTAAATAGAAATGATGGACCTTAGAAATATTCCTTGTATTTGTAGGCAGAGCGACTGAAAATGATGGTCCATTCGCAAGCACTTTTGCAAAATAATACTCCAACGAAGTACCACTTTTCGAAAACGAAGTTGAAACAACTCTGTAATCTGAACCTGAACCAATGTGCCAAGTCATTGGAGCGATCGATGTTGCACCTGTTGTTGAACCAATATGGTATCCACCGTCGACATAACTATTCTTGTTTCCACCAACGACTTTACAACCAGCCATCAATTTTAAATCAGCCGATGCAGCACCGGTGATTTTAATTAAACCTGTTGACAAATCCAATGAATCGCTGATAAACAATTCACCAGGCAACGTTGTAGCCGACAATGTGATGTTCGCAGAGGTTGTTTTCATACGCAACGATTTAATCGTTACACTTGCACCATCAATATCGAAAGTGACACTTTTAGAAGTGGTTACAGCCAAGTTGTATGTTCCTGAGGCAATTACAATAACATCTCCAGAACTTGCGGTATTCATTGCATACTGAATTGTTAAAAAAGCAGCCCCAGCAGATGTACCCGCATTTGCGTCACTTCCCGAGGTACTCACATAATATGTTGCCCCAAATACGTTTAGGCTTATAACAAAAAAGACAAACGTCAAAAGCGAATGTCTTTTTTTTGCAATTTGAAATTTTATAGTTTCAATCATTTTTTACTTGTTTTATTTAAGACGTTTTTTGTCATTCAATCGTCAACCCATCCTCAAAAGATGATGTTTTTATGACAATTGATTTTAGAACGGCAAATCGTCAGCACCGCTATTATCTGAAGCAAATGGATCTTGAACATCATCAGAAGAACCAAATGGATCTTGAACAGGAGCACCATTGCTAGCACCACCTTGAGGAGCACCTGCGCCATTCGCACCAGGTCTTTCAACCTTCCAAGCACGAACATCGGTATACCAACGACCTTGGTATTCGCGACTTTCAATATCAACGCCAATATTTACGAATTCACCTTCTTTAATATCGAATTGTGAAATTTTATTTCCCCATAGATTAAAACAAACCTTTTTAGGGTAAGTTCCCTGAATTTCAATCACATAGTCTTGCTTTTCCCATGGTCCATTCTTACCAGCACCAGTTTGCTTTGGTAAAATTTGTATCACTTTTCCAGAAATATCCATACAACAAAGATATTAAAAATGAGGCTAAATTAAAAATTTTTATTGTACACCACCTTGGTTCTCACCGTCTTTCAAATCGTCATTTTTCAACTTACGTTCCACAGGTTTAATTTTTTCACTTTCAATTGAACCAAAAGCATAATCGAAGTTGATCCTAAATCCCCACATATTCGTTCTTCGAACTTCACTGAATGAAAAATCTTTACCCTTGTTTTCTGTTTTATAATCAACTTGCCATGCCAGCGGATTGTCGAACCCAAAACCAATTCCACCTTTATCTTTATGAAATCGCTTTTTGATACCAACCATATGAAAAAACCAATTCGCCGTATAGCCCTGCAATGAAAAAGAAGGCGCATTAAACCTCGAGAATAATTCAATCATCCAACTTTTACCAAAATTCAACGATCCTCTTATCCCTCCTGAATAAATAAAACCTTCTGAAGATAAGCCTGCTACCGATCCTGTGTCAATGATGCTTCTAATGTTTACATAACCCAAACCACCATTGCCCGATAACATCCAATTCTTTCCTTTGAAATTTACATTCAAATCAAATCCACTCGTTATATTTTGTCCGATATTTCCATATGTTGTTGTGTAAACTTTATTCGCATCTACAACTCTATAAGTTTCAATTGCATCATTCAATCGTTTATGATATAAATTCACCCCATATCCACCAACGGAAGTATAATTGCCGAACGACAATTCATAATTCGTACTAATTTCAGGCGCTAAATAAGGATTACCAGTTGTAATATTCAATGGATCGCTATAGTTTGTATAAGGATTTAAGAAAAATAAGCTTGGTCTCTGAATTCTTTGGGTAAAATTGAATTTAATAAAACCGGCTTTGCCCATTTTGCGCGACAAATTGAAAAAAGGAATAAAATTGCTATACGGGTTACCCGTAAAGGACGTATCTGAAGGCTTTTTAATATTTCCTCCAAAAGTTGTAAACTCCAATCTTGATCCAACTTTCAAACTATAATTTTCATTGATTATGTAATTGAACTGTAAATATCCAGCTCCTACATTTTGATAATAATTAAAGGTATTATTCCTATTGTTTAACGTAGAATATTCCTGAGATACATAATTCAAGGTATCGAAATGATAATCAGAAACAACAAAACGCATGATGCCTTTCAACCCTGTTTCTAATGATAACTTCTTATTCAGTGGTTCGGTTAAATCGAGCTGAGTTGAAATTTCTAAATTTTCTCCAACATTTAAACTTTTTTCAGTTCTATAAGGGTCTAAACTCTGATTTTTTCGAATGCTGGTATAATCTGAATTGTCAACATTTTTAGATACCTGAGCCGACCAACCAAATTCCCGGTCTTTTTTCTCAAACTTCCTGCGATAATCAATGTTAAAATCATATCCCAAAGTGGTCGAAAATCTGTCTGCATTTTGTGCCCATAAAAACGATAACGCACTATCTTTTAATCCAATTTTAGTTTCCCAATCTGTTTTAGTACTTCTCCAATTCGTGTTGATCGAAGCAGAAACACTGAGTGCGTTTTTAGGATTAAATACATGATCCACGCTTAATGTTAATTTTGGACCACCACCCCAGTTATTAAAGTCTGAATTTTGAATCATCTGATTCCAAATTCCACTATATAAATTCTCTCGATCGGCCTTACTATCGCCCCAAGTGCGCCACATATGACCGCCCAACATCGCAGTATAATTGGTTTTGCCTCTTTGGATCGACAATGTACCTCCCAAATTCGCACTTCGTGTGCCCAAGCCAGCACGAATATTTCCAGTATTTCCTTTGAGTTTTACATTTTTCATGACAATATTGATCACTCCTCCCGACCCCTCAGCATAATACTTTGCCGATGGGTTAGTCATCACTTCTATCTTTTCAATATCATCGGCCGACAATGATTTAAGCGCATCAGCCAAGTTCCCCGACAACAATCCGCTAGGTCTTCCATTGATCAATACTTTTACGTTTCTATTGCCACGCATCGATACGTTACCATCCATATCAACTTCAACCATTGGCACTTTTGCCATCATATCACTTGCCGACATGCCACGGCTCGTAACATCCATTGCAGCATTGTAAACCAATTTATCGCCTTGATTTTCAATAACATTTCCTTGCACTTTAATTTCTACAGTTTCAACTTTTTCGGGCACACTATCTTTTGTCGCTTTTTTGACTCCATCTTTTTGAGCAAAAGCAACACCACCAATCACCAGCATGAAACTGAGTAAACTTAATTTTTTCATTCTAATATCGTCTCTCTTTATTTTAGATTATCATTCATTTATTTTGCTCTAATTGCAATAACAGGATCTAAATTGGATGCCGAAATTGCCGGTATTAATCCAGAAATAATTCCAACAACTACCGATGCACCAACTCCTATCAGGGCGTCTTCTGCACCAAGCGTTAATGAAGCACCAGCGCCTAAAGAAGACGCAACAGCAGCATTTAGCCCATATAAAACAAGCCATACCAAGAACATTCCAATGATTCCGCCGGCCAAACACAACCAGATACTTTCAAATAAAAACTGCACTTGTATGAACCATTTTTTTGCTCCTAGAGCCTTTTGAATACCGATTTCCTGAGTTCTTTCCTTCACTGAAACAAACATAATATTTGCGACCCCAAAGCAACCCACCAACATGGCAAATGCGCCAATAATCAATCCGATTTTCTTAATTTGCCCAAACAAACCAGAAATTGCATCGGTAATCATCGACATTTTATTCACGGCAAAATCATCTTCAGCACCGGGTTTAATTTTACGATAGGCCCTCATGATACCAGAAATTTCAATTTTCAGATCATCCAAGGAAACGCCTTCGGCAGCTCTGAGCATAATTTGAGCATCCTCACTTTTTCGATAAGAAAAATATCCTAAAGCCCATTTTGCATTCACAAACACCACATTGTCTGCACTATTATTGATCAAACTTTCGCCTTCCACTGCGCAAACACCAATTACAATGCAAATTCCTGTACCAATCCTAATTTGTTTTCCAACCGCTGTGCGTCCCTCAAAAAGAGTCTCTGCAACATTGCTACCAATGATAGCCACCGGCTGCGCAGAATTTGCTTCATCGATGCTAAAATATCGTCCCTCAGAAATATTCACTTCTTGAATTTGATTGAAATCATAGGTGATACATTTAACACTGATATCTTTAAGCGCTTGCTTATTCGACTTTACATCTGTAGAATGGTAGTAGGCATAGGCAACAGCTTTGACTTTATTGGGGGATATTCGATTGGTGATAAAATCTGCTTCTTCAGGCTTGGTCACAGGCCTTTTCAAATATCTCCACCATGGGTAATTACTGCCAAATTCATCCCAAGGCCATTTTTGAACAAACAACACATCGGATCCAAACTTTGAAAACTGATTGTTCAAACTCTTCTCCAAAGAATGCACCAAGGCATAAACCGAAATAATGCAGAAAATTCCAATGGTAATCCCCAAAACCGACAATAAACTTCTCAGTTTATTTTGTCTGATTGCAGAGCCCGACATTTTAAACGACTCATAAAGGGGAATTCTAATTGACATTTTCCAAAGTTAATTGAGCAATATTATAATATACGTTATTTTTGATTAACTTTAGGTTTCTTTCGTCTGAATGTTTCAAATTCTCGACGGTACACAATACCAGCTCCGAGCGTATTGCCCGAAACACCATTGGTTAAACCATTGCTTAGCAGCAAATTACTACTTCTCGAGAAGGCCTTCAACCGCCAATTCTCGTCGGATGTTTTATACTCCAAGTTAAAATTAATTGGGACAGCCATACTGCTCACCAACACTGCAACAGTTGGATCATAATTCAAATCTAACCTCAAACGGTCCGACAAAAACCACTCACTATTCACAAAAAGTTTGGTATTACTGGTACCTGTAGAACTTCTTACATCGTCTATATTCACCTGAATTCGGGTTGGAATGCCATACTTTGAAAACAAATCATTCACCACCGAACTAGCAATTGTAGAAACACTATTCCCCGCAAATCCGGTACCACTGAAATTACTTGCTGCCGAAGCACCACTGCTCGAAAAAGAAGGAGGAATAAAATTACCAAAAAGCAACAGTGCCACAGCTTGACGCATGGTCTCATCTTTATCGGTACGAATTCTCTGTATAATTGAATTTACTTCGGTTGCCGCAGTTCCCGACGTTGTTGCCAATTCAGGCGCTTGAATATCAAATCCTATTTGTGGACTAAATAAATTGCCTTTCAAATTTAGAATACTAATAATCTTGGTGGCAGGGTAAGAACTTGAAGCACTCGACGATGTGATCATTAACGTTGATGGAGAAATTTTCTTTTCTACCCTTCCAACTAAATCAACAACCGCATTAAATGGATCTCCATCCCACACAATGCTTCCGCCTTTATCTAAAGAAATCTTTTTAAGCAAGTTAATGCCTGGCAATGAAAAAGAATACTCCCCTTGCTCAACGGTATAAGCTCCGAATAAATAAAATTTACCATCAACATCATAAACCATACGCAATTGACCATTCCCACGGCCTTTGATGATATCCCCCAACTTTTTATCGATGATAAATTGCACCTCAGCATCGGGCGTTGCGGTGATATTCATTTGAATTTTGCCTAAACTACTCGGTTCTTCCTTTTGAACAACACCCTTATTTTGTATTTTACCAAGGTGATTTCTAAAGGTAATACTGCCGTAAATTTTATTTTCGTTTGCCGATAAATATTGAATTGCAAGCACAGAATTCTTCCTCGGTTTGAGGTTTATATCCATATTGATTTTATCAATCGGACCATAAATTCTGCAATTTCCATCGGCCCAGGCAGTTCCATAAAACAAACTATTCTCCTTTTCGGTGGTTTGCAAGACCTTAAAATTCTTTAAACTATCAAATTGAACATCCAATGCAAAATCACTAAAATTTTTGTATGTAAATGCCAGTTTCATCCAAGCAAAACTCTTCTTAGAATCATCGAATACTTTAATTGGCCGAACTGAAAATAGTCCTTTTTCTGTCACTTTTATATTCCCTGCAAACGTGTATTCCGTCGCCAAATAATCTACTTTCACCCTACCCTGTTCTACCGAAAGCAACCCTTCTGCCTTTGGCACATCTGTGGTTCCAAAAACGTGAAAATTACCTCTAACTGTTCCATCCCGAAAATCTAAAATGCCTTTTAAGAACGGATCTAATATTTTGAGGGACGTTTTTCTAGGCAATTCTCCATAAAGATCCAACTCCATATTGTCTGACTGCGTTAATTGCAATCCTCCATTGATGGCAAGTCCTTTTAACGGTCCAGACCTGAATAAACTTGTCATTTGCAATTGACCAATTTTATCCGTGGCCTTGAGTGCAACATCCAGGTCACCATACAAAAACCCATTGAATTTGAATTTGTTAAGACTCAAATCACCCAAGAATTTAGGATTTTTAAGTACGGCACAAATTTTCACGTCACCATTCCCTCTAAACTCGATACTATCTAGAGCACCTTTGGGGAAAAATGGTGCCAATACGCTAGGAGTGATGTTACTGAAATCGATTCTCACAGTATCCAACTTAGAATCTGAAATATTGCCATTCACTTCCAGATAATGTTCATTATCAGACAAATAAAAATTAGAAATTTGAGTCTTATCCTGTAAAAATTGAATTTTTGCAGATTTTTCAAGGAGCCATTTATTTTTAAAAATCTTTAGTTCCGTTGAAGTAAAATGGAAGTCGGCAATTTCCTTAAAAATCTGTCCGGTTCCATTCATTTTTAATGAATATTTATTTTCAACTTCTTTAATTTCTGAATTCAACATGTATATATCACTTCCACAAGCCCAGTATACATTTACTTTATCGTATAATGTTTTGTCGAAACGCGCATTGTTTGTATTGAATGTGATTTGAGTTGGCAAACCCAACGACATATCTTTTCGAATGTTGATTTTAGTTTTCTCACCATAAAACAAGCCATATTCAATCGAAAACGGCCCCATATCTACCGAGTATTTATTGGATGCGCCATGGTAATATCCCCTCAATGAAACTGGACCCAACCTCAATCCTGGAGCAATCAATGCATCGAGCCAAACTGTTTGAAGTAAGAATAAATCGAAATGAACAGAATCCTTAGACGCCTCCAATGGCTTTTCAAACCTCGCTGGAATCATTTCATGCATGATTTGCTCAAACCAAAGTCCTGTTTTAGCCAATTTCCAATTCCCTTTGATGTTTCCATCAATCCAATTTCCCGAAAAGGAAACCAACTCAGGAATGTCCCTCCGAATCACTTGTAATGGCAATACAAACTCTTCATCATCTCTGTTAAATACGCAATTCCTAAAGGTTATATCCCCTAAAATTGAATTTAAATCATTTCCACTGGTGGCAATTTCAATTGATCCTTTGAAGGCAGTATGCACTGAATCAAATCCTAACTTTTCAAAATCAAGATTTTGAACCTTCATTTCAATTGTTGAAACTTGATTTTTAAAAATATTCTCACCCTCTACCGAAGCTGTTAAAAGCGCCGATGGGTCTTCTGAATTGAAGAATCCACTGAGTTTACCGTTGTCTAGCCTTCCATCAACAGACGCTTTTTTGAACTTTCGTTTGTTTAAAGTATACGACGATGTGGTAATGTCGTATTCCAAACTTGCATGCTCATCGAACCCACTTCCCTTCACATAAACGCCCATGTTTGCCTTACCTAAAAACGATGCTTGAGGCAAAAAATGCAACCAATTCACCGAATCGATGTTCACGTTCAACATGTATTTCAGGGGCAATTTTTCGTTGGCATAATCCAATTCCATGAGGCCATTCATGTGCCCCATATCCGTTTTGATATCCCCATCCCAACTCAACGACCCCATAGGAACATCCAATTTTCCGTTTAAATTCACTAAACCAACGCCAACCACGGTTTTTGGTAAATCGAGCTCAGGCATGATTTCCTGCAAATCACTCATGGCAATCACAGACCTGTCAAATTCAAATGAATTCAATAATTGAGGGACATTTGGCAACCCTATCAATCCATACTTCAATTTCAAATTGGTGCCATTGCCAGAAACGGCATGAAAATATTTTGCCCTTAGATTCGATAACGGCCCTCTGACTTCTGCATTCACATCGAAGCAAAACGTTCTGTTGGCCAACCAATCGCTGAACATTCTAAAATCGTGCATGCACAATTTCGAATTTTTCAATTTTAGGTCGTAAATCACATCATGAAAGGGCCTATCGTAAGCACTATCATTTTTGTTGATCATTTCAAAACGGGGTCCAATGATGCAATTGGGCGTTCTCAACTTCATATGATCCAACAAGATATGCTTGCCATTGATTTCACAATCTGCCACCAATTCAACCAATTCTAAACCACTTCTTTCTTTGGCTTTAAGGTGTTCAATTCTAAATCGATTGCCATGGATGTCATCCATCGTCCATTTTGGAATATCAATGTCAATATCTCTAACCATGAGATAATCGTTGTTGTATTCATTGGGGACATTTACAATTGGACCATTTTTATAGTAAAATTGAAGAAACTCAGCGTTCCTAATTTTGATATTGCTAGCTTCAAAGAACCACGGTTTTGTTTTTTCTTCAGGGGCTGGCGATGAAAAATAATCGGAAATAAAGTCGAAATTCATGCCTTTTTCTCCAGCATAATCGCCAATGTGGATTACCAGTTGATTCAATTCAACCGCGCGAATATCAATTTTTTGTTTCCGATACGAAAAATGTGCAATTCGAAAATTAAAAGTAGAAGCGAAAAACAGGGTATCTCCGTGTCGGTCTTGAATCAGAAAATCTTCAAAATGAAAATTTCTCAAAAAATCAATTTCAACCGCTTTTATCGACACTTTTGCCTTTAATTCACTTGATAGATAATTGGTTACAGATTGCGCGATTCGGGTTTGAACATATTTATTACGGGTAAGCACAGCCACTACACTCGAAAAGAAAACGAGTATAAGTAGCGTTCTGAGCAATATCTTCCGTAATTTTGAACCGCGTTTTTTCAAGAAAACCAAATTTAAATTTAAACTTCCGGATTGAATCCACAATGAAACAGGCTTCCACTATATTGGGCATAGAAAGCAGTTGCGATGATACAGCAGCAGCCGTATTACAGAACGGACAAATTGTATCAAATATTACGTCGACCCAAAAAGTTCATGAAATTTATGGCGGTGTGGTGCCAGAATTGGCTTCTCGTGCTCATCAGAGTAGCATCATTCCGGTGATTGATGTTGCCTTAAAAAATGCAAATATTCAATTAAATCAATTGACAGCGGTGGCGGTGACCCAAGGTCCAGGACTTATGGGTTCACTCATGGTTGGATTAAATACAGCAAAAGCGCTGGCAATGTCACTCAAAATACCCATTATTGGGGTGAATCATTTACAAGCCCATGTGGCTGCATTATATATCGAAAATGATGTGCAATTTCCAATGCTTTGCCTACTCGTGAGCGGCGGTCATACACAGTTAATCTGGGTAAAAGACCATATGGAAATGGAAATCATAGGTTCTACAATAGATGACGCCGTTGGTGAGGCTTTTGACAAAGCAGGGAAACTTTTAGGACTCGGTTATCCCGGGGGACCGCAAATTTCAAAACTAGCACAATCTGGAGATCCTACAACCTATAAATTTCCCGATAGTACGCTCCCAGATTACCAATTTAGTTTTTCAGGAATCAAAACTTCTCTTCTTTATTTTTTGAGGGATAACAGTAAAACCAACGCGGATTTTGCAAAAGAAAATCTAGAAAATATTTGCGCTTCTTACGAAAATGCATTGGTCAATATGCTCACAAAAAGAGTCAAAAAAGCCATTCAAAATCTTAAGCCTAAATCTATTGGATTGGTGGGTGGCGTTTCGGCCAATTCTGTCCTCAGAAAGGCCATGATGGAGCTAGGACAAAAACACCAAACGGAATGCTATATACCTGATTTCCAATACTGTACCGACAATGCCGGCATGATTGCTAAAGCAGGTTCCTTTTTATTGGAAAAGAATCAATTCATTGATATTTCAACTTTGCCTTTTTCAAAAAGCAAAGCATAACCATTATCTTTGTAAAGTGAGCATGATACCAACACCCGAATTAATTGCTGAAGGCAATGAAAAAGCCATTGCGAGGGCAATTTCTTGGGTTGAAAACAATCATCCAGAAGCTCAGAAATTATTGATGCAATTATCTGGCAATGCAGAAGTCATTGGCATCACTGGTCCTCCAGGTGCAGGAAAAAGCAGTTTGGTGAATGCATTGGCAAAATTTTGGAGTGCTCAAAACCTCAGAATTGCGATTGTGGCGGTAGATCCATCTTCGGTCTTTAATTTTGGTTCTTTACTTGGCGACAGACTTCGAATGCAATCACTCTTTTTAATGCCCAATATTTTCATTCGTAGCCTTTCCTCAAGAGGTTCTTTGGGCGGTTTGAGTGGAAGTATCATTGAAGTTGTAGATGTGCTGAAACACGCTAAATTCGATAAAATCATCATTGAAACTGTGGGTGTAGGACAAAGTGAAGTTGAAATTGCAGGATTGGCCGACACCACCGTGGTGGTTTCTGTTCCTGAAAGCGGTGATGAAATACAAACTTTAAAAAGTGGAATCATGGAGATTGCCAATATTTTCGTGGTCAACAAAAGCGACCGTGAAGGCGCTGAGGCGTTTGCAAGTCATCTACAAAAATTGGCGCATTCTAGATCCACAATCGATTGGGAAACCCCTGTTGTATTGACAAATGCGGTTTCAGAAAAAGGAATAAACGAATTATCTGATGCCATCAGCAAACACGCCCAATATAACAAAGGGAACCAACGTTTGAATGATTTGTATGCAGAAAAAGCATATACGTTAATTCAAAAAAATCGGATGCAAGGAATTCATATTCAATCGCTCAAAAACGAAATTGAAACCTTAAGAAATCAGAATGAGTTTAATTTGTACAGTTACGTGGCTTCTAAATTGAAGTAAACCTTAACGAGCAACTTGCACTTTTGTAGTACTCAGTGAAGTACTCAACATGTAAATTCCAGACGATAATCTTGAAACATCAACCTGAGTTTGATTGTCTACAATTTTCCCTTCCAAAACAACATCACCTAAATGATTCATCACTTTATAGGAGGTCCCTAGTTCTTGTTGTTTCCATTGAACATTAAGTAATTGACTCACAGGGTTAGGATACACTTGAAGTGCATTTTTACTCAAATCACGCGCAGAGGCACTTGCATCATAAATGGTCACTCCACATGCATTTGAATAAGCGTCCCAACGTGAATCAAAATTAACCATAGCCGTATTTGGAATCACCGTATTTAGAGGAATTTTCTCGTAAAGATCGACTTGATATTCAACCCAGCCACTGCTCGTTTTAGGATTGCTTTCAACACTAGTCAAATTTGCTGGATCGAAATTTACCACTAGAATTCTTCCTTGCTGAATACTATAAGTGGCCTTTGTTGGGTAGAACGATTTTAACAATACTTGTTGCAATGGCAACAACGATGATAATGTATCGACCATAACCGCTTTCGTCACAAATGTGCCGCTCGTATTTTTAAAGTTTACGGTATATTTCCAACTAGTATTTCTGTAATCAACTTTATCTCCACTTGAAGAAGATTTCTCAACAGCACCTTCACTACCTCGCTTTCCAATCGATAATTTTACGGTATCGTAATTATCTGATTTTGTAGCATCATTTTGAACAAATAAAGATCCTGTTTTTACGAATATTGGGTATGCAGAAGATTCAGTTGCATCGGCAGGGATTTTAAATGATAGTTCAATATATTTTGTTTCAAACGGCATTAGGTCTACCAGAGAAAATGTTGCTTCATTTCCCTCATAATTGTCGGCCATAGGAACACTTGAAAAACTTGAAAGGTTGGCTGCGTGATTCACATGAATCGTTGGGCCATTTAATTTACTTGCACCTCTGTTCACAACAGTTAACAACACTTTCATTTCATCACCTGGCAATAATTCTGGAGCATAAATTGGTTTCAAAGAAACATCTAAGTCCTTTATTGTGGGTGTCATATATTCCCCTAAAAAAACCGATGAATATTTTCCTGCTCTAATTGTTGTTGCAAAGTTACTCGCACAAACAGAATACATATGTCGTTGAGATGTATTGTAAATTGAATAATCACCTTCAGGTAAAGTTGCCGAGAAATGACCATCTTTGTCCGTTACTGCAAAGAAATTTTGTTTGGTGGTTTTATTCATCATACGAATCACTGCATTTGGAATTCCTGTTTCTGAAGCTTCCATCACACAATTGCTATTGAGATCGTAGAATAATGAACCATATAAATTTCCACCGCCAGATTCAATGCTAGAGAAATAGCGAACATCTGTATTTTGCTCTACAAAATTCCCCCAAACAAAGGCGCCGTTCCCTCGTTGTCCAAGTGTAAATAATCCTTGCAATCTATTTCCAGTAAACGTAAGTTGTTGTCCCTCATATTTTAATAGAGACGATGCATTTCCATCCTTCATAAAATCACCACCAAGTAACAAATAATTTGGAGTTCCAGCGATGGTTTTCACCTGAGCTGTTGAAAATGAATCAAAATTGATCGCCTTACTCCAACCACTTTTGAAAGTTCTAACCTCAGGCTTGTTGAAAGAATCTTTTCCTAAAGCAACGAGTTGATTATCGAAATATGCCAACGCAGTAATTTCGCCAATAAATGGACTACCCACACCACCCCAACCACCATTTGCAGCAGTGTAATAGGCAATATTACCGGTGTATGAGCCCGCGAAATGCTGAAAATCCCCAGCAATATAAAGTCTATTCCCTACGACTTGGAGGGTATTGATTAAACCATCAGCACCTTGTGTTAAATCGCTACTTCCCAAATAATTCCATGAGGTTCCATCAAAAGAAGCAATATTATTGCACATTTTTCCATTGACCGTGTTGTTAAAACGACCTGCAACGATGAGTTTATTGTCGAAAACCGTCATGGCAATGATTCCATTTGTTTTGGTATCAATGACACCAACTTCAGGCTGCCAACTATTGTCCTTTTCAACCCATTTATAAAGATGACTTACAGGCACTTCCGCATCTTTTGATGCATTTGCAATATAAGCCGCCACATAAATTGTATTGTTAAAATATGCAACCGAATGGAAGTTATATGAACCCATGGTGCCTAAAATAGGAGGAGGAGTTGTTAATCCTGAATAATATTTCCAATAAACACCATTCCAACGACCCAAAGTATAATCGTTTGGAATAGGAGTACTCAAATCTTCGAAGAGCGCAAAATATTCGGTTGTTGTAGCAAATGAAGCCACAACACGAGAAGGCAAACCAGTTCCAAGTGGCTGTAATACCTGTGCTTTCGACGTAATTAAAACGCCCAACACCAGCAAAAACAACACTACCTTTTTCATCAGTTGCAATTTACGCGATATGATTTGAAAATTTTGCACTTTGTTTTATTTTATGAATCGCCAAACATAATACCCCGACAAGCCAACACTCCAGCCACGATTTTCAATGGCAGAATTTTGTTTGTAATAAGGTGTAAACATCCCTTGCGTGTTGATACGCATTCCCACACTATTTTTAGAATTCAACTCGCGTTGAACACCAACTCCAAATTTTCCAGACCACAATAAGTTACGATAAACACCGCCATCAATGTCTTGCAACATCAAATTGTGATAGTTTAGTGTATTTCCTTTACGGGCCGATAAATAATTTGCTTGAACCAATGCCTCGGCAGTCATTGTCCATTTTCGATTCAAAGAATGTTCAAAAATGGCACCTACAGGCACACTTAACATTGATACATTTGATATACCCTCATAGTGAATTTGAGGACCTAAATTTAAATATCCAAAGATTGGGTAATTGCCATAAGCGTCGGCTTCAAAACCTTGCTGAACACTTGCGGGCATACTGTCTCTGAAATGGAAATTCTGCTGGGTACGGTTCTGCATCCACGATAACCCAGCAGACAGCATCCACTTTTTAGACAACTGATATCGTAAGGCGAAGTGCACTTGTGATGCGCTGAGTGCAAATTCGCTTTCTTTCATTCTTTGTAAATAGTTTTTGTGTACGTATTGAGCCAACTCAGGGTTCGATTTGTACACCATTGAAGTTTGATTCTGATCATACCCCACCTCGAAAGCCCAACGCGACAACTTACGTTCTAATGGCTTTCGAGATGACGGGGTTATCAAAGTCAACTGTAAAAAATCACCGAAATGAAACGGGAATATTTGGGGTGATTTCGAATCGAAATCACTGTAAGCTACATTGCCCAAAGTTGATGAGGCCTCGGCAATAGAAGTTTCGAAAATTTCGTAAACAGGTGGTTCAACTTCATCATTGAACATTTTTTCTGTATACTGTGGATTGGTAAATTCAACTTTTTCAGATCTGTTGAATTTTTTAGCACTCATTTCAGGTTGTAAATTCAACCCTTGGCTTTGATCTAATTTTGAATTTGTTTTTTCTTGAGGGATGACAGCTGCGGAATGATTGTCAACTTTGGAAGTTGAAACAAGACCTTGTTGTTTAACTTGACCTCCTTGAGTCTGCATCATACCAAAATATGCCACACCACTCACAACTACGGCAGAAACTGCAGCAACAGCAGACCAAATTGCAATACGGCGTTTGCGATCATTTTTGTTGTCTAACTTAGACTCCAACTCGCTCCATACCAACATATTCGGCATAGGAGAGAAATCAGAAAATTTCTCCTTAAGCTGATTGTCGATATTTGAACCGTTATTCTTCAATTTCGTTGTTGTTTTGTTTTTCTTCAATCAAATCTTTGAGCATTTTTCTTGCCCTGCTTAACATACTTTTTGAATTCGATTCAGAAGTATTTAAATACTGAGCAATTTCTTTGTGAGAAAGGTTGTCGATAGCATACATGTTTAAAACCAAGGCATATTTTTCAGGGAGTTGCTTCATAAGCTCCAAAACCTGATCTGCCGAAAGTTGATTCATGCTACCTTCTTCCACTTCAATTTCCTCGGGGGCATCTACGTGATCGATATCTACAATGGTTGGACCACTTTTGGCTTTTCTATATTTAGAAAGTGCCATGTTGATAAAAATCCGCGTCATCCATCCCTCAAAAAAAGAAACGTCTCGCAAAGATTGAATACTGTCAAAGATCTTCATGAAACCTTCTTGCAACAAATCTTGGGCATCTGCACTGCTGGGAGAATATCTCAGGCAGTGTCCGTACATTTTTGCACCAAACCGATCGAAAAGTTCCTTTTGGGATCTACGATCATTTTTGATACATCCGGATATGATTTCCTCATTTGTTAACAAGTAGCTTCAGATTTATGACGCGAAAAATAGAAAAGGTTGCAAAAAAAAATTAAAATTGTAGCAAATATGATCTCAACCCTATGAAAAACCAACCATTTTCGCTAAAAACTTTTTTTATTCTCGCTCTTAGCCTCTGCTATTCAACCAATATTTTTTCGCAAAGCTATGATAGAGAATATTATTCAGCCAATAAAGATGTTTCTATTTACACCTCCGAATTTCAAAAGGGCAAAACCGCTATTTCAAATTATATTTTAAAGAACAACGCCGATATTTTAAGTGAAAATTTGAGTCGCTACGATTATCGTGTCGATTTTTCAATTGACCAACAAACAATTCTTAACCTCGACTCACTCCTACAAACATTGGGTTACGTAACTAGGTCAAACCAAACCAACAACAACAATAAATTGAAAATTAAAAATCTTCAAAACCAAATCGAAGATTATCAAATTCAAATCAACCGCATCAAGGAACGTTCACGTAGAGATTCAACAGCCCAACAACGCAATAGCACT
>JACCDJ010132094.1_pt1 | contig 21554 bp, 15 predicted proteins | sample 7444481 | NCBI WGS metagenome assembly JACCDJ01 (sample SAMN15323435, study PRJNA562643) | freshwater metagenome | isolation source: river surface water | place: USA:Blue River Watershed | collected 2017-08-15 | reverse complement strand
TTCATTTATTTTGTCATTCAAATGAATTGTTTACCTTTGGTATTGCAAGGAAAATCATGGGTATGAACGATCAAGAAAGGGTGATACTCACCCCCAATCAGAAGGCATTGAAAATAAATCTGCAACAGGCCATTTATGGTACATTCGCAGAGATTGGAGCGGGACAAGAAGTGGTTCGCCATTTCTTCCGTGCGGGTGGTGCAAGCGGCACCATTGCAAAGGCGATGAGTGCTTATGACAAGGATTTTAGTGATGCGATATATGGCAAAGAGGCAAAGGGAAGATACGTGTGCAAGCCTCGTTTGGTGAACATGCTCAATCATGAATATCGATTGATTGAAGAGCGTTTGAAACGCGCAGATCATCCCAATAAAACATTTTTCTCTTACGCCAATACCATCGCGACTATCAACTTTTCGAAGACAGTGCAAGGTCACGGTTGGATGGGTGTGAAGTTTCAAACGAGTCCTGAAAAGGAAGCTAACGTAATTATTCTTCATGCTCGTTTTCACGAGCAAGATGCACTTTTACAACAAGCAACTGCGGGTGTTTTAGGAGTGAATTTGATTTATGGCTGCTTCTTTTTACATCAGTCACCTGAAGAATTGTTATTGTCTCTTTATGACAACATAGCCAGAGATCAAGTGGAGATCGATATGATTGAAATGATTGGTCCTGATTTCGCAGAGGTGGACAATCGTTTACTCTCTTTGCAGTTGGTGAAACATGGCATGACACAAGCAGTTATCTTTTCTCCTGATGGCTCTAATTTGCAAGCTGCAGATGTCCTTTACAAGAAAAATATTTTGGCAATTCGTGGTTCGTTCCGACCCGTAACCAAAGTGAATATTGATATGATACTCAAGGGTATTCAGCAGTTTCAAGCCGATCCTAAAGTAGAGCCAGAGCAAATTCAAGTTTTGTTTGAGATTACACTCAATAATTTGACTACGGAAGGAGATGTAGATGAGCAAGATTTCTTAGATCGCGCGGATATTCTTTGTTCTTTGGGACAAACGGTGCTGGTTTCAAATTTCTCGCAGTATTACAAATTGGTAGAGTATTTTGCTACCCATACAACCAAACGAACAGGGATTATTTTGGGAGCCAATATGTTGTTCCAATTGTTTGATGAGAAGTATTACCGCGATGTAGATGGCGGTATTTTGGAAGTATTTGGTAAAATGTTCAATAGGGATTTGAAAATGTATGTTTATCCTTGGCGAAGTCAGGAGACCGGTGAGGTGCAGACCATCTCGGACGTTGAGATTCACCCTCGTATCAAGCCTTTGTATGATTACCTTGTTTTCAATAAACGGTTAAGTGATATTGAAGGATATGATCCTGAAATCTTGGATATTTTTTCTCGCGATGTTTTGGCCATGATTAAAAATGGTTATTCTGGATGGGAAAGAATGGTTCCTTCCTATGTGGATAGCATTATCAAGGATTACCAGTTGTTTGGGTATGATCCCAACACGACTCCCAATCCTGAGTATCAACCACCAGCTCGCGTGCAAAAGTATTTGCAGCTCGAGAAAGAGGCAGGTCGATAATTAAATTTCCGAAAATGAAAATACCTGATCAGGGCGAATGCCCTTTTCAGTGTTCTTTAGCGTACAGCATTCGTTTACGGAATCGTGCTCCAAAAACAACACCCAATTTTCTTCTTGTGCCTTTTTTAGGAATGCTTCTTTTTCTGTCATCGTAATCAAAGGTCGGGTATCATATCCCATCACATAGGGCAATGGAATATGTCCAACGGAAGGCAATAGATCCGCCATGAAAGCTATAGTTTTCCCTTTGTATTGAATCAAAGGAATCATCATACTATCGGTATGTCCATCTACAAACCAAGCGTCAAAGCCAAGACCTGTATCGCCCACATCAGCTGTGCGATTGACAAATTTCAATTGACCGGATTCTTGAATCGGGAGAATGTTCTCCTTTAAAAAAGATGCTTTCTCTCTTGGATTAGGCTCTGTGGCCCATTGCCAGTGTCGTTCATTGCTCCAGTAAGTAGCATTTTCAAATGCAGGACGCAACTGTTCACTCACTGAATCACGCACAATAGCGCCACCGCAATGATCAAAGTGCAAGTGTGTTAAGAATACATCTGTGATGTCTTTGGAATCAAAACCCGCTTGACGAATACTTTGGTGAAGTTCTGAATCACCATGTAAATGATAGTGACCAAAAAATTGATCGCTTTGTTTTTGACCGATTCCTGTATCTACAAGGATCAAACGATTCCCATCCTCGATGAGCAGACAGCGCATAGACCATGTGCATAGATTGTTGGCGTCTGCTGGATTGGTTTTGTTCCAAATCAATTTGGGCACAACGCCAAACATGGCTCCGCCGTCTAATTTGAAAAATCCTGTGTCTATTACATGCAGTTTCATACGCTTATCGTTTGGGTGCAAAGGTAAGAGACAAAAGATTTATGCGTTACATTTGCGCTTTGAGAGTAAACTATGAGCATCTCCCCTTTAATGGCCATCTCCCCAATTGATGGTCGATACAACCAAGCCACCGCAGAATTGCAGGGCTATTTCAGTGAATTTGCATTAATCAAGTACCGCGTTTGGGTGGAAGTAGAATATTTGATTGCATTATCAGAAATTCCATTGCCCCAATTGAAAAGCTTCAAGCCCCAGCATGCAGACCAATTGCGTGAATGGGTGGAGAATTTCTCAGAGCAAGATGCAATTGAAATCAAACAAACTGAAAGGGTAACCAACCACGATGTCAAGGCTGTTGAGTACAGCGTCAAGGCAAAGTTGGATGCTATGGGCTTATCGGATATCAAGGAGTTTGTTCATTTTGGATTAACCTCTCAAGACATCAACAATACCGCTATCCCTGCGACATTGAGGGATGCATTGGATGAAGTTTATCTTCCCAAGATGGAGATGTTGATTGATGCGTTGTTGACCGATGCCAAAAAATGGAAGGACATTGCGTTATTGGCAAGAACCCATGGTCAGGCAGCGTCTCCCACACGTTTGGGAAAAGAGATTTGTGTTTTCATCGAGCGTTTGGAAGCGCAATTGGATCAATTGGAGGAAATTCCAGCTTCTGCCAAATTTGGCGGTGCCACTGGAAACTTCAATGCACATTATGTGGCTTTTCCAGAAATTGATTGGGTAGAGTTTGCCAATGATTTTTTGGAAGAGAAATTAGAGTTGCATCGTTCCCAATACACTACACAAATTGAACATTATGACAACTTGGCTTCTACCTTTGATGCGTTGAAGCGAATCAATGTGATCTTGATTGACTTGTGTCGGGATATGTGGACCTACATCAGCATGGATTACTTCAAACAAAAAACCAAAGAAGGTGAAGTTGGGTCTTCCGCCATGCCGCACAAAGTGAATCCCATAGATTTTGAAAATGCAGAAGGAAATTTAGGATTGGCCAATGCGATGTTTGAGCATTTGTCCGCTAAGCTTCCAATTTCAAGATTGCAGCGTGATTTGACGGACAGTACTGTTTTAAGAAATATCGGTGTCCCCATGGGTCATACCATTTTAGCATTGCAAAGCTTGATGAAAGGTTGGGGCAAATTGTTGTTGAATGAAGCGCAATTGAAAGCGGATTTGGATAAAAATTGGGCAGTTGTGGCAGAGGCCATTCAAACCATTTTGAGAAGAGAGAACTATCCACAGCCATATGAGACTTTGAAAAAGTTGACACGTGGAAATGAAATTACACAGTCTTCTATTCAAGTATTTATTGATGAGTTAGAGGTAAGTGATAAAATCAAATCCGAGATGCGCGCAATCACACCTTACACATACACGGGAGTCCACTTGATGGATGAAGTAGAATAATGAAAAAGCAGGCTTTTAAAGATATCATCGCGTTGTGCAAACCCTACAAAAGGGAATTGCTCTCTAACTTTTTATTGAATATTCTCAACGCTGTTTTATCACTTTTCACATTCTTAAGTGTAGTACCATTTCTTTACATTCTTTTCAAGGTAGAAGGAAGTCGCAATCCTGCTCAAAATGCTGGCTGGTGGCAGAAAGCTGAGTCTTTGCTTACCAACTACGTCAATGAACATGGTCAGATAGCAACACTTATGGTTATGTGTCTCGTTATTGTTTTGTTGGCTTTTCTTAAGAATGCTTCCAATTACATCGCCTTGCTGAGCATAGCTAAAATTAGAACGGCTATTTCCAGGGATTTAAGAAGGGATTTATATAAGAAAGTTTTGAAGTTGTCGATTGCGTTTTATAGCAACGAAAAGAAAGGCGATTTGATTTCTAGAATGACCAATGATTTGATGGAGATTGAATTTTCTGTCATAGGGGCATTGGAGGGTTTGTTAAAGGCGCCAATCATGTTGGTGTTGAGTTTGGTTACGCTGTTTGTACTGTCTTGGAAATTGACGCTGTTTGCGTTGATTTTCCTGCCGGTCAGTGGATGGTTGATTTCCAAAATTGCCAAGAGTCTGAAGAATGCTGCTAAACGAGGAAAGGGTAGTTTAGGTGAATTGATTTCTGTAATTGAGGAGACATTGACAGGCATGCGTGTGGTGAAGGTTTTTAATGCTGAAGATTATTTTGCGCAGAAGTTTCAAAATGAAAATCAGTCATATTTCAAATTGATGCATCGTCTGTACAAAAGAGAGTATTTGAGTTCGCCCATGTCTGAATTCATTTCCATGGGTGTTATTTCGATATTGCTTTTTGTAGGTGGAAAAATTGTATTAGAAGGCCAAATGTCAGGTGCAATGTTGATTGGCTACTTGGTTGTTTTTTCTCAGGTAATTCAGCCTGCTCGTGCACTGTCAGAGGCGGTATTCAAAGTGAGCAAGGGTGCAGCTTCCTTGGATCGAGTCAATGAAATCATGTTGGCGGAAGAAAGTGTTTCTGATCAGAAAGATGCGCCTGAGATAGTTTCCTTTGACAAGGAGATTGCCTTTCAAAACGTTGGTTTTGCTTACGGTGAGCAGCAGGTTTTGAAAAGCATCAATTTGAAAATTAAGAAAGGGGAAATGGTGGCGTTGGTTGGACCATCGGGTAGTGGAAAGTCAACCATTGCTTCCTTGTTGGTTCGATTGATGGATCCCAAGGAAGGAACGATTTTGGTGGATGGTCAAGCGCTGAGTGCTGTGCGATTGCATAGTTGGAGAAATCAAGTGGGTGTTGTTACCCAGGATTCTATTTTGTTCAACGATACCATTGCAAGGAACATTGCATTGGGATTTGACGAGGTAGATTTGGATAGGGTTTTGGCCGCCTCAAAAATTGCAAATGCATTGGAGTTTATTCAAGCCAATCCAGAGGGATTTGAATTTAATGTGGGTGATCAGGGAGGTAGATTGTCGGGAGGACAGAAACAACGTTTGTGTATAGCACGAGCGGTTTACAAGAATCCCCCGTTATTGATATTGGATGAAGCGACATCAGCTTTGGATACCCAGAGTGAGCAAGTTGTGCAAGAGGCCATCAATAATATGATGCAAGACCGCACCAGTGTTGTCATAGCGCACAGACTGAGCACGGTGCAAAAAGCGGATAGAATCATTGTCATGGACAAGGGAGAAATTGTTCAAGAAGGTACTCATGAAATTCTCATGCAGCAAGAAGGATTGTACAAGACCTTGGTGGAGTTGCAGGAGATGAGTTAGAACGTTACGTGATATTGGTTACTAACAAGAAGTCAAAGACCATTAAATTTGAAAAAAATAGAGAGAAGATGAATTCACTGATGGCTACATTAACGTTCAAATGTCCTTCTTGCCGAGAAGGAAGTTTATACGAGAATCCAGGATTGTACACCTTTGAGAAAATGAGTGTGAACAAAAAGACATGTTCACATTGTGGAGCGGATTTACAGCCAGAGCCTGGATTTTATTTTGGTGCAGCTTATGTTTCTTGGGCCTTGACAGTGGCTACTTGGGTTTCTGTTTTGGTAGCGTTGAAGTGTTTCAATGCTTGGGGATTGATGGAGTTTGGATTTCTAACTCATCCGGGTACATTCCTCATGTCGGGTATAGGAACCAGTTTGGTTTTATTCCCTTATATGTTCCGTTTATCTCGAAGCATTTGGGCGCATATGTTTATCCCATTTAATGGGGATAAGTAATTTTCTTAAATTCTATTATTCACAGACCAAAGTGTCAATGTAGGAACCATAGGCGATAAACGCACCTAGGCCACCTACCACATTCGATCTTAGGTTGAATGGTATCGCAAATGGTCCTCCTCCAGAATTCTCTATGTCATAGATGAATTGATAGGCTGGATAGTCTATGCTCTGTCCTTTAATCACAAGAGTATCCCCTCTCTTGTAATAGCCAGCTTCTTCGTTGAGATCATCAAATTTCTCACTACCACTTTGAGTGCCTCTGTAATAGGAGAAATCAAACGTCAATCCGTTAAAGAAATCATCATTCGTGACTGAATTAAATGGTCGTATGAAATCATTGTCTTTTTGCTTGCCTCGAAGTTCAACATCGGGCACCCAATTGGGATAATGATTGATGCGCTTGGCAGCCCAACGGTAGCAATTGCCTAATGTGTCTGGATCTGATAAGGTAGCATATATAAATCCCAACGAATCTTGCGGATTTCCTGAAGGAGAGGCAAACCACAAGCTATCTAGGGGAACAGGATAATTCATTTTACTGGTGGCATGAACATGCTGTCCTTCATGATACACATCCAATCTATATGTTGTACCATATTTCCCCCAAAATTGTGGGTTGAGTGAGGTATAGGCGCAGAGGTTACTTGTCGTTAATTGCTCAACGGGAATACCCAAAAGTTCGGCAACTTGTTGTTGTTGTTCAGGTGTTAGGGTTGCTGCGCTCAATGCAACCAATGTGTCCGTTACACCATTTGCGGTGAGGGTTACAACGGCATCGCAGATATAGAAATTGGCCAAATCTTCAAGTGACAAAGGGTCAAAATATCCTTGAGAGTTGCTCAAGAATACAATGGGAGGTTCATTAACATCGATGCTCCCTTCGATCACTAATTTGGTTTCTCCCTCTGGAAGTTCAATGGTAATATCCTTATCGCATCCGACGATGAATGCGGATATTCCGATTAATGCTATGATTAGATTTTTCACTTTACAAAAGTAGACGGAGTCTGTCTAAACTGCGTTATCGGATTAACATTTCTTAAAAAAGTTAGGGCAACAATGTTTCCGTATTTCGGTTGTAAATTTGAAGTGACTCACAATAAAAATAATACAAGATGAAAAAAACATGGTGGATGATGGCGGGAGCGGCCTTTTTGGGCGGTAGCCTTGCATTGGTTGGAAGTGCATTGATCAACAGAAATGCAATGTTGAATTCTTGGAACGGGTCGGGAACACCCGTTGTTTCAACAGGATTTGAAGGTTCCATTCCTGGAGAAATGAATACTGATTTTGTTGCTGCGGCGGAAAGAACAGTGAATTGTGTCGTTCACGTAAAGACTGAAAGCACAGTCAATCCGGGATACAATCCGTGGTTCGACTTCTTTGGATACCAGCAGCAACCGCAGGTTCAATCGGGAACAGGTTCAGGCGTGATTATCTCCGCAGATGGCTATATCATCACCAATAACCACGTTGTCGAAGGTGCGCAAAAATTGGTTGTTACCCTAAACAACAATAAGTCATACTCGGCGGAGTTGATAGGTAGAGATCCTTCTACAGACATTGCTGTTTTAAAAATTGACGAAAAGAACCTTCCGGCTATCGCATGGGGAAATAGTGAAGACATTCACATAGGGCAATGGGTTTTGGCTGTGGGTAATCCCTTTGAATTGACATCTACGGTTACTGCGGGAATCGTCAGTGCCAAAGCGCGAAACATCAATTTGATTGGCAATCGCCAAACCAATGAAGAAGTATTTCCAGTTGAGTCTTTTATTCAAACGGATGCTGCTGTGAACCCAGGAAATAGTGGTGGTGCTTTGGTAAATGCCAAAGGAGAATTGATAGGGATCAATACTGCGATTGCTTCCAGAACCGGTGTGTTTACTGGATATTCATTTGCTGTTCCTACTACAATTGCACGAAAAGTTGCAACGGATTTGATAGAGTTTGGACGCGTTCAGCGGGCATTCATTGGTGTCAAAATAGCCGAGGTTAGTGAGGAGATTGCCAAAGAAAAAGATCTAAATGAGGTTGCGGGCATATTGGTTGCAGGAATCACCAATGCCGATAGTGAGATGAAAGAGGGAGATGTGATTTTGAAGGTTGGTGACCGTGTGGTGAAAAACGTTCCTCAATTGCAGGAGCAAATAGCCAAGTATCGCCCTGGTGACAAAGTAAAGTTGGGTGTTTGGAGAAGTAAAAAATGGTTGGATATCGAAGTCACCTTGAAAAACAGAAGTGGAAAGGCGGAGTTGAATAATTTTGATGTTGATGCAGAGGCTAATCTAAATTCTCTGGGTGCGGAGTTTGGTGCATTGAGCCAAGATGAAATGGTGCGATTGCGCTTGAAGGGAGGAGTGAAAATTAAGACATTAACCCAAGGAAAACTGCGCTCAGCGGGAATTCAGCCTGGTTTTATTATTACCAAGGTAGATGAGACCTTGGTGGCTGATACTGAAGGATTAAAGGCAGCGTTGGCAGGTAAGGCCAAGGGTGAAGGCATCATGATTGAAGGTGTTTATCCCAATGGAACGCGCGCCTATTACGGATTTGGATTGTAAATTTCTGGAAAGAAAATACGACAGGAATGTTTTCCTGTTGTATTTTCGAATCCGGTGAGAAAAAAGATCAATATCGCAATTGATGGTTACTCCTCATGTGGGAAATCAACCGTCGCTAAGGCTGTCGCTAAAGCATTAAATTATTTTTATGTGGATTCAGGTGCAATGTACCGCGCCATCACATTATTTGCATTACAAAACAACTGTTTTAAAAAGGATAATTCCCTAGATTCTGAAGCGCTTATTCGCGTTTTAGATCACGTTATTGTTTCATTCAAATACAACACTGAAACCGGTGAGCAAGAGATTTATTTGAATGGACAAAATGTTCAGAAAGAAATTAGATCCATTCAAGTTTCCAATCACGTTTCTGCGGTCAGCTCCGTTAAAGAGGTTAGAATGAAATTGGTTCGTCTTCAAAAAAGATTGGCTGAGTCCAAAGGTGTTGTCATGGATGGAAGAGACATCGGCACGGTGGTAATGCCGGATGCTGAATTGAAATTGTTTATGATGGCAGATCATGCCATTCGTGCCAAGCGACGTTATGATGAGTTAAAGGCCAACGGTTTGGATGTGCAACTTGAAGAGATAGAAAAAAATATTGCATCCAGAGATGCCATGGATACCTCACGTGAGATAGATCCATTGAAGCAAGCAGACGATGCTGTTGTGGTGGATAATTCTAACTTGACTTTGGAAGAGCAATTTCAATTTGTGGTGGGTCAAGCCATGAAGCGAATTGACGCATTGAACGCTTAATTTTTATTTAGCGGATTAACACCCCGCTGTGGGATAGATTCTGTTTTAGGCGCGGAACATTTGCCTCTTTCACTTTTCTTTGAAAAGTGAGTAAGAAAATTGTACAAATCATTTTATCTGTTGTGACTGCAATTGCCTTCTGTGGCCATGGATTGGCGCAGGCGGATTTTCAAAAGGTTGCAACTCCTTGGGCGGATTCAATTATCAGGCAATTGAGCCTTGATGAGCAATTGGGTCAATTGTTCATGGTGCCTGCTTGGACAGATCCCAAGCATCAATATTTTAATCAGAGAGAAGTTGAGAATTGGATTCAAAATTACGGAGTGGGCGGAATCATTTTTTTCCAAGGCGGACCGGACAATCAATTAAAGCGGACTTTACAATTTCAATCGATTTCCAAAATCCCTCTACTCATTGGAATGGATGCTGAATGGGGTTTGAGTATGCGATTAGACTCTACAATACTTTATCCACGTCAAATGACCTTGGGTGCAATATCGGATGTCAAGCAAATTGAAAAATTTGCTGAGGAAAGCGCAAGGCAATTGAAAAGAATGGGTGTTCATTTCAGTTTTTCCCCGGTAGTGGACATCAACAATAATCCCAGAAACCCAGTGATTAGTAATCGGTCATTTGGGGAGGACAGGGAACGAGTTCTTCAGTATTCAACCGCTTACATGAATGGTTTGCAAAAAAACCATGTATTGGCTTGCGCCAAACATTTTCCGGGACATGGTGATACCAATACAGATAGCCATGAGGATATGCCACTCATTCCATTTTCTAAAGAACGTTTGGATAGTTTGGAATTGTATCCTTATCGTCCTTTGATACAACAGGGTTTAGGAGGTGTAATGACGGGACATCTGCAAGTGCCAGCATATGAGAATAATCCAAAAATTCCGGCATCTCTGTCTCACACATTGGTGACGGATTTGCTTCAAAAAGAACTGGGATTCCAAGGTTTGATTATTACCGACGCGCTCAATATGCAGGGCGTTGCAAAGAATTTTAAAGCAGGCGAGATGGAAGCTTTGGCTATTCAAGCAGGCAATGATATTTTGCTCTTTCCATCCAGTATTCCAAAGGCCATTGAGGCAATCAAAAAGGCGATAGAACTTGGAGAAATAACAGAGGAGCAAATTCGTTCGCATTGTTACAAAGTCCTGCAAGCCAAGGAATGGTGCGGATTGTCCGAGAGGATTTATCCTTCGCGACAAAATTTAATGCGGGATTTGCACAATGAAAATGCCTTGCAGATGAATCAAGATTTGGTTACTGCTTCATTGACTTTGTTGCAAAATGATCGCAAGGGATTGGAACTTTGGAATGATTTAAAGCGAAAAAAAGCCTTGGTTGTAATTGGAGGTGATTCAACCTACAATGTAGTTGATGCGATGCAAGAATATGCAGACATGTCTGTGATGTATTGGCCAAAAGAGGTTGATTCTACTTGGCGTGATACATTGGATGTTTTGTTGTCTTTGCTTAATGGTTATCAAGATATAGCCTTTGCTTGGGTAAATACTTCGAGTAAGGCGGCCAAGAATTTTGGTGTTTCATCTTATTTGCTTGATCGCATTTCCAATTGGAATACGGATAAGAATGTTTTGGTTTTGATGTTTGCCAATCCATATGCATTGATGGGCAATGAGAGCATACATCGCAGTGATGTTGTGGCGGTGGCTTATCAAGATGATCCTTTGACAGAAAGAATGATGGTGGAAGCTTTATTTGGGGCAAGATCTTTTACAGGCCAATTGCCAGTGAGTATAGATGCAACGTGGAAAAGTGGTTGGGGGATTTGCATTTCAGGTGGTCAAAGACTTGCCAGAGGTGTATTGTCTTCACCTGCAAGTTTGAATTGGATCAAATCCAGGAATGTTCCCAATCAATTGACTAAAACTTACACGGAAAATTATTTTGGTGAATCAGAATTTGCTAAGAAGTCTTTGTTTCATTTTAACTGGCTCAAAGTGGATTCAATAGCCAATAAGGGTGTTGAAGAAGGTGCCTATCCAGGCTGTAGAGTTCTAGTGGTGCACAAAGGTGAAATTGTTTATGATCGTGCTTATGGATTTTTAGATGCAGAGAAAAAAGAGCCAGTTCAATTGAGTAGTGTGTATGATTTGGCATCAATAACAAAATTGGTTGGTTCAGGATTGTCTATGATGCGCATGATGGATACGCATGAATGGTCACCTTCTAGCTGCTTGGGAGATGATTTGATTTTTCCGAAGAAGTCACCATACGCGAAAATCAAATGGAAGGATTTGTTGTCTCACCAGGCGGGACTGAAGAATTTTATTCCTTTTCATTCAACACTTTCTCATAAGCATTGGGCCTTCAGTTCGCCGACAGAATATGGTGTGCAAGTAGCAGATAGTATTTACACAGATACTTTGCTTTATGGTGAAATGCGTGAAGCAATATTGAAGACACCGCTTTCTATTCCGGCCAAGTATGAATACAGTGATTTGGGCTATTATTTTGTGAAGGAATGGGTGGAAACAAAGACCCGAACACCCTACAACGTTTGGTTAGATGATCAATTTTATGCACCAATGAGATTGCGGTCAATGGGGTATTTGCCATTGACCAAAATGGATAGAAATAAAATTGCACCTACAGAAAATGACACCTTATTTCGTCACCAAGTATTGAGGGGCTATGTGCACGATCAAGGAGCTGCATTAATGGGTGGTGTTGCGGGTCATGCGGGTATTTTTTCCGATGCATATGATTTGGCCGTGGTGATGCAGATGCTTTTGAATGAAGGTCAATACGCCAATCAGCAATGGGTAAAATCCTCTACGATTCAATATTTCAACCAGCGCCATTTCCCGGGTAATCGGCGTGGATTGGTTTTGGATAAGCCTACATTAGACAAGGTGGGTGGCAGCCCATCAGCGCTCGCTTCGCATCAAAGTTTTGGTCATACGGGATTTACAGGTACCATGTGCTGGGCTGATCCTGAAGAAGATTTGATTTTTATTTTCTTGAGCAATAGAATTCATCCATCGGTGGATAACAAAAAATTGATTCAGCAAAATATCAGAACACAGTTGCATACGGAAGTTTACAAAGAAATATTGTTGCGTAAAGTTCAAGCGAAGTAATTTAGCTTCATGGAAAATCGCCAACTTAAAATTGGAATCGTGGGATATCCCACATTTGGTGGGAGCGGAGTAGTGGCAACAGAGTTGGGAATGGCTTTGGCCGCTATGGGTCATGAGATTCATTTCATTACCTATTCGCAACCTGTCCGATTGAATAGAATAAACAAAAACATTAGGTTTCACGAAGTTAATGTCAGCGATTATCCTTTGTTTGTTTATCCGCCATACGAATTGGTTTTAGCTAGTAAAATGGTTGATGTTGTGAAGTATGAGAAGTTGGATGTACTGCACGTTCATTATGCCATACCACACGCTTCGGCAGCCTATATGGCAAAGAAAATATTGGAGGATGAAGGGATTTTTATTCCGGTAGTTACCACCTTGCACGGAACGGATATTACGTTGCTAGGTAAGGATGATTCTTTCAAGCCGGTGATCACATTTGCAATTAACCATTCCAATGCTGTCACAGCGGTTTCTGAAAGTTTGAAGCAGGATACCTATCAATATTTTGATATTAGAAAAGAGATTGACGTAGTACCTAATTTTATAGAATTGGGTCCTGAGTGCGATCAATGGCGTGTAACAGCGCGTCAAGAGTTTGTAAGTGCAAGTGAAAAGATGTTGGTCCACATTTCCAATTTCCGACCCGTAAAACGTATCATGGATGTTTTGGCCTTATTTAAAATAGTGAGAGAGCAAATTCCTGCACGTTTGGTTATGGTGGGTGATGGCCCAGAACGCCATAGGGCAGAGCAGTGGAGCAGGGAGAATGGTTTGGTGGATTGTATAGTTTTTGTGGGCAATGTTAAAGAGCCGCAGGAGATATTAGCAGGTGCGGATTTGTTTGTTTTGCCATCTGAATCTGAGAGTTTTGGTTTATCAGCCTTGGAAGCGATGGCCTTGGGAGTTCCTGTTATTTCGAGCAATACCGGAGGTTTGCCAGAGGTGAACAAAGAGGGAATTTCTGGACATCTGTGTGGTGTGGGCGAAGTAAAGGAAATGGCCATGAAATCAATGGATATTCTCAGCAATTGGGAGTATTATTCCAAAGGTGCAAGAGAAGTTGCTGGTGAGTTTGGAATTGATCGAGTTTTAAATCAGTATTTGAATATTTATTATAGAGTGGTACAATGAAGCAACAAGCAAGACGTCAGCAAATTTCAGAGCGTATTTGGGTGGAAAAGCCAAATGCAAGTGAGGTGCACATCGAGATTGATCAAAAGATACCACGTTGGCAGGAATCGTTGCTTTTAGCATGGCTGATAGCGTGGGCTTTTTGTGGAGGAGTTTTTGTGTATTATGCATTGCAACCAGTTCCTTGGTCGGATAGAATTTTCTTTATCATTTCATCTTCTTTGTGGTTGTACTTTTTTGTCCGAATCACCAAAGTCTTTCTCTGGAGAAGGATGGGAAAGGAGAAGATTCATATCAAAACTGGGGAAATGACCATTCAGAATGCAATAGGTCGTTGGGGAAGGGTGGAGCAATTCAAGTTAAGCACTGTTCAGAAATTAGGAATCATCAAGCAAGATCCCGGGAACTTCTTTGTCTTTTTGGACAATAGTTTTTGGATAATCGGCGGAGAAAAAGTTGGTTTTTTGAAAGGCTCAACTCCTCACCGAGTAGGTAAGCAGTTATCGGTTCGTGAAGCGGAAACATTGTTGCGCATCATGGACTCTGCAATCAAGGCTTTTTCAAAGTAATTGAAGGATAGCCTGCACGGCCAAGGGATAGCCCTTTTCTTTGAGCCCCATTATTATTCCGTCACAAACACTGCCCGTTAGACTTTGGTGTCGAAATTCTTCGCGAGAATGAATATTGGAAAGATGTACTTCAATCTTTGGTGCTTGAAGAATTTCTAATGCATCTCTGATAGCAACGCTGGTATGAGAATATCCACCTGGATTGATAATCAACGCTTGTTTATCTCTGATACAGGATTGAATGATATCAATAATTTCTCCTTCTATGTTGCTTTGATAAAAAGCAAATTCGATGGTCGGAAATTGATGTACTAGAAGATTTTGGATATCACTTAACTGCAAATGTCCGTATTGTTCGACATCTCGGTGCCCGAGGAGATTTAGATTAGGACCATGTATAACGGCAATCTTCATTACTGGGTCATCAAGTTAGTGGTTTCGTCTCTCCAAGTTTGCTCAGTAATACTCAAACCATTTTTAAAATAATACGCACCCGAGGTAGAGACAATTTTTCTATACACATAGGTTTTACCTTTTGCACGAACCGTTCTTTCAAGCACCTTCTTATTTCCAAGATCATAAGAGCGCTCGGTGATGGCATCTTGTTCTTGTTGGATATTGGCAATAATCTCTGTTCTTGAGGGTTGTGGCTCGACAACGGCGTTTTCAAATAACTCCTCTCTTCTATCAAAACCTCGATTTTCTGCATCAGCTTTTTTCTGAAGAAGATTCATTTCCGTATTGTGCCTAATTTCATTTAGCGCCATGAGGTTCTCATCGCGACGATCTTTTTTGTCTTCACTCCAATTGGCTAAATCTTCTTTTTGACTTTCTGTAGAAGAGGTGTTCATCTCTCTTTTTGAGTTGGCTGCACTGGCCCAATATTCTTCATTGCTTTGGTATTCACTTGATTTCTCAAGGAAGGCCTCTGTGTTACGCTTTTGAAGCTCAGCACCAAAAGTTTGGGTATTTACACCCATTTGCTTTTGCATTTCGAAAGTTCGCAGGTTTCCGTTGATTCTGCTTTTTGAACGATCATTGTATGTTTGATCTTCAAATTTTAAATTGTCTTTCTGTGTGCTGATCTGATTGATATTGGAACGTCGATTGCCATCGTTCTTACTCAACGCGAACATCATTTTTTTGTAATTCTCAGTAGTTTCTATTCGCGTGTCCCTATGTGATTGTGCACTGATCATTAGTTTGCGCTCAGTGTCATTGTATGCTGCAATCTGCTGTGTTGTACTATCCACACGACGCATATGCCAGCTATTTCCTTCAGACTGTATGGTACTCAGGTATTCCGTTTTATTGGTAAGCTCTTCAATTTTTGTTTCTAATCGCAATTTATTTTTCTTGCTGAAATAAGTGTCATAGTTCAGGAAATTTCTTTTTTCTTGGGCAATGCTATCAGCTTTTAACGCAGCTCTCTGTCTTCTTGCTTCGCGATAGAAAGCATCTAAGGCATCTTCAGCAGCTGACCCGCGAATATTGCCGCTTCCTGAGTTTGAATTGGTATTGGATAATGCTTCGTCTAATTTTCTTTTCTTTTCCCTTTCTTCTTCGTCTCTTCTTCTGCGCTCTGCCAATGCATCTTCTTCCTGTTTGGCCAAAGCTGCGCGCATATCGGCTTCTTGCTTCAATCTCTCTGCCTCCTTCATCTGACGAGCGAGCTCATCAGCATCCATGGCGTTTTTAAGTTGAGCAATGGTATTGTCAATAGCGGCAATTTGAGATTTTGGGTATCCTTCAGCTGGAAGAATTCCCAGAGCTTGGTTATAAAACTCTTTGGATTGTGTCAACTTGGCTAATTCCTTCCCATTGGCTCCTTTGAACATGTCATCGGCCATTTTTACCAAGTTGTCGTATTCCTTTTTCTTTCTCGCTTTCTCCGCGTCCTCTTTGTCCTTTAATTCTTTGGCTACTACCGCATCTTCTTGTGCTTTCATCAAGCCTTTTACTTCGTCAATTTTTTCTTGAGGAAGGGATTCTTCTGGCTTTAATGATTTGGCCTCTTCAAAGTTTCCTAACGCTGAGGGATAATCTTTTTTATCAATGCTTTTTTGTCCCAATGACATCAACTCATTGTAGCGCTTGTTCTTTTTGGCAATGGCGTCAGCATCATTTTTCATTTTATCCATGAGCTCTTTTGCTTTCGCAATTTGCTCTTTGGGATAAGACTCTTTGGCCAAAATATTGCTGGCTTCCTTGTATTTAGCGATGGCCTCTTCGTACTTGGCTGCTTCAAACAATTTGTCTGCATCTCTGATGAGATTATCATATTCACTAAAAGTTGCATTTTCTTTCATGCGACGTTCTAGTTCGGCAAGTTTTTCTGTAGGCTCCTTTAGTTTGGGCCTCATTTTTTTGGCCTCGTTGAATTTAGCCCGAGCAACATCCCATTGGCGGTTGTTCATCGCTTCATCCCCTTCGATCATGAGTAGGCCATATTTGGCCTCTTCTTTTTTGGCAGCGTCATCACCTGCCATTAATTCTTGGACTTTAGCTATTTTTTGTTTGGGCAGCTCATGTTGTGGGAACATGGCTTGCGCTTGCTCATACTTGGCTATTGCTGCGGCGTAATCTTTAACAATTACTTTCTCATCTCCCTGCTGCAAGAGTTTTTCAAATTCCTTGAATTTGGCTTGATCGGCCTTGTTGGCGCTTTCTACACGCTTGAGTTCCGCATCAATTTTTTCTCTTTGCTTTCTGATATATTCTTCGTCCCAACCGATGTTATCTGTATCGCTCATGTAAACTGCTTTTGCAGCTGGTTCTTTCATGATATCCAAATTGAAACCCATGGGAGCCTTGAATAGAGATACTTCCATATCAAATTCATAGCCTCCTCGTTGTTCTTCTTTGGGAACATTGCGTGTATCTAATCGTGCTACTTTGGGCGCGTATAAATCTTTAGAAAATTTGACGTCGTATGTATGACCGAGTTGAAGCTCTTTTTTGATTTTTCCATTTTCAGGAACTGAAATGGTTTCAAACAGGCCACCATTCTTGTAAATGGTAACCACAGAGCCCCCTAATTTCCCTCCGTTATCTTCGTCTTTAACTACAATGTTTAAGGAAATAATCGTGTTTTGTGACCATGCGGTTTGGGCCACCAAAAGTAGCAGGAGAATCAAAATTCTCTTGAATGAAAAACGGGAAAAGGTGTCTTTGTTTCTCTTCATGAATACATTCGCATGATTTCTTAACGTAAATATATGAATTTTAGTTACTGGGAGTTTGATTTTTACCTAAAAAAGATAGATTTTGCGGTCATTGGAGGTGGTATTGTGGGCATGAGTTCTGCCTATCACCTGAAGAAGAAATTTCCCAATGCGCGAATTGTGGTATTTGAGCGTGATTTCTTTTCGGCCGGAGCTAGTTCTAGAAATGCTGGATTTGCTTGTTTTGGCAGTCCAACGGAGATTGCATCGGATGCCCAAAAAAATGGTTGGGATGCTGTCTTATCAACTTTAAAAAATCGATTTCTAGGTCTTCAAGCCTTGCAGAAGATTATTCCCATGTCGGCTATGGATGGTTCTTTAAATGGGGGATTGGAGTTATTTGAATCCCATGAATTTGAAAAATTTAATGAGGCCCTGGATGGTTTACAAGAGCTGAATTCCAAAGTGAAGGATGTGATAGGTTTTGCTCCGTACAGGCAAACGAATCAGCTGTTTGATTTGAAAAATATGGTGGGCGCTATCCATATCGATCGGGAAGGAATGATACATCCAGGTAAAATGTTGGGGCAGTGGTTGCAAATCAATAAAGCGATCGGGATTGAAGTTTTGTATGGTTTAAATATCGAGGCTGTGGATGTGGAGTCAGGGTCCTTTGAAATAAGAGGAAGAAGATTTGAATCGGGTCGACTTGTTATTTGTACCAACGGGCTAACGCCAGATTTGATTGGAGGCTTGGATGTAATTCCTGCTAGGAACCAAGTTTTGGTGACCAATGAGGTTTTGGAAAATCCATGGAACAAAACTTTCCACTTGCGTGAGGGGTATGTTTATTTTAGAAATATCGGAAAACGCGTTTTGATTGGTGGAGGCAGAGATTTGTTCTTGGAACAAGAGTCAACTTTAAAATTGGAGGAGACGGCTAATGTTCGTCAATATCTTCAGCAAACCATTGAGAAGTTTTTAGGTAAGTCAGTGGAAATTGAGCACCATTGGAGTGGAATTATGGGGATGGGAAAGTCCAAGGGACCGATTATTCAGGCACTCTCTCAAAAAACATATGTAGCAGTGCGTATGGGTGGAATGGGCGTGGCCATTGGAACGTGGGTGGGACAAGAGTTAGCCAAGATCATGGAATAGAAAAGGGCGACCTATGGTCGCCCTTTTTAAATATCAAACTTGAGCATTATGCATTAGCGTTCATGCGGTCTAAAACGTTCATCACGTCTTTTACAGCAACAGCCGATGCGTCCAACAATGCTTTTTCTTCTTCGTTCAATTTGAGCTCGATGATTTTCTCAACTCCATTCTTACCCAAAACCACAGGAACACCCAAGTAGATGTCTTTTAATCCATATTCACCTTGTAACCAAACACAACAAGGGAAAATACGCTTTTGGTCGCGAACAATAGCTTCAACCATTTGAGCAGCTGCAGCTCCTGGTGCATACCAAGCTGAAGTTCCCAAAAGATTTACGATTTCACCGCCGCCAACTTTAGTGCGTTCAACGATTGCATCTAATTGTTCTTTTTCAATCAATTCAGTTACTGGAATTCCACCAACAGTGGTGTAACGAGGTAGTGGAACCATAGTATCTCCGTGGCCACCCATCAATACAGCTTGAATGTCTTTTGGAGAACAATTCAATGCTTCAGCCAAAAACGCTCGGTAACGAGCAGTATCCAAAATACCCGCCATACCAAATACACGGTTGCTTGGAACTTTGGCCGCCAAGTATGCACAATATGTCATCACATCTAAAGGATTAGAAACAATAACAATAATGGCATTGGGACTGTGTTGAATGATGTTCTCAGTAACTGATTTGACGATACCTGCATTGGTAGCGATCAAATCATCACGACTCATTCCAGGTTTACGTGGTAAGCCTGAAGTAATTACAACAACATCTGAATTAGCAGTCTTGCTGTAGTCCCCGGTGGAACCAATGGTGCGACTGTCGTACAAGTTGATGGGCGCTGTTTGCCAGATATCCAATGCTTTTCCTTCAGCAAAACCTGGTTTGATGTCCACCAATACAATTTCGTTGGCAATCTCGCGATGTGCGAGTACATCAGCGCAAGTAGCTCCAACATTTCCTGCGCCTACAACTGTAACTTTCATGGTTTTTGATTTTTCTATTGAAATTTTCGATGGCAATATTACGTTAAGGAACCATATTTGCACGTAACATTCATCATAAATTTTGGAATATGTTGATTTTTCAATTCAGAACGTTTGCTTTGTTCATTACTTGCCTTTTTGCTTTGCAAATGTGGGCCCAACCTCAAGCATTGCCACAGGGCACTCCCGGTAAGGATTTTAATGCCTTGGATGCCGATGGAAAGCGTCACGGTGTTTGGATTCGCCAATACAAGAGCAAGCCTGAAATCCTTTATTATCAGGGGCAATACGAACATGGCAAACCTGTTGGGAAATGGAATTTCTTTGATCAAGAGGGAAGACGCATGTCTGAAGTAGACCATGTGGCAGACTCCACGATCAATGATGTAAAAATGTTTTACGCTGATGGCGCGCTGATGGCTGAAGGCAGATACGTAGGGAGAATGGTGAATGATAAATGGCGCCGTGATAAAGAGGGTTTATGGAAAATGTACTTTCCCAACGGGAAACTATCCACGGAGGAGACTTATGTGGGTGGGCAGAAAAATGGATTGGTCAATTTATACCTTGAGTCGGGTGTTTTGGTTTGTGTCTCACAATACAGGAATGGATTACTCGACGGGCCATTTGAACAAAGAAATGCTGCCGGAAAAAAAATTCTGGAATGTACCTATGTCAAAGGATTGAAGCATGGACCATCTAAAACTTATTTTGAAGATGGCAAGGTGCAGATGAAGGGAGTCTACTTTGAAGGGGAGTTTGATAAAATTTGGGAGTCGTTCTTGCCTAATGGTCGCCAGGAAATGGTTGTACATTACAACAAAGGTCAAGTTGTGAAACAATCATTCATCAATAAAGATGTGGAGGAGTTTTACGAAAGCGGAATTCCTAAGAGAAGTTGTTCATACGTCAATGGTAAATTGGAAGGCCCGTTCCGCGAGTATTACGACATAGGTACTTTTGAGAAAATCACATCTTCTCCTGAAGATCAGAAAATCGGCATCATGCACAAGGAAAGATTGACAGGTACTGTAATCAAGGCCGAAGGAGATTATCTCAATAACGTCTACGAAGGAAGAATCGTTTTTAGAAAGGAGACGGGAGAGATAGATCACGAAGAAGTATGGGAAGGGGGTAAGATGATAAGCACAACGGCAAAGCCAAAGCCATGATTAGATTTCTAGCCCTGTTGTTTTTTTGGCAGTTGGCCGATGTTGTGTTGTCTCAAAATGCACCTGGATTTTACTGGGTTCAATTTTCCGAAAAGAATGGGACACCCTACAGTATCGATTATCCGCAAGCTTTTCTCTCAGAAAGAGCTTTGCAAAAAAGAATTTTATTAAATAAAGAAATTACAGAGCAGGATTTACCTGTGAACCCATTTTATGTTCAGACCGTCGCGGATTCGAGCGGCGGAAATGTTCATCATGTAAGTAAATGGTTCAATGCCATGACCATCAATTTGTCTGCTTTGGATAGTGCGGCATTGGAAAGTGCATTGCAAAAAATCCAAAGCTTACCTTTTGTTTTAGAAGTCAAAAATACAGGGCGTTGGAAAGCAGAGGTTGTAGAAGAACGTTCAGTATCCGCTGCAGGTGCAGTGGAATGGAGTGAACCCAGTTCTTCACCCTATGGTAAGGCTTTCAGACAATTGGAATTGTTGGCTATTCCGCGAATGCATGAAGCGGGTTTTAAAGGGAATGGGATACATGTAGGAGTGTTTGATGTGGGTTGGTCTTATATGCCGGAGATGCATGCGTTTGACGCGTTGAGAAATGAAGGTAGGTTGATGATGACCCGCGACTTTGTGAATCCTTTGTCCCCCAATGTGTTTGATGGAGGAGATCACGGCACAACTGTTTTGGCGCTGATGACAGCAGAATTGGATAGCGGAAGATATTTGGGCGCTGCGCCTGAGGCAAGCTATTATTTATTTCAAACGGAGAATACTGCTTCTGAGTACCGCATAGAAGAGGACAATTGGGTTGCCGCTG
>JACCDJ011024681.1_pt1 | contig 21556 bp, 15 predicted proteins | sample 7444481 | NCBI WGS metagenome assembly JACCDJ01 (sample SAMN15323435, study PRJNA562643) | freshwater metagenome | isolation source: river surface water | place: USA:Blue River Watershed | collected 2017-08-15 | reverse complement strand
TGGCTAGGTTTTCCATAGCTACTTGAAGGTGAGAAACTTAGAATTTAAAATCGAGGGTGATGCTGGCAATGTCCGCCAGCGGGATTTGGGTTTGGGTCGTCAGGTCCATTTTGCCTTTGCCCACGGTTTTGGGAACGCGCTCCGTGCGCTCCAAGGTCAGGGTTGCGCCGTCGTACGCCGCGAGTTTGCCCCGGCTTTTGATTCCATCTGCGTGCTTGACCACGACCTCGCGGCCCAGGTTTTTGCGGTACTGCGCGTCGACCTTAAACGGACTGAACATACCCGGAGACGACACCTCGATGGCGTAGTTCTCGGAATCTTCGCCCAGCGCCGACTCGATCGCACGGCTGATGGTCTTGATTTGCGCCAACGTAATGTGGCCCTCGTTCAAGTCCGCGTGCACTTTGATGTCGTTTGCTGCGCTCAGACTTACCTCAACGGCAAACGCCCCCATCGGCTCGAGGGTGGCGGCTACCAGCTGCTGCAGTTCGGTTTGGTTCATCGTTTTGCGCGGATTCAAAAAGCTTTAAAAACAGTCGAGGGGACTTTGTGGGTCCCCTCGAGTTTGGATTCAGAAAGCGCTGCAAAGATACGACGGATTTTTTACCACGCAAACCGAAGGCTGGCGCGAAGCTGGCGGCCGGCCTCGAGCACCCCAAAGGCCCGGGCGATCGAGAGGTGGTGCGCATAGGCCGTGTTCCCGGCATTCAGCAGCTCGAGGCTCCACGAAGCACTCTTCGGCAGCACCCCCGTGAGGCTGGCGGACCACAAACCGTAGGCCGGAGTGGGTCCGTCCAAAAAAAGCGACTCGGTAGGCGACAAGCGGTTTTGCGCCAGGTAGCGGTCGAAGTGAATCTCGGCGTGCAACCTTTGATTTGGCAGCACCTCATAGGCCGCGTGAGCGCCCCAGCGCCCCGGAGCCATGAACGGAAGCGGATTGCCCGCCGCGTCTTCGCCGATGCTCAGCGCAGCCTGCGCGTGAACGTGGAAGCGCTCAGCGGGGTGCCAGTGGGTGCGTGCCTCAGCTCCAAAGACCCGCGCATTTCCTTGAACGTAGTAAAAGCGCCACGAACCGCTGCTGTCGTTGGGATTGAGGTAGATGAAGTCTCGGTAGGCCTGGTAAAAGGCGGTAAGCTGAACGTCAAACTTCGGGCGCTCGAAGCTGAGTCCGAGGTCGGCATTGGTGAGGCGCTCGGGGCGCAGCGCGGCGTTTCCGACCTCAAAGCGTCCGGCTCCAAGGTGGGTGCCAAAGGTGAAGCGCTCTTCGAGCTGGGGGCCACGGGTGCCGTGCGAAATCCGCCCCTGAAGGCTCCACGATTCCGAAAAAGAATACGCGTAGCGCAGCAGGGCCGCATACCCCGCAAAGGCTCCGAGCTCTCCGCGAAGGCCCGCAGAACGGGTGTGGCGACCCTTTTCGATGCTGTAGTGCGCAAAAAGTGCCGACTGAACCTGTTCCGCGTTGGGGTACAGCCACTCATGCGCGTGCGCGCCGTTGCGGAGCATGCGCAGCTGCTGCTGGGCCCCGAACGTCAGCAGCCCTTCACCCAAGCGTCGTTCCAAGGTCGTGGTTTGCGACGCCGTAACGAGGTAAAAGGCCACGTGCGGATCTTCAGCGTGGCCAGGCTCCAGCGTGTCGGCACCGACTTCTTCGTCAAACTCAGCCCGGTACGAAGTCTGAAGACCGGTGACCGCGCTCAGGGTCCAAGCCCCCAGCGGCCGCTCGGCTTCCCACGCAAGGTGGCCCGCCTGTATAACCTGGTCGCCGTGCACATGCTCGGGCTCCTGTCCCACCGGGTAGCGCTTTTGCGGAAGCCCAAAGCGCCGCTGCACCCCCGTTAGCTTCAGGCGGTGCTGGGTTTTGCCCTGCTTCCACGAGCCTAAGGCACGAAGCGCGAGGGTTTGGGCGTGGGTGCCGCGAACGGTGTCGCCGTGGGCGTCGCGGTATTCGGGGCTGTAGCCGCCGTAGGCACCGACGTAGTAAAGTCCAGGTCCGCCGCGGTGCAGGCTGTACTGGCCCGACCAGGGCATGCCGTTGGCGCCGCCGTTTAGGGTAAGCGCGTGCTGACTGCCCGTGGCGCGCGGACGCACGTCCGAAAAGTACAGTACCCCAGCCATGGCGTCGGTTCCGAGCGCAAGGGAATTGGGACCAAGCATAACCTCGACGTGGTCGACGCCGAGAAGCGGAAAATCGAGCCCGTGGTCTGCTCCGCCCTGCATGTTGTCGTAGCGCCAGCCCTGGTAGGCTGTGACGACGCGGTACCCACCGAGTCCGCGCAAAATGGGTTTGATGGTGTGCCCGCCCACGCTGGCGAGCTGAAGGGCCGGAGCCTGGCGGCTGAGCTGAAGCATCGCCGAGGGGCCTTGGTCGGCCAGGGTGCGCACGGGAATGGCGAGCACGGTCGTCGACAAGGCCGACGGGTTGTCGCGCTGGGCTTCGACCGAAGCCTCACCCAGCTCAATAACCATAGAGGTATCGCGTTGGCCCCAAAGTACTAGGGGCAGGGCCGCGAGCAGCCCAAAAAGTAGTTTGTTCATGATCTTTTGAATGCGTTAACCCGACGCGGAGCGGTTCCGCGCACAATGGTCGGAGGTTAACCCACAGGCGGCCCACGAAGGTCAACCGCATCATAATCAGCGCCTTTGGTGCCTGAAACCGGGGCTACCTGGTCCAGAACCTGAACGACCGGCGCAGCAGATTCCCAACCGATGACCGCGGGCTGCACGCCAACGAGGTAGGCCGGGTCGGACCATGCGCACGCGTCGTCGCCCTCGTGAAGGTGCTGACCTTCTTCTGCACAGTGTTCGTGGTGGCCGTGAAGCAGGCTGTGCGCGATCGGATCGGCGAGCCGAAGCCCCCAAATCAGCATCCACGTGAACAATACCAGGGCGCGCATGGTTTCAAAGGTACGTTGTGCGAAAAACACACGGAATCCCGCGATGGTTCAACGAACGCGGCCGTTTCAAGGCCCTGACTGATTTAGCTGTCCACTTTAGGCGAATTTTGTACGGTATGCATCAACGTCTCTTGCTTCTGTTTCTAATGGCCGCCGGCAGTTTGCTTGCGCAACCGTGTTCGACGGCCCCCAACGTGAGTTTAGTTTCACGCACCGCCAGCAGCATTACGGTTTCCACCGGTTCGTCGGCGGCGTTTCACCGGTTTGAGTACGGTCCCTTAGGTTTTTCTCCGGGCAGCGGAACCCTGACGCCCTGGTTCAGCGGCAACTCCTACGTAATCAATGGCCTTTCGGGCTCTACGGGATACGACTTTTACCTGCGCGACAGCTGTTCGAACGGTAGCAAAAGCCCCTGGAGTGGCTACAACGGGTACGCAACCACCTGCGGAACCGCCGCCTCGATTCCCTGGGTCGAGAACTTTGATCAGATATTTTTCACCCCGCGTACTTCGGTGAACGGCCTGGGCGGCTATATGTGCGGATGGATCGCTTCGCCCAACGAAGGCTTTGCCTGGGTTTCTGCCCCACCGTTTCAGGTGCTGCCGGCTTCGGGTCCGCAATCGGACCATTCGGGGCGCACTAAGTACCTGTACGCCGACCGTTTTGGCGCCTTCACGGGCAACACCACGGCCGTAATTCGCACGCCCCAAATCAATTTGGCAGGGGCCACGACGCCCGTCATTGAGTTTTGGTACCACATGTTTGGCAGCCAAATCGATTCGTTGGTGGTTGAGGCCTCGGCGGTGGGCAACGCCAACTGGGTGCGGTTGGGCGTAATCGCGAACAATCCGATTTTGTTTAACGCCAAAACGAGTCCGTGGCAGCAGCAAGTGTACCCGCTGACCATGTTCACCAACCAGACCGTGACAATTCGGTTTGTGGCCAAGACGTTGACTACGTTCCCCTTCAACGCTCGGGTGGCCATCGACGATTTGCGGGTGGGTCAGGCCACCGGATGCGTTTCGCCTTCGAACCTCAATTTTAGCGCCGTTCAAGCGACCTCAGCCCTTGCGGGCCTCGTACTCGGCTCGTCGCAGCACCACCAGCTGTCGTACGGCGCCCCCGGTTCGGGCGCAGGCAACGGAACCGTCAAGCGGTTTAGCGGCACCACCACAAACCTTACGGGCCTTACGCCCAACACGACCTACGAAGCCTGGGTGCGCGACTCGTGCAGCCCAACGTCGTTCAGCAACTGGGTAGGACCCGTTTCGTTCACTACCGCGTGCTTAGCCGTGTCGGCGCCTTGGAGCGAGGACTTCGATGGCGCTAGCTGGGTGGTACCGTCGTTTAACCAGGCCGGAATTTGGCCGAGCTGCTGGGACCGCCCTACGAACCAAGGGATGACCTATGTGGTCGGTCCGTCCCAATTCAGTTCGTTCACCACGGGTCCGTCAGAAGACCACGGTTTGGGCTTCAACGGAAAATTTGTCTACCTCGAGTCCGTGGGCTTTTCCAACGGCACCTCAGGAACGTTCAAGACCCCTTGGATAAACCTGACGCCCCTGGCCGTGCCGGAACTCACGTTTTGGTACCACGCCTACGGGGCGCAAATTGCAGGTACCCAGCTGCACGTCGAAGACACCGCCGGGGTGTTTACCCAAGTATGGTCAAGTACGGGGCAAATTCAAACGGCTCAGACCGATCCCTGGACCGAAGTAACGGTGAGTTTAGCCGCCTTCGCCAACAAAAAAGTTCGCCTGCGCTGGACCGGCACGGCAACCGGCAACTTCGCGTCGCTCGCGCAGTCCGCGATCGACGACCTCGACATTCATGCGGCTCCTTCGTGCCCCAAGCCCCAAAACGTTGCCGTAACGACCTCCAACAGCACCAGCGCCACGCTGAGCTGGACCGTCGGCAGCAGCCCTTGGGTAATCAAGTACGGCCCCACGGGATTTAACCCTTCGGTTGCCGGAACCCGCGTGGTGGCAACGAGTAATCCGTTCACGGTAAATGGATTAACGCCGAGCACTACCTACCAGTTTTATGTGAAAGACACTTGCGGCCCGTCAAGCGTCAGTGCGTGGAGCACGCCGGTTTCGGTCACAACCTCGTGCGCGACCCTGTCAGCACCGATTACCGAGAACTTCCAGTCGTTCGCCTGGAGCGTAGGAACCTGGCCCAACTTAGAAGGAACGATTTCGCCGTGCTGGAGCCGTTCGGCGGGCTCGGCAGCCTCTGAGTTCTTTTGGACCGTCGGCCTAGGTCCCATGCAGGCGGGCAACACCGGCCCGAACCAAGGAATCAACGGCGGCAAGTACATGTTCACCAGCGGATTTGGCAACACGGGCGTGAACCAAGCGACCTTCACGTCGCCGTGGATCAATACGACGCCCCTCAACGTGCCGATGCTGCGGTTTTCAAGCCATATGTACGGCGGAGTCATCGACCGGCTTCAGGTATTCATTGATTCGGGTGCTGGGTGGCAGAGCATTTTGATTGTGCTCCCCGGCAACCAGCCCACGGCCAACTCGGCCTGGACTCTTCACGAAGTTCAGCTTCCCAACTACGCCGATAAAACCGTTCGGTTCCGGTTCCGCGGCGAAAAAACCACCGTTGCCGGCTACGCCGAGATCGGCCTCGATGAATTTGCGGTGGTCGAAGCCCCGCTGCCCTCGTGCTCCGCGCCGTCCAACCTCAGCGCCTCGGGCGTCACGGTGACGACTGCCCAAGTCGGCTTCAATCCAGGGGGCGGAAGCACACGAATCGCTCGCGGACCCGTCGGCTTTGTTCCCAACGCTGCGACCACGATAGCCACCGGCATCACTTCGCCCTACGTGCTCACGGGGCTCACCGCCAGCACCACCTACCACGTCTACCTCAAGGATACGTGCGGCAGCGTCGGACTCGCAAGTTCGTGGATTGGGCCGCTGGCGTTCACCACCCAGCCTTGCCCGCCGGTTTCAGCCAACTTCACCTACAACGTGGTGGGCGGAAACCTCATCATGAACGCCCAAAACATATCGGCGACCTCGAGCTACGCCTGGACGCTGCTCAATTCGAGCGGGGCAACGGTCGCTACGCGCACGGGCGGTTCCTCAACCATACCCGTAGCTGGCAACGGTTCGTTCACCCTGAGCCTCATCGTGACTAACTTCTGCGGAAGTTCCGACACGACTCAAGTCAGCATCAACATTTGCGCTCCATTGGGCGGCGGATTCAGCCACACGGTAAACGGAAACACGGTGAGCTTCACCAGCCTCGCGGTGAACTCCTCGGGCCAACTTTGGGACTTTGGGGACGGCAACCAAGGTAGCGGGCCAACCCCGGTGCACACCTATGCAGGTTCAGGATCCTACACGGTCGTAATGCGTTCCTACAACATCTGCGGCGACACGATTACCTCGAGTCAAGTAGTCGTAACCTGCACCAAGCCTACCGCAGAATGGACTGCGCAAATACTCTCTTCGGGTGGTGCCGGAATGCGCGTGCAGTTCAACGCGACACCCTGGTCGAGCGCCGACGCCGTGAACTTTCAGTGGTTGTTTGGCGACGGCACCAACGGATCGGGCGCGAACCCAATAAAAACCTATGGGGTTGCCGGACTCTTTTACAACGTGACGTTGATCGCTTCGAATTCGTGCGGCGGCAAGGACACCCTGACCAAGTCCCTTCAGACCGTTGGGCTCGATGAGCCGGCGGCGGCCCCCGCGTGGTACCCCAACCCTGCGCAGCCGGGGCAGTGGATCGTCAGCCCAGGCACTTCACCCGTGTCGGTGGCAACCGTAACGGGCCAAGTTCTGAATTGGGCGCAACGCGTCGAGGCGGGCCAAACCCAAGTCTGCGTGCCCGACAACTGCCCTGCTGGAGTCTACGTGCTCTGGCAAGACGGCGTGGCGGCGCGGATTACGGTTCCGTAACCCTCAAGGGAGGCACCCAAACCGCTGTACGAGCGGAGCGGCGTTCCCCAAGCGCTCGCTCAGCAGCACGTAGCTTCCGTCGCGGAGCCACGCAAAAATTTCGCCTTGCGCTTCTTGGTCCGGATACGGCAGCTCCAGCGGTGTGCGCTGCAGCACCGTACAGGCGGCTTCATGCGCCTCCGCAGCCCAGTAGTACAAACGACCGTAGCTGCGCACCACCAGGGGCGCTTGACCCGAAGACAGCACGCTTCGGTCCGCCGCCGTGGACATAAAAATGGGAAGGTCCGCCACCGCCCGAGCGGTGTCTAGCGCCCCCGAAGGCTGGGCGGGCAACACATAAACCCGGTTGCGCGCGTCGCGCTTGGTGACCAGGTACATGCGTCCGTCGACCGGATCGGTAAACAGCGATTCGGCGTCGCGCGGACCGTCTTCGTACACAAAATTCCACACCATCGTTTGCGCGGGGGTCCAAATCTGCGCCGCTCCCGTGGTGTCGTCGAGCACCGGCTCTGGAATTCCAAAAATCGAACCGCTCGAGCGGACCGCGTTGTTGTCGCCGATTTCGGCAATTCCGAGCCAGCGCTGGCCCAAGGTATCGGTCCAGTGGGTCAAATCTTCCCAATCGACGTTGGCCCAACCCGCTGCGAGCTGGAGGCGCGCCGTAATCCGTCCGGTGGCGGTGTTGACCAGAAACAGGTTGGGGCCTGATCCGCCGTCTTCAATAACCCAAATGGCGGACGAATCCCAACTGCAGTAGACGGCTCCGCTTGCTTCAGCTAAATCAACTGCTTGGGCGCTGTACTGAGGCAGGCTGTCAAATCCCTTGGCCGCGGCCAGGGCCGACGGATCAAACTGCGGAGCAGCGTAGTCGCATCGCGGCATTTTGGGTCCGGCACACGAAGTTCCCATCAGGATGGCAAGGAACAGAAGGTTGAAAAGTCGAAGTAAACGCATGCACAAACCTAATTCACAGCCCGCGGCTGTGCAGTAGCTTTGGGTACCGCGCATTCCGCGCCGGTTTTTAAATAACCCTCTATGAGCCAGCCCACCGCCCAGCAAATCCTCGACACCCTTTGCGATGCCTACGGCACCACGTTGGCCGAGGTACTGTCGCACCTCGATGCCGAATCCGAGATTCCGGCCGACGTGCAAGCCGCCGAAGAAGTCATGAAGATGGTCTTCAGCGGAATCATCAACGAAGCCTTTGACGAGGGCCGCGCCCGCACCGTCGAGATGGAAGAAGACGATCGATTCGGCGTGCTGATCGACGAAGACTTTCTCGAAGAAATCGGCTTTGAACTCGACTTTGATGAAGTCGGCGAAGACGAAGAAGAATAACACCCTTTTTACCTGCACCTAAGCTTGCGGCACGTCCTTTGCTCACAGAGGCTCGGAACCGCTTCTCGCTCTGCGTTTCGTAGGGTGTTAAGGTGTTAAGGTGTTTTGGTTCCAACCGAAAGCCCGCAGCAATGCGGGCTTTTTTGGTACTTTTAGCTATGATCCGCTCCAAGCGTACCGTCGCAATCTTGGCCAGCCTGGCCCTAATCTACTTCGCGTGGCAAAAGCCCTTTTTGGAGCGCGGCGCCAACCCCCGAAATCAGGTGATTTCCTACGACGTAGCGGGCTACTACGCCTACCTCCCCATGCTGTTCATCGAGGGCGACCCTCGGCTTGAGCGCCGGTGGGCGTTCGATATGATTCAGCTCGTCGGCGTTCACGAGCACCCGGAGTCGGGCGGCCGCCACCTCAAATTCACCTCGGGCATGGCGGTGCTCTACGCGCCGTTTTTTGCCGCCGCCCACGCCTACACGTTGGCCACCCATCCGGCGGAGGCGCACGGCTTTTCGCTCCCCTACCGCTTCGCCATTGGGTTGGCCGGGGTACTTTATCCCCTGCTCGGACTCGTACTGCTTCGCCGTTTTCTGCGGCACTACGTGCCCGACGCCGCGATTTCCTGGGCCCTTATCGCCCTATTTCTGGGCACTAACCTGTTCTACTACAGCAGCTTTCGCGGAGCCATGAGCCACGGTGCTACCTTTATGCTGTCGGCGGCCATGCTCTACCACGCCGACCTGTGGCGCAGGCGCGAGCAGCCCGGTCGCCTCCTGCTCGTGGGGCTCCTGGCCGGGTTGGCGGTGCTCGTTCGCCCAGTCAACGTGCTCATTCCGCTGGCCGTTGCGGCGATGTTTGCGCTGGACGGTCGTCTTCCGCGCGGACTCCTCACCCCCAAACGCCTCGCCGGCGCCCTTGCGTTGACGGTCCTCGTGAGCGTTCCGCAACTCGCCTACTGGAAGTTCAGCACCGGCCACTGGTTCGTTTGGACCTACGGGGGCGAAGGCTTCTTTTGGAGCAACCCCGCATGGGTCCAGGGCCTCTTCAGCTGGCGCAAAGGATGGCTGCTTTACACCCCTATGGCCGCCTTCATGATCTTCGGATTCTGGGGCTTCGCCCGCAAAAAGCCCGGCTGGGCCCTCATCATCGGGCTTTACCTCATCGCCACCGCCTACGTCACCTTTAGCTGGTGGGCGTGGTGGTACGGCGGAAGCTTTGGCGCCCGTCCCCTCATCGACACCTACGCCCTGCTGGCGCTGCCGCTGGCCGTGTACTTCCAGCGAATGCTCGAGGAAGCCCCCGCCTGGTTGCGTCGAATTAGCCTGGTAGCGGTCGCTAGCTTGGTGGTGCTCAACCTCGTGCAGACCTACTACTACACTGCCGGATACCTGCACCACGATTCCATGACGCGGGCAGCCTACTTCCATGTGATGCGGCACGCGGACTTTACTCCGCGCGAACTCCTCGAGGCCCCGGACTACGAGGCAGCGCTCAAGGGCGCTGAGCCCCGCTACTAAACAAAAAAGCCCGCCGAGCGAACTCGGCGGGCTTCATCTTCACGCAAGCCTGCTTAGTGGCGGACCAGCTTCGCCGTATGCACTCCGCGCTCGGTGTGCAAACGCACGAAGTAGGCGCCCGGGGCCCACGCCGCACTCGGCAACTCGACTTCGGTTCCGTTCATCGTGGCGGCAAACACCGGACGTCCGAGGATGTCAAACACTTCCACCGACGTAACGTTGGCGCCAAACGCACGAACCGTGGCGTTGGCCGTCGTCGGGTTCGGAACCAGCTGCATTTTCACCGCCTCCACCTCGGGGACCGAGATGCTGTAGCCCACGGCGTTCAAAGCTTTAGCCATGCGGGGCGCGGTAAATGCCATCACCGTGTCAATGTAGAGCAGCGACTGGGCCTTGATGTTGGGGTTGGTCTCGTTGGCCGAAAGTGGGTCGTTGCCGTCCCACCAATCCCAGGGGTTGGCGTTCACTTTAAACGGCATCGTCGCGTTGGGCGGAAGCATATTGAACGTGTACAAGTTCTCTTGCGACCCCAAGTTGTAGGGATTCGTTCGAGCCTTCACCGAGTACGCGTCGTTCATACTTGAGGCCGCGAGTACCGTGTTGTTACCAAAGCTGTTGGCCATTTTCACGGCCGTGTGGCTGCCGGCTACCTCAACTACGGGGAAGAAGGCGCCCGCAATGGGCACGTTTACCATTCCGCGGTAGTAGGGCGCAAAAAAGTCGTAGCGGCTGTGGAAGCTCACGATCGGCGCGTCGCCTTGGGCCATCCACGCGGAATCTCCGAGGGCTCCGCCCAAGTTGATCACCATGTTCACGTTGTGCGGAATGCCTTTGTACAGCTCAATGTTTCGACCGGGCTGCGTTTGGTCTACGAGCGGAAGTCCCGTAACTGGGTGGGTACCGCTGATTACCGCCTTGCCGCCGTAGCCGTTCCAGTCGCCCACCCGCGCCGTATCCACATAGGGATCGCCAGCAGCGACGGTGTTGCCAAAAATGCCGGTTCCGGCCGCTTGGTACTTAAACTTCGACGGACCAGCCAACTCAGCATAGTTGTCGATGGTTGCATAGGCCAGCGTGATGTAGCCGCCCGAACCGGCACCAATCAGCGAAATGGCCGAAGGATCAACGCGGTAGGGGTCGCCCAAAGCAAGCTTTGACGCGCGTACCGAGCGCACACATACCTTGGCATCCTGCACGGCGTTGTACACGGCCATCAGGTTGGTTCCGCGACGCAAGTCCAAGTTGGTTGAGTTCGCCAACCAACCGAGGCGGTAGCTCGCCGAAACGGCAACGAATCCGCAGCGCGCAAAACGCTTCGCCATTTCCACCACGGCCGAGTCCTTGCGGTCACCCATGGGCGAAGCCAATCCTTTGGGCAAAAACGAGCCCGTGTGGAAGATGATGACCACCGGACGCGACGCCACCTGGTCCACGGCCGTATCGGGCATGTAGATGTCGGCATACATCGGAACCACCATCGGTCCACCCATCGTGGCCGGAACATACTGGCTGAAGTTGTAGCCATAGGCTACGTTGGGAAGCACCGTGACTTGCGCGTCGGTAAACACTTCATCGAGGTAGCGCTGCTGGGCCGAAGCCGAGAACGCGGTTAGTGCCAATGCCAGCGCGGCAATAAGGCGTTTAGGGTAGGTTATTTTCATGCATTTAGGAGATTAGGATTCAGAAACTTACAAAAAATATTTTACTTCGACGGAGCGTTCCACGTAAGCGAAAGGTAGGTCAACCGGCCCACCGCGGGTCCGCCATAAACCTGCACGACCTTTTGGTTCAAGAGGTTGCTGGACCCCAACTTGACCTGCCAAACTTGGTCGGGCTTGGCCCACGAAACTTGCGCGTCCACTAGGCTGTAGCTGGGAATCCGCCCCGTGAACTGCGGCGAACCTTCGAAAAGGAATCCCTCTACCCACTTGTAGGTGACGTTGAACCCGCAGCGGCCTTTACCCAGCTTCCAATCGAGGTCCCGGCCGGCTAGCGACACGTTGTACTTGTGTTCAGGGGTGTTGTAGGCCGGAATAATGGGATCATCTTCGCCCGCATTCAGCACGTTCCATGTGTAATTGGCTGCAAGCGTGTAGCGCGCGAAGTAGTAATTGGCCCCGAGGCTAAACCCTTGCGTCGTAACCTGTTCCGTGGCGTTGGAGGCGATGCGGTAGGCCTGCACCGACGAGAGTCGATTCGCTGCGCTGCCGCCGGGATCGTCTTCGATGCGCAACCCTAGGTGGTACCCAATAAAGTCTGTATACCAGCTCATGTAGTACGTCGCATCGAGGTACAGCCGATCCCACCACGTCGTGCGGTACCCAACCTCCACATTGCGCACCTGCTCTGGGCGGACCGCTTCGCGCGAATAATACTGCCACTGCCAGTCCGCCCGGGCCTGCGGGCCCGCCCTCAAAAAATCGCGAACCTCGTCGACCGTCACCAACGAATCGTACCCATTGAGGTTGCCCAGCAGGAGCGCCCGACCCACGTTGTAGTACAAAAACTGATCTTGGAGCGTCGGATTGCGCACCGCCGAAGAAAAACCAACACGCCACACCGTCCGCTCATTGGGCCGGAACACCACCGAAGCCGCCGGAGAAAACAGCCAATCAAAATTCTGGTTCTTGTCGGCGCGGGCCGTTACATTGGCCGTCCACCGCTCTCCCCAATTGCGCGTGTACCCCGCATACATCCCCAGTTCGGCCACGCGGAGCACCCGGCCGTTCGTATCGCTGAACAAGGTTCCGCGCGAATTCGGACGGTACTGGCGAAGGCTCGAGCCCAGCGTGAAGCGTCCGCCCGCCACGTCGTAGGCCCGCTGCGCGTGCAGGTGCGCAAGCGACGACCGGTCCCAAAACTGCGACCCTCCCTCGGTGAACGGCCGCGAAATGATCGACTGCTTTAGCGCCGCAAACGCCGCAGACCCCGGAATCAGCATGCTGTCAGGGTCGTACGCCATATCCATCCAGTTGCGGTTGCTCGCGTGCAGCGAATCAAACACGCCCGGATTATCCGCCCAAAGTTGGGCCATGGCTGCGCTAAAGTCCGCAGCCGAAAGCGACTCGTCGGGGTATCCCGGCAACGCCCGCACCACCGGCTTTTGAAAAATCGTCCAAAACGAGCGGTACTGATTCGCCCAAAACCCGTCGTTCAGCACCGAATCCTGCATGCGAAGCGCGGTGAAGTAGGCGTCGTAGGTCTTTCCCGCATCTTCGTGGGTGGTGTAGGCGCGCACAAACCAGTCCTCGCCCTTGCGCAGCTCGACGCGGTTCTGCAAAAACTGAATGTCCTTGAGGCTAAACCGGTTATCGCCCTGATAAACCGTGGTCCCGGTCCCGTAATTCAGCGCATAAATGGCCTCCATCCCGGCGCGGCTGCGGTAGTGCACCGACGTCGCCATCTTCAGGTTTTCGGTGCTGTAGTCCACCAGCGCGGACTCCTCAATCCCCCGGCGGTGGTAGGTTCCGATGCCCGCGTAGGTTTTCACGTCGCCCCCATCGTCGTAGGTAATTTCGTCTCCGTAGCGGTTGACCGCATCGTAGCCACCAGGGTTGCCAATGGCTGAAGCGGAACCGTCGGTTGGCTTGAGGTTTGTCGCCTCCCAGTCGTCAGCGCGCAGCGCAAAAAGGTTGATTTTGTAGGCCCAGCTTGCGCTTCCGTCCGCCCGTTTAAACGCTTGCGCATGGCGGAACCCAAATTCCGCCAACCTCCGCTCGCCCCCCTTGAACTGCACCGAAGTCCCTTGAAACCGGTACGGGTCCTTGGTCGTCATCGCAACTACGCCATTAAACGCCGAGGGGCCGTACAGTGCCCCCACCGCGCCCGAAATGACGTCGACCTGCTGCACGTCGAGCTCGCTCGCGCCCAGAAAATTGCCCAGCGAAAAATTCAATCCGGGGGCCTGGTTGTCCACTCCATCAATTACTTGAAGGCTGCGCACCGGGCTGGTGCTGTTGAACCCCCGGGTGTTGATGATTTTGAATCCGATGCTCGCCGAGGTCAGATCGACGCCCTTCATGTTGCCAAGGGCCTCATAAAAATTGGGTGCGGGGGCCTCCTTCATGCTCACCAGGTCCAAAGCCTCTACCGTAAGCGGAGCCTGCTTTTGCTTTTCCGAAATTTTGGAGGCGACGATTTGGGCCTCCGATAATTCAACGGATGACGCCGTGAGTTTGATGTTCAGCGGATTCGCATTCCGCACCTCAGCTCGGTATGGCTCGTACGCAAAAGCTTCCACCAAAATGGTCGCAGGAAGCTGTACTCCCTGCACCACGAACGCGCCTTCAAGGTCGGTAACCACCTTGGTCGAGCCCACGGTAACCCGCGCAGAAGGCAGCGCCTCGCGGGTTTTGGCGTCGGTCACGGTTCCCGTAATGCGAACCATTTGCGCATAAGCTGGGACGGAGAGCACCAGGCTCAGCATCCCCAAAAAACGGGCAATGAACTTCATATATGGGCGTTTAGGTGCCCTTAAAGTACGGATTTTCGGGCACCTAGGGGAACGGCGCCGACCAGCGGCCGCTCGCCACCCGGGCGTGAAAGGCCTCGGAAAGCTGCGCCGTGAGGGGCCCGCCCTGGCCGCTGCCGATGCGTCGCCCGTCCACTTCCACTACCGGAGTCAGCTCGCCCATGGTTCCGGTGCCAAAGGCCTCGTCAGCGGTGTAAAGTTCGGTCAGCGACAGGTCGCGTTCCGCCGCGGGTAGGCCCAGCTCGCGCCCCAGCTCCAGCACGATTCCGCGCGTGATGCCCGGCAAGCAGTTGGTCGCGTGCGGAGTCAGCAGCTGGCCGCCGCGCACGGCAAAGATGTTGGTTCCGTTCATCTCGGCCACAAAACCGCGCTCGTCGAGCATTAGGGCGTCGTCGGCCCCGGCAACATTGGCCTGAATCTTCGCCAATATGTTATTAATGAGGTTGTTGTGGTGGATTTTGGAGTCCACAAACTGCGGGCTGTTGCGGCGTATGGCCGAGGTGACGATGCGCACCCCGGCAGCGTTGTCGTACACGGGTTTCTTCCATTCGGCCAGCACGATGAGGGTACAGCCCTTTTGGTTGAGGCGCGGATCCATTCCCGACGTGATTTTCTCTCCGCGGGTCAGCGTCAGCCGAACGTGGGCGTCTCCGCGCATTCCGTTGGCTTCGAGCGTTTTAAATAGGGCGGAGCGGACTTCGTCGCGCGAAGGCACGTTGGCGAACGCCATGGCGTGCGCCGAGGCGAACAGCCGATCGAGGTGGAAGTCCAGCGCAAAGATTCCGTTGGCGTACACGCGAAGGCCCTCCCAGACGGCATCGCCACCCTGAACGGCGGAATCAAAGACGCTTACCTTGGCCTGATCCCGGTGCCAGAGCCGATCTCCGACCCAAACCTGGAGGTTGGCGTTTTGCGGATTAAACGTTTGAAGCATAATAAACGAATTTAATCAAGTATAAGCGCTTGATTCGCCAAGCGGGCAAACAACGGCGCGGATTCTTCAGCAAGAGCCTCGAGGTGTTCCGGCATGCGGGGTGGCTCAGGAGCGGGAGCGCCAAAACGTGTGGACCCGTGAACCTGACGGTACCAATGCGGAGCCCAAACTCCGTCGTACCCTTTAGGCCCCGCTGGCCACGAAAGCTGTTCCGGGCGAAACTCCAGGTCCAACGCGGAGCAAACTCGGCGAAATCCGCGCTCCGGGTCCGCCAGCAGCGCATCAGAATCCACAACCACCAAACGAGCACCCAACGACTGCAGCTGCGTCGCCGCATCGAGCTGCTCGCGCAACGCTACGTCGCGCAACTGAACGTCCGGAACTACCTTGGCAAACGACGCAATCACCTTTCGGGGGCTTCGAATCCACAAAATGTGCTTCCAGCCCGCCGCGGGACTGAGGTCCAACCCGTCCATGTGGTGGGCCATATTCTTGAGGTAGGTTGGGCACTGGAGGGCCGCTAACCCAGCCCACACCGCAGCCGGATCGGTCGGCTGGCTAGCGAGCACCGCGCCACGTCCCGGGTGGTCCGCACCTGTTCGGGCCAAATAGGCCGCATAAAACGGCTCGTCCACGACGCCCCAGCCCGGCCGCTGGGCAAAGCTGTACATCAGCGCCGTCGAAACATTTCGCGGACCCGAGAGGGCGTGCAGCACTTCCATCGCAAACGAATGTACGCGTAGAATTCGGCAATATAATCTGACCTATCTTGACCCCGTAAACCACACCCTACGCCATGAACGCACGCCTCATTGCCGCCTCGGCCGCAACCCTTTCGCTCCTTGCGCTGCTCGCCAGCTGCGGCTCCGCTAAAAATACCAACTCGGTGAATTTGAGCGCCGCCCAAGCCAAATACCCCGGCTACAGCATGACCGACTACACCGCGGGCCAGGCTCTTTATGCCGAAAACTGCGGGCGCTGCCACCCCACCTACGCCCCCGGATCGCACACCGAAGAACAATGGGCCAACTGGGTGCCTAAAATGGTGCCTATGGCCAATAAAAAAGCCGGCAGCGTCGCCATCGACGCGGCCGGCCAAGAACAAATTCTACGTTTTTTATACGCCGCTTCGCACTAAAACAAAGGGCGCGTCGGTCGGGTTACTCGGCGTGCGGTCCGCCTTTGCGAAAGGCCGCGTACGACGCCATCAGAATTCCGAGGACTACCAACGGGAAAAACGTTTGGGGCGCCATGCCGTCAACACTGTAGTGGCTAACCACAGCGCCAATAAGCGAAAACGTGAAGCCTGCGTAGGCCCACTCCTTCAACCACGTTGGCGCAAACGGAACCACGAGCGTCAGGGCGCCGGCCACCTTCATCACGTTGAGGAACACCCTGAAGTAGTCTGGGTAGCCCAGATGCAGCACCCCCTCTTTGGCCATTTCAGTGTGGCCGGTTAGCGCGGGCATAACGCCTTCGAGTAAAAAAATGATGCCCGTGGCAATCCAAAAAGTCAGTCGTGTTTTGTTCATGGTTTGAGCCATTGATTTAACCAGTTAAAAAATTCGTGCTGCCACACCAGCGCATTCTGCGGGCTCATTACCCAGTGGCCTTCCTCGGGGAAGTACAGAAACCGCGAGGGAATTCCGCGCAGCTGGGCAGCCTGGTAGGCCTCCATGCCTTGGTTGAGCGGAACCCGAAAGTCGTTGCCCCCGTGAATCACGAGCAGCGGCGCGGTCCACTTAGCTACGTGGTTTTTGGGGTTGAATTCGCCGTAGGACTTGGATTGCGGCTGGTCCCAGTAGGATCCGCCCAGGTCGTGGTTGGCAAAAAATAATTCTTCGGTCGTGCCGTACCAGCTTTCCATATTGAAGAGTCCGCAGTGCGACACCAACGCCTTAAACCGGCCCTCGTGAATGCCCGCGAGCTGGTAGACGCTGTAGCCGCCGTAGCTGGCGCCCACGGCTCCGAGGCGCTGAGCGTCGACGTAGGGCTCAGCGGCCACGGCGTCAATCGCAGCGAGGTAGTCCTTCATCGCCTGCCCGCCCCAGTCGCCTGAGATTTGCTCGTTCCATTCGCGGCCAAAGCCCGGAACTCCGCGTCGGTTCGGCGCCACCACGATGTAGCCTTGAGCGGCCATCACCTGAAAATTCCAGCGAAAGCTGTAAAACGCGCTCACGGTGCTTTGGGGTCCGCCCTGGCAGTACAGCAGCGCCGGGTACTTTTTCGCCGGATCAAAATTGGGCGGGTACATCACCCAGGTCAGCATCTTTTTGCCGTCGCTGGTTGAAATCCAGCGCTTCTCGACCTTGCCGCGCGCAATCTTGGCGTAGTCGGCGTCGTTGGCGTGCGTCAGCGCCACCGGCGCCTTGCCGCCAAGCCCATACAGTTCGTTGGCCTGGTTTTGGTCCATGCGCTCAGCGACCAGCACCTTGCCGGCGTAGTCAAACGCGCCAAAATCATAATCACCTGAGGTCAGCGGCGTCGCGGCCACCTTGGCACCCTTTACTTCGAGGCGGACCAGCTGGTTGGAGGCCTCCTGGGTCACGTTCAGCACTAGGCTCGAGGGTCCCACCCACTTGAGGTCGTTGACGTACTCGCCGGCGACGTCGATGCGGCGGGGCGCAGCACCCGGGGTGCGAAGGTCGAGCAGGTGGAGCTGGTTCACGTCGGACTCAAAACCGTCGGTGGGCATCGCGGTAAACGCCAGCGTCGTTCCGTCGGGCGAAATGCGGGGATTGCCGTCGTAGCCGTTTAATCCTTGAAGCTCCGTCGTCTGGGCCGTCGCCACGTCGTAGCGGTACAGCTTTGAATTGGTGTGCAGCGCGAATTCCTTACCGGTGCTCAGCTTGGCCGAGTACACGATAAATGACCCGTCGGGGCTCACGTCAAACGACTCGGCTCCGCCAAACGGGGGCAGCGGAGCGTGTCCGCGCACGCCCTTCAGGAGGTCGGTAAACTCTGTGGCCGGATTGGGTGCGTCGGGAAAAACGACCGCGTAGGCCACGTGGTTGTAGTGGTAATCGGTCCAGCTATCCCAGTGGCGGTACATCAAGTCGTCAAAAACCGCATAGTTGGCTTTGGGCGCCTCGGGGTGGCGCTCTAAGGGGGTTTGGTCCAGCTTTTCGCGCGTCACAAAGGCCACCATCCATTGGCCGTTGGCCAGCTCGCGCAGCTTCACGTCGCTGACTCCGCCCGGAACATCCAAGTGCACCCGCACGTCGCTGCCGTCCAGGGCCCGCGACTTGAGTTTGCCCTGGTGCAGGTAGGCGACTCGGGTTCCGCCCTTGACAAACGTCGCCCCGTATTCGCCCCCTGGCTCGGTGGCCAAGCTGCGGGTTTCGCCCGTCGAAGCGTGCACGAGGTAGAGATCGCGGTTGCCCTTGTTGGCCTCGAGGTCGTAGCGGGTCACGCCGTAGGCAACCCACCCGCTCGCGGCGGCATCATCCAGGCCCACACGGCCCAGCTTCCACAGAAGTTCGGGGGTCATCACGGCCTGTCCGGCGGCGGCGGCCGAGGCGGCAACCAGTCCGCCAAAGAGTAGCTTCTTCATGGGGGTAAGGTAGCACAACCGTCGGCGAAGCGCAACTAGGCCCTAGATTTGGCTCCCGAACATGGAACACCCTGCACTCATCACCAACGAAGCGGTCGTTTTTGGACTGCTCATGGCCATTCTCGGCGGCATTTTTTGGGCCGCCAGCGAGCCCCGATTTAAAAAGTTCTTTGCCGTAATCCCCGCCCTGCTGCTGTGCTACTTCGTGCCGTCGCTGCTGACCAATACCGGGCTGGTTCCCAAAGACACCAACATTTACTTTTTCGCCTCGCGCTACCTGCTGCCGGCGTCGCTGGTGCTGCTGACCATCAGCATTGACCTCAAAGCGGTGGTGGGCCTGGGACCCAAGGCGCTCATTATGTTTTTCACGGCGACCTTCAGCGTTATGGTGGGCGGACCCCTCGCGCTGCTCATCGTCTCGTGGCTTTCGCCCGAAACCGTGGGCGGAATTGGGCCCGATGCCGTGTGGCGCGGATTTTCTACCATCGCCGGTTCGTGGATCGGGGGCGGCGCCAACCAGGCGGCGCTCTACGAGGTCTTCAAGCCCAGCGAGTCGATCTACTCGGCCATGATCACGGTCGACGTCGTGGTAGCTGAAATCTGGATGGCCGTGATCTTGCTCGGGGCCGGGCGGGCGGACCGCGTCGACGCCTGGCTCAAGGCCGACAACCGCTCGGTCAAAGAACTTCAGGGCAAAATGGAAGAGTTCCTCAAGCGCACCGCCCGCATTCCAACCTTGGCCGACGCCATGAAGATTCTGGGCATCGCCTTTGGCGCCGTCGCCCTTAGCCACGCGGCGGGCGACTTCCTCGCGCCCTGGTTCACCGAGCACGCCCCCTACACGGCCAACTTCAGCTTCACCAGCGACTTCTTTTGGATTGTAATTATCGCGACTACCATTGGGTTGCTGTTGTCGCTTACTCCTGCCCGCAACCTCGAAGGCGTGGGCGCCAGCCGTTGGGGGTCAGTATTTATTTACATTTTGGTCGGCAGCATCGGAATGAAAATGGACCTCATGGAGGCCCTGAGCCAACCCGGCCTCATTGGCGTGGGTGCGCTGTGGATGAGCATCCACGTGCTGATTTTGGTGGTCGTCGCCCGCCTGATCAAGGCGCCGTTCTTCTTTTTGGCGGTCGGATCCAAAGCCAACATCGGCGGAGCGGCCTCGGCGCCCGTGGCGGCCGCAGCGTTTCACCCGTCGCTCGCCCCCGTCGGTGTGCTGCTGGCGGTCTTGGGCTATGCCCTCGGAACCTACGGCGGCTGGCTGTCTGGCCTGATGATGTATGCAATTTCGGGCGACCCCAGCCCGCTGATGCTGCCCTAATCTGACGGAATTTTTGTAGGTTTACGGCCGTGAAACAATCTGCTGTACTCCGCCGCAACTGGCTGACCTTCGCCGTTCTAGGCCTTATTCTCACCGGACTTGGACTTTCGCTGGTCGGCGAAGCCGTTATCGCCAAAATGGCGCAGCAAGCCTACGTTCTGCTGGGCACCGCCGGACTGGTCGCCTTCAACGCTGGCCTCAGCATTTTTGGCCAGGCCGTTATTTACCGCTACCGCTACCTCAAGGCCCACGGCCGCGAAGAGTCGGACCGCCGTTCAGGCCAGCGCCGCCACCGTGGCCGCGGGCGCAAGCGTCCGAGCGGTTCGGGAACGGGCAACAGCACCTCGGAAGGCGGCGGACGCAGCAGCGGCTTCAAGTCGCGCTTCGAAGAATAAGCTCGATCTCGGGCGAGGAATTCGCCGAAGACCCCCTGCAGCAACGCGGTTTCTGCCCTAGCTTCACGTCCTCAAATTATGTGTGGAATTACCGGCGTTTACGGACCCCATTTAGGCGCGGAAGCGCGCGAATCCGCCGTGGCGTCGATGAACGCCGCCCAAACCCACCGCGGCCCTGACGGGTCGCACTTGGCGAGCGTTGGCCCGGTCACCCTTGGTCACAACCACCTAAAAATTATGGACTTAACCGAGGAGTCCAACCAGCCCTTCTGCTTTGAACACCTGAGCATGGTGTTCAACGGCGAGGTCTACAACTACGTGGAGCTCCGCCAGGAACTTCAGCAGCACGGCTACCGCTTTGAGACGACCAGCGACACCGAGGCCATACTGAAAAGCTACCACTTTTGGGGCGCCGACGCGGTGAACCACTTTGTGGGAATGTGGGCGCTCGCCATTTGGGACGACCGCGCGCAGCGCCTGTTTTGTTCCCGAGATCGCTTTGGAATTAAGCCCTTTGTGTTCCGCCGCGACGAACAGGGCGGCCTGTGGTTCGCCTCCGAAATCAAGGCCCTCAAGCAAAGTCCGGGCTTCCAAAAAACACTCAATGTCGACCAAGCCAACCTGGGCTTAGGACTCGGCTGGATCGGTTACGGCACCCAGACCTACTACCGGGGGGTTGAAGCCTTGGCTCCGGCCCACAACCTCATCGTCGACGCCTCCGGCACGCGCATTCAGCGCTACTGGTCGCTGGACCCCCTGGCCAAGCGTTCGGGTGACCCTCGGGAGCTCCAGCGCGAATTCGCCGAGCGCTTCAACCAGTCGCTCGAAATTCACCTGCGCAGCCAGGTTGAAGTAGGGGCCTGCTTGAGCGGAGGCATCGACAGTTCCGCCATCGTGTCGAGCATGTGCCGCCTGCGCCCGCAGCAGCCCCAAAAGGTTTTTCACATTTACTACGCCGACTTCGTCGACGAACGTCCGTTTGCGCAGCAGGTGCTCGACGCCTACCCGCAGGCTGAGGCCCACTACTACAGTCCGAGCGGACACGACCTCGAGTCCTACTTCGCCGGGGCCAGCTCCGCCGCCGACGCGCCCGTGAACGGCTCGTCGTTCCTGTCGCACTACGCGCTGATGGACCTGGTCAAGCAAACCGGACTGAGGGTGCTCATCGACGGCCAGGGCGCCGACGAATACCTGGGCGGTTACTTGCACAGCTTTTATC